>Ga0137415_10005769_pt1 | contig 12258 bp, 11 predicted proteins | sample CZODoug3_1_1_16f_FD_183082 | JGI IMG/M metagenome (GOLD analysis project Ga0137415, IMG submission 183082) | Vadose zone soil fungal communities from Angelo Coast Range Reserve, California, USA - CZODoug3_1_1_16fungal (Hybrid Assembly) | ecosystem: Environmental > Terrestrial > Soil > Vadose...
TGCCCGCGCTGCGCCCCGGTGACGTGATCGCCTGGCTGAAGCCGGCGGACGTGAAGTCGCGCAACACCGGGCATGTGCTGGTCGCGCTGGAAAACCCGGTGCGCAACCCGGCCCGCGCGGACGAGTGGCTGGTCAAGGTGGCCGACTCGACCACGTCGCCGCACGCCAAGGACTCCCGGGACGACGACACCGACGGGCTGGGCACCGGCACGATCGGGCTGTCCGTGGACGGCGCGGACCATCCCGTCGGCTACTACTGGCGTGGCGGGGTGTCCACGGTCCTCAAGCACACCGAGATCAGCATGGGCCAGCCCGGCTGACGCCAGCCCGGCTGACGCCAGCCCGGCTGACGCCAGCCCGGCATGGGCCGGCCCGGCTGACCCGCCTCGGCCTCCGGGACCCTGCCCGACCTGCCGAGCTCGTGCCGGCCGGCGCGGCCTGGTAGACACCCGCTGTGAGTACCCCGCACTGGACGCCCGGTAGCGCTACCGGCATTGGCTCCCTGCCCGGCACCGACCCGCTGGAGGCGGCCCGCACCGTAGCCGGGGAGCTGCCCGAACTGCCCCACCTGCCGGAGCTGCCGGACCGGGGGGTGGGTGCCGACCTGATCGGTCGCACGGCGGCGCTGCTGGTGGACCTGGCCACCGAGCTGGTGCCCTCCGGTTACCGGGTCGCCGCCCGGCCGGGACGGGAGCACCGGCGCGGGGTGGACCTGCTGCGCACCGACCTGGACGCGCTGGAGGAGGCACTGGACGCCACCCGGCCGGCCTGGGTGAAGCTGCAGGCCGCCGGCCCGTGGACGCTGGCCGCCGGGGTGGAGCTGCGCAACGGCCACCGGGTGCTCTCCGACCGGGGCGCCCGCCGGGAGTTCGCCGCCAGCCTGGCCGAGGGCCTGGCCGCGCACGCGGACGAGGTGGCCAAGCGCACCGCCGCCCGGATCACCGTCCAGCTGGACGAACCCGGCCTGCCGGCGGTGTTGGCCGGCTCGCTGCCCACGCCGTCCGGGTTCGGCAGGGTGGCTCCGGTGCCCGCGCCGGAGGCCGAGGAGCTGCTCCGCGAGGTGATCGCCGCACTGCCCGACCCGGTGATCGTGCACTGCTGCGCGCCGAGGGCGCCGATCGGGCTGCTGCGCGCGGCCGGCGCCGGGGCCCTCGCCCTGGACGCCGCGCTGGTCGGCGCGGACACCCAGACGCTGGACGCCGTCGGGGAGGCCTGGGACGCCGGGGTGCCGCTGCTGCTCGGGCTGGTGCCGTCGGTGCGCCCGGCGGGCCCGGAGCGGACGCTGCGTGAGCTGGCCCGCCCCGCGTTCGACCTGGCCGACCAGGTCGGCTTCACCCGTGCCCGGCTGGCCGAGCTGGCGGTGCCAACGCCGTCCTGCGGCCTCGCCGGGGCCAGCCCGGAGTGGGCGCGCCGGGCCATGGCGCTGTCCCGGGACCTGGGCAAGGCGTTCGTCGACCCCCCGGAGGCCTGGTCCTGAGCTCTCGACTTGGCCCCGCGGAATCTAGCGACTCGCCCCGCGGAATCTAGCGACTCGCGGGCCGTTTTAGGCGAGGCGGGTCATGTCGACGCTGACCTCGAGGGCTTCGGCGTCGCCGCCGGTGTAGATGCCCTTCAGCGGGGCCACGTCCGCGTAGTCCCGGCCGACCGCGACGTGCACGTGCTGCTGCCCGATCTCCAGGTCGTTGGTCGGGTCGTAGCCCCACCAGCCGCCGGTCCAGGCCTCGATCCAGGCGTGGCTCTCGCCCTGGACGGTCTGCTCGACCTGGGTGTCCGCGTTGGGCAGCATGTACCCCGACACGTACCGGCCGGGGATGCGCATCTGCCGGAGCAGCGCCAGGGTGAGGTGCGCGTAGTCCTGGCACACCCCCTCGCCGGCCTGCCAGGCCTCCACCGCCGAGGTGTGCACTCCGGTGGTGCCGGGCTGGTAGCGCAGGTTCTCGTGCACCCACTTGCAGGCGGCCAGCGCGGCGTCGGCCGGTGCGAGGTTGCGCCGCATCGACGCCGCCACCCTGGCCAGCCCTCGGTCGGCCGGCACGTAGTCGGAGAACTCGAGTGCCTCGGTGTAGCGGTCGGCGGGCTTCTCGTCGGTGACGTCGGCCCAGCTGGCCTTGCGCTGGATCGGGGTCGGGTCGGCGGTCTCCACCACCGAGGTGGACACCACCTCCAGCTCGGTGTGCGGCGCGTGCAGGTCGAACGCGGTGACCGCGGTGCCCCAGTAGTCGGTGAACCGGTAGGCGCGGGTGGCCGGCACGGTCTCCACCCGGGTCACGATGACGTTCTGCCGGCTGTCGCTGCGCGGGGTCAGCCGCACCTCGTTGTAGGACTGGGTGACCGGCGCCGAGTACCGGTACCCCGTCGAGTGCACCACTCGGATCCGCCAGCCCATCAGTGTTCCTCGCGTCGGTTCGGGGAGTTCACGACATCTCCGGTGCGGTCCAGGCCACCCAGGGGGCGGAGTGGAAGTACTGCAGGGAGACCGCCTCGCCGACGTCCCTGATGGTGTCCTGCAGGTCACGCAGTTGAGTGGGCAGGTCGCCGAGCAGGTCCTGCGGCCGCAGGAACTCCAGTTCGCTACGCGCCTGGCCGAGCAGCCGCAGCGCCTCCTGTTTCGCCCCGATCCGTACGGTGGGGCGGCGGTCCAGCTGCTGCAGGCAGTTCTCCGCCTCGCGCAGCGCATGGAACACCGAGCGCGGGAACAGCCGGTCCAGCAGCAGGAACTGCACCACCCGCCCGGCGTCCAGGGCGCCCCGGTAGGTACGCAGGTAGGTGTCGTGCGCGCCGGCCGAGCGCAGCACGGTCAGCCAGCCGGGGGAGGACATCCGGTCCGACACCCGGGACAGCAGCAGCCGCACCACCATGTCCACCCGCTCCACCGACCGGCCCAGCAGCAGGAACCGCCAGCTGTCGTCCCGGCTCATGGTGGAGGCGGCCAGCCCGGAGAACATCGCGGCGCGCTCCTCGACGTAGGCGAAGAACGCGTGCGGCCCGCTCCACCGGGCGTAACTCTGCCGCTCGGGCAGCGCGTTCCAGGTGGCGTTGAGGCACTCCCACATCTCCGAGGAAACCACCTCGCGGGCACCCCTGGCGTTCTCCCGGGCGCTGGACACCGAGGCGACGATGGAGCCGGCGTGGTCGGTGGAGTAGCCGACCAGCTCGGTCAGCGACCAGGCGTCCAGCGGCTCGTCGGTGGGTGCCTCGACCCCGAGCACGTCGAGCAGGATGCGCGCCGCGGTGTCGGTGTCCACCGTGGCGTCCTCGAGCAGCTGGTGCACCGAGACGTCCAGGATCCGGGCCGTGTCGTCGGCGCGCTCCACGTAGCGGCCGATCCAGTAGAGCGACTCGGCGTTCCGGGCGAGCATCAGGCCCACCCCCGCTGTTGCTGCTGTTGTTGCTGCTGTTGTTGCTGGCCGGCGGTGAGCTCGGGGCCATGCTCGGCGGCCGGCGAGGACGGCGGCGGCGCCTTGGCCAGCCCCCGCCCGCCCAATTCCCGCTCGGCCTTGGAGGACCCGCTGCCGGCCAGCACCCAGGTGTCCTTGCTGCCGCCGCCCTGGCTGGAGTTCACCACCAGGCTGCCGCTGGGCAGGGCCACCCGGGTCAGCCCGCCGGGCAGCACGAACACCCCCTCGCCGTCGTTGACCGCGAACGGGCGCAGATCCACGTGCCGGGGTTCCAGCTGGTCGGCCACCTTGGTCGGGACGGTGGACAGCTGCACCACCGGCTGGGCGATCCAGCCGCGCGGGTCGGCCTGGATCTCCCGCCGCGCGTTGGCCCGTTCCCGTGCGGTGGCATTCGGGCCGAACAGGATGCCGTAGCCGCCGGATCCCTCCACCGGCTTGAGCACCAGCTCGTCCAGGCGGTCCAGCACATGGGCGCACTCGTCGGTGAGCCAGCACCGGTAGGTGGACACGTTCGGCAGCAGCGGCCGCTCGTTGAGGTAGTACTGGATCATCGTCGGCACGTACGTGTAGACCAGCTTGTCGTCGCCGACGCCGTTGCCCACCGCGTTCGCGATCACCACGTTGCCGGCGCGCGCCGCGTTCAGCACCCCGGCCACCCCGAGCACCGAGTCCGGCTTGAACTGCAGCGGGTCCAGGAACTCGTCGTCGATCCGGCGGTAGATCACGTCCACCTGCTGCTCGCCCTCGGTGGTGCGCATGTAGACCACGTTGTCCCGGCAGAACAGGTCGCGGCCCTCCACCAGCTCCACGCCCATCTGCCGGGCCAACAGCGAATGCTCGAAGTAGGCGGAGTTGAACACGCCGGGGGTGAGCACGACGACCGTCGGGTCGGCCGCGTTGGGGGCGGCCGCCGCGCGCAGCGCCCGCAGCAGGTGGCTGCCGTAGTCGCCGACCGCCCGCACCCGCTGCCGGGTGAACAGGTCGGGGAACACCCGGGCCATGGTCCGGCGGTTCTCCATCACGTAGGACACCCCGGACGGGCAGCGCAGGTTGTCCTCGAGCACCCGGAAGGTGCCCTCCTCGTCGCGCACCAGGTCGATGCCGGCCACGTGGATGCGCACCCCGTTCGGCGGCGTGATGTTCGCGGCGGCCCGGTGGAAGTGCGCGCAGCTGGTCACCAGCCGGCGCGGGATCACCCCGTCCCGCACGATCTGGCCGTCGGCGTAGACGTCGGCCAGGAACGCCTCCAGCGCGGCCACCCGCTGCACGATGCCCCGCTGCAGCCGGGACCACTCCGACGCGGCGATCACCCGGGGCACGATGTCCAGCGGGAACGTTCGTTCCTGGCCGGACAGCGAGAACGTGATGCCCTGGTCGGCATAGGCCCGGTCCAGTGCCTCGGACCGGGCGGTGAGGTCGGCGGCGGCGGTGGGCGCGATCGCGTCGTGCAGTGCCCGGTACGGCGCGCGGACAGTGCCGTCGGCGGCAAACATCTCGTCGAACGCGTCCTGGTGGGCCCGGTCGGGTTTGAAGTAGCCGTCGAAGAGCGCGGGGCCCTCGCCGTTGCCGTTGCCGCTCCCGCCCGCTGCCCGGTCGGATTGGGACCTGGCGGCGCCGGCACGCCCGGCGCGCGGCTTGACCGGACGTTTCACTGTGCGACTCACGGAGGTCATCTTGACTCAGTGGGGCTCCGTGGGCCATGCCTAGCGCACGTCAGGTGGCTACGTCTGGGTAACACCGTGCCCGACAGGTGGAGCCGCCGCGCCCGACGTAGGCTGCTTGCTCGTGACCGCCCACGCCGATCGCCTGCTGCTCGGACCCGGACCTTCCAACCCGTACCCCGAGGCGATGGAGGCGCTCGGTCGTCCCGTTCTCGGCCACCTCGACCCGGACTACCTAGCGCTGATGGCCGACATCGCCGACCGGCTGCGCGCCGTGTTCGGCACCGCCAACGAACTGACGCTGCCGGTCAGCGGCACCGGCTCGGCGGGCATGGAGGCGTGCCTGGCCAGCTTGCTGCAGCCCGGCGAGAAGGCCATCGTCGGGGTGAACGGGTACTTCGGCGAGCGGCTCTGCGAGGTGGCCGCCCGGGGCGGTGCCCAGGTGGTGCGGGTGGAGGCGCCGTGGGGGCGGGCGCTGGACCCGGAGGATCTGCTCGCCGCGCGGCGGGCCAACCCGGACGCCCGGCTGGTCGCCGTGGTCGCGGCGGAGACCTCCACCGGCGTGCGCAACGACGTCGCGCCACTGGCCGCGCTGGCCGACACCGACACCCTGCTGCTGGTGGACGCGGTGACCGCACTGGGCGGCACCGAGCTGCGGGTGGACGACTGGAAGATCGACGCGTGCTACTCGGCCAGCCAGAAGTGCCTCGGCGCGCCGCCCGGGCTGGCCCCGGTGACCCTCTCGCCGCGCGCCGTCGAGGTGCTGCGCGCCCGCACGGTCCCGGTACGTTCGTTCTACCTCGACCTGGGGCTGCTGCACGAGTACTACCTGGCGCCCGAGCACCGCTACCACCACACCGCGTCCTCGACCATGGCCTACTCGCTGCACGCCGGCCTGGGCAGGCTGCTGGACGAGGGCCGCGAGCAGGTCTGGGCGCGGCACGCGGCGATCGGCGGGCGGCTGCAGGACGCGCTGGCCAAGCGCGGTTTCGGGCTCATCGCCGAGCCGGCGCGGAACCGGCTGCCGCAGCTGACCGCGACCACACTGCCGCACGGGTTGGCGGAGGCTCCGCTGCGGCGCGCGCTGCTCGAGCGCTACGGCATCGAGGTCGGCGGCGGGCTGGGTGAGTTCGCCGGCCGGGCGTGGCGGATCGGCATGATGGGCCACGCCGCCGCAGAGCGCTCGGTGGTAGCCCTCCTAGGCGCCGTCGACGAACTCCTCGGCTGACGCCCACCCCCGCCCCACCGCCGTCCCCCGGCCCCCGTCCCCCGGGCCCGCCGTCCCCCCCGGCCACCACCCCACCCACCGTCCCACCGCGCTGACACAGCTCGCGTGGTGCTCGCACAGCCGCTCAGGCCGCTGTGTCGAGCCCAGTGGAGCTGTGTCGAGCCCAGGGGAGCTGTGTCGCGCCGGCGGCGCTGTGTGAGCGCCCGCCTGCGGGCGTGCCACCGCGGCACCCTGCCGCTGTGCTACCGCCGCCGTGGCACCGGCGATCAGGGGGCGGCGCTGGCACCATGGGGGGATGCGGACGCTGCTGAACGTCATCTGGCTGGTGCTGTGCGGATTCTGGATGGCGGCCGGGTATGTGCTGGCGGGCGTGGTGTGCTGTCTGCTGGTGGTCACCATCCCGTTCGGGCTGGCCGCGTTCCGGATCGCCAACTTCGCGCTGTGGCCGTTCGGGCGCACCCTGGTGCACCGGCCCGGCTCCGGCGCGCCCTCCACGATCGGCAACGTGATCTGGTTCCTGGTGGCCGGCTGGTGGCTGGCCCTCGGCCATCTGCTGACCGCGATCGCGCTGGCCTTGACGATCATCGGTATCCCGCTGGCCTGGGCGAACCTCAAGCTCATCCCGGTCTCCCTGGTACCGCTCGGCAAGGAGATCGTGCCGCTCGACGGGGTCGGGGTGCCGGCCGGTTACGCGGTGCGGGCCGGCTGAGTCGGTACCTGCCGCCCGGCGCACGGGATTGATCATCACGCGTGGTGCAGGCGGGCTGTCGGGGGTCTTGGCTAATCTGGCGCGGTGACAGCAGCCGAACCCGGATCCGAGGGCACCGCCAGCGTGCCTGAGGAGGCCGCCGTGCCGGAGGGTGCGGTCGTCCCCGGCGCCGCACCGGTACCCGGCCCGGCGCGGGAGCGGCACGCCCAGTTGGCCACCGAGATCGCCGACCACCAGTTCCGGTACTACGTGCTCGACGCGCCGGTCGTTTCGGACGGCCAGTTCGACGAGCTGTGGCGGGAGCTGGTCGCGGTCGAGGAGCAGTACCCCGAGTTGGTCACGCCGGAGTCGCCGACCCAGCGGGTGGTCGGCCGGTTCGCCACCGAGTTCACCGCGTACGACCACCTCGAGCGGATGCTCAGCCTGGACAATGCGTTCTCCACCGAGGAGCTGCGCGCCTGGGTGGAGCGGGTGGAGAAGGAGGTCGGTCACGAGCTGCACTACCTGTGCGAGCTCAAGATCGACGGTCTCGCGGTGAACCTGCTCTACCAGGACGGCCTGCTCACCAGGGCGTTGACCCGGGGCGACGGGCGCACCGGGGAGGACATCACGCTCAACCTGCGCACCCTGCGGGAGGTGCCGGACAAGTTGACCGGCAGCGCCGAGTTCCCGGTGCCCGCGCTGGTCGAGGTGCGCGGCGAGGTGTACTTCCGGCTGGAGGACTTCGCCGCACTGAACGCGTCGCTGGTGGAGGCGGGCAAGCCGCCGTTCGCCAACCCGCGCAACACCGCGGCCGGCTCGCTGCGCCAGAAGGACCCGAGGGTCACCGCGTCGCGGAACCTGCGGCTGATCTGCCACGGCTTGGGCAAGCGCGAGGGCTTCACCCCGCTGCGCCAGTCGCAGGCTTACGACGCGCTGCGCGCCTGGGGGCTCCCGGTCTCCACGCACACCGTGATCCGCCGGGGTGTGGACGAGCTCGTCGAGCACGCCGCCTACTGGGGCGAGCACCGGCACGACATCGAGCACGAGATCGACGGCATCGTGATCAAGGTCGACGAGGTGGCGCTGCAACGCCGGCTGGGGTCGACCTCGCGGGCTCCGAGGTGGGCGATCGCCTACAAGTATCCGCCCGAGGAGGCCACCACCACGCTGCTGGACATCCGGGTCAACGTCGGCCGCACCGGGCGGGTCACCCCGTTCGCCATGATGGAGCCGGTGGTGGTGTCCGGGTCCACTGTGGCGATGGCCACCCTGCACAACGCCGATGAGGTGCGCCGCAAGGGCGTGCTGATCGGCGACCGGGTGGTCATCCGCAAGGCCGGCGACGTGATCCCCGAGGTGCTCGGCCCGGTGGTGGATGTGCGCACCGGCGACGAGCGCGAGTTCGTGATGCCTACGCACTGCCCCGAGTGCGGCACCGAGCTGGCGCACCAGAAGGAGGGCGACGTCGACCTGCGCTGCCCCAACGCCCGGTCCTGCCCCGCGCAGCTGCGCGAGCGGCTGTTCCACCTGGCCGGCCGGGGCGCGTTCGACATCGAGGTGCTCGGTTACGAGGCCGCCACCGCGCTGCTGACCTCCGGCGTGGTGGCCGACGAGGGCGACGTCTTCTCGCTCACCGAGGCCGACCTGCTGCGGGTGGAGCTGTTCCGCACCAAGGCCGGTGAGCTGTCCGCGAACGCGCGCAAGCTGCTGGTCAACCTGGAGTCCGCCAAGGACACCCCGCTATGGCGGGTGCTGGTCGGGCTGTCCATCCGGCACGTCGGGCCGACCGCCGCGCAGGCGCTGGCCAGGGAGTTCGGCTCGCTGGACGCGATCGAGGCGGCCGCCGGAGCCGAGGACGGCGAGGGGGTCGCCGGAGCCGAGGACGGCGAGGGGGTCGCCGGAGCCGAGGACGGCGAGGCGGTCGCCAAAGCCGAGGACGGCGAGGCGCTCGCCGATGTCGACGGGGTCGGCCCGACGATCGCGGCCGCCGTGCGGGCCTGGTTCGCCGTCGACTGGCACCGCGAGGTGGTGGCCAAGTGGCGGGCGGCGGGCGTCCGGCTGGCTGAGGAGCGGGACGAGTCGGTCCCGCGCACGCTGGACGGGCTGTCCATCGTGGTCACCGGCAGCCTCGACGGGTACTCCCGGGACGAGGCCAAGGAGGCAATCACCTCCAGGGGTGGTCGTGCCGCCGGATCGGTATCCAAGAAGACGGCCTTTGTGGTAGTGGGCGATTCGCCGGGCACTAAGGCAGACAAGGCCACTGAGCTGGGCGTTCCCGTGCTGGACGAGGCGGGGTTCACCGTATTACTCGAGCGGGGGCCGGACGCCGCGCGGGAACTAGCCCGTTCGGAATAACAAAGCCCAGCAATTCGAAGTAACCCGTTACAGCCGTTAGTGGCTTAATCTGTGCAAGTCGGGGAGGTCACGTCGGTGCTACAGGGATGTCTGAATGGTGCGCGGCCAGCGGACGCGCACCCCGCGCTGCCCGTGACGCCGTACTACCTGGCGCGGGACGCTCGGGCGGTGTCGCGCTACGGCGTGACCTCGGTTCACGTGCATCCGCGCTGCCCGAAGGGACTGGAGACGCTCGAACCGCTGCACGTCGGTGACGCGGTGGCGGCCATCCACGCCGAGGTGCCGGGCATGGAGGTCGGCGTGCCGGCGGCCCGGTGGGTGCAGCCGGACCCGAGGCTGCGGGTCGACGCGGTCGTTGCCTGGGGTCGGCTCGGCGCCGGCAAGCCGGACGTGATCGCGGTGAACGTGCACGACCTGGGTTGGCGGGAGGTGTGCGCGGCGGCTTACTCGCTGGGCATCGGTCTGGAACTGGGCGTCTGGACCACCGCGGACGCGGTCACCCTGCGCAAGGTCGGCGTACCGCCGGGCACCGTCCGGGTGGTCGCCGAGCCGACCGTGAGCGCCCCGGACCCGGCCGTCGCCGAGTCGGTGCGCATCCTGCGCGCGCTCGGCCCGCTCGGCGTTCCGGTGCTGCTGCACGGCGAGGAGGACGGCGCCTGGCCGGTGCTCGAGTATGCGCTCCGGCTGGGTATCGACACCCGGATCGGGTTCGAGGACGTGCTGGTGCGCCCGGACAAATGGTTGGCCACCGGCAACGAGGACCTGGTGAAGAGCGCGCTGGCGATCAAGGTCTGACCGTCGCGCGTCCGGGGCGGCGGCGACCGGGGCACCGGGCAGCCCGGGCGCCCGACGGTCGACCGGGCCGTTCGGGGCAGCGAGCGTCCGGGGCGGCGGTCGACCGGATCAGGTGACGCCGAGGATGGTGGTGACGATCCCGCCGAGGTGAGACAGCCTGGCCAGCTCGGAGGGTCGGAACGCCGGCCCGCCGGGACGCCCCACCACCAGCGCCTTGTCCGGCCCGGCGAACGGCGCCGCGGCTAATTCGGTGTCCAGCTCGTACCACGGTTCCGGCGCCCAGTGCATCGCCGGGTCGAGCACGATCGCCTTGGTCAGCGGCAGCCAGGGCAGGCTCCCGGCCCTGGTCTCCGGGGAGGCCTGACTCTCCGCGAGCCGGTACGCCCGCCGGCCCTCCTGGATCACCACCAGCGCCCAGCCGGCCCGGAAGATGCGCGGGATGCCGTCGGTGAACAGCTGTAACCCGCGCTCCGGGTTGCCGCTGATCTCCTCGATGAGCTCCAGTTCGCGGTGCGTGTCCAGCTTCCCGGTGTGCGGCCGGACCGACTCCACGTGCACCCCGGGGATCGACTCCACCGCCGTGATCAGCACGTCCGGTGGTCGGCCGCTGGGCAGGATCACCGTGAGGTCGTCGACCGCGACCCGGTCGTAGCGCTCCACCACGTCCATGCCGAGGATGTCCACTCCGGCGTGTCCGAGCGCGGTGGCGATCGCGCCAAGCATGCCCGGCCGGTCCGGGACCTGTACCCGGATCAGGAACGACACGCTTGGACTCCTCCTCATACCACCCCGACTGCCCGGGAAATTGTGTCAGTACCGTGTTCCCCGCGCGTTGCCCGGGAGCAGATTGGCCGCTCACCAGCGGGTGTAATCGTCGCGACGCTGCGTGCACGCCGCCCGGTCGGGAACCGGTTCGACACTTCGACCTAGACTTGAGACGTTCTCCCCGGGCCGGTGTCGTGATCAAGTCATGATCAACGAGTTCGGCCCCGCGGTTTGCCTGAGACATTCCTGACCAGGAGGGAAATGCCTGAGTCGACGCTCGACCCGGATGGCGGGGTCATCTCCCGCGCCGAGGTCGCCCACCTCGCCCGGCTGGCCCGGCTGGCCGTCACCCCGGAGGAGCTGGACCGTTTCGCCGGCCAGCTCGACGTCATCCTCAAGGCGGTGGCCAAGGTCGGCCAGGTCGCCGCGGACGACATCGAGCCCACCTCGCACGCGGTGCCGCTGACCAACGTGTTCCGGGCGGACGAGCTGCGCCCGTGCCTGACCCAGGAGCAGGCGCTGGCCGCCGCCCCGGCCAGCGAGCAGGGGCGCTTCCAGGTGCCGCGGATCCTGGGGGAGGAAGCATGACGCGCGAAGCCGACAGCGAGCGAGCATCCCGGGGGACGGTAGCCGGCCTGGGGGACGGTAGCCGGCGAAGCCGGCGGGGTGGGAAGAACACCGCCGGCGGGGTGGGTCATGCACAGCTCGCGCTAGCGAGCGAGGAGCGGAACGAGCGCGGAGGCGAGCAATGAGCACCGAGCTGACCAGGCTGACCGCCGCCGAGTTGGCCGAGAAGATCCACACCCGGGAGGTGTCCGCCGTCGAGGCCGCCCAGGCCCACCTGGACCGGATCGCCGAGGTGGACCCGGTGGTGCACGCCTTCCTGCACGTGGCCTCGGAGCGGGCGCTGTCCGCCGCCGCCGAGGTGGACGCCGCGTTGGCCGCCGGGGAACCGCCGGCCTCACCGCTGGCCGGGGTGCCGCTGGCGCTCAAGGACGTGCTCACCACGTCGGACATGCCCACCACCTGCGGCTCGAAGATCCTCGAGGGCTGGCGCCCGCCGTACGACGCCACGATCACCGCGCGGCTGCGTCGGGCCGGCGTGGTGATCCTGGGCAAGACGAACATGGACGAGTTCGCGATGGGCAGCTCCACCGAGCACTCCGCGTACGGCCCGACCCGCAACCCGTGGGACACCACGCGCATCCCGGGCGGCTCCGGCGGCGGCTCGGCGGCGTCGCTGGCCGCGTTCGAGGCACCGCTGGCCATCGGCACCGACACCGGCGGCTCGATCCGCCAGCCGGCCGCCGTGACCGGCACCGTGGGCGTCAAGCCGACCTACGGCGGGGTGTCCCGCTACGGGCT
>Ga0137415_10005772_pt1 | contig 12254 bp, 13 predicted proteins | sample CZODoug3_1_1_16f_FD_183082 | JGI IMG/M metagenome (GOLD analysis project Ga0137415, IMG submission 183082) | Vadose zone soil fungal communities from Angelo Coast Range Reserve, California, USA - CZODoug3_1_1_16fungal (Hybrid Assembly) | ecosystem: Environmental > Terrestrial > Soil > Vadose...
AACGAGCAAGAACGGCGAAAGCTGATGGTGGCGCCGCCAAGGCCCGAGCGCTTGCCAGCTGGCGCCTCGAAATCTTTGTAGATGCGAGTCGCGCGGCCGTCTTGGGCGGGTGCGCAGTGAAAGTTTGGTCAAATGCGCAGATCGCGGTTCTCGTGATAGCTTTTATCGATAGCGGGCGCGCAAGCTCCTCGCACCGTGCTTCGTCCTCTGAAAAAGACTGCGCGAATGATCTTCTTGTGTGGCGCGGAAAGTCCGGTCTGGAACATGCAGACGCAACCGGCGACGCGCCGCCTTACGCTGTGGCATCGACACCGGCTGTACGGCTCCTGATCCGGCCACATCAAGACCATGCACAGCGGTGCGCGCAGTGACTTCCCAACCGATGGAATCACATTCTCGCAATTCGTCCTCGAGCAACGGCTCGCCCGCGCCCACCGGATGCTTGTCGGTCCCCGTCATGCCGATGCGACCATCAGCGCCATCGCACTCGCGGTCGGTTTCGGTGACATCTCGTACTTCAACCGCAACTTTCGCCGCCGCTATGGCGTGACGCCGTCGGAGCTGCGGAACGTTCCCCGCTCCTGATTGGCGGACATCTTGAGTTGCCCGATGTTCGAAATTCGGATTGCAATCGTCTATTGACGTTGTAACGCGAAGCCACGAAAGCGCATTCTCCGAATTTTTGCGCGGATGCAGGGCCCTGCCGACAGGCGGCGCCAGCCGCAATGCGGTCGATCAATTGGGCGACGGCCACCCTCGACCGTCAACGACTCGGCCCGCGCCGTGATGGCCGCGCCCCCTTGTTGCTTCGTTGCAATATGGGCTGAAAACCGGCCCCTGCACATAAGGCAAAGGACTCATGCGCTCCTGTCCAAGACGGCCCCGCCTCCCGGTCGCTACTGTGGTGCCTGTCAACGATCGGTGGCGATCATCCGAAATATGAATAGGCATCGCACCGCGCTGCTGGGCGGCACCGCCATCATACGGGGCGGTGGTAGTGGCAGAGGATCGCGAAATGCCGGTCGTGAATCGAGACACTGACCAATTCCGCTGCGAGCCATTTTTCGATTCGTACCGCGTTGCCCTGAAGGGTCGTCCGGCCGGGCTGACGATCGTCCGATGGCGACAGTTTGCGATGGATGTCGATCAGTTCTTTCTAGGGCAGCCGAAATCAGAAGGGTGGAATACGGCTGCCCATCGACTGGGCTGGACAGCAGAAGAGTTGTTTGGCCCTCCCGGCTGCCCTGAGGCAGGTGCGATCTGGAGACTCGAAGGTCGCAGCATTGTGGCCGTCACCGCGCGCTCGATCGTCGTCCACGCTGGCTGCCGTCCAAATTGCGGCGTTGTAGCCAAACCGTGCATCGGGGGGATGTCTTGAGCCGATATTCGAACGAAATCGTTTTCGCGCTCCATATTTGCTTCGCGCTACTGGCCGGAGGTTTGATTGCCATCGACATGGTGGCGGCCGAGGCGTTCCTCACGCAGCGCTATGCGCCGCCACTCATGGTCGCGAACCCATAGGGCTGTATCCAGAAAGCATCGATGGGATATTGGCGTGTATCGAGGCCGTTCTTAGTTTCTCAGCTCATCAAAGGAGTGAGGCCGGTGCCGAAGCGATTTCTGGTTTGCGCCCTGATTGTGATGGGCATGATCGGCTCGCCCAACGCTCAACAGACCGAACGGGTTCTGTCGCTGAATGGATCGGCGGATCGGCCGACGTCGGAGTTGCTGGCCTCGATCGTCACATGGCTTTCGGAAAACTTTGATCTGCCTGCAACCAGTGACCCCCCGAGGGTGGAACTGGTTTCCCAAGCAAGGATGGCTGCGCTGCGCTTCCGCGACCTGGAAACAGACCGCCGGTCGCTGGAGGGTTCGCCAGAGCAGCGTTCCAACGTCATCGCCGTCTATGATAGCGCCAACCGGGCGATCTACCTGCAGGAGGAATGGCGAGGTTCCCCCGCTGAGGTTTCCGTACTGGTGCATGAGATGGTCCATCATCTGCAGACCGTCGCCGGATTGAAATACGAGTGCCCGCAGGCCCGGGAAAAGTCTGCCTACGCTGCTCAGGAGAAGTGGCTTTCGAGGTACGGGCTCAACTTGATGGACGAGTTCGAGATCAATCCGATGGCCGTGTTCGTGCGATCTGCGTGCTTCTTTTGATTGCCCTCGCCAGTGGTCGTCGAAAGCGCCGACCAAGTCGCCCGAATAATTGCCGATACTGGGCCGGGACATCCCGGACGGGCGTCCCATCCCGCGCTGCCGCGCGCATGTTGTCCCGGCATAATCCCGAGCATATCGGGACATTTACATCATGACCGCGGCACGTCGGCACGCATTATGAAGATGATCCAAGTCGCATAGAGGCGACTTTGAACCATTGAGGAACAATCGTGGGCAACCCAGATACGAAGATCGCCTCCTTGATCGCTCTGACCGCGCTCCTTCTGTTCGCGCCTGCGATGTCGGCCGCTCAAGACAGCTATCCGAGCCGCTCGATCAAGCTCATCTTTCCGTACGTGGCTGGCTCATTGGGCGATGTGCTCGCCAGATTGATAGCCGAAAAGCTAACAATTAAATTCGGTCAACCTGTCATCGTCGAGAATCGACCCGGTGCGTCAGGCAACATCGGGGCAGAGGCCGTCGCGCGGGCGGCACCGGATGGATATACATTGCTGATCGCGCCCCCTCCACCACTTGCAATTAATCAAAGTCTTTTCCCAAAGCTCTCGTTCGATCCGGCTACCTTCGTACCCCTCGCCGTAATCGCCACCGTTCCCAACGTCCTTGTCGTAAATCCGAACGTGACAGCGGCGACCGTCGAGGAGTTGATCGCATTCGCAAAAGCGCACCCCGACAAGCTCAGCTACGCCTCTACTGGAAGCGGCGGCACACCGCACCTGACAGCCGAAATGCTGAAAGCGAGAGCACGAATACGAATCGTGCACGTGCCATACAAGGGAGTGCCACCTGCGCTCACCGACCTTATTGCCGGCCAAGTCGATATGATGTTCGCGAATCTCGGAGATGCATTTCAACATATCAACAGCGGAAAGCTGAAAGCACTGGCCGCAGGGAGCCAAGGGCGCTTTCCCGGACTACCAAATCTGCCCAGCATATCAGAGACGTTGCCTGGCTTCGTTTCTGACACGTGGTTCGCCGTCGCCGCGCCTCCCCAAACACCGGCAGCAATAGCAACCCGCCTTTCGGCTGCCATCGCCGAGACGGTCAAGCTACCGGACGTCGAAAAAAGGCTCGCGGATTTGTTGACCACGCCGGTGGGCAGTTCACCCGCCGAAACCGCGGCATTCATCAAGGGAGACAGCGAGCGCTGGCGCCAAGTCATTGTGTCGGCAGGAATCAAGCCGGACTGACCGGATCAACCGCAATAGCAACGTGGCAGGTGAGAATTCCGACAGTCGCGCCATGTCCAGCGGGAATTCCAAACAGGCAACGATACTGATGAATCTTAAACTCAGCAAAAGCAGCTACGTGTTCGACAATGCAAGGCCCCAGGCGGAAATTCGGTTCACTATCGTCGCGGAAATATACGACCCGGGCACGGTGCGTCATCTCACCGAACTTCGGGTAGGGCCAGGGTGGCGCTGTCTCGAAGTGGGAGGTGGCGGCGGAAGCATTGCCAGTTGGCTTTGCGATCGAGTCGGTCCTGGCGGAGAGGTAACGGCAACGGACATCGACACGAGGTACCTAGAACGGCTGGTCAAGGCCAACCTGAAAGTGCAACAGCACGATATTGTTTTCGATCCGCTGCCTGAGTCGTCCTTCGATCTGGTGCACACGCGACTCGTCCTTATGCACATCCCGGAGAGAGAAAGAGTGTTGCGCCGCCTAGTATCGGCATTGAAACCGGGTGGCTGGATTCTCGCGGAGGAATTCGATGGCCTTTCTGTTCGCTCGGACCCGCTCGCCAACCCAGTCGAGACCTCGTTCAAGACCTTTGACGTTATGTACCAGGTGATGGCGAGCCGCGGTGTTGAGCTACGCTATGGACGGGCGCTCGCTGGACAAATGCGTAACCTCGGCCTTGCCGAGATCGAGGCCGAGGGTCGGGCGTTTATGTGGCACGGGCGATCGGTCGCTGCAGAGATGTACCGCGCGAATGTCGAACAGCTTCGCAGTGCCATTCTCCAGACAGGGTTGATCACAGATGAAGAGATCGACCACGATTTGAAGCGGTTGGGGGAAAAGGATTCTGCGTTCCCGTCTCCGATCATGTGGGCCGTGCGGGCACGTCGGCCGTGAGCGCCGGGCACTAAGTACCGTCATTGCCGCAGGTACTAAACGGCCGGAAACTGAGCCGGCGACATGCCGCATATGCCGCCCTCGCGCGACGACTGCGGATAGGCTATAGCATTGGGCCGGAACACGTCTGGCTGCAATGCGCGAGCACACACAGAAAATCCGCTTTTGCAAAAGCCGAGACGGTACGCGCATCGCATATGCAATCAACGGCTCCGGCCCTCCTCTGGTGCGTGCCGCCCATTGGATAAGTCACCTCAATCTGGATTGGCAAAACCCGGTATGGCGACCTTGGCTTTCGATGTTTTCCGAGCGGCACACGCTCATCAGTTACGATGCGCGCGGCTGCGGACTGTCCGATCGCGAACAAGTCGAGTTCACATTGGACAAACATGTCGAAGATCTTGAGGCAGTGATTGACGCAGCCGCTGTGAAGCAGTTTGCACTGTTTGGAATGGCGGGTGGAGGCAGTATCGCCGTGACCTACGCCGTGCGCCATCCAGAGCGTGTCAGCCATCTTGTCTTGCACGGTGTCCCCGCCGTGTCGAAATTGGCGCGGGGCGACCTGGAACACGGGCACACGGAGATTAAGGCGTTCGAGTTTGGCTGGGGAAAAGAAAACCCGGCCTTCCGCCAGCTTTTCACTTCGCAATTGCTGCCCGGTGCGACGGCGGAGCAGTTTCATGCATTCAACGATTTAATCCGTATCGCGACATCGCCTGCAAATGCCGCTCGCATTTTGCGTGTGTTCTACGAAGTGACCCTTCGAGAGATCGCCCCCCTTGTGCGTTGTCCAACCCTCGTCACACATGTCCGAGAAGACGGCAGAGTGCCTTTCGATCAGGGGCGTGACCTGGCGAGCCTAATTCCGGACGCTCGTTTTGTGCCGTTGGAGAGCAGAAATCACCTGCTGCTAGAGGACGAGCCGGCGTGGCAAAAGTTCGTCGACGAATTCAACGATTTTCTTCCGGCTTCGCCTGCCAAGCCGGTCAATGAGTTGGATCCTTTGACTAATGACCTTACCGAGCGTGAGCGCGAGGTGCTGGAGCTCGTTGCCCAAGGCTTGGACAATCGAACGATCGGCGGGCGGCTTGGAATCACCGAAAAAACTGTCCGCAATCACGTGTCGATGCTCTTGAGCAAACTTTGCGTGACTAGCCGCGCTCAGGCAATCGTTCGCGCGCGCGAGGCTGGATATGGGCACAAGACCTAAGTCCACGTGACATCAAGGCGGCGCGTATCAAACTGGAGTAGAGGAACCAGGATGTCGCTTTATGACCCGTTGCGGACGTCGGAGCAATCGGCACGTCAGAAAGCGACGCGTTCGGTATCCGGGCTTACAAGTCGCTGAACGCATTCAATGAAACTTCTTGCGATCGGGCTGAGCATGCGTTTCTTGAGCGTGACGATCCCGACCGGCCGAGGCTGGGCGGGCAGCTTGATCGGCAAGACCTTGAGAGCGAGATCATGGCCGGCAAAGCGCAGGATTGATGTAGGTAGCGTTGTAATGAAGTGCCCGCTCGCGATCAGTCGGCAGCACAAATGAATGGATAATGTTGTGACAGGAGCCCGTGGCATCTCGACGCCGCTAGCGCGGAACAGCTCCGCTGCGAGCGAGCCAGATAATGTATCGGCCGGCGGTAGGATCCAAGGTTCGCCTGCCAAGTCGGCGAGGCTGAGCCGGCGCGCGCGCGCCCATTTGCTCTCCCGACCTGCAACCACGACGACCTGATCGTCGTACACGATATCCGTTTCAAGATCATCCTCGGCGAAAGGCGTGGGGATGCGACCCAGCAACAGATCGATGCTGCGCTCACGCAATTCGCTGTAATGCGACGTGTTCATCACGGCTTGCGCAACGTCGAGATGAACGCGGGGATGTTCTCGCGAGAAGCGCTCGACGACCGCCGGCAGCAACCCGGCCGCAATACTTTCGGTGCTGCCGATGCGCAGCTCTCCCCTGGTCGGATCGGCGAGAAAAGCAAGCTCCTCCACGCCATGCTTGAGTTCGTCGAAGACCGCGAGACAGCGCCGAGCGAGGGCACGGCCATAGGCAGTGGGCTCGACGCCGTTGCGGCTACGATCGAGCAGACGCAGTCCCACCGTCTGCTCGATGTCCGCAATCGCCTTTGACACCGCCGGCTGCGAGATTGCGAGTTCCACCGCCGCCTTGGCCATGCTGCCGCGCTGCACCACAGTGAGCAAGATATGCAAATCTCTGAGCTTGAGGCGGCGTCCGACGCGATCGACCCATTGCATGGCGAGCCTATCAAAATGGTTATGGAAACTTCATATAATAGAATTGGACGTTTATGTCTTTAGATCGCATGGTCACGTTGGAAGCGCGGACAGGGAGGCTCCGGATGATCGAATTGGCCTGGCGGCACGCTCGGAGGGTAGCTGCTGGCGTGATCGTAACCAGCGCCACCGTATTAGGCTTCGCGGACGCCGCCTCCGCTGAGAGCTATCCCTCCAGACCCGTTAGGATCGTGGTGCCGTTTCCGGCCGGGGGGCCGCTGGATTTCACGGCGCGTTTGGTCGCCGACAAGCTCGCGGCGAGCATGAAGCAGCCCTTCGTGGTGGAGAACCGGCCGGGCGCGTCGGGCAATATCGGGACCGAAACCGCCGCCAAAGCGGACGCTGACGGCTATACGCTGCTCCTCGTGCTCGATACGCCGCTGACCGTCAATCCGTGGCTCTATTCCAAGCTCGCCTTCGATCCGATGCGGGACTTCGCTCCGATTTCGACTGTCGCGAGCTTTTCGCTGACGCTCGTCGTGCACCCCTCCGTTCCCGTGAATTCACTAGCGGAATTTGTCGCTCATGCAAAAGCGCTCAAGGACCGCCCATTAATCTACGGCAGCGGTGGCGGGCGCGGCGACCCCGGGCATCTGACGATGGAGTATTTGCGCATGTTGTCGGGGTTCGATGCTGTGCACGTGCCTTACAAGGGCAATGCCGAGGTCGTCATGGGCTTGGTCGGGGGGCAGATTGCGGCCGGGTTTCTCGCCACCCCCGGCGTGCTGCAGAACGTCCGTGATGGACGGTTGAAGGCGCTCGCAGTTTCGAGCCCGCGGCGAACGCCGCTTGCGCCGGAAATCCCGGCGATCGCGGAAAGCGGCTATTCCGGCTTCGACGTCGAGTTCTATCTGATAATGTTGGCTCCCGCGGGCATTCCGGAAGCCATTCGCGGCGCCCTCGAACGCGAGGTCCAACACGCTCTGCGATCACCGGATCTGCAGGCGCGGCTTCGGGCACAGGCGCTGGAACCGATCGCAAGCAATGGCAATGAAACCCGCGCTCTGCTCAAGGCTGCCAGCGATCGGTGGCAGACCGTGATCGAGACGGCTCACGTCCGGCTCGACTAAGCGCATGAACCGAAGGCAGGCAGCGACCCGACGCGTACTCAAGCCGAGGACGCAAGTTGTGATGCTCGGAACCGGGACGCCGCGTCCCGATCCGGAACGCTCCGGGCCCGCGACCGCCATCGTGGCTAACGGAACTCCCTATCTGGTCGACTTCGGTCCGGGGGTCATTCGCCGCGCCGCCGCCGCGTACCGCAAGGGCGTTACCGCGTTCGGGCCCGCGGCCTCCGAGCTGAGAACGATTTTTCTCACCCATCTGCACGCCGACCATACCGCCGGCTATCCCGATCTGATCCTCACACCGTGGATCCTCGGCCGAACGCAGCCGATCGACGTTTACGGGCCGAAGGGCCTTCGCGATATGACGAGGCACGTGATGGATGCCTGGAAGGTTGATATTGATGATCGGGTGAATGGGATCGACAGGCTGCCACGCGACGGCTGCCGAGTGAACGTCCACGAGATCGAAACGGGAGTGATCTATACCGACAGCAACGTTCGCATCACCGCCTTTCCCGCGCGACACGGCTCGCTCACGGATGCATTCGGCTTCCGGATCGAGACCGCAGACAAGGTCATCATCATATCGGGCGATACCGCGCCAAACCCGGATCTCGCGGAGCATTGCAGCGGCTGCGATGTGCTCATCCACGAGGCGTATTCGCAAGAGACCTACGAACAGGTCTCCCGCAAGTGGCAGCGGTATCGGCGAAGCCATCACACCTCGTCGCAGGAGCTCGCCGCATTGGCCAGCCAGGTGAAACCCGGTTTGCTGGTGCTCTACCATCGCGCCAACGCCGGCGGCGCGATGACGCTTTCGGACCCGGAGAGAGCCTTGCTGCTCGAGGTTCAGCAGCACTATGACGGTCGGGTTGTAACCGCACATGACCTTGACGTGTTCTGAACAACCACGTCTCGACCGAATTATGCGCCAACGATCGAAAAATCATTGTCAGAGCGAAGATATTGGTTGAGACGTCAACTCGTGTGAAGGTTTTCGGATGCCGGCCCGTGACGGACGGCGCGACGCCCTGCGAGGGCCGGCGTACGAAAACCTCCAAGCGAGGAAACCGCGGGAGAGGCGGGAGAGAAGGTGCGATCGGGCGGCGCGCTTGCCCGAGCTATGGGGATTTGAGAGCTGCGGATTGGGTGTTGGAGAGCGGCGCAAGCGATCGGGCGGGCTGGTCAAGGGTGTTGGAGTGCCTGAACGGTCGGTCTCGTAGTGTGCTGGCGAGATCGAGCGGCGAGGATTGGTGCGCAAGCTGAGGCGAGTGCTGGCCTATCTCGCACGAAGCTATGCTGTCGTGGCTCGCTAAGCGTGACGAACATCCTTCGACGAGCACGATCAGATCGCGCGCCAGTAAGCTCTGGCGGGCGATCGGCACGGACGAGAAGTAGGTTTTCGCCGATTTCCGCCCTTTTCCGGCCGACTGACGAACGGCCGACCGCGACAATGCCCCGCATCAACTCGATACGTTGCGGCGCTCTCGTTCATCGTATGAATAGGGGAGCCTCAACGCGAAATCGCGGAGGCTCTATGAAACCCACCGACGTAATCGCCCTACTCCCGGCTGTGAACAACGGCTGGGCCTTCGCTGCCTTTCTGACCGGATTGGCAGTGTGGCTCTACATTGACCGGCGGGGCGCGCCCTAGAGTGGCGATCGTTTGGTCCCGCGAGTTCCGGACGTGCGAGGGCCTCTTTGCATTGGGACATTGGCAATCCAAATGCCCCTCAGGCGTTGGTCCCGCGGCTGCCCTTAGTTGCGGGCCTGATTTCCCACACTACGTGATTCGCGCACGCGCAGGACTCGCCTGGCCCGCTTGTGGAAGGACGCCAAGATGAATTCCGACGCACCCGTAGGCCATCTGTCGCCTGACCAATGGCGGCCCCGGGACCGGGCTTTCGTCGAGGAGCTCCAGCTGATCGGCTGGCCGGCCACGACAAGAAGCGTCGAGGGCCGATCCGGGCTCGTTACGACCACGAGTTCCCCGATCGCCGCCTACGCCGGGATCACCGCATTGCGGGCGGGTGGGACCGCCGCTGACGCGGCCGCGACCGTCGCGCTGACTCAGGCGACCACAGCGCTGGGCTCCTACGTTTCCCATGCCGGGATCGTTCAGGCGCTCTACTACGAAGCGTGCTCGGGCAAGATCCAGGCGCTCAACGCCGGCTGGAATACTTATCGCCTCGAGGCCGACCCCGAAAGCATCCCGGCCTGCGATCTGTCGATCGGCAGCGTGAGTTCCGGACATCCGCCTGCAGCCGCCGCGCACGGGCGCAAAACCCTCGTCCCCGGCTTCATGGCGGGAATCGAAGCCCTGCACAATCGCTTCGGACGGTTGGCGTTTTCCGACTTGTTTCTGCCAGCCATCTGGTACGCGGAAAATGGACTCTCCGTGGGACCGGCCCTCGCGTTGTTCTTCGAGACCCGCGGAAGGCATCTCGTCCGAACGCCAGAGGGACAGGGATTCATGCGGCAGTCTGGGAGAGAACGACCACAGGCCGGCGATCGGTTCGTTCAGGCCGCATTGGCGAAGACGCTTGGTGCCGTCGCGAAAGAGGGGGCGCAGTATATGTACGGCGGCGCGTGGGGGCGGCAGTTCGTCGACATCGTTCAACGCGAAGGCGGCAAGGCCACATTCGAGGACATGGAGAACTACGAGGCACTGTGGGAAGAGCCGCTCGAAACCATATTCCTCGACCATCGAATTGTTGTTCCGGGGCCAAGCAGCGGCGGTGGGCGCCAAGTCTTGCAGGCGCTCAACCTGATTGAACAATTGGCGCTTCACCGCATGGGGCCGTACTGGCAAGACGAACGTGCGTTCCGCGATCTGTCCCGCGTCCTGGGGTTCGTCGTAAGCCAGGATCGTCCGGAAGTGACCGATGCCCTGACCCGCAATGGTGTCGATTTCTCTGCCGCGGCCCGTATCACCAAGACCTATGCGGGGGCGGTAGCACCTATGCTTCCCGAACTGGGCTATGGAACTCCGCCGGAAGCGCCGCAGCACTCGGACGCCATAGTCGTCGTGGACCGCTGGGGTAACATCGCCAGTGTCGTTCACAGCATCAATACGGTCTTGTGGGGCGATACCGGCATGGTCGTCGGGGGTGTGCCGCTGGCGGACTCTGCGGGGTTCATGCAGGAGGCATTGGCTTCATTGGTGCCCGGCGCCCGAGTGCCGGATACGATGGCGACAACGATCGCGCTCACGAACGGAAAGCCTACTCTTGCGACCGCATCGGTTGGCCGTGCCCTGATGCCCGAGACTGTCCGTGTCCTCGTGGGGATTCTCGGCAACCGTCTCGAGCCACAGACCGTCCGAGCCGCCCCGCCGCTGCTTTTCGATTTTGAGCCCTGGAACCACCTCGCCATTCCGGAAGGCATGTACGCGCCTGAATTCGTGAGCCGACTGGAACATCTGGGCGAGAGAGTGCGCACGATACCCAACGCGGATGTGCAGAACACGCGCGGTTCTATCGTCCTTGGAGCGGTCGACGCCAATTCCAGCCGTTGGTTCGGGTTCGAGACCAGCCACCTGTTGGGATTCGCGTTTGGGGAGCCGCCCGTCGACGACCGCCCGCGGCACGAGGTCACCATCGATCCGGCAGTGTGTGATGGTTTGGTCGGCCACTATCGGCTCTGGCCTGGATTCGTCGTCACAATCACACGCGAAGGCGATCGCCTGTTCGCGCAGGCGACAGGACATCCAAAGCTCGAACTGTTTGCGAGGAGCGACCGGGATTACTTTTACAAGGCTATCGATGCCCAGATAACGTTCGAACCCGACCCCGGTGGGCATGCGGCTCGCCTTGTCCATCGTCAGCGCGGCCGGGATACGGTGGGACAGCGGGTCGATGAGGAAGAGGCAAGCCGGATCGAACAGCGGTACGCCGTGGACGCAAAGCTGCTCGCGTCCTATGTCGGTCACTATCGACTTGGGCCGAAATCGATCTTCTCGGTCACGCGGGTCGGCGATCGCCTGTTCGCTCAACTTACGGACCAGGCGAAATTCGAGCTGGTTGCCGAAAGCGATCACGTCTTCTACGCGAGAACCTTCAACGCCCGCATCACGTTCGAGCACGACGTTGGCGGCAAGCCGCGGACCCTGATTGTGCATCGGAACGGACGCGACGAGCGTGGGGAACGACTCGGGACATCAGAAGAAACGGTCGTCGTGCTGCTGAACGACGAGCAGACACCGATGGAATTCGTCGTTTGGCTACTCGAACGCGTTTTCGGCAAAACCCATGAAGAAGCCATCGACATCATGTTGGCAACCCATCGTGACGGCCGCGACGTTTGCGGTGTCTATACGCATGAGGATGCGGACCAACTCGTCAAGCAAGTGATGGAACTCGCCCGTGAGCACGGGCATCCCCTGCGGTGCATCCGCGAATGACATCCGCGCTTGCATCGGTGCGCCGAGTGCTGATCGTCCGCAATTGACCCAAAGCGGCCCCTTGCAATTTAAAGACCAATTGGTCTATATATCGGCAATGAGCCGCCAAACCCCAGTGCAGTTGCCCCGTGGCCGCCCCCGAAGTTTCGACATGGAAGCCGCTGTCGAACGCGCGATGGGTGTGTTCTGGTCGCGCGGCTATCACGCCACGGCGCTACCGGACCTTCTTC
>Ga0137415_10005773_pt1 | contig 12253 bp, 8 predicted proteins | sample CZODoug3_1_1_16f_FD_183082 | JGI IMG/M metagenome (GOLD analysis project Ga0137415, IMG submission 183082) | Vadose zone soil fungal communities from Angelo Coast Range Reserve, California, USA - CZODoug3_1_1_16fungal (Hybrid Assembly) | ecosystem: Environmental > Terrestrial > Soil > Vadose...
CGAAGTAACTTTGACCTGAACTTCAAATCCCGCGCGGCCCAGATCTTTTCCGCGCTGCAAAAGCTCTTCGTTCAACGGGTCGCGGTCCGCCAGCGCGTGCTGATATAGAGGCGCAGCAATTTTATGCAACCCGGCGTCGAGCGGGTCCATCAGGATCAAACCGTGCTGCGCAAAAAGACGAGCAAAGAGTCTTCCGAACGCGCTGCCGTACGTTTCCTCCGCCCGGTAGCTTTCGATCAGGTATTGCGCAAGCAAGTCGCTGCCCTGGTTCGCAAGCAATTCCGCCGCTTCTTGGACAAATGGCTCGACCTGCGCGCCAAGGGGGATTCGACCTACTGGCCGTCCTGTTTCCACGGCGGCCGGCAACTCAAAACGTACCAATTTCCCCTTTTCGAACCAGGTCGAGTGACGGACCTCATCGAGATCGTGATCCTCCGTGGCCATCCAAAAAATCGGCACGGCCGGAATTCCACCGCGCGTTAACTCTTCACCGATCTGAATGGCCGTGAGCGCCTTGAAAACGGAATAAGCCGGCCCGCTGAACAATCCAACCTGCTGCCCGGAAACAACAGCGACCGCGCCCTTCTCAAGCCGGTCCAAATTGGACAGCGTTTCTGTTCCCGCCCCAAGAGTGACGTTCTGTTCGCGAAGAACGGAGCTTACTTCCACTCTTCGCTCGCCTGGATAGTCCAGCTTCCGCGCCGCGCGCGTCACCGCACCCATTGCCGGCGGATGAGCGTAGAACGACTTCACTTTTTCAAAATGATCCAGGTATTCAAGAAAGAGCTTCGGCTGATGAGGAAGCTGCCGGAAGGGGAGGGGGTGACAATCCATGAGCGGTTAGATGATACTCGCGAGAAAACGTCTCATCAATCGAGACGGATAGTTCGAAATCAGGCCCTCACGGCGGCTGGTTCAAGGTTCGCCAGAAACTCGGTAAGGCGTTTCTTTTGTTCATGCTGCAGGGGGAGAAGCGGCAAGCGTGGAACGCCTCCGCGGTATCCGCGCTGGTCCATGGCGCACTTTACGCCGGCAATACTAAGTTCGGAAACGATCAGTTTTGAGGCGCGGGCCAGGATGAATTGGAGTTCGCGCGCCTTCTCGTGGTGGCCCTGCCGGACCAGTTCAAACAGCGCCACGCACTTTTCCGGAACCGCGCACGCCAGCGCCAGAATCGCTCCTCGCACGCCAATCGCCAGCGACGGATACACAGTCGCGGCAGAACCGACTAACACCTGAAACTGTGATGGAGTTGCCCCGATGATTTCTCCGATGCCCAAAACATTTCCCGAACTGTCTTTGATGCCGATAATATTGGGATGCTCGGCGAGCGCGGCAACGTCCGCGGCCGCCAGCGTCACACCCGTGTACTGCGGAATGGAATACAGCATCACTGGAATTGGAGATTCGTCCGCCACTCGCCGGAAATGCGCGATTAGCACTTCGGGCTTGTACGCGGGTTTGTAGTAGTACGGCGTCTTCACCAGCGCCGCGTCGTATCCCAACTCTGCGGCGCGCTTCGTGCGTTCAATGGTTTCCGCGGTGGACTCCGCGCCTGTGCCGGCGAGAAGCTTTTTTCCTTTGGCCGCCGCTTCCTTTACCGTGATAAGAATTCCGTCCATCTCTGCTCGCGTGAGCAGGACGGATTCTCCCGTTGAGCCAACCGCGACATACCCCGCCAAATCAGTCTGGTTGTATTTGTGAACGTTGTGTTTCAGGTCAGCAAGAGAAACTGAACCGTCGTCCGCAAATGGCGTGGTTAATGCGGCGAAAACTCCTGAAAAGATCACGACTCAATCTCCTGAGGGCACACGCGAAGCTGCAGCCCGTCCGCGATGCAAATCCTGCAGCGCGGCAACTTCCGTTCCCTGCTCAAGCAGAGCGTGAATCCCGCGCGCCGCGGCATGCGCGGCAGCAAGCGTGGTGATGCAAGGAATATTGTAGCGAATGGCCGCGCGCCGGATCGACTTCTCGTCATAGAACGATTCGCGGCCCAAGGGCGTGTTGATCACCAGATCGATCTTCCCCGTTTTCACCAGATCCACAATGTTCGGGCGGCCTTCGTTCACTTTGAATACCGGCTCCGCCTCGATACCAGCCGCTTCCAGAGCGGCGGCAGTTCCCCGCGTGGCCAATAGACGAAAACCCAGCGACGAGAGTTCTTTTCCAAGCGCTCCCAGTTGTTTTTTGTCGCGGTCGTTTACGCTAAGAAATACCGTGCCTTTCCGCGGTAAGCGTTGCCCCGCGGCAAGCTGCGCCTTCGCGAACGCTTGCCCGTACGAAGTCGAAATCCCCATGACTTCGCCCGTCGAGCGCATCTCGGGGCCGAGGATAGTATCCACGCCGCGAAACTTGTTGAAGGGAAACACCGGCGATTTCACGGAATAAAATTCGTGCACGGCGATTTCGGCCACCCCGTTGTGCTGCACCGTGGGCAGCTCCAGAGTTGCCAATTTCTTTCCGGTCATCAATCGCGCCGCAACTTTCGCTAGCGGCACACCGGTCGCTTTGCTCACGAAGGGAACCGTACGCGAAGCGCGCGGGTTTACTTCCAATACGTAAACAGTGTCGCGCTGAATCGCGTACTGCACGTTCATCAAGCCGACCACTTTCAATGCCAGCGCCAGCCGTTTCGTGTATTCGCGGATGTGATCGAGAATTGCCGGTGACAAGCTCACGGGCGGCAGCACGCAGGAAGAATCCCCGGAATGCACTCCGGCTTCCTCGATGTGCTCCATGATTCCGCCGATGACCACGTCCGTTCCGTCGGCGAGTGCGTCCACATCGATTTCCGTCGCTTCCTCGAGAAATTGGTCGATCAGCACGGGCCGCGCCGGCCCCATCAGCGCTGCCTGCGCAACGTAATCCTGCACCGTGTTCACATCATAGGCGATCACCATCGCGCGGCCACCAAGGACGTAACTCGGCCGAACCAGCACGGGCAATCCGATTTCGCCCGCAACGCGAGCAGCTTCTTCCGGCACCAGCGCTGTAGCGTTGCGCGGTTGTGGGATTTTCAGCTCGTCGAGCAAGCGTCCGAAGCGTCGCCGGTCTTCTGCAAGATCGATGGATTCAGGAGCCGTGCCGATGATGGGAACGCCGTTGCGTTTTAGTTCCAGCGCGAGGTTCAGAGGCGTTTGTCCGCCAAACTGAACGATCACGCCTTGTGGCTTCTCGCGCTCCACGATGGCCAGCACGTCTTCCAGTGTGAGTGGTTCGAAATAGAGGCGGTCGGAAGTGTCGTAGTCCGTCGAAACTGTTTCCGGATTGCAATTCACCATGATGGTTTCGAAACCGTCTTCGCGCAGCGCGTACGCGGCATGGCAACAGCAATAATCAAATTCGATTCCCTGCCCGATGCGATTCGGTCCGCTGCCCAGAATCATGACCTTGGGCCGCGCCTGGGCGCCCGATTCGTCCTCATCCTCGTAAGTGGAATAGAGGTACGGCGTGAATGACTCGAATTCCGCCGCGCACGTGTCCACACGCTTAAACACGGGAGTAACGCCGTAGCGAGCGCGCTGCAACCTCACCGACGCAGAAGTCGTTCTCCAAATTTGCGCTAACTGCTCGTCGCTGGTTCCGTGGCGCTTGACCTCGCGCAGCAGTTCTCTCGAAGCCGTCTCGACCGTCACCGCCGCCGCGCGCCGGTTCATGGCCGTCAATTCTTCTATTTGCTGGATGAACCATGGATCGATCTTCGTCAGCTCACAGATTTCCTGCGCCGGCAGCCCACGGTCCATGGCCGTCAACAGCCAATGAATCCGATCCGGCCGCGGCGTTGCAAGTTTTTCCCGCAGCAGCGAATCCGGAGTTTCTGATGGCGCGCGCCAGGGGGTGCTTGGCTCCAGCGAGCGAATTCCCTTCTGCAGCGCTTCCTTGAAGGTCCGGCCAATAGCCATGACTTCGCCGACGGATTTCATCTGTGTTCCGAGAGTGCTGTCCGCGCCGGGAAACTTTTCGAACTGCCACTTGGGAATTTTCACGACGACGTAGTCGATGGTCGGTTCGAAGCATGCGGGCGTTTTTTTCGTGATGTCATTGGGAATTTCATCGAGCGACATTCCCACTGCGAGCCGCGCGGCAATCTTCGCGATGGGGAAGCCGGTCGCCTTGCTGGCCAGTGCAGAGCTGCGCGAAACACGCGGATTCATTTCGATGACCACCATGCGGCCATTTTCCGGATTCACGGCAAACTGCACGTTCGAACCGCCGGTTTCCACTCCGACTTCACGGATGATGGCGGCCGCAGCATCGCGCATGCGCTGAAATTCCTTGTCGGTCAGCGTCTGCGCGGGAGCCACGGTAATCGAATCGCCGGTGTGCACGCCCATGGGGTCGAAGTTTTCGATGGTGCAGATCACCACGAAGTTGTCGCGGAAATCGCGCATCACTTCGAGCTCGTATTCTTTCCAGCCAAGCACGGATTCTTCGACCAGCGCTTCATGCACCGGGCTCAAGTCCAGCGCGTGGGCGATGGCTTCGCCAAACTCTTCCTTGTTGTAGGCGATGGAGCCGCCGGTCCCGCCCAGCGTGAACGACGGTCGAATCACCAGCGGAAATCCCAATTGATCGCAGAGCCGCAAGGCGTCCTTCGCGTTGTTCACCAGGGCGGAGGCGGGAACTTCCAGGCCAATTTTGCGGCAGGCGTCCTTAAACCACAGACGATCTTCCGCAACTTTAATCGCGCGCAGCGACGCGCCAATCATTTCCACTTTGTATTTTTCGAGGACACCGCTTTCGGAAAGCTCGACCGCAAGATTCAGCGCGGTCTGCCCTCCGACCGTCGGCAACAGAGCATCGGGCTTTTCTCGCGCAATAATTTCCTGGAGATATTCCTTGGTGAGCGGCTCGATGTAGGTGCGATGCGCGAGCTCCGGGTCGGTCATGATGGTCGCGGGATTCGAATTGACCAGTACGACCTGGTAGCCCTCCGCGCGCAGCGCCTTACACGCCTGCGCGCCGGAGTAGTCAAACTCGCAAGCCTGGCCGATGATGATCGGCCCCGACCCGATAATCAGAATCTTTTTTATGTCCTTGCGCTTCGGCATATTCTCCCGTGAGGCTTTTCAGCGCCGTGAACTGCCCGGCTGAGCGAACTCTTTCATCAAATCGGTGAACTGGGTGAACAGATAGTGAGAATCGTGCGGGCCGGGCGAGGCTTCCGGATGATATTGCACGCTGAAGAGGGGCAAGGACTTGTGGCGCATGCCCTCATTGGTGTTGTCGTTCAAATTGATATGCGTAATTTCGACTTTGCTCGAGGGCAGCGATTCCGGATCGACGCAAAACCCGTGATTCTGCGCGGTAATTTCCACTTGTTCGGTTAGCAGATTCTTTACCGGATGATTCGAACCGTGGTGGCCGAACTTCAGCTTGAATGTTTTTCCGCCTAGCGCCAAGCCGCACAACTGGTGCCCCAGGCAAATGCCGAATACAGGCACGTGGCCAACAAGTTTCTTGATATTTTCCACCGCGTAGGTGACCGGCTCCGGATCGCCAGGACCATTCGAAAGGAAGACTCCGTCCGGCTTCATCGCCAAAACGTCCTCGGCGGAAGTCTGCGCCGGGACAACGTAGACTTCGCAGTGGTGGTCCACAAGCAGGCGCAAAATGTTCTGCTTGATTCCGTAGTCGTAGGCCACCACGCGATGTCTCCGCGCCTCTGCTTCCGCGTCCGATTGGCCCATCTGCTCCGACCAGGGCGAGAGCGCGACTTCTGCGGAGCCCTTGTCCCATCCGTAGGGCTTCCCGCAGGTGACGCGGCTGGCAAGTTCCTGCCCGGCCATGCTGGGCAATTGCTTGGCTTCGAAGACCAATTGTTCGGCAGGCGTTCCATCCGTCGCGACAATGCCGCGCAGCGCGCCGACGTTTCGAATGTGGCGCACCAGCGCGCGAGTATCGATGTCCCAGATGACCGGAATCTTGTGCCGGTTCAAATACAGCTGCGTGGTCTCCGCCGAGCGCCAGTTGGAAGAGATCTGCGAGAATTCCCGCACGATGAGCGATTCGATGTAGGGCCGCGAGGATTCCTCATCTTCGAGGTTCGCGCCGACGTTTCCGATGTGCGGATAGGTCAAACAGACGACTTGCCCGGCATAGCTGGGGTCGGTAAAGACTTCCTGGTAACCGGTGAGGCTGGTATTGAAAACGACTTCGCCGCCACGGCGCGTAATCGCGCCGGCCGCGCGGCCATTAAAGACGCGCCCGTCTTCCAGCGCGAGGATCGCGGGTCGGTGCTGAACTTCGGTCAGTGGGTCCTCCCCTGTTTCTCATCAAAATTTGCCATTCACTTTGTATCGGCTTCCGTGGTCGAAAGCGAGCCGAAATGATCGACCGGCCAGTAGGCAAAGACGGCGCGCCCGTAAATGTACTGACTGGCGACCGAACCGAAAACGCGGGAATCGTTGGAACTGATGCGGTGGTCGCCCATGACGAAATAACTGTCCTTCTTGACGGTCACAGGCCCAAAATCGCTCAGGTCCTCGTACTGCGCGGGAACATATGGCTCCGGCACAATTTTTCCGTCAACGTACACGGTGCCCTGGCGGATTTCCACTTTTTCGCCCGGCAAGCCGATCACGCGCTTGATGAATGATTTCGAGTGGTCGAGCGGATACCAGAAGACGACCACATCGCCACGCTGAATAGGCTCAAAGCGGTATACAAATTTATTGATGAAAATACGTTCCTGGTCGGAGAGCAGCGGGGCCATGCTGGTGCCTTCGACTTTTACCGGCTGATACAAGAAGACGATGATCACCAGGGCAAGGCCGATGGCGATCAGGAGGTCGCGCGTCCAGATGCGAATTTCGCCGCGCAAGGAGTGCAGCGGCGCCGATCGCTCCGCAGCTGTAGTTGAATTCGAGCGCTCTCTTCCCATATTTGCGGTCACTTGGGAAGCGTTCACAACAGAAGAGGCTGCCGGAACTGGGGTCTCCGGTGAGGTCGAGGTTGCGGGCTGTTTCTCGTCCGGTCTTTCCATTTTTGAGTGCCTTACATTTATAGCATGGTCATCGCGACCCACGCCAGATGCGAATTGCCGCAATTGTCATCGCCGGGCAACGGGCGCGAGCGACTACCTTCATTAGTTCTGATTCACTGAGCCCCGCTGTCGTTGCTCACTAACATTGGATGCTTGACGAATGGTGAAAGGATTTGGGAGCCTGCCAGCCTCCCACTACTCGTCACCAAAGGCGAAGTTCAGGGAGGCCAGTGCGGTGATGACGGCAGTCTCTGTGCGCAGGATCCTGCGGCCGAGGGAGGCTTCCAAGAATCCGCAGCGCTCAGCCGCCGCGAATTCCACGTCCGTCCAACCGCCTTCCGGACCAATTGCCAGCGTCGCGCTGGCCGCTCGCTGGCCTTGCAGAACTTTCCGCAAGGGCGGAGCAGTTGCACGCTCCGAAAGCATCACGCCCAAGGCGGCTCTTCGTGATGCGAACGCGCCGTCTGGTTTTGCCAAGCCGGCCAACACCGGCACGCGGACGCGCCGGGATTGCTGCGAGGCTTCCAAGAGGATTCTCTTCCAGCGGTCCGCTCGTTTGGCTGCCGCTGCGAGCAGAGCCTTTTCACTGCGTTCCGCGGCGAGCGGGACAATCGTGTTCACTCCAAGTTCGGTGGCCTTTTCGATGGCCCATTCGAAGGCGTCAAACTTCACGACGGCCAGCAGAAGGGTGACATTCACGTCGACGTGGACGACGGGCAACTCCTCGAGCAAGGCGAATTGGATGCGATCGCGGCCGACACTTTCAATGCGGCCGAGCCAAACTTGTTCGCCATCGCTCAATTCATAGAGCTGGCCGGTTTGCGCGCGCAACACGCGGCCCAGGTGGTGCGCCGCTTCGCCTTCCATAACGGCAGTCTTACCCGCAAATTGCTCCACGAAAAATCGTCTTCGCACGCGGAGATTCTATCTTAGATATGGGGCTGGCTGCCTGCAGGGCACAAGAAAGGAGAAAGATAACGCAGAGGCGCAGAGAACGCAGAGATTTCGCAGAGAAGAAAAATCGGAGGCGGAGCGCCCAGATTGAGGATCGAGAAACTTCACCCGTAAGGGGGTGAGCTACAGGGATTAGCCGAAGATGTCTTTCACTTTGTCGAAAATCGATGAGTTGCGGTCGGCGGGCTTATTTTCAACCTTCAGCGTGACGCCGAGCTGCTCGATCAATTTGCGCTGGTCGCGGGTGAGCTTTGTTGGCGTCAGTACACGAACATGGTAGTACAAATCGCCCTTGCCGCCACCGCGCGGATCGGCCAATCCCCTGCCCTTAAGGCGAAACACGGCGCCGCTCTGCGTGCCCTCTGGAATTTTAAGTTTTTCTTCGCCGTTCAACCCCGGCACTTGCAATTCCGTACCGAGAGTCGCTTGCGCGATGCTCAAGGGAATCGTGCAATACAAGTCCGCGCCTCGCCGTTCGAAAAACTGATGCTCTTTGACTTCCAGCACAACGTACAAATCGCCGGTGGGCCCGCCATTGGGCCCAGGCTCGCCTTCGCCGGCGACGCGCAACCGCGTTCCGGTGTCCACGCCAGGCGGAATTCGCAGCTCAATCGTCTTTTCGCGTTCGAGGCGTCCCTGGCCGCGGCACTCCGGGCAACGCTCCTTCACAATCTGCCCCGCGCCCTGGCACGCCGGGCAAGTGCGCGTGATGGTGAAGAATCCCTGCTGATACGCCAACTGACCGCGGCCAGCGCAGGTCTGGCAAGCGTGAACGCCGGTGCCCTTTTTCGCACCCGTGCCGTTGCATGCCTCGCAGTATTCCTGCCGTGGCAGCTTGATCTTGGTGGTTACGCCTGCAGATGCTTCTTCGAACGTGAGCGACATGTCGTAGCGCAAATCCGCGCCCCGCTGTGCGCGGCTGCGTCCACGCCGGCTGCCGCCTCCAAACAAGTCTTCAAAGCCGAAGAAATCGCCGAAGATGTCATGGAAATCCTGGAATACGGTGTTGTCAAATCCTTGTCCGACGCCGGAGCTAGAAAGACCGGCGTGACCGTAAGTGTCGTAAATCTGGCGCTTCTGCGCATCGCTCAGCACGCTGTAGGCTTCGGTGCACTCGCGAAACTTTACTTCCGCCTCGGATTTGTTTTCCGGATTGCGGTCGGGATGCCACTTCAACGCCGCTTTGCGGTAGGCGGACTTGATTTCGTCGACCGCGGCGGTCCGCGTCACGCCCAGAACTTCGTAGTAGTCCCTTTGATTCGCCTTGGCCATGGAAACTTGCAATCTCCTTTTAGTTCACTGCTTCTTTCGATGCGGGATTGGGATGCACCGCTACACGCACCATTGCGGGGCGCAGCACGCGTCCGTGAAACACATATCCCGGCTGGAACACTTGCAGAATGGTGCCGTCTTTGTGGTCCGATGTTTCAGCGCGATCCACCGCCTGATGCAGGTGGGGATCAAATGATTTGCCGAGGGGATCGATCCGCTCTGCCCCGAGCTTGGTCACGTTTTCCAAAAGCTGCTTGTAGATGAGCTCGAATCCCTTTCGGTAATTGTCGTATTCCGCTTCGCGATGCGCGGCGAGTGCGTGCTCAAAACCGTCAAGCACCGGAATGAGCCCTTCGATCACGCGAGCCGTGGCGCGCTTGGAATCTTCAAAACGCTCCTTCTCGATCCGCTTGCGGTAATTATCGAAGTCGGCTTGCCGTCGAAGCAGAGTTTGGCGCAATTCCTCGAGGTCCGCGGAAAGTTTGGTGATTTCCGCGTCGGCTTTCGCGGCATCCGCGGCGACGGCCTGCGCTTCGGCGGATTGGTCCATGTTTGCGCTGTCCTCGTCCTTGTTGATATTGCGATTCGTTTTCACTTCTTTGTCGCTCACTTTCTCACTTCTCCTCTGCCAGAAATTTCTCAAGTTTTGCTCAGTGCTTCGCTGAAGAGCTGCGCCACGTAGGCCACGGCGGTCATGGCCCGCTCGTAATGCATGCGCGTGGGCCCCAGCACGCCGAGCGAACCTTGCACCAGGTCATTCCGTGTATAGGCGGCGCTAATCAGGGCCAAATTTTCGCCAGCCTCGGAGATTTCTTTCACGCCGATTTGCACATGGACCGGTTCCGGCGTCTCAATGCAGGCGTTCAGCACGGTGACGAGCCGATGCTTCTCCTCAATGGCCGCCAGCAAATCGCGCAACTGAGTTTGGTCCACAAATTCGGCCGCGCCAATGATCTGGGCCGTGCCTTCGACGTGCACGCTCAAAGCAGATTCATCCCCCAACACCGCAGGGTCGCACAGCGTCAGAGCGCTTTGAGCCATGCCTTCGTAACGCTCGCGCTCCGTTGCGAGCTTTTGCAAAAGGTCGGTGCGGATGGCTTCCAGCGTCCAGCCGGAGTAATGGCGATTCAAAAAGTCGGCGGTTGCGTCCAGCTCGACCTGGGTGAACAGCCGGTTGGGACGCAGGATCTTGTCCCGCGTGTTACCGCCCGGCGAAATGAGCACCACGACTACGCGGCCGTCTGGCAGAAGCCACATGCGCGCGTGTTCCATAACGGTCTTGCCCAGCGGCGGCGAAACGATAATGCCGAGGCCGTTGGACACTTCGGCGAGCACGTGTCCGGCGCGTTCGGTGATTTCCGCGGCGCTGGTGGCGCCACCCATTTCACGCTGAATCCATTCGCGATCCACGGCGGTGATGGTGGCTTGAGACGCAATCTCCTGGGCAAAAAAACGATACGCCGCCGCTGTCGGCACGCGCCCTGCCGAGGTGTGTGGTTGGTACAGAAACCCGGCATCCTCCAGGTCCGCCATGACATTCCGAATCGTCGCGGTGCTTAGCGACTCCTCAAAACCCTTCGAGATGGCGCGCGAAGACACGGGTTCGCCCGTCTCGATGTAAGCACGCACGATATCCGCCAGAATCTGGCGGTTGCGCCGTTCCTGGAGGGCTGAATTCCTCATAGCAGCACTCTACTCCTAGTGCTAGAGACCGCCACTTATATTGTAGAAAGCGTGTCAAGCGCGGTCAACGTAAGCCGCTTGCCTCAATGAGGCGAAAGCAGAAGGACAGGATTTGTCCTGCTCCTTCGGCCTACCTCGCCAATTCCGTGCCTGCGAACCGAATTAATTGTTGTCGATTTGGGCGCGTTGAAGTTTGTCGGAATAATCGATGTACACCGTCTTCCATTCGGTGAAGAAATCGATGGCGGCGATGGCCGCTTCACGGTGGCCGTTGCCGGTTTGCTTCGTGCCCCCGAAGGGTAGGTGCGTCTCGGCGCCAATCGTCGGCGCATTTACGTAGACAATGCCGGTGTAGAGATCACGAGTGGCCTGGAAGGCGCGGTTCACGTTTCGCGTGTAAATCGAAGCCGACAATCCGTACGCAACGCCGTTGGCCACCTCGATCGCGTGTTCCAAACTATGGATGGGAATCACGGACACCACGGGCCCGAAGATCTCCTCCTGCGCGATGCGCATGTTCGGCGAGCAGTCGCCGAAGACCGTCGGCTCGTGGAACCAGCCCTTGGCAAGCTCGCCTCTGTCCAGACGATTCCCGCCCGTCAGCAGCTTTGCGCCTTCGTTTTTTCCAATTTCCACATAGTTGATGACCGTTTTCAATTGCTGTTCGTTGATGCACGGCCCCATTTCCGTGGAAGAATCCAGCCCGTTGCCAACCTTCAGCGATTTCACGCGTTCCACAAATCGCTCGACAAATTCCTTGTACACGCTCTTGTGGACCGCTAAGCGGCTCGCGGCCGTGCAACGCTGCCCGGTCGTGCCAAAGCCGCCCCAGACGGCTCCGTCCACCGCCAAATCGAGATTGGCGTCATCCATGACAATGATGATGTTTTTGCCGCCCATTTCCAGGCTGCAGTGTTTGAAATCGGGAGCGCAAGTTTTTGAAATGACGCGCCCCACCTCTGTCGATCCTGTAAAACTGACGACCGGAACGTCACTGTTCGCCGTCAACGCGGCACCAACCGTAGACCCGCTGCCCCCAACGAGGTTAACCACGCCGCGCGGCACGCCAGCCTCCGTCAGCACTTGCACCAGGTTGTAAACCGAGAGCGGCGTATCCTGAGCGGGCTTAATCACCACGGTATTTCCGCTGATCAGCGCAGGCATCATCTTCCAGGAAGGAATCGCCATGGGAAAATTCCACGGCGTAATCATCGCGCACACGCCAACGGACTGCCGCACACTCATGGCGAATTTGTTCGGCAATTCCGAAGGGGTAGTCTGGCCAAACAGCCGCCGCCCTTCGCCGGCCATGTAATACGTCATGTCGATGGCTTCCTGGACGTCACCGCGGGCTTCCGC
>Ga0137415_10005774_pt1 | contig 12252 bp, 7 predicted proteins | sample CZODoug3_1_1_16f_FD_183082 | JGI IMG/M metagenome (GOLD analysis project Ga0137415, IMG submission 183082) | Vadose zone soil fungal communities from Angelo Coast Range Reserve, California, USA - CZODoug3_1_1_16fungal (Hybrid Assembly) | ecosystem: Environmental > Terrestrial > Soil > Vadose...
TCACCTCGGCGCCCTGGTAGGAGCGGATCACCTTGCCGGGGTATTCCTGCCACAGCTTCATGGCGGTCATCAGGAACTTGTAGACGAAGGCGATTGCGAACGCCTGGAACACCGTCTTGGCGTGGATGCCGCCGCGCTCGCCGGCGATCAGCACCTCGGCGCAGGCCGTCCCCTCGGGGTACGGGAGTTTGCCGTGCTCTTTGACGATCAACGCGCGTCGCAGCGGGATCATCATCAGCACGCCCATCAGGCCGCCGGCGATGGCCAGGATCGTGACGCGCGAGATGTCGAGATCGTATCCCATCAACAGAATCGCGGGGATCGTGAAGACGACCCCCGCGGATACGGAATCGGCTGCCGAGCCGGTGGTCTGGACGATGTTGTTTTCGAGAATGGTCGAGCGGCCCAGCCACCGGAAGATCGTGATCGACAGGACCGCGATGGGAATCGAGGCGCTGACGGTGAGCCCGATCTTCAGCGCCAGGTACACGTTGGAGGCGCCGAAAATCAGCCCCAGCAACACGCCCAGCGCGATCGCGCGCGGCGTCAGCTCCGCGGGCGATTGGGAGGGAGGGATGTAGGGCTGGTGTGGGATGCTCGTCATAGGCGGCACAATCTGCCCTCATGACGGCATCAGTGTCCAGCAGGTGGTTCATCGACCAGGGACGAACCTGCGCCCGCTCCGCGGGTATGCGGTGCCCATGACAGAATCGCACAGCCTCACGTTGCACCACCTACGCACCGCGCTGTCCGGCGCCTACGAGATCGAGGCGCCGATCGCACGCGGTGGCATGGCGCGGGTGTATCTCGCGCGCGAGCGACGCCTGGACCGGCCGGTCGCGATCAAGGTGTTGAGCCCCGACCTCGCCCGTGACGACGCGTGGCGCAGCCGGTTCCTGGGCGAAGCCCGCACGGTGGCGCAACTGACCCATCCCAACATCGTGCCGATCTTCACCGTGGACGAGATCGGCGGTTTCGTGTTCTTCGCCATGGCCTACGTCGCCGGCGAAACGCTGTCGCAACGCGTCGCTGCGCGCGGCCCGCTCGATCCGCATGCAGCCGGCCGGCTGCTGTGCGACATCGGCGAAGCGCTCGACTACGCGCACGCGCGCGGCGTGGTGCATCGCGACGTGAAGCCCGACAATATCCTGCTCGATGCGGCCACGGGCCGGGCGCTGCTGTCCGACTTCGGCATCGCCCACGCGAGCCCGCTGTCGCGCTCCCCGGGGCTGTTGGGACGTCCATCGGCGCCGCGTGGGCACGTGATCGGAACGGCCGCTTTCATGAGTCCGGAACAGGCGCGCGGCGACGCCGTGGACGCTCGCAGCGACATCTATTCACTCGGCGTCGTCGGCTACTACGCGCTTTCGGGACGGCTCCCGTTTGAGGCTGCCACCGACGAGGCGTTGCTGACGAAGCACATCTCGGCGCTTCCGCCCAAGCTCGCGACGATCGTCCCCGCCGCGGTGGTGCCGCCGCGCCTCTCCCAGATCGTCGATCGCTGTCTCGCGAAGGAGCCGTGGGCGCGCTACCCTGACGCGGCGGCGCTGGTGCGCGCGATCGCACAAGCCGTGGCGCCTCCCGCCGTGCCGCTGGCAATTCGGGCGTTCCTGGTGCGCAGCACGCACCTCGAGGCGCCCGCTCTGATTCATGCCTTCGTCACCGGCGTCGGATTGCTGCCGGCGACCGTCGCGGCGTGGCTGTCGCCGGCGGCGCAAGCAGTGCGTTGGCCCGCGACCGCAGCACTTAGCGTGGCACTGGCATTGCCCGTCGTGGTCGCCGCCGCGCGCGTGCGCCGCTTGATTGCGGCCGGGCAACAGCGCGACGCGCTGGTCGCGGCCCTGGCAGCGCGTCAGGCCCGGCGCCGCGAGGAGCTGGCGTTCGTTTATGGGAATGGTCCAACTAGTTTCGAGCTTTCCATCGGCTGGCTCGCGCGCATGGCGCTGCTCGTTACGATGGCGGCCGTCGCCGGCACGCTCGGACTGATCGATCTGCCCCCGCTGGTCGAGCCGCTGGTGCCGTCCATCATCACCACGGGGGCCGCGACGGCGCTGCTCGCGGCCATCGTCGCACGCGCGCGCACGGAACAACGCACCGATCCGTTGGGCGAGCGGAGCCTGCGGTTTTGGCGGGGCCCGCTCGGTCGCGCGCTGTTCCGGCTCGCGGGCCTGCGACGCCGGCCGGTCACGTCGGTGGTTACCGTGCTTGGCCGCGTTGAGACCCCCGCCTGAAGGGGGAACGTTAGCTTAGGGGTGCGATGACGCATCCCGCTCCTGATCGGCTGTTTCTCGATTTTCAATCCGCGGTCGCCGGCCGGTATTCGCTGGAGCGCGAGCTGGGGCGCGGGGGCATGGGGGTCGTCTATCTCGCGCGGGAGGTGCGGCTCGACCGGCCCGTCGCGATCAAGCTGTTACCGCCCTCGAAGGCGTCCGATCCCAAGCTGCGCGAGCGATTCCTGCGCGAGGCCCGCACCGCGGCCAAGCTCTCCCATCCCAACGTCATTCCGATCCATGCCGTCGAGGAGATCAGCGGATTCGTCTTCTTCGCGATGGCCTACGTCGAAGGCGAGACGTTGACCGAGCGGGTGCGGCGGCGCGGCCCCTTGGCGCCGTCGGAGGCGTCGCGCGTCCTGCGCGACGTCGCCTGGGCGCTCGCCTACGCGCATGGGCAGGGCGTCATCCACCGCGACGTGAAGCCCGACAACATCCTGCTCGAAAACGGCGGCCGCGTGCTCGTCGCCGATTTCGGCATCGCCAGCGTCGTTGCCGGAGCGGGCGCGCTCAGCACCGGAGAGGTGATCGGAACGCCCGAGTTCATGAGTCCCGAGCAGGCGCTGGGCGAGGTGGTCGACGCGCGCAGCGATTTGTACTCGCTCGGCCTCGTGGGCTTTTTCGCGCTGTCAGGGACGCTGCCGTTCGAGGGCGAAAAGGCGACGGAGGTGTTGGCGAAACAGGTGACCGAGCCCGCACCGCCGCTCGCGTCGGTTGCTCCCGGTGTGCCACGCCGGATCGCGCAGGCGATCGACCGCTGTCTGTCGAAGGATCGTGACGACCGGCCTGAGGGGACTTCGGTTCTCGCCGATCAGCTCAGTCGCGCACTGGAGCAGCGCCGCGAGCTGCCGCTCGCGCTGCGCGTGTTCGTGAAGCGAGGTGCCCGATTCGACGATGCCGGAGCGCTGCTGTACCCGTTCGTCCTGCTCGCGGCGGTCGTGGCGGCCTCCCCAATCACCTCGGTCGCCCTTGGCTACGGCTTATTCATGGGCGGCATCACGCTGGTGCCTGCCGCCGTCCTTATTCAGCGCGCGCGGCGTTTGTTGAAGGCGGGGTTCGACCACGGTGACCTCGAGGTCGCATTCAAAGCCGAGCTGGATCGCGATCGCGAGGAACGCGCCGGTGGTCAACGGCTCGGGCCGTCGTGGCTCGAAAGAATCTTCAAATCCATCGGGCTGGGTGGCTTCATCTCGGCCGGCCTGCACCTGACGGTTGTCCCGCTGCTTGTGGGCGTGTTCCTCCCGGAGGCTGCGGGCATCGGCTTCGGTGTCGGTATGTGGGGGATGACGGGGGCTTTGATCCTGCTGCAGCGGCGGCGCGACGTCGACACCGAGTTTTGGGGAAAGGTGTGGGCGGGCCGCATCGGTCGCTGGCTCTTCAAACTGGCCCGCGCCATAACGCCGTCGCGCGCGCTACCGGCGTCGCTGACCCATCGGCCCACCGAGCTCGCGCTGGGCATGGCTGCCGAGCAGCTGTACGAGTCGCTGCCCAAAGAGACGCGCAACCAGCTCCGCGATCTGCCTGACGTGGTCCATCGACTCGAGCAGGATGCCCAGAAAATGCGGGCGCGGCTCGAGGAGCTGCAGGAGGCGTTGGCGTACGCGGACCAGCGCGTCAGTCCCGATCCGGCGATCGCGGCGCGGCACGACCGTATCGTCGCCGATCTCACTGCTGAGCGTGATCTCGTACAACAACGGCTCAGAGACGCGGTCGCGGCACTCGAAACGATCCGCCTGAATCTGCTGCGACTGCATGCCGGCACGGGAACGGTCCAGAGTCTGACGACGGATCTCGGACTTGCGCGCGAGATCGCGGGCGAGATCGGGAGACACGTAGAGGGACTGCGTGAGGTTGAAGAAGCGCTCTAGTCGCGCACGCGCTGCAGCCGCTCCACCGCCTGATGCAGCATGTCCTCGGTCTTACAGAACGCGAAGCGCACCTTGGTCCGCCCCAGCTCCGGGCGCGAATAGAAGCTGGAGGCCGGCACGGTCGCGACGCCGTGCTCGATGGTCAGCCATTTCGCGAACTCGTCGTCCGGCCGGTCCGAGAGGTCCGAGAAGTCAGCCATCACGTAGTAGGCGCCCTCGGGCGGCCGGCATTTGAACCCGGCTGTGACGAGTCCCGCGCAGAGGATATCGCGCCGCCGCCGGTAGTCGCGCGCCAGCCCGTCGTAGTAGTCCTTGCCCAGCGTCTCCATGCCTACTGCGACCGCCTCCTGGAGTGGCGCGGGCGCTCCCACGGTGAGAAAATCATGGACCTTGCGGATCGCGCCGGTGACATCGGGCGGGGAAATGATCGTGCCGATGCGCCACCCGGTCACGCTGAACGTCTTCGACGCGCCGCTGATCGTGATCGTGCGATCGGCCATGTCCGGCAGCGTCGCGATCGGGATGTGCTCGCCCTCGTAATAGATGTGCTCGTAGATCTCGTCGGTGACGGCGAAGACGTCGTGCCGGCGACACAGATCCGCAATCGCCTCGAGCTCGGCGCGCGACAACACTCGCCCCGTCGGATTGTTGGGCGTGCAGACGATGATCGCGCGCGTCTTCGAGCTGAATGCCTTGGCCAGCCGGTCGAGATCGAGCGGGGCGTCGACGGGCATCGGGACGAACACCGGCCTGGCGTCGCACAGGATCGCGTCGGGCCCGTAGTTCTCGTAGAACGGCTCGAAAATCACGACCTCGTCGCCGGGATCGATGATTCCCAGCAGCGCCGACCCCATGGCCTCGGTGGCGCCGCAGGCCACTGTGACCTGCGTCATTGGATCGACGGGCAGGCCGTACCAATCTTGGTACTTCGCGGCCAACGCGTTCCGCAGTCGGGCAGCACCCCAGGTGATGGCGTACTGATTGACGTCATCGCGGATCGCGCGGGCCGCCGCGTCTTTCAGGACGTCAGGGCAGGGGAAGTTGGGGAAGCCCTGCGAGAGGTTGATGGCCCCGTGCTCGTTGGCGAGCCGGGTCATCCCGCGGATCACCGATTCGGTAAAACCGTGCGTGCGGCGTGCTGTCCGAGTGCGCATGACGGACAAAGATACCGCCTTGACCAGCTATTCGGCTGGAGGTCAATTCGCTCCCTCTCGTGCCCGCCACATCCGGGTTTTCCATGAAATGGGGGTTCCGGGTCCTGCTCGCGGCAGGACTCGCGTTGACGCTTGCGACGTGCCAGGACGGTACCGCGCCACAGACGACCTTCGCGCCTGTGGCTGTGGCGCCGATCTTCCCGTCGGACGCCGCCCTGGCGTCTTTCGGACTGGCGATCGACGGCGTGCGCTTCATCGTGGTGCGACCGTCCACACCTCCCGATACGCTTGCCGATACGACGGTTGCGCTTCCTCCGGATGCCGCAAGCATCGATCTCGACTTACGCGTCCCGCTGATCGCATTCGCGGAGACGCTGCACGTCTCGATCGTGGCGATGTCGGGCGCGATTCCCCTCTTCACGGGCACCGCGGCGGTCGAAGTGCGGAGCGGCGTCACGACGTCGACACCTACAGCCATTCCGGTGCTGACCTACGTCGGGCCGGGCGCAGGCGTCGATAGCATCGCCGTTCTGCCCCGGCTGCCTTTCATCTTCTTCAACGACTCGCTCCGCTTTCAGGTGGAGGCCTTTCAGGCCGGCGTGCCGGTGTCGCAGGTCTATGTCTCCTGGACGACCAGCGACACGACGGTGGCTCGCGTGAACGGCAACGGCGTGTTGCGTGCGCCGGCACTGCGGAGGTCGCTGCGCGTGATCGCACGGACGCCCGGTGGTCTCCGAGACTCGGTGATGGCCACATTCCAGCCTGTTCCCTCGCAGCTGCTCGTCATCGGAGGCGGGGGACAGAGCGGGACGGTCGGGCTCGCGTTGGGGCTGCCCCTCGAAGTTGAAGTCCGAGCAGCCGACAACCTGCCCGTCGCCGGCGTGGCCGTCCGATTTCGCCCGTTGTTGGGCTTTGGTGCAGTGAGCGATTCCGTCGCCCTGACCGACTCCGCGGGTCGCGCACGCACCACAGCAACGTTGGGGACCGTGCTCGGGCCGCAGAGCTTTGAGGCGCGGGTCAACGGGCTCACCGGCAGCCCCGCGACGTTTTCCGCCACCGCGCTCGTAGGATCCGTGGCGCAGCTCCTCGTCGTCGCGGGTGACGGGCAGCTCGCCACCGTGAACGCCCTGCTGCCGATACTGCCCGCCGTGCGGCTGCGTGATGCGCTCGGTAACCCCGTGTCCGGTGTGAGCGTGACGTTCGTCCCGACCGGCGGTGGCGTCACGGGCGGAAATCAGATTACCGACGCGACCGGCCTTGCGACCGTCGGCAGCTGGACCCTCGGGACGCTCGCAGGGGGGAACACACTCACCGCAACAGGTGCGGGCTTCACTCACATATTCAACGCGAACGGCGTAGCCGGACCCGCGACGACGCTGCTGCGAATCGCGGGCGACCTTCAGAGCGCCCTAGTGGGCACGGCCGTTGGCACCGCGCCGGCGCTGCGGGCCCAGGATCAATTTGGAAATCCGGTTCCGGGTGGGGCGGTCACGTTTGGCGTGAGCGGTGGCGGCGGAAGCGTCTCCGGGCCGGCGCAACTCACCAACGCCGCCGGCATCGCGACCGTGGGCGGGTGGACACTCGGCACGATTTCGGGCGCGAACGCGCTGACGGCAACGCTCGCGGCACTCACGCCCGTCACATTCACGGCGACCGGCCTCGCCGGCGCGGCGACACAGATCGTAAAGGTCGCCGGGGATGGTCAGGCCGCGATCGTCAACACGGTCCTGCCTACTGCGGCCGCGGTGAAGGTTCGCGATCTGTTCAACAACGCCGTGCCGGGTGTGCCGGTCGGCTTCGCGCCGAGCTCCGGCGGTGGCAGCGTGACTGGCGGGTCGGCGGTCACGGACAGTGCGGGCGTGGCTAGAGTGGGGACCTGGCAGCTCGGCACGCTTGTCGGGCCGAACACACTGACGGCGACCGCGAACGGACTGACCGGAAGCCCGCTGTTGTTCGCAGCGAGCGGCACCCGCGATGTCGCGGCTCAGCTGTTGCGCGTGAGCATCGACACGCAGACGGCGACCGCCGGCCAAGCCGTGAGCACGCCCCCTGCTGTGCGCGTAGTGGACCAATTCGGCAACCCGATTCCTGGCGCGCCCGTGACGTTTGCTCTCACGGGCGCGTTGCTCGGCAGCCTCACGCCAAGCAACGCGACGACGGACTCGCTGGGCGTCGCACGCGTCACGAGTTGGACGCTCGCGAGCGTCGCGGGGCTGAACACAGTGGACGCCTCCGCGCCGGGGCTCGTGGGCAGCCCGATGACATTCAGCGCCACCGGGATCGTCACGACGGCGACCAACATGGTGCTGAGTGCGGGAAACGGGCAGTCGGGCGTGGTGGGCACCGCGCTGGCAACCGCAGATTCCGTGGCGGTCAAAAACGCCGTCGGCCTCCCCGTCCAAGGCGTCCCAGTCCATTGGGCCGCTGGCCCCGGGGGCGGATCTATGAATCCGGCGACCTCCGTGACTGATGTCAACGGTATCGCGAGTTCGACACACACGCTCGGGCCCACCGTGGGAACGCAGACCGCGACCGCGTCCGTCAGTGGCCTCGCGGGTTCGCCAGTCACCTTCACCGCCACGGCACTGGCCGGCGCGGCGACGCAGCTCGTCAAGCAGTCCGCCGACCCACAAGCCGGGACCGTGGCGACGGCCGTTACGGCGCCGGTGGTGAAGGTTGCCGACCAGTTCGGTAACGGGGTTGCCGGCGTAATTGTCAACTTTGCGGCAACGGGTGGCGGCATACTCGGCGCGGCGAAGGACACGAGCGACGCTGCTGGACTGACGACCGTGGGCAGCTGGACGCTGGGCAACGTGGTCGGAACAAACACCGTTACCGCGACTGCTGGTGCACTGCCCGCCAAGGCATTCACGGCTACTAGCGTCGCCGATGTTCCGGCCCGGCTCGCGTTCCTCACCGAGCCCACGCGCGCGTTGGCGGGTGACACGATCGCGCCCGCCGTGCAGGTGGCGATCCAGGACCAGTACGGCAACCTCGCGCTGCCGGCGAAGGACGTCGTGTCGCTGCGGCTCGGCGTGACGCCGAACCCCGCCGCCAAGCTCCAGGGCATCGTCGATGCCGCGGCGGTCAATGGCGTCGCGTCGTTCGCCAATCTGGCCGTCGACTCCGCGGGGATCGGCTATACGATCGTCTCCACGTCCGGCACCCTGACCAGCGCCGAGAGCAAGCCGTTCGATATCGGCGGCGTGATCAAGGCGATTCCGGTGACTCGCCTCGGTGCGGTCGCGGCCGCGCTGAACACTCAAACAAAGAAGATGTACGTACCAGGAACGAGTCTCCTCTCGGTCCTGGTGGATGAGAGAGAAGTGTTACCGCAGCTCACGGGATTCGAGTCACCGTTCGGCGTCGCGCTGAATGCGATCACGAATCAGGTCTACGTGTCGAGTCTCGCCGGCGTCGCCGCGATCGACGGAGCCCGCGACGTCGTCCGCCTCGTCATTCCGGTAGGCACTGGGCCCAAAGGTGTCGCGGTGGACGAAGTGGCCAACCGTGTCTATGTCGCAGTCGCGTCAGATCCGCTCCAGCGCGGGCCCGCGCTCGTGCCGATCGACGGGTCAAAGGATCTGGTCGCCATCGCCGATGTCGTCCCTCTCCCAGCTCCGGGCGTGGGCGTTGCGTTCAACCCGAACGACGGGTTCGTGTACGTCGCGATTCCGACGCTGCAGGAAGTGGTCGTGATTGATCCCAAGCCCGGCAGCGCGCGGGTGGTGGGTGAGATTCGCAACCTCGGGAAGGGCACGTACGGCGTCGCCGTGGATGTCAGGACGAACCTCGTCTATGTCACAAACCGGGATGACGACAATGTGTCCGTGATCAACACGGTGGACTTCAAGGAGATCGCGCGGCTGCCGGTAGGCAGGTTGCCGGAGGCCGTCGGCATCGATCCAGATCGGGGAGTCGCGTATGTGGGGAACAGCGGTGAGAGCACGGTGTCGCTGATCGAGGGCGGCAAGCTCAACGTGTTTGCCACGCTGATCGTCGGACCGACCCCGAAAGCCGCGGTCGTCGACCGCGTGACGGGGCGTGTGTATGTGCCGACGAAGACAGACGACTTCGTGCGGGTGATTCAGCCGTAAGCTACTTCAGCAGCAGCTTGGCAATCGTGTTGAGCTGCATGTTGCTCGTGCCCTCGTAAATCGTCCCGATCTTCGCATCCCGGTAGAACTTCTCGACCGGATACTCCTTGGTATAGCCGTAGCCGCCGAAGAGCTCGACCGCCAGCGACGTCACGCGCTCGGCGACCTGCGAGGAGAGCAGCTTCGCCATCGCCGCTTCCTTCGTGTACGGCTCGCCGGCATCCTCCAGCCGGGCGGCGTTGTAGACCATCAGCCGCGCCGCCTCGAGCTCCGTCGCCGCCTGGGCGAGCTGAAACTGCACGCCCTGGAATTCCGCGATCGGCTTGTTGAACTGCTGGCGCTCTTTCACGTACTTGAGCGACGCGTCGAGCGCTCCCCGCGCTACGCCGATCATCTGCGCCCCGATCCCGATCCGCCCCGTGTTCAGCGTCTCGATGGCGACCTTGTAGCCGACGCCCACTTCGCCGACGACGTTGGCCGCCGGCACCTCGCAGTGATCGAGAATCAGCTCCGCCGTCGACGACGCGCGGATGCCGAGCTTGTCTTCTTTCTTGCCGACGCTGAAGCCCTTGAACCCTCGCTCGACCGCGAACGCCGTGATCCCCTTATGTCCTTTACTCATGTCTGCATTAGCAAACACCAGAAAGAGGTGAGCTTCTGCACCGTTCGTGATCCAGAGCTTGCGGCCGTCGAGAATCCACTTGTCGCCCCGCTTGGTCGCTCTGGTCTGGAGACCGAACGCATCTGATCCCGACCCCGCTTCGGAGAGCGCGTAGGCGCCCACGACCTCCGCGGCGAGGCTCGGCAGATAGCGCTGCTTGATGTCGTCCGACGCCCACTTGAGGAGCAGCGCGTTGACGAGGGTGTTCTGGACGTCGACGAAGATGGCGGCGGATGCATCGACGGCGGACAACTCTTCGACCGCGAGCACGGTCATGAAAAGCGATCCGCCCGCGCCGCCAAATTGTTCGGGGATCTCGATCCCCATCAGGCCGAGCTCGAAGAATTTGGGAATCAGGATGGGATCGAGCTGCGCGGCCTGCTCCATCGCCTGCACGCGCGGGCGGACCTCGCTCTGGGCGAAGTCGCGCACCGCGCCCTGGAACATCTGCTCTTCTTCAGAGAGATGCGTGAGGGCGTTCACGCCTTCTTATCGGACGGGCCCGGCATCAGCATCTCGCGGATGCCGCCCAACGAGCCCAGCACCCCCGTCGCTTCATAGGGCATATAGACGACTTTGTTGTTCTGCCCGCTGACCATCTCCTTCAACGTCTCGATATAGCGGATGGCAATGAGGTACTGCGCCGGATCGCCGCCGGTGCCCTTGATCGCGGCGGTGATGCGCTCGATCGCCTGAGCCTCGGCCTCGGCCACTTTCAACCGTGCAGCCGCTTCGGCCTCGGCGTGCAGAATCTTGGCCGCCTTGTCGCCCTCCGCAGTGTTGATCTCCGACTGCCGGATGCCCTCCGCCGAGAGAATGCGCGACTGCCGCTCGGCGTCGGCCGTGATGATCGTCGCGCGACGTTCCCGCTCGGCGCGCATCTGCTTCTCCATCGCGTCACGGATATCGCGCGGCGGGTTGATATCCTTGAGCTCCACGCGGCTGACCTTGGCGCCCCACTTGTGCGTGGCCTCGTCGAGGATCGCGCGCAGCTTGGCGTTGATCATGTCACGGGAGGACAGCACATGATCGAGCTCCATCTCACCGATCACGTTGCGCAGCGTCGTCTGTGTGAGCTTTTCGATGGCGTCCGGCAGATTCGCAATCTCGTACGTGGCCCGGACCGGGTCGGTAACCTGCGAATAAATCAGCGCGTCGATCTCGACCACCACGTTGTCTTTCGTGATCACGTTCTGGCGCGGGAAGACGTACACCGTCTCGCGCAGGTCGATGCGCTCGGTGCGGAAGCGCCGCGAGTAGCTGTCGCCCGCGGGCGTGACGATCGTCTGGTGCCAGTCCACGGCGCGGGGACGGTCGATGAGGGGGAGCACGAAGTTGATGCCGGAACTGAGCGTCTTGTGGTACTTGCCGAGCCGCTCCACGATCATCGTCTGCGCCTGCTGTACCACCCGGATGCTCTTCGAGATCAGCACGATGACGCCGAAGGCGACCGCGGCCACGAGAATTGTGCCAGGACCCATCGCTTAGAGCTCCTTGTCCACCATGAGAGTGGTGCCATCCACCTGAATGACCGTGACCTGGGTGCCGGGTTCGATCACCGTGGCGTCGGACGACGCGCCACGCCAGTCTTCGCCTTCGACCTTGACCCTGCCGGGGACCCCGGGCCCGATGCGCTCCGTCACGATGCCGGTCTTGCCAAGCAGCGCATCCACGCCGGTACGGAGCTCGGAGCCGGGACCGAGCTGGAAGTAGTGCATCAGGCGGGGGCGCAGGCCTGCCATGCTGGCCATGCTGGCCACGGCGAACGCGATACCCTGCGCCACAAACCCCAAGCCGGGGATCAGCCCGACGAAACCGGCGACTCCCGCCCCAACCGCCAGGCAGGCGAGCCAGAAGCCTGCCGTGAACATCTCCCCGACGAACAGGCCGATCGCCAGCAGAAACCAAAGCAGCCAATCTTGCATATGGGTCAAAGCTGCAACCCTTGTACGCGTTTCGCTATCCAACTAGTGCCAACTCCTCGTGGAGCCGCTATGATCGCTCGTGCGCCGTTGCTCGCTTTCGCTGTTGCCGTGTTCGCCAATCCCGTTGCCGCACAAACCACACGCTATACCCTGAAAGGCGACTCGGTCGCCGTCTACAACCTCGGCGGCGAGTTGCGGGTCGAGGCCGGCACGGGAGGGGGCAGCGACATCGTCGTGGAAATACAGCGCGGCGGTGCCGACGCCGCGAAGCTCGATG
>Ga0137415_10005775_pt1 | contig 12252 bp, 11 predicted proteins | sample CZODoug3_1_1_16f_FD_183082 | JGI IMG/M metagenome (GOLD analysis project Ga0137415, IMG submission 183082) | Vadose zone soil fungal communities from Angelo Coast Range Reserve, California, USA - CZODoug3_1_1_16fungal (Hybrid Assembly) | ecosystem: Environmental > Terrestrial > Soil > Vadose...
ACGCGCTTGGTTCCGAGAGCGGGAAGGCGCCCTGTGCCAGCCTTTCCAATTCCTCGCGCGTCACGATTCCCTTCTCGACGAAGAGCGTCGCGAGGCTTGTCAGCGACCTCTCATAATAGCTGGCCGAGAGATAGTGGCGCGCAGGCATGCGTTCGATCGCGTGCCGGTACTCGTCCATATTGAAGATGCCGCGTCGGACCGCCATGCCATACAGCGCGTTGACCCGCTTTTCCCAAGCCGCGTGAAAGGCCGGCGCGCCCGGCGCGTAGCGAATTTCACCAAAACCCTGCCGGCCACCGAGATCATGGATGCCGTCCATTATTGCACCTCATCCGCGCGCATGCGCGCCGCCTTGCTTTAGAGACTAGAGACGCGCGACGCCGATCATCGATTCCTTGGTAACGATGTCGATCAGCTTCTCCTCGGGCCAGCCGATGGTTTCCGGCGGCTGAACCGGAAGCACCATGTAGCGGGTGTCGGCGGTGGTATCCCAGACGCGGATTTCGATCTCGGGCGGCAAATCGAGCCCCATCTCCCGCAGCACGGTGCGGGATTCCCGCACCGCGCGCGCGCGATAGTCCAGATCCTTGTACCAGTCCGGCGGCAAGCCGATGATGGTAAAGGCGGTGCAGGAACACAGCGTGCAAACGATAACGTTGTGAACCGCCGGCGTATTCTCGAGCGCGACGAGATGACGATGATGCGGCGGCATGGTGAGACCCAGTTCACCGACGGCGCTTTTACCATTCGCGAACAAACGCGCGCGGAACGCAGGGTCGGTCCAGGCTTTGGCAACGACTCGGGCGCCATTTCTGGGGACCCATTCCTCCTCCGCCGTGTGCGTCATGGCCTCAACGAACGGTTTCGGTTCCATTCCGCGTTCTTCGAACACGGATTCGATGGCAGCGACCCGGCGTTCGACCGACGCGGTCCGAGATGGCCTAGAATGCTCCTGATCCATGATGGGTGCCTCCCGCTGAGGTTCTGAACAGTTGAACGAAACGTTACATATTTAGAGCGGCAAAGTGCGGCGGTCGATCCACCCAAGCAGAGGTCTAATTAAGAGTGGGCTTCGCTCGTCTCGGCCCCGCAAGAGCGGGACGATGGACCGGTCACCCCTTGCGCAGGAACAAGTAATCCGCGGAGTAGGGCACGCTGCGTAAAACGCCGGCCTTGTCGCATGCACCCTCCAGCTTGCCGCCCTGCGTGTTGATCCGCTGCACTGTCGTGACGGAAGTGAGAATGCCGTTGCCGCGCCGGGAAGCCACGTCGAGTTTCAGCCATGGAATGTCGCTCGGCGTAGCCCCCGGCGCATTGGCCGCGACCTTGCCGACCACGGCGCTGCCGTCGCTGTGCTCCCAGCTTGGTCCGGCATAGTGGCGGCCGACGGTCTTGCCGTCGGCCAACAGCGTGGCGATCGGTTCGCGGAACGCCCAGCCGAGCTTGTCGTCGGCGCCAGCCTTGCATTCATAAACCTGTGCGCCCTCGGCTTGCACCGTGAGCACAACAGTTTCTCCCGGCGCGGCGATAGCGTTGGGAAGCGGCGTCTCGGCAGCCGGCGCACTCACCAGCGTCCCCAACAGCAGCAGGAACGCGAGAGCGGTTCTAGAGAGCGGCATGATCGTGATCCAATCTTGTTGTCATTGCTAGGAGTAAAGTGACGAAGCAATCCATAGCAGATGCGTTCTGGATTGCTTCGCGAGCGCTAACCACATTTCGTTGTAGCCGACGAATCTTTCAGAGAGCCGGTATCGGTTAAAATGATTGCTAGAATCTCCCTGCTTACGCTTTGCTGACAAACTCAGACGGTAAAGCCCTTGCTATCTGTCGCACCACGAACCCGGACGTGCTGACTTTTCGGATAGACCGGATCCTGCGCTGCCTCTGTCGACCGAGCGAACGAAAAGTCGCGGCCAGGCGCTGCCGCTAGCAAGCGCTTCGTATAGTCTTCCCGAGGTGCGAAAAACACGTCCGATACCAATCCCTCCTCGACGATCCGGCCTTGGTGCATCACAATGACCCGGTCGCAGATCTGGCTCGCCACACGCAAATCATGCGTGATAAAGAGAATGCCAATCGAAGTGAGCCGCTGGATTTCCTCCAGCAAGGCGAGGATCTGCGCTTGCACCGACACATCGAGAGCCGAGACCGCTTCGTCTGCAATGAGAAGCTTGGGTTCGCAGGCCAGCGCCCTCGCAATTGAGATACGCTGGCGCTGCCCCCCCGAGAATTCGCTCGGATATCTGCTCAGAACCTCGGGCCTTAGACGCACGAGCCCCATCAACTCTTCAGCCCGGCTCCAGGCTTGCGCGCGAGGCACGCCGAAATTGATCGGCCCTTCGACGATCGACGACCCAACGGTCTGGCGCGGATTGAGCGAGCGATAGGGATCCTGGAAAATAACCTGCACGTCGCGCCGAAACGGTGACAATTGTCGCCCGCGCAGGTGAGCGACGGAGCGGCCGTTCGCCTCGATGTCGCCCGAGGTCGGCTCGATGAGCCGGGCGATGCAACGAGCCAGGGTCGACTTTCCGGATCCCGATTCCCCAACAATGCCTACCGTCTCTCGCGGCCGCACGGACACAGAAGCATCCTGCAAGGCATGGACGAGGCGCTGGCCGAGCGGCCAAGAGCCCGTGGCATAGGCTTTGCTAAGCTTGCGTGCGAGAAGCAAAGGGTCTGCTTCGGGTAACGGTTGCCGTTTCCGCAAGGAAAGTTCAGGCACCGCGTCGAGCAGCATGCGCGTGTAAGGCTGACGTGGCCGCGTCAGCACCTCATGTTTATCGCCCTGCTCGATCATGTGCCCCAACTCAAGCACGGCGACTTGATCCGCAATCTCGGCAACGACACCGAAGTCGTGCGTGATGAACAGCACGGCTGTATCGTTCTGGGTTTGCAGTTCGCGAATCAGTTCCAGGATCTCTGCCTGGGTCGTTACGTCCAGCGCCGTCGTGGGTTCATCGCAGATCAGCAGGGCGGGCTTGAGTATCAGAGCGATGGCGATCACGATGCGCTGACGCTGCCCGCCCGAGAGCTGGTGCGGATAGGAGGCATAGATGCGCTCCGGATCGGGAAGGTGCACGCGCCGCATGATGCCCAGAATGGCCCTGCGCCGCGCGGCACGGCCCATGCGGACATGTTGGCTCAGCATCTCCCCTATCTGTTCGCCGCAGGTCACAACCGGATTCAGCGCCGTCATGGGTTCCTGAAACACCATTGCCATTGACGGTCCGCGCAGCTTGCGCAACTCCGCCTGAGGAGTGCCTATCAGCTCGCGACCTTGAAGCCGGATCGATCCAGTTTTCGGCAGGAGACCGGGTGGCAGCAAACCCATTACAGCGTTGGCAATGACCGACTTTCCGGAGCCGGACTCTCCGAGCAAGCAGACAATCTTGCCCGGAAAAACATCGAACGAAATTTCTTGCACGGCGTTCAAGCGGTCGCCGCCGTAGGGCAAGCTGATCGCGAGATTTCGGATCGATAACACCGGCGTTGCCGGGCCGCACGCATCTTCGTTGGCCATTGTCATTCGGTCCGCTTGTTGAATTTGGGATCCAACGTGTCGCGCAGGCCGTCACCCAGCACATTTACCGACAACACCGTCAGCGCGAGGAAGATGCCGGGAAACAGTACGTTATGGGGGAACTGATTGAACTGCGAACGACCTTCGGCCATGATGTTGCCCCAGGTCGGCATCTCGGCTGGCAGTCCAACTCCAAGGAAGGAGAGGATGGCTTCAACCAGGATCGCGGACGCACAAACATAGGTGCCTTGAATGACCAGCGGCGCGATCGCGTTGGGCAGGATATGGCGAAGCAGGATTTTCCACGTGGGTGTATCGAGCGCAATGGCTGCCTCAACGTAGGGCTCTTCGCGGAGACTTAGCACGACGGACCGCACTAGCCGGGCAACACGGGGGATCTCGGGCACGGCGATAGCGACAATCACCATGAGCAGCGTACCGCCGAAGAGCGCCACCAGACTGACGGCGAAGAGGATGGCTGGTATTGCCATCACACCGTCCATCACGCGCATGACGATGCCGTCGATCCGGCGGAAATACCCCGCCGTCAGTCCTACACACAACCCCAGCACAAGCGCCAGCATGGCCACCGCTATGCCGACCGTGATCGAAACACGGGCGCCAAATAACGCCCGGCTCCAGATATCGCGGCCCAGGCTATCCGTACCCATGATGAACCAATGGGGAATCACATCGCCATCGAAACTATTGAAGTCAGCTCGCGCCCCCGGCAACAGATTGCCACTGCCAGGATCCATCGCAATGGGGTCGATAGTTCCGAGCCACGGGGCGAACAGCGCGGCCACGATCAGCACACAAAGCACACCCCCGCCAAGTCGAACCGACCAGTTAGAGATCACGCGACGCAACAGCGAGCGTCGGCGTCTGGGTGCCAATGGCTCGACCGCCACCACAGAGGAAAGCAAGCGAGTGTCTGCCATTGATTGCGCCTCCCTCAGTAACGAATACGCGGATCGAGCACCAGATAACTGATGTCGACCATGAGATTGACGCCGACGTAAACTGCGGAAAAGAGCAGCGTGATTCCCTGGATCAGGGGAAAATCTCGCGATAGCACCGCGTCGACTGTAAGCGAGCCCAACCCCGGAATCGCGAATACCGACTCGGTCACAACCACGCCACCGATCAGCAGGGCAACGCCGATACCGATCACGGTAACAATGGGAACGGCTGCATTTGCCAGTGCGTGGCGGATAAGCACGCGCGTTTCAGAAACGCCTTTGGCGCGCGCAGTGCGGATATAATCCTCGGTCATCGCCTCTGCGACTGCCGCACGCGTCACACGCGCGATCAGTGCCACATAGATGATAGACAGCGTCGTTGCAGGCAATATCAGATGGCTCAGCCACGGACCGATGCCGTCGGAAATCCGGCCGTAGCCTTGCACGGGCAACAACTGCCACCGCAAGGCAAAAATCCAGATCAGTACGTAGCCGATTACAAATGCTGGAACAGAGAAGCCGAGGGCGGACAATCCCATGAGCATGCGGTCAAGCCATCCGCCGTGCCTCCACGCGGCAATCACACCCAACGGGACGGCGATCAGCACCGTCATGACAAGTGTCATGAGGGTCAAAGCGAATGTCGGCTCGATGCGCTGTGCAATGAGTTCGGACACCGGCTTCTTCAGAAAGAAGGACTCGCCGAGACTTCCATGCACCAATTGCCAACCCCACCGGCCGAACTGCACCGGCAACGGGTCGTTTAAGCCGAGATTGCTGCGGATGCGCTCCAGATTTTCAGCGCTCGCGTCATTGCCGGCGATTGCAGCGGCCGGATTGCCAGGTGCAAACCGCGTCATCATGAAAACGATGAGCGCGACCACCAACAGCACGGGCACGATGGCGACGATCCGGCGGACAAGAAAGGAGAGCATGGGTACCTCAGTTTTTGGTGATTCCCCAGAACACGCCCACCGGCGATGTGACGATACCGCCGATTACGTCCTTACGGATTGCCGTGAGCTGCTTGTACTCACCGAGCGGTGCGAGCACCGCCGCGTCATACACGCGCTCCTGGATGCTGACTGCCAGTGCCTTGCGTTCGGCTTCGGAGTCCGCAACGAGAAACTCGTCCTTCAACGTCTCCAGCCGCTCGTCGGTTGTCCAGCCGAACCACCCCTTCTCCCCATTGCCGGTAATGGGTGCATAGAAGAGCGGGTTGATGTTGTCCGGAATATTCCAGCCGGTAATGAAGGCGTTCCAACCTCCCTGCGTCGAAGGGTTCTTCATGGCACGGCGCGCGACCAACGTGGGCCAGTCCATTGACTGCATATCGACGTTGAAGCCGGCCTGTTTAAGCAGCGCGGCCATGACCGGCGGGAACTTGTTAAGTACGGCAAAGTTGGCTGGATACAAAAGTACGACCGGCTCGTTCTGGTATCCCGCTTCCTTCAGCAGAGCCCTCGCCTTTTCAAGTTGCGGCTTTCCGGTGAAGAACGATGTCTTGTCGGAATTGTACGGAGTGCCGGTGGGATAGATCGACGCATTGGTGTTGTACAAATCCTTGTGCACCATTTGCGCTCGCATCAACGCCTCCTGGCTCACTGCCATCAGCGCGGCCTGCGCGATCTTGACGTTGTTGAACGGCGGCACCAGACGGTTCAGGTGAAGTGCGAACGATCCTTTAGGCACCAGATTGGCAAAGTCGATCTTGGGATTATTCTTGAGCGCCAGGTACTGGTCCGCGGGCACCCATTCGATCAGGTCGACCTCACCGTTGGTAATTGCGTTCGTTTGCGTCTGCGCATCCGTCAGAATGACCCACTCCATGCGATCGACGTTGACTACCTTGCCGCCCGCGGTGCCCGATGCCGGCTCATTGCGAGGGACATATTTGGTGTTCTTGACATAGACGACACGTTCTCCGGGTCGGTATTCGTCCACCTTGAAAATAAATGGCCCCGAACCGATGTAACTGTCGATCTGCTTATCCGACGGCGTTTCGGCCACGCTCTTTGGCATAATGAACGGCGGCACTGATGCCGGCTTTGAAAGCGCTTCGAGGACAAGCCCGAAAGGCTGCTTCAGCGCCATTTCGAAGGTCGTGTCGCTTTTTGCCTCGATGTTTTCCATGGCGGCGAACAATCTCTGACCCAGCGAATCACGCTCTCCCCACCGCTTGAGCGACTGGATCACGTCGGCCGACGTCACTGGTTTGCCGTCGTGAAAATGCAGCCCTTCCCGCAGCGTGAACGACCACTTCATGTGGTCCGGGCTGCTGCTGTATTCGCCGACCATCTGCGGCCGGACTTTGCCCTCCGCATCTACACCGAACAGCGTGTCGTATATCGCATAGCCATGATTGCGCGTGACGAACGCCGTGGTCCAGATCGGGTCCAGTATCTTTAGATCGGACTGGGGCACGACGCGCAGCACTTTGGTCTCTTGCGCGAGCGACGGGTGCCCGGCGTCCGCGACAAGCGCACCAAACAGGAATGCTGCTAGAACGTATCTTATCGCCATAGAACCCCCTTTGCGGTTTTCGCCTGGACAGGCGACCGCGGCTCAATCTGATTGCTCACGCTGGTCTGGTTTCGACGATCAACTCGATCTCCACGCAGGCACCCAGCGGAAGCTGTGCAACTCCGAAAGCGCTACGTGCGTGCACTCCCCTGTTGGCAAACACTTCGGCCAGAAGGTCGCTGGCACCGTTTGCTACAAGGTGTTGTTCGCTGAACTCCGCTGTCGAATTGACCATGCTTGTCAGTTTGACGATCCGCGAGAGCAAGTTGAGATCGCCGATTGCCGCGTGCAAGGTACCAAGCAGATCGACTGCGATTGCGCGTGCAACTTGCGCTCCTTGTGCTGTTGTTATGCCGTTACCGAGTCGGCCAACCAATATCTTCGAGTCCTTCTTCGCCAGATGCCCCGAAAGAAAGACAAGATCACCGGACCGAACGAAAGGCACGTATGAGGCTGCGGGGATCGCCGGCTCCGTAAGCGCAATCCCGAGTGACTCCAGCCTTTTGTAGACGTTCACGGGATCTGTTCCTGTTGAGGTTCTTTACGCACCGCGTTCGGCTGCGCAGCAACCTTGGGGCTGAAATCCGGAGGCGCCGGTACGGTGAACGCGGGACCATTCGGGCCAGTGCGCATTCCCACCTTGAGGTTACGCCACGGCAACTGCGACGGATCTGCGGTGAACGGACCCGGCGCGCGCGCGACGATAATTTCTTCCGCGATCGCGCCGAAATCGGCTCGAAAGTGCACGGAGCTCTTGTTCACCAGAATCCGCATCTCCTCCGGCTTGATGCCCACCGTGCGATACATGTTCCGGTCGAGGAGCTGCGCCTTGGCTGAACTTACCGCGACGCGGACGCCTTCGATTCTCAGAGACGCCATCAGGCCGAGGTCTGCAGCTTTCCCGTTCATCATGGGGCCGCCATAGACGAACTTCCCGTCCGAGAGCGCTTCGACTTCGAAAGTTGCGCGTAATGGTTCGTCACCGCTGACTTTGGGGCAGCCACCCAAAGCAATCTCAATCCTAGCGCCTACACCGGCCTTGTGCGCGGCCGCAGCGGCAGCGGGGTCAACGATCAAGCCGATCGCCGCATTCTCCGCCCCTTCCGCAAGCAGTGCCCTCAATATCCCAGTAGTATTCGAATCCCCGCCTACCCCGGGATTGTCTTGCGTGTCGGCGATGATGACCGGCTTGTGCGATTTCGCGGAGATCTGTATGGCTCGCCGCACTGCTGCGGAAGGCTCTTCGAATTCCACCGACCATTCCGACTCGGCCCCCAGTATTTTTGCATACAAGGCCTCCACGGCATGCTCCAGCTTCGCCAGGTCGTGGCCATAGCCCCAAACGGTGGGACCGCACTGCGAGAAGTCGGAAGCAGGAAAGCCGGGAGCGAAGGAAAGGGACAATACGTCCTTCTCCAGCGCTTCGAGGGCGTCATACATGCCTCGTGCCGGATGCATCATCGTGGACATGGCGTTGACGGGAATGAGAAAGGGCAGTCGTGCGACCGCAAAATGGACTACAGCCTTCGTGTCGACCACGTGCAGCAGCATCTCGGCCGCGCGTCGCCCGGTATCCGCCATATCGACGTGCGGGTAGGTCCTGTAGGCCGCGATCACATTGGCCAGCGCGAACATCTCCGCGGTCATGTTTGCGTGCGAGTCCACCGATACCGCTATCTTCATGTCCTGGCCGACCAGGGCGCGGACACGCTTCAACAGTTCGCCCTCTCCGTCGTCGATATGCTCCGCGACCATCGCGCCGTGGAGGTCAAGGTAGATCGCGTCGAAAGCAGCGGTCCTGACCGCTTCAACAATCTCGCCGGCGATCTGCTCGTAGGCCTGGGCGGCGACGTGTGCAGATGCACCCGCGCCCGCCCAGATGACCGGGGTTACCGTGTGACCCAACGCTTCCACGTGGCGAATTAAGCCGCTGATCGGAATATTGACCTGAAGCAACTCTCTGACACTTTGACCGCGCACCATGGCGGGAAAGTCTTCGCCGCGAACGAAACTGTCATATGTCGCCATCGTGGGGGCAAACGTATTGGTCTCATGCTGAAAACCAGCGACAAGAATGTTCATGAAAAGCTTCCCGTTCTTCGCTTGCACTTCGCCGATACGGGAAATAGATGTTGCGCTGCGTTCCATCAATAGCAATTATAGTGCAACTTTGTTGCCCAACGAGCAACGAACGGAGGATGCATGCGCGAGCTCAATCAAAAGCGCTTGGGATATTTTGAGGCCGTCTACGATCACCGTTCGATAAGGAGAGCCGCGGACGCTCTCAACACCGCACCGTCGGTGATTACTCGGCAGATCACGCTGCTCGAGGAGGAACTGGGCATCACCCTATTTGAGCGAAGGCCGAGGGGTGTCGCCCCAACCGAGGTCGCCGCACACGTTCTTGAGTATTTGCGTGGTTGCCAGGCTCACCGGCAGCAATTGGCTGCGAGGTTACAGGCGGTCGAGTCGATGGAGGAAGGCTCTGTCAGGATCGTTGCGAGCGAAGGTTTTATGGATCATCTGCTTGAAAAGGTCGTAGGACCGTTCTGCGCAGCGCACCTCAGACTTTCTGTCGAATTGAATGCGCTATCCATGACCAACATCGTAAGAGCGGTTGCTGAAGACGAGGCCCATATTGGATTAGCATATAATCCGCAGCCAGATCCTCGCATCGCCTTCGTTGCCAGCGCGCCCGCCCCCACCAAGCTGCTTGTTCGTAAAAATCATCCACTGACGCTGATCAGAAAGCCGCTGTCGCTGCAACAAGTCCTTCAATATCCGTTGGCCTTGATGCCGGCGGGATACGGGGTCAGTCAGGTGATTGAAACGCTAGAATATGCCGAGCACATCAAGTTAAATCCATTGCTTAGGAGCAATTCGATTGTCGCCCTCAAGCGCTTTGTACGCTCGACAAACGGAGTAGCGTTCTTCTTTGCAGGTACGGCAGCGACGCCTGAACTTGAAGCCGGACAGGTGGCGCTGCTCGACATCGCACACCCGCTTTGCGCGACCGCCAAGCTGAGGCTAATTGTTCGCCAGAGTCGGCCGTTGTCACCGGCAGCGACAAGAATGCTAATGGATATACGAAGAAACATACCAGGATTTGGCACAGGCAGTGTCCGTCCGGAGAAGTCGAAAGGTAACGCTCGCGCCTGATTTGGAACGAACTGGAGACCAGGAAGCGACCGCCGGCTGGATGATGTAAGGGCTCGCGAACCGTCTCAAGTCCGCTCGTCAACCTGACGAGTGGAGCCGCCGCGCTCTGCAAGAGTACGTCAGGAGCAATGCGTGCTCAGTGAATAAAGGGAAGCCCGGCGCGAATGCGCCGGGCTCAAGTTTAGAGATATCTAATGGTATCTCTCCCTTCCGGCGGGAGGAGCCGGAAGTCCATTACCGAGGCAGCTTGGCAGCCATGGCATCTTTTAGCCCTGCACATTGAGCCTAGGCCTGTCGTGGCAACCCGATCGCACCGATGGCTGCAGTTATGCGTAGCTTGCAGCTTCGACGATTGCCTCGGCGAAGGCCTGCGGGGCTTCCTGCGGAAGATTGTGGCCGATGCCGCCCGTGATGAGGCGGTGCTGGTATTTGCCTGAGAATTTCTTGGCATAGGCGGCCGGATCCGGGTGTGGTGCACCATTTGCATCACCTTCAAGAGTGATGGTGGGCACGGCAATGACCGGAAGTTCGGCAAGCCGCTTGTCCAGATCTGCATATCTCGCCTCGCCCTCCGCCAGGCCCAGCCGCCAGCGGTAGTTATGGATCACGACGGCGACATGATCCGGATTCTCGAAGGACGCAGCGCTGCGGTCGAACGTGGCGTCATCGAACGCCCATTTCGGCGACGCCGTCTGCCAGATCAGCTTCGAGAAATCGTGCCGGTATTTTTCATAACCCTCTCGACCGCGCTCGGTGGCGAAATAGAACTGATACCACCATTGTAGCTCGGCCTTTGGCGGCAACGGCACGTTGCCGGCTTGCTGGGTGCCAATCAGGTAGCCACTCACGGAAACCATGGCCTTGCAGCGTTCGGGCCAGAGCACCGCCATGATGTTGGCGGTGCGGGCGCCCCAATCACACCCGCCGATAACAGCCTTCTCGACCTTGAGGGCGTCCATCAAAGCGATGATATCCACAGCGACCGCCGCAGGCTGACCACTTCGTAAAGTTGCATCTGACAGAAAGTGCGTGGTGCCGTAGCCGCGCAGATACGGGACGATTACCCGGTAGCCGGCCTGCGCGAGCAATGGCGCGACGTCGACGTAGCAGTAAATATCGTAGGGCCATCCGTGTAAAAGGAGAACCGCTGGACCATCGGCGGGACCAGCTTCAGCGTATCCGACATTGAGAAGGCCGGCATCGATCTGCTTCAGCGCGCCGAACGAGGTGTTGGTCCCCGGTTTGATCGCGGCCAGAGCTACTGGTTTCTTGTTGTCGGGTTGTGGCGTCGTTGCGGACTGCGCGTTTGCAGAACCAGATAAGGCCAACTGTGCGGCAGCGATCGCAAAGGCTGCGGTGCCAAAGAAGTGGCGGCGATTATGGTTTACGTCGTCGGGCAAATTGATAGTTTCCATTGCTGGGTCTCCCTGTTTCGATCTGTTGCAACGTGTGTCGAAGGCTGCGAGTGCATCGTGAGCGCTACCGCTGTTCTCATCACGATTGGCGCCGAATGCCGCCCGGAGTTCGGCACCGAAGAGTTCCCACGCTGCGAACAAAGCTGTCGTATGTCGCCATCGTGGGGGCAAACGCATTGGTGTCTCGCTGGAAACCAGCGACAAGGATGTTCATGAAAAACTTCCCGTTTTACGCAGCCCGACTATTGAAGACTGTCAGTCAACGTTTGCCGAAAGCGGCTCGCACATCCCTGAGATGGAGAAAATCTGGTCTCTGAGAATTGCTGGCGCTTCGCAGTTCGCCGATACGGGAGTTAAAGATGTTGCGCTGCGTTCCATCAACAGCAATTATGGTGTTACTTTGTTGCCCGATAAGCAACGGAAGAAAGCACTCACATGGCGCTCAGGTGCAAGGCGATGCCGCCGCGCCTAGCCAACCGCCAAGCACCATCCGCTGTCGAAAAATGGACGGCAGGAACGGCGAGCGTTGTAGATTTGCCAGCCACTCAAGATCATGCAGATGACCGCAGTAGCGCCGAGCCAGTGCATGATTCGAACTGGCAACGAGTGCGCGAGTTAGTTGCGCCCTCCGTCCATCTCTGTTTTCTTCACCGGACCTCCGTCCCGGAGC
>Ga0137415_10005778_pt1 | contig 12250 bp, 7 predicted proteins | sample CZODoug3_1_1_16f_FD_183082 | JGI IMG/M metagenome (GOLD analysis project Ga0137415, IMG submission 183082) | Vadose zone soil fungal communities from Angelo Coast Range Reserve, California, USA - CZODoug3_1_1_16fungal (Hybrid Assembly) | ecosystem: Environmental > Terrestrial > Soil > Vadose...
GCTCGTAGCTCAGTTGGTTAGAGCGCCACCTTGACACGGTGGAGGTCTGGGGTTCGAGTCCCCACGAGCCTACCATTCTCATTTCTTATGGCTTTTCTGTACATCTTGCAAAGCGGAACGACCGGCCGTTTTTACATCGGCTCAACCCCTGATTTGCACCGGCGGTTAGCGGAGCACCTCCGCGGTCATGCCCTAGCGACTAGGAGTCGAGGTCCTTGGAGAGTGGTGTACCAGGAGCAATTCGAGACATTGCTGACGGCACGGCGCCGCGAATTGGAAATCAAAAGCTGGAAATCTGCTACCATGATTCGAGCTCTCATTGAGAGCTCAGTTGGTTAGACCGGGTCGACCGGGTCGGCCAGGTCTGGGGTTCGAGTCCCCACGAGCCTACCATTCCCATCGCAATGGTTCTCGTCAAGACGAACACTAGGTATTTCACCGTATCACGCGCGGCACGCGGCAAGCGTAAAATCGAATGCGTATGACTAAGCCGGCCGAAAAACAAAAATCGCCGTCGCCGAAATCCGATGAGCGTGACGCGCGAGATCCCGCCGAGCCTTCGCAGATTCCAGATCCGGTCGAAGAAGCTTCGGAAGAATCATTTCCTGCCAGCGATCCGCCGGCCTGGATTTCCGAGGCGCCAAAGCCCGCTCGCAGACCAAAGTCAAAAAATGCGCCGAAATCCCCGCGCAAACAAACCTCCTGAGCTCGCGTCGCGGTTACCGTTGCGAAGCTGCTCCGTTTTGGAAAAAGCACAGCAAGCACCGGCTGTGCCACGATGACACATGCGCTCGACTGCTCGACTGGCAGCGCTCTGCGCTCTTTTATGCGGAATCACCGCCGCGAGGACCTCGTGCGCGGATTCCGCTGAATGCACTGGAGTAGTCGCGGATGAAAATGGCGAGCCCCTCGCCGCCGCGAAAATCATGCTCCAGAGTGGCACCGGCCAGACCTTTCGCGCAGAAACGGATGGCGCCGGGCGCTTCACTCTCCGGGACATTCCTACCGGCGATTACAAGGTGGAAGCGCGCAAAGAAGGCTTCTTCGTTCTCGCGGGCGAATCTCTCGACCTGCGTCCCGGACCGAACGATGTGACGTTGACACTGAAGCACGCGGAAGAGCTGCACGAACAAGTGCAGGTCAGCGCCCCGGCGAACCAAATAGACACGCAAGACACGGCGCAAAGGGAAACTATCACCGCGCGCGAAATCCGCGACATTCCCGTACCGAACTCGCATATTTTGCAGGAGAGCCTGACTGCCTTGCCGGGAGTAGTGCGAGACAATTTCGGCGGCTTGCATATCGCTGGCGCGCGCTCCGGAGAAACGCAATACCTGCTCGATGGATTTGAAATCGGCGATCCCGTGAACAATACACTCAGCGCTCGATTCAACGTGGATGCCACTCGCGCCGCGGAAGTGCAGACCGGCCGCATCGGCGCAGGCTACGCCCACTCTGGCGCGAGCGTTCTGAATCTGGAAACGCCCGAAGGCGACGACAAGTGGCGCTTCGGCACGACTAATCCAATCCCCGGCATCAATATTCAGAATGGCGTGCGCTTGGGAAACTGGTATCCGCGCTTTACTTTTTCGGGCCCCATCGTGCGGGGCCGCTTCTGGTTTTCGGATGCCATCAGCTTGCAGCACATATTCACGCTGGTGCGGGAGCTGCCCGATGACGCCAACACTTCCACGCAATGGGCCGGCGATAATCTGGTCCGCTTGCAGTACAACTTCAGCCCAAAGCACATTTTGCACGGCAGTTTTCTGTACAACCGCACGCAGGACGAGAGCCTCGGCCTCGATCCCCTCAACCCTGAATCCACAACGCTAGACCTTCACCAGCAGCGAGCGTTTTTCTCATTGAAGGATCAGATATGGCTGTACGACACGTTGATCGAGCTGGGAGTTGCGGCGGATAGCGAGGGGCAGGATTTCTTTCCGCAAGGCACGGGGCCGTACGTTTTGCTGGTCAATGGAGCGCGCGGAAATTTCTTTGAGCGGCTGCATGTGCACGGCACTCGCGTGCAGGGTTTATTCAACGTGATTGCGGCGTCGCGGCACTGGCACGGAACCCATCAGGTTAGCGCCGGAGCTAACGTCGCGGGACTCGAATTCCGCCAGGCGGCTGCTCGCGGAGAAATCCAGGTGTTGCGCGCGGATGGGACGCTCGTGCGGCATACCACCTTCTCTGGACCCGCGAGCCCGCAAGCCTCCAACACGCAGGCGGGCGGCTATGCGCAGGACAACTGGTCGCCGACAAAGCGCGTCGTTCTGCAAGCGGGCCTGCGTACGGACTGGGACCGTTTTACGCAAAGCGCCATGCTCGAGCCGCGCCTGTCCGGCAATGTGCTGCCGTTCGGCGACGACAATGCGAAACTCTCCCTCGGCTGGGGCATTTACAATGCTCCGCTGAATCTTTACGTCATCGAGCAGGCGCTCGACCAGCAACAGATCGACACTTTTTTCGACGCTACCGGCACGGTACCGGTTGGCGGACCGGCAATCAGCCAATTTGCGGTGCCCGCGGGAGGGCTGCGGCAGCCGCGCTTCACGACCAGCAGCGCGGGGTGGCAGCAAAGAATCCGGCGTAACACGCTGGTCGCCGTCGAATTGCTGGCGCGCAACGGCTATCACGGTTTTGTGTACGTGGACCAGACACCGGCGCGGGCCGGTGGGACTTTTCTTTTGCAGGACACCCGCAAGGACCGCTATCGCGCGGCAACTCTTACCTTGCGCCATATCTTGTCTGAGGACAAGGAGGTTTACGGCGCGTACACTCGCTCGCGCGCACACTCAAATCAAGTGCTCAACCCTGCGCTTGGGTCAATCTTCTTTGCAGCGCAGCAAGCCGCCCCGCTCGCCTGGGATGCTCCGAACCGCGTGCTCACCTGGGGCTGGACACCCACGCATATCTGGAAAATTCAATTCAGTTACTTCTTCGAGTACCGCAGTGGGTATCCATTCAGCATCGTGAATCTGCAGCAGCAACTGGTCGGCGCGCCGAACTCGTCGCGCTTCCCTGATTACAAAAATTTGAACCTGGCGCTGGAAAAGAAGTTCGCCTTTCGCGGATACTTGTGGGCCGCGCGCATCGAGATGGTGAATGCCTTCGATTGGCAAAATCCCAACGTAGTGGTGAACAATATCGACGCCCCTAATTTCGGGCAACTCACCGGCGGCCAGGGCAGAGCGTTCACCGCTCGGGTGCGCTTTGCTGGCAGAAAATAGACCAAACGCGATGAATTTGACGATCGATGAGGCGCTAAAGGCGAAGTGTCCGAAGACTGCGCTTGGCTGCGTTTCAGCTCAGGTTGAGGCGCCGGTCTCGCCGCCTGCGCTGATCGCGGAATTAAATAATTGCGAACAGGCAATTTTGAGGCTGATGGAGCCGCGGACGGTGCTGGAATCGGGGCAGATTGTGGCGACACGCGCCGCTTACAAAGCCCTGGGCAAGGATCCGGCGCGCTATCGCGGATCGGCGGAGGCGCTGCTGCGCCGCATAATCGCAGGAAAGGGCTTGCCAAGGATCAACGCCGTGGTGGACATCATCAATTTGGTCTCCGTCGAAAGCCGTTTGCCGATCGGGTTGTATGACTTAGCTCACGTGCAGGGAGACATTGTGTTTCGCGCTGGCCGCGCGGGCGAAACCTATAAGGGCATCGGCAAATACGACCTAAACCTCGAAGGATTGCCGGTGTTCTGCGACGCTTTGGGCCCGCACGGAAGCCCCACAAGCGATTCGGAACGCACCATGGTGACAAGCGAGACCAAGAACGTGCTGGCGGTGATTATTTCGTTTAACGGCAAAGACGGACTCGATCGCTGGGCACAACGGATGAGCGAGTTGTTTGCGCAGTATGCTTCCGCTAACCGGTGCGAAATTGGAATCGTCAACTAAGTGTTTAGCGCGAAATTGATTCCGCCAACGATTCTCGCCCGTCCGTCTGTACGTCACGATTCAGGAACCCGCGGGCGGCGAGGAGTTCGGCGTTAAGCATGGCTGCTCCGGCGGCACCACGGACTAAATTGTGCGAGAGCAGGGTCAGCTTTACATCGAGGAGGGAGCATTCGCGGACGCGGCCTACGACTGCGGCCATACCGTTTCCGGCATTGACGTCGCGGCGCGGCTGGGGGCGATCCTGCTCTTCAAGAACGACGATGGGATTGCGCAGAGCGGATGGCAGAGAGGCCAACTCGGAGCTGATCTCGAACTCGCGCAGGGCCTCGCGGACCTCTTGCAGCGACGCAATTTTCTTTAGGCTTACGCTGACACATTCCAGATGGCCGTCGAGCACCGGCACGCGATTGCAGTGCGCACTGATGCCCAGACCCGCGTCAACGAAACGTTCGCCATTCCATTTCCCAAGCAGTTTTTGCGGTTCGGACTCCATCTTTTCTTCTTCGCCGCTGATAAAGGGCACCACATTCCCCTGAATGTCGATCGAGGCCACACCAGGATAACCCGCTCCGGACATGGCTTGCAGGGTCACAACGAAAATCTTCTCCAGCCCGAACGCCTCGGCGAGCGGCTTGAGAACGAGCACAAGCCCTGCGGTGGAACAGTTGGGATTGGTGACAATCAAGCCCGTGTCGTAACCGCGATTTTTCTGCTGCAGCGGAATTGCGTCGAGGTGCGCGGCGTTGACTTCGGGAATCAGGAGCGGGACGTCCGGATCCATGCGGTGATTACGGGAATTACTGACCACCGGATAGCCGGTGCGTGCAAAGTCTTCCTCAGCACCGCCCGCGACGGACGAATCGAGCGCGGAGAAAACAAAGTCGCACTCCAGGGAAGGAGCGAGACCCTTGACCACCAAATCGCGCGCAGCGGCCGGAATCGGAGCATCAAGATGCCAGCGCACCGCCTCGGCATAGGTTTTGCCGGAGGAGCGCTCCGAGGCCGCGACTTCGGTAAGTTCAAACCACGGGTGATGCGCGAGCAGGCTCACAATACGTTGGCCGACCAACCCAGTCGCGCCGAGCACGCCAGCGCGAAACTTCTTCTCAAATCGAGGCGCTGGCACGCTCATACCACTTCCTCCTGCTGTGCAGGGCCGATGCGCGTCCCGCGCACATGCGGCTTGAACGTATTGCGAACCCAAACGGTCATCTCCGTTTCCTCCGCGAGGGGCAGAACGTGCGGATGCAGAACCTTCGCCCCGCTCAACGCCAGCGCGTGCGCGTCTTCGTAACTAAGGTCGTGCAAGAGCATGGCCTGTGCCGACTCGTTCGGATTCGCGGTGTAGATTCCGTCGACGTCGGTCCAAATCACCAGTTCATCCGCGTCCACCACGTGAGCGATGATCGCCCCTGAAAAATCGGAGCTGTTGCGCCCCAGCGTGGTGATACGCCCATCCGGAGTGGCTCCGATGAAGCCGGTGACCACCGGTACGATGCCGGCGGCGAGCAGGGGAAGCAAGACCTCGCGGCCGCGCTCTTTGGTTTGCTCGAGATGCGGCTTGGCATCGCGAAACGTATCGCAAGTCAGCACAAATTCGGATGATGAGACAGGAACAGCGGGCACGCCGGAGTGTTCGAGCGCGGCAGCAAACAGGCGCGCACTAAAGCGCTCACCGAAAGATGCCAGCCGGTCACAGAACTCCGCGGCGGCTGTCGGCGACACGCCATCCCTGCGTGTTGACACTTCGTGGAGCAGATCGCGGCCGAGGGAGTTGAGCTCGCGAGCGACGCGGTCGTGTTCGTCCGGATCAAGCGCCAAGTCACGCAAGACATCGAGATGCAAACGCAAAAGGGCTTCCGCTTCCAGTCGCGCCCGTTCGTGATTGCGTTCGCCGAGCGTTTGCGCGATCCCCAGCAATCGATCGGTGACACCCTTCATCGCCGAAACCACCACCACAACCTCCATCAGCTGCGCTGCCGGCCGCACAAGTCCGGCTGCATGCCGCATACGCTCGGCGCCAAGCAAAGAGCTGCCGCCGAACTTGAAGGCCACCAGCGATCCGCGAACGGCCGGGGTGGAGCCCACCTCGGTATCTTTCGATGCCGCGCACACGCTCGCAACGTCGCGTTCCGCGAGTAAATCTTCTTCTACGTTCTCCGGGATCATGACTGCCGCTCCTGTTGTTCCGCGGGAGCGACTCTGGAGGGGGCTTAAATAGGAAACCCACCGCCAGGTTCGCTTCGGCGGTGGGTTGGAAACTTTTTCTAGCTTGCTAGCTATTTCTCCACGCGCCGGAAGCCTTCTTGGTGGACGTAGTCTTAGTCGAGGTAGTCGACATCGACGACGTCGTGCTGGTAATTCGCTTCATGGCGATGGACGAAATCATATCGGCGAGAAGTATAGCATAGGTAGCCTGCGCTACCAAGCGAACAAACGACGAAAGGGACAGGGCGGTGTGTCCGACCGATTAACCGCCTCATTCGGCTAGAGATGGCTGGCGAACGGGCGTGACGGCTCAGGGCATTAACGAGTGGAATCGAACAGCAAGCTCGAGCACGTGAGCCCCGATTCGGCCTTCTGCAGCTCGGAAATGTCGAGCGGCGTGACATGAAAACCGCGCGCTTCCAAGCGAGCACGCGTTCGCGGAAACGAAGCCGGAAAAATCACCGTGCCGCCAATCGCCAGCGCGTTCGCCGCGTGCGGTTCGTCGGGCGCGACATCGATCCATTCGAAGCCGGCGAAGGGCTTGGTGTCAAACCAGGCGCGATTCGCCAGCAGCGTATCGCGCCCGATGTAAGTAACCGCCGACTTCAGATGCAAGCAGCCGGTCACCGCTACGCTGATTACTTCGTATCCGTATGGCGCAAGTATGGACGCGAGCTCCCGAATCCCTTCGGCATTGGTGCGATTCGAAAGCCCGGCAAACAATCTGCGGCCCACGCGCAGAATGTCGCCTCCCTCGACTTGGCCCGGTAATTCCACGCGAGCAAGTTTGCGAAATTCCGCCAGGGCTTGCGCGATGGAAGCTGCTTCTGCCCGCCGCGTCTCCGTACCAAGCGGAAGAATGATCGCCAATTCGTCCAGAACGATTGCCGGATCCTCGACGAACATCGAGTCGGGAAGGGCCGGCTCCGGCGGAAGAGAAATGACGTGCGCACCGAATTTTTCGAGGAGCTGCTGGTACGCGTGATGCTGCTGCCCGGCCTTAGCAAGCCCAATCGGCTGCCGGGAAACAAACGTCAGCTCGCAATTGACGATGCCTGGACTGACGGCCCGGGTGATCGCGGTGAGCATGGACGAAAAGTCTACATGAACTCAAGCGCGCTTGAAGCTCTGTCCCGCGCGATATATTTTCACTTGCAGGAAACTAGCTGATGGGAAGCTAGAACAAGAAGCCGCCCGGCGCTGGCGCGAAATGGTAAATCCAGAGCTTGGCAATGGCCGCGCCCAGGAGCATGCCTCCGAGTATGAGCCCGATGATACCCACAGTGATCCATATGTCCGTCTTTGACGAACTCACGCTCTCAGCGCGGGCTTTGCCATTGAGCGCATTTACCGGAATCCCTGGGGCAACCGCCACAGGCACGTCCGCGAATTCCGGCTGCACGATAAGGCAGTAACCCTTGCGGGGAATGGTTTCAATGTATAGCGGCTTCTCCGAGGAGTCCCCCAGCGCCTGGCGCAGCTTATTCACCGTGGTGTTGACGTTCGCGTCGTAATTGACGTGCGTATCCGCTGGCCAGAGCCGCACGCGCAGCTCATCCCGCGTGACCACTTCACCTTGCTTTTCGATAAGCGCCAGCAAAACTTGATACACCTTGCCCTGCAGCCGCAACCGCGTTCCGTTCTTGCTCACTTCTTGGCGCTGCTGATCGACTTGGAAGGGTCCAAAGCGGATATAGCGCGAGCTTAATGGAAGAATCCGGCTGGGGCCCGCTGCCATGTCGGGCTCCAGTGTTGAACGTAAATTGGGTCCCATACACCCACCCCTTACTGCGATAGACGTACGAAGCGCGGAAGTGTTTGTCTGGAATACGAGAAAAACCAGGTATAAGTTTCCCCTTTTTTGTGTCAGGAGGCGTCCTCCTACAAATCTGCGAAGGTGTATTGCGGAAACTGTAGAAGTTTTAGGGACTACGCGCGGCCGTGAGACCGGAAGATCCATAAATTTCAGATTAAATCGAGGCCGACCTACTCCCAAGTATGTGAATAAACAGTCGCTTACGCCTTAACTCTCCACTAAGTAGGAAATGAGACAGAAGTGTTCTCGCCTGGGCCTTCGCCTGCCAAATTGGTTGGCACCGTTTATTGCGGGCGCGTCCCACTCGTTTCGTCAACTGAATCACGCGTCATGGGGAATGAGGCAATTCCCGCATAAACGAATCCTCGAAGGAGAGTCCTATGCGCAGGCTGATACAGGTTACGTTGTTGGCGTGCTTGTTTATGTTGGGGGCAAACGTAGCATTCGCTCAGAGAGTCACGGGCACGCTTCGAGGCCAAGTCTTAGATCCGGCGGGCAGTTCGGTGGCAAATGCCCGAGTGACGGCAACGAACGAAGATACCGGTGTTTCCGTTACGATGACGACGACTTCCGCTGGAACGTACATTTTCCCCAGCGTCCTTCCTGGGAAGTATACGGTCACGGTAGAAACTTCCGGATTCAAGAAGCTCGTCAGGTCAGGCGTGGTGGTGCAGGCCGATCAAGACAACGTGGCAGACGGCAAGCTGGATTTAGGGACCGCGACCGAAACGGTGGAGGTAAACGCATCAACCGTCGAAGTACAAACGTCCTCCTCGACGCTGGGCAACGACTACGATTCCAGCCAAGTTGTGAACCTTCCCACCGCCGGCGGTATTCAGAACGGCAGCCCCTTCAACTTGGCGATGCTGGCGCCTAACGTCATCGCTCAACCGGGAGGCACAGTGGGAGTTGGCGGGTCGGTCGGAGGCACGCGGCCGAGAGAGAACAACTTCGTTGTGGACGGTGTGGACGACAACAACTTGGGCGTTAGCGGTCCCAATTCTACCGTTATCCCCGACGCAGTGGGCGAGTTCGTGCTATTGACGAACCAGTTTAGCGCGGAATACGGCCATTCCTCGGGAGGCCAATTTATTCTGGTCACCAAAACAGGTACGAACAATTGGCATGGTTCCGGCGAGTGGTACGCGCAGAACAGAAACTTGAATGCGATGGATAATCTGACGAAATCTGCCATCAGCAGTGGGACGATCGCCACGCAGCCACCGTTTGATAACAACCGCTTCGGCGGCACTTTCGGCGGCCCGATAATTAAGGATAAGTTCTTCTTCTTCGGCGCGTATGAGTACACCACCCTGCATGGGCAGGGATCGGCTACGCCGCAACTTGCTCCGACAGCAAGCAGCCTGGCGACGCTCAAGTCCATGGCTGCCGACTCCGCAGTCTCGAATATCTTGAGCAATTTTCCGGTGGCTGGCCAAGCCGACGTGCCCGCGAAGGACTGGCCGGTAGTAAATGGCACGCCAATCCCCATCGGAAACCTGACGATCTTCAGTCCGGTCTTTCAGCGCGAGCACGACGCTCAGTTCAATACCGATTACACCTGGGGAAAGCATCAGATCGGCACAAGATTCACTTTCAACCAGGAAAAGTTCATCTTTCCAGTAAATTCAACTCAGGCCGTTTTCAATCAAGACGAGCTTGTCCGCAACCGCAAAGTTGCCCTGACCGACGTTTGGACGCTCAGCAGCAGCGTGGTCAACGACTTCCGCTTGCAGTATTCCTATTTCGGTGAATTTTTCGCGAATCCCTGCACGGTATGTCCTAACGATGTGACCATCGGCAACCTCGGAAGCACGACCATCGGGCCTGGGGACATCAATACCCAAAAGCAAAATACTTATCAAATCCACGACAATGTTTCGTGGTCCCGAGGAAAACACACCTTCAAATTTGGCGGTGAGTACACACACTTCATTTATCCTCAATTCTTTTTGCCAAGGAGCAATGGAGACTACTGGTACAGCACGTTGCAGGTTTTCATTAACGACCTTACGGCGGACAACGTGGGCAGAACGTTGCGCAACGCGGGAACTGGAAGTTTTCTTGGGACGCAGAGCTTGTTTGCCGTTTTCGCTCAGGATGATTTCAAATTGAACCCGCGCCTGACACTCAATCTCGGTCTGCGCTACGAATATTGGACCAATCCGGTCGGTGATGACACGCAGGCCCTGAACGCGATCTCCAATGTCCCGGGCGTGATCACCTTCGGCAAACCGAAGACCGACAAGAACAACTTTGGCCCGCGGGTTGGCCTGGCGTGGGATCCGCGGGGTGATGGCAGGACCGCTGTTCGGGCCGGCTTCGGCGTATCGTATGGCTGGAAGTTCCAGAACTTCGCCTCGATTACATTGCCTCCGCAGTTGCAGAGCGAACTGAACGAGCCATCGGCCTGCACACTGACGCCGACACCCACGTGGTGCTCCGCCAAGGAAAAAGGCCTAATCGGCGCCACCCCCGGCCACAACTTTCTGGCAGGTGGCGGATTGCCGCAAACCTACGTCCCGCCAGCCTCACAGGCCGCGGCACGCGGGCTGACCACCAGCTTTATCGACGATACCGTTATGCCCAAGTACATGAACTGGACCCTGGCCGTGGAGCATCAGTTGTATCGGAACGCCACCCTCGAAGCGCGTTACCTCGGCACCCGCGGTCTGTCGTTGCCAGTGCAATTCCGCCGCAACCACATCAGCGCGTTCGATGCCGGGATTGCACCACTACCGACATTCTTCAAATCGTCCGACGTTCCCGCAACTTGGACGGCAAGCACGCCTACGGATGGGCCCTTGAATGCCTTTAACTCCAACATTTATGCCCCTTATGGATTCAGCGGAAACGTTACGGCCGACCCGCCGTTTGGTAGCAGCACGTACCACGGCGGTTCATTGAGCTTCAAACAGCGGGCGCGTTACGGGATCACGTTAAATGCAAACTATACGTACTCTCACGCGCAGGACAATTCCACCAATGAGTTCTTCACCAGCCTTCTCAATCCGCGCCGAGCTCAAGACTCGACTCGCCTTCGTGAGGATTGGGCTAGTTCCGACTTGGATGTGCGTCATCATTTCGCCCTCTCCCTGTTGTACGAGGTACCGAGAACCCACTCCGAGAACCGGTTGTTAAGGGCCGCGCTCAACGGATATGAAGTCAACACGGTTTATCTCGCCCAGACGGGGCAGCCCGTCACACTGCAATCGGGTAATGCGGGAATTGATTCCAACGGGAATGGCGACACCGCGGGAGACCGCGCCTCGTCGAATCCATTCGGAACCGGCCTCGTAGGTTCCGACGTCTTTGCGGTATGCGAACTGCCAAGCGGAGCGACGGGGCTGTCCAATGGGGGACTGGGTGCTTTTGGAACACCGACCGGCGTTGCCGCCGGCGGTGGCTGCTTCGATCCCACCGATCCAAAGGGAGTTAGGACGTTTCCTGCCATCGGCTACACTCCGGTGAATACCGGCGCCAAATTTATCGTGACGGGTCCTGGCGCGAGGGCTAACGTGGGCCGCAACTCGTGGACCACTCCTGGATTTGGCATCTTGAACTTGGCCGTTGGTAAAAAGACCTATTTTGGGGAGAGCAGATTCCTGGAGGTCCGAGCCGACGTTTATAACATTCTTAACCACAAGAACTACTCCCTCAGCAATGGGAATGTTTTTAACGCTTCCGGCGTGACGGTTGCCACAACGACACCCGGATACGTCCTTCCCACGGACCCGAATTTTCTCAACGCTCCGGCATTATTCAGCGGCGGTAACCGCACCATCACTCTGGTAATGAAGCTGACGTTCTAGCCTCGTCTTGCGCGCGATGTCCGGCGGGAGGCGCCTTGTGCGCCTCCCGCTTTTTTATGTGTGCCGAGCATGTTCGATAGCTTGGAGGTGAAAGTCCTCTTCACAGCCTGATGGAGGTGAAGTGATAGCGAAGCGCAAGGGCCGAACCGCGAGGTGAGGTCTGAAAGAAGCGTGGAGCAAACACGCGAGCCGATGGACAAGAACTGGATTTGAGGCCTACGGTGCCGGGCGAGCGAGCATATGATCGCGAAGCCCACATCCATCAAAGGCACTGGTGGTAAATCCGGCGGTTGTGCGTGGAAGGCGATCGAACTTACCTCGGGAGATCTGCTGCATGTCACGAAATCGTGACTGAGAGTGGAGCAATCCACTCTGACCGTGCGGCAGAAGTCAGCAGCGGGCGTAATAGTCGTGAAAGCGATGAAGGCCCAAACAGCAGGGAGCGGCAAGTAGGACGCAGGACTCGATGAGCGACAAGCGGCAGAAGAACCAGCTAGTGCTGGCCTTTACTGAG
>Ga0137415_10005779_pt1 | contig 12250 bp, 11 predicted proteins | sample CZODoug3_1_1_16f_FD_183082 | JGI IMG/M metagenome (GOLD analysis project Ga0137415, IMG submission 183082) | Vadose zone soil fungal communities from Angelo Coast Range Reserve, California, USA - CZODoug3_1_1_16fungal (Hybrid Assembly) | ecosystem: Environmental > Terrestrial > Soil > Vadose...
CTGGTTAGAGAAAACGGAATGGATCGAAGAAAAAACCGAAGCAAAGGACTAAATGACCGGCCGCTGCCGGACTGTCCGTATGCGGACGCACTTTAGGGCAGAGGGTTTTTGTTTATTTGTGGTCCGGCGGCGAAGAGATTCCCTTAAACGCGAGCTTCTGAAGTCCGCGGTTCGTCGCCGCGACGTAAATGTTTCCTTTCGAATCGGTGGCCATATGATGGCCGCCGCCCAGCATGCCCGGGCCGCTGATTGACTCCACAATGTCGAGCGTCTTGCGATTGAGCACGACGATTTCCGTGCCTCCTCCGACGTACAAGAACTGCTGGTCTGCGTCGGGCGACAATGCCAGATCGCGCGCAAATGGCGCATCGCCTTTGACGCGCTGCTTGATGAACTTGCCGTCTGTCGTAAAGACTTGCACGCGCCTGTTTTCTCGATCGGCCACATACACGAATCCGTCATTCGACACTCGAACCGCGTGCACGATGCTGAACTGTTGAGGGCCCGGGCCATCCGGGACAGAATTCAGGCTTGGCGGCGGACACTGGTCCAGGTCCACCGGCTTGTTTCCGAATGCGCCCCACATGCGTTTGAACTGGCCGGTGTCCGCATCGAATACGATCACGCGGTGGTTGCCGTACCCATCGGCGACGAACAATTCGTTCGTCTTGCGATAAACGACGGCATCGGCGGGCTGGTGCAGATTTTTTGTGTCGGCATTGCCGGTGCTTTCGCTGCTGTGACCAATTTGCATGACGAACTTTCCGGCTTGCGTGAACTTCAGAAGCTGGTCATCTCCAACCGGCTTGAGACCGGCCAGGCCTCTCGCGGGACAATTGTTTCCGCCAATCCACACGAACCCTTTGTTATCAATATGGATGCCATGCTCCCGTTCGGGCCATTCGTAGCCGCTTCCCGATCCGCCCCAGGACTGAACGTAATTGCCCTCTCCATCAAATACAATCACGGGCGGCGCGGCCATCGAGAGTTGATCGGCCGGAAGAGTGCGCGGCCGATGAAGAACCCACACATGATCCCGCGCATCGATTCCGATACTGGAGGCATCGCCAAGCTTCCACTTCGCCGGCACTTTGGGCCACGAGGAATCTAATTGGAACATGGGTACAGCGCCGGCTCGGTCGGCGGAAGTTTGCGCTGCCACCGTTGTGACCAGGTGCCGTTGCCACTGCACGCCAGCAACGACGACCGACGCCATCAGAACCACCGAGCTCAGAATCTTGCGCGTCATTGAGTCACCTCGTCCTTACAGAGCGGAAATATTCGTGTAAGTTAGGATCTCTATCGTGGGCGCCCGCAATAGGCACGGTTATACACCCGTCCACGGTGGCCGGAGCAAACTTTTCGCTACACGGCGAAGATGCGGCTCGTCGCGGCCTTTCTGCAATGGGGTCTAAGCGACGGCGTATTCGGAAACGACCGGTTAGCTTTACAGTTGGCGGCAATCCGTCCAGAACCCTTGACTAGTTGCGTACGGATCGAGCGAGATAGCTTACACTCAAGGAGAGAAATTATCGAACCTATGCTGGAAGCGGCGAAAACTCTACTCCTCGTTCTCAGTGCGCTCTTCCCCATTGTGGACCCGCTCGGAGGCAGCCCGTTCTTTTTAGCGCTGACGAGCGGGTACGCCCCGGAAGCGCGAAAAGTGTTGTCACGGCGCATCGCCATGAACAGTTTTTTCTTGCTGGTTGGGTCGTATTTTATTGGGACCTACATTCTCGCCTTTTTGGGGATTTCGCTGCCAGTGGTGCAGCTCGGCGGAGGACTGATCGTCATCGCGACGGGGTGGACGCTGCTGAGGCAGCGAGACGATGAGAAAGATGAAGTACACACGACCTTGCAGCCCCAGGACGCATACCGCCACGCCTTCTATCCCTTGACCATGCCGCTCACAGTTGGCCCTGGATCAATCTCCGTGGCCGTCACCCTCGGCGCGAACGCTGCACACAGTCATGCCCTCCATCCTTTGACTATTCTGACTGCCCTGATTGGATGCCTGCTGATAGGACTCAGCATTTTCCTGTGTTATGGATTTGCTGACCGCTTGGCACGAATCCTGGGAGCTACGGCGATGACGGTGATCATACAACTCTCGTCGTTTCTCCTGGTTTGTATCGGGGTGCAGATTGCCTGGAACGGGATCAAGGCCTTGCTGGAGTCGGTGAACCTGCATGTTGGCTGACCCAACGGGTAGAAACCCAACCATGTGCTTGTAACATCGCTAGAGTCTTGCCCGCTCGTTTCAGTTCTGAATCCATGCTAATTTGTCTTGTTCATTTTTTGCCTTCATCCATGCCTGAAGCCGTCGAAACCTGGGCCGGTCAAATCTGCGCGGGAGACGTTCGCGCGATCGCGCGCGCCATCACGGCGATTGAAGACCACGATCCTCATGCAGAAGAATTGTTGAAGCAGATTTTTCCTTCTACCGGCAGAGCCCATGTTGTTGGGGTCACAGGGGCCGCTGGAACGGGAAAGAGCACGCTGGTTGATCGACTCGCCGCGCACTACCGCCGTGCCGAGGAGCGGGTGGGAATCATCGCTGTCGATCCTACAAGCCCTTACACGGGAGGAGCAATTCTTGGCGATCGCATCCGCATGCAGGGGCATGCGAGCGACGCTGGAATTTTTATTCGCTCGATGGCGACGCGCGGTTCGCTGGGTGGACTGGCGCGTGCCACGGGTGATGTCGCTTTGATTCTGGACGCGGCGGGGAAGCAGCACGTGCTGATCGAGACGGTGGGGGTCGGCCAGGACGAAGTGGATATCGTGCGTCTGGCGGATTGCACGCTGGTGCTGCTTGTTCCGGGCATGGGCGACGATATTCAGAACATGAAAGCGGGCCTGATGGAGATTGCAGACATTTTCGTGCTGAATAAATCCGATCGAGAGGGCGCGGACCATCTTGAAACGCAACTTGAAGCGATGCTGGAGCTCGCGCCGGAACGTGACGGCTGGAAGCCAAAGATCGTGCGCACGGTTGCTACAGAGAATAAAGGCGTGGACGAACTAGCCGCTGCGATTGCGGAATATCGCCAGCATTTTGACAAGGCTTCAGGGCGTCAGGCAAAAAAAATAGAGCACTGGAAGCGCCGGCTCGTCACTCTTGCGCAGGAATTATTTCTGGAACGCGCGGTCGCGGTTCCGCAGGGAGAAGCGGCGCTCGATGCTTTAGCTCGTGAAGTAGCTGACCGTCGAAAGGATCCGTACACCGCCGTACACGAATTGCTGGCGCGCGCGGGCCTCTCACGGACCGTACAAACCAAAATAGGGACCAACGAATGAAACTTGGTGATCTGGAATTCTGGTTGATTACGGATGGAACTTTCCGGCTCGATGGCGGTGCAATGTTCGGAGTGATACCGAAGCCCATGTGGGAGCGCGTCTCTCCCGCGGATGCCCGCAATCGCATTCTCATGGCCATGAATTCGTTGCTGATTCGCGCGGCGGGAAAGTGGATTCTGATCGAGACGGGCGCAGGCGACAAATGGGACGCCAAGCGCACAGAGATTTATTCCTTCGATACACCGCCAAGGCTTCCAGATAAACTTGTCGCGCGCGGCGTTCCCCCGGAAAAAATCGATATCATCATCAATACTCATTTGCACTTTGATCATTGCGGCTGGAACACGCGCATCGTGAATGGTGAGGCCTTGCCGCTGTTCCCCAACGCGCAATATTTCGTTCAGCAAGGAGAGATGGAGCACGCCAAGGACCCCAGCGATCGCGACCGCGCCAGCTATTTTCCTGAGAATTTCGTGCCGATGGAGAAATCGGGCCAGTGGCATTTGCTGCAGGGAGATACCGAATTGATTCCCGGCATTGAGCTGATCCGCGCTCCGGGCCACAATCGAGACATGATGTGCGTGCGCTTGACTGGCGGCGGCAAAACTGTATTTTTCACGGCCGATTTGGTTCCTACGGCGGCGCATCTACCTTATCCCTGGATCATGGGTTACGATCTGTATCCGCTCACGACGCTCGAAAATAAAAAGAAATGGATTCCCCAGGCGGCGCGCGAAGGATGGCTCGTGATTTTTGGACATGAGCCGGCAACTCCGGCGGGATATTTGCGGGAGCGGGACGGGAAGTACATTCTCGAACCTGTTGCGCTCGATTCCTGATTCTAAATTCATTTAATGGCGAGGAATTCATTCATGGCGAAAGCGAAGCCCAAGAAAACTGCGCGCAACTCGGAAGCTGTCCGCGTCGGCGTGATCGGCGGCAGCGGTCTCTACAGTATGCCGGGACTTGAAAACGCGCGCGAGTTGCGCGTAAAGACTCCATTCGGTGACCCTTCCGACGCATTCGTCGTCGGCACACTTGAAGGCAAGCGCGTCGCGTTTCTGGCACGCCACGCGCGCGGGCATCGTTTTCTTCCGACCGAAATAAATTATCGCGCCAACATTCACGCCATGAAGCAACTCGGCGTCGAAAGAATTATTTCGGTCAGCGCGGTTGGATCTTTGCAGGAAGATCTGAAGCCGCTCGATTTTCTGATTCCCGACCAGTTTTACGATCGCACACGCCATCGCGTCTCCACTTTTTTCGGGGATGGCGTGGCCGCGCACGTTGGGTTCGCGAAGCCGGTCTGCGGACAACTCACGAGCGTGCTGGGCGAGGCCTGCGATCGCGCCAAAGTCCGCGTGCATCGCGGCGGAACGTATATCTGCATGGAAGGCCCGCAATTTTCCACTCTCGCCGAAGCCCACGTCCACCGCCAATTGCGCTTTGAAGTGATCGGCATGACCAACGTCACCGAAGCAAAATTGGCGCGCGAAGCGGAAATCTGCTACGCAACCGTTGCCATGATCACGGATTATGATTGCTGGCATCCGGAACATTCTTCCGTCACGATCGAAGAAATCCTTTCCAACTTGAATAAGAACGCCGAAAACGCGCAGGCGGTTGTGCGCGAAGCAATCGCCTCGATGCCGGCCGAACGCACCTGCAAGTGCGGCTCCGCGCTGGCTCACGCGATTGTTACCGATCCGGCGGTTATTCCCGCCGCCGCGCGCAAGCGATTGAACGTGATTGCCGGAAAATATCTCACCAGGGGAGCTCGCTAAACATGTCGTTACTCGTGGTAGGCTCGGTCGCGTTTGACGCCGTCGAAACGCCATTCGGGAAGGTGGATCGCATGCTAGGAGGCGCGGCCACCTACTTTGCGGTAGCCGCGAGTTTCTTCACTCACGTGAATCTCGTCGGAATCGTCGGAGATGATTTTACCGAGAAGGACGCCTCTATTTTTCACGGACGCCGCGTGGACACTCTGGGACTTGAACGCGCTGCAGGCAAAACATTTTTCTGGGCGGGTCGATACAACGAAAATATGAACGAGCGAACCACGCTCGCCACCGAACTGAACGTCTTCGCGGATTTCAAGCCGCGCCTCCCCGAAGCCTACCAATCCTCCGGTCATATTTTTCTGGCGAACATCGATCCCACGCTGCAAAGCTCGGTTTTGCATCAAGTCAAACGCCGCCCCAAAATCGTCGCGCTCGACACGATGAATTATTGGATCGAGCGCACGCCCAAGGAACTTCGCGAGACGCTGCGCCACACGGACATCCTGATGATTAATGACGCCGAAACCCGCCAGCTTTCAAGCGAGCACAACTTGATGCGCGCCGCCCGCCACATCTTCAAGCTTGGTCCGAAAGCGTTGGTCATCAAGCGCGGAGAATACGGAGCCATGCTGGTGCACCAAAATCGGGCATTCAGCGTGCCTGCGTTTCCGTTGGAAGAAGTCCACGACCCAACTGGAGCCGGTGATACTTTCGCGGGCGGTTTCATGGGCTATCTTGCAAGCGTCCGCAGCAAGAGCGACGCGGAATTGCGGCGCGCGATGGTTTATGGCTCGGTGATGGGGAGTTTCACCGTCGAGAAATTTGGCCTGGACCGACTGCGAACGCTTAAACGCTCGGAAATTCACGCCCGGGCCCGCCATTTCGCCAAGATGACACAATTTTCTCTCTAAATCGCCGCAGGATGGCTTTTTTAGCATGAATGCGCCCGGGACCCGGGCAGCTGAATCTTGAGGGCAGCAGAGCTGCGTTGCAGCCATCGCAACACGATGCATTGCGCACACTCTCACGTTGCCCATGCGCGTTGTATACTCTTGCTCGAACGCCTTTTCCCATGCCCAAACCGTTAAAGCCGCCCGCCTTAGGACCCGGAAGCACCATCGCGGTGATTTCGCCTGCGAGTTCGGCGAAACAGGAACGCGTGCGCCGCGGCTGCGACAACCTGGAGCAACTCGACTATCGCGTGCTGGATATGTCCACGAATCGTAAGCCGGACGGCTATTTCGCGGGGACTTTCGAGTCCCGGCGAAAAGAATTGCAGGACGCTCTTAGCGATCCCGATATTCAGGCAATCTTTTGTTCTCGCGGAGGCTACGGCAGCACGGAATTGTTGAACGAATTGAAAACCGCGCGCATCAAAAAACCCAAGATTTTTTGCGCGTTCAGCGATCTGACGTCTTTGCACATTTTTCTGTGGCAGAAACTTCGCTGGATTACCTTTTACGGACCGCTTGTGGCGGGCGGATTTGATGCCGGCGCGAATGCAACGTCCGGCTACGATCCCGATTCATTTATGTGCGCGATGACGGCGACAAACAGCGCATGGTCGACTCCTTTGCGGGGAGAAACTCTGGTGCGCGGCACAGCCAGGGGCGTCTTGCTCGGCGGATGTGTGACGCTCGTGGAAACCTCACTCGGCACTCCGTGGGAACTCGATACGCGCGGTGCGATACTCCTGCTCGAGGACCGCGGCCTGAAACCCTATCAACTTGACCGTATGTTGCTGCACCTCAAGCAGGCCGGAAAATTTAAGGGCGTACGCGGCATCGTGCTGGGCGAATTTCCTGAGTCCGAGCCGCCCGAGGGAAGCCGCGTAACCGTCGACGACGTGTGCCGGCGCATCCTGGGTCCCTTGCAGATCCCGATCGTCTACGGCGCGCCCATTGGGCACACGGCGCGTCCAATGTTAACGTTGCCTCTAGGAATCCATGCGCGGCTGCATGCCTCGGGCGAAGGCCATCTTGAAATCCTTGAACCGGCGGTGCGTCCATGAGTCGTCCGTTACATTTTCACCTTTCCGGAATCGGTGGCGCGGCCATGGCGCCGCTCGCGGGAATGCTGGCCGAGCGCGGGCATCGCGTCACGGGCTCGGATGCCGGCGTTTATCCTCCGGCCTCGACGCTGCTCGAAAGTCTCGGGATAAAATGGAGCAACGGATTCTCTGAAGAAAATCTTTCGCCAGCGCCGCACGTCGTTGTTCTCGGCAACGCGCTCTCTCGCGGAAATCCAGAAGTTGAATGCGTGCTGGAGCGAAAAATCCCCTATCGTTCACTTCCGCAAGCGATCGAGGATTATTTTTTGCCTGGGCATGACTCGCTCGTCGTTACGGGGACGCACGGCAAAACCACCACAACCTCGATGTTATCGTGGATTTTATCGGTTGCCGGCCGTCGCCCGAATTTTCTGATCGGCGGCGTAGCGGAAAATTTTGGCCGGAGTTTCGGCCTCGGTGGTGGAACGGAATTTGTTCTCGAAGGCGATGAATACGATTCGGCGTTTTTCGACAAAGCCCCGAAGTTTCTGCACTACCATCCGGACGAGCTCATCATCACGTCGCTCGAGTTCGACCATGCGGACATTTATGCGGATTTGGCCGCCATAGAGCTCCAGTTTCGCCGCCTGGTCAATCTGGTTCCGCGTCGAGGCCGGATCGTTGCCTGGGGAGAGAGTGAAACGGTCCGCGGCGTCGTGCAAAAGGCGTTCTGTCCGGTGGAAACTTTCGGTTTCAGCTCCGGGGTGGATTGGCTTGCCGGCGACATTGAATATTCAGAGGATGCGACGCATTTCCGTGTGTCGCGCCAGGGATCTGAAGTGGCGCGAGTGCGCATGTCTCTCGCGGGACGTCACAACGTACTCAACGCGCTCGCGACGATTGCGATCGCGCATGGACGCGGCGTAAGCAGGGAAGCGATTGAGGAAGCCTTTGCAACTTTTCGTGGAGTTCTGCGCCGTCTGGAAGTAAAAGGTGAATCATCCGGTGTTCTGGTGGTGGACGACTTCGCGCATCACCCCACTGCCATTCGCGTAACGATTGAGGCCGCGCGAAATCGCTGGCCTGGCCGGCGCCTCTGGGCCGTTTTCGAGCCGCGTTCAAATACCATGCGTCGAAAAGTTTTTGAAAATGACCTCGCATCCTCTCTCGCTACCGCCGACGCGACTGTCCTGGGGGCGGTAAACCGAGCAGCGCTTCTCGATGATGCGGAGCGTTTGTCGCCGACGCGCGTTCTGGCGACGGTTCGCGCGGCTGGCCGGAAAGCCGAGGGATTCGAATCCGCGGATGAGATCAGCGAATATCTTACGCAGGAGACGCAACCCGGCGACGTCGTGTTGGTGATGTCCAACGGTAGCTTCGACGGCCTCTGCGGAAAGCTGCTCGGCAAGTTACAGGAACGCGGCGCACCGGCAGGGAAGATTCAGGGATGAGTTGCAGCGTGCTTTATTGGAAACGGGCCGCGGCGCTTGCTGTCCTGCTCTTCGCCGCGCGTCCTGCGCGCGCGACAATTGATTACTCCGTCTCGGTTGCGCATCCCGAAAAACATGTTTTCAGCGTGACGATGCGAGTGCCAAACGTGCACGACCACGTGCTCCTCCAGATGCCCGCATGGTATGCGCTCTATCAAATTCGCGATTTTTCTTCCCATATGATGCAAGTGACAGCTAAAGACGAAACGGGAGGAATCCTTCCCATCGTGAAGCTCGATAAACAGACCTGGCAGGTCGCAGGGAACGGAACTCTGTCAGTGAATTATTCAATTTTCTGGGACGACCCGGGTCCATTCTCTTCGCAGTTGAATCCCGATCACGCCTTTTTGAATCTCGCCATGGTGCTGCTGTATATTCCTGATCGTCGCGCGGAAGACACGCGCCTGGTGTTTGATGACATGCCTGAAAGCTGGCGCGTGGCTGTTGAGCTGGACTCCGCGGCTTCGTCAGCGGCGGCCGCTCACCGAACCGGCGCATACGCTGCGCCGAGCTATGACGCGCTCGTGGATGCCCCGGTTGAGTTGGGAAACTTCGCTGAATTCCACATCGACGCCGGAGGAAGACCGATTCGCATCGTCGTTCACGGCGATCCCGGCGATCAATCCCGGCTGACGGCCGCGCTGAAGCGCATCGTCGACTATGAAGTATCCCTCATGGGCGGCGCCCCGTTTCGCGAATATCTATTCCTGTTTCACGTGGGCACGACGTTCGGTGGCGGAGGAATGGAGCACGCAAACAGCACGGCGATTTCCGCCGAAGTTCCCGGCCAGTTGGCGTCCTACTCGGCGCACGAATTTTTTCACGTTTGGAATGTGAAGCGCATCCGGCCGCGCTCGCTTGAGCCCGTTGATTTCACGAAGGAAATGTGGACCAGGTCGCTCTGGTTTGCCGAGGGCGTTACGAGCACCTACGGTGCATATGCGCTGGTGCGGACTGGGCTTTGGTCGCCCCAGCAATTCTACAGCGACCTGGGCGCGCAGATCAGCGAACTGGAATCGCGCCCCGCGCATCTCTGGCAAAGCGTCGAGGAATCCAGCTTGGACGCCTGGTACGAAAAGTATCCGATCTACAACCGTCCGGAAGAAAGTATTTCCTATTACAACAAAGGGCAGTTACTGGGCGTAGCACTCGATCTTCTTATCCGAGACACGACCGACAATCGCGCCAGCCTCGACGACGTGCTGCGTACTCTTAACGATGAATTCGCTCGCCGGGGCCGCTTTTACAACGATAGTGACGACTTGCGCGGTGTTGCCGAGGATGTGATCCGTAAGAAGGCGCCCGCCGCCAATCCGAACCTGAAAGATTTCTTCGCGCGTTATGTTTCCGGGACGGATGAAATTCCGTTTGACAATTTACTCGGGCGCGCGGGCTGGCTACTGAAAGATACTGGCCAACAACGTGGCGCGTTTGGTTTTACGATTCGTCGAGACGGAAAGTCTTCACCGTTTATCGGAAGCCTTGAGGCGGGAAGCGCCGCTCAGCAAGCAGGCTTACAGGATGGCGATATACTTTTGGCACTCAATGGCGAACCGCTCCCGCGTTCCCCGGAACGATGGGTGCGCGATCATCAGCCGGGCGAACAAGTCACACTGAAAGTGCGGCGGAGCGGCGAAGAGAAAACCGTCACGTTTGCGCTAGGGAGGCAACCCGAAGCCGTGTTTCAGGTCGTTGAAGCCCCTGACGCCACTGAAAAGCAGCGTCGCATCCGCGATGGCATATTGCATGGAACGGTCGGCGGTCCCCAATGATCCGCACGGGCTTCGTTGCGCTTTCCTTGGGTCTCTACACCCTTATTCTGGGGCCGCCGCTCATTCTTTACACGCTCGTGACCCGTTCAGCGGAAGTGATGTATTGGGTCGGAGTGAAAGGGCTGGTTTTTATCACTCGCGTGGCCGGAATGCGCGTGAATGTCGAGGGACGCGAAAATATTCCAGAAGGTGTGTGCCTGTTTGTAGCGAATCACACGAGCAATGCGGACGCCCCTGCAATCGTGGGCGCCATTCCGCGACGCCTGGCGATTTTTGGCAGGAAATCTCTCTTTGATATTCCCATCGTCGGACTGGCGTTTCGCCTCGCGAAGTTTGTCCCCGTCGATCGAGGCAATCGCGAGGCTGCGCTTGGCAGCGTCAAGCAAGCCGTTGAATACATCAAGACCGGCTCATCATTCTTGGTCTACCCGGAAGGCACGCGCAGCCCCGACGGCCGCATGCAGCGTTTCAAGAAAGGCTCTTTTGTTATGGCTATTGAAGCGGGAGTGCCCATTGTTCCCGTAGCTTGCGCGGGAGCACACCGCATCATGAAGAAAAATTCCCTCATAATTCACCCGGGAAGAGTCACGGTGCGATTCGGCAAGCCTGTCGATGTTTCCGGTTACACGGTGGAACAGCGCAATGCCTTGGCGGAAAAAGTTCACGATGCCGTCGCCGCGGAATTGCCCGACGATCAGAAACCTGCAAGCTGAAAATGTCCTAGGGAACAAACGCGGTGTACAGCAAGCGATGTAGGGGCACGTTCACCGAGAACGTTCTCCGCGAACGGCATTGCCGTTCCCCTGCGAGGTCACTCATCAAGGCCCCCCTTATTTCCCCGCGCCTTTGATCCGTGCGATCTCCGCCGCCAATTCCCGGACCGTCTTTTGCAACTCCGGCAGCCTCTTCAGCGCGGCCATGACCTTGAGCCAAAGTTTATTTTCCATGGCCGGGTATCCGGACATGATTGCGCCGGGCCGAACATCCGTGGGCACCCCACTTTGCGAAGTAATAACCGCTCCGTCGCCGATTTCCATGTGTCCCGCGGCTCCCACTTGCCCCGCCAGAATGCACCGATTGCCCACGCGAGTCGAACCGGCCAAACCGACTTGCCCGCAAAGAATGGTGTCCTCGCCCACTTCGCAGGCGTGCCCAACGAGCACCAGATCATCAATTTTCGCGCCTCGACGGATGCGCGTTTCTCCGACCGTGGCGCGATCGATGCACGAGTTCGCTTGAATCTCCACATCGTCCTCGATGACGACGCGTGCATGTTGCTGAATTTTGTGCCAGCTGCCATCCGCGCGCTTTGCAAATCCGAACCCATCGCCGCCAACGACCACCCCGTTTTGCAGAATCACTCGATTTCCAATGCGGCAATCTTCACGCACAACGGTTTGCGAGTGCGCGAGGAAATCATCCCCAATCTTGACGTTTCTGTAGAGCGTTACGAGGCTATGAAGCACGGCGTTGCGGCCAATTTCCACTTCCTCATCTATCGCGCGTCGCAAGCCGAGGATCTGGTCTCCATCCTGGAGACCATCTGGCTTCGCAACGGACCTCTTCTGAAGTTCCTCTACCCGCACGCGCGTCCGACCTATCCCGGGCGCCATCAGCATTTGATCCTGCTGGAAGCGTTGCAGGAGCGCAACGCCGTTGCGGCCCGCCAGGCGATCCAGGATGACATCCTCGAGGGTGGTGCATTGCTCGTGAAATTGCTGTCAAGAATCGAGAAAGGCGAGGCCGTCGTCAAGGAAGATGCCGAAGGCAACATGCATCTCGAATTCCTGACGCCGGCACTGGGATAACGTCTCGCTGAGCCCGTTGTCGGTGGATTGACGGATCCGCCGGGTGACAGCGAGTAAGATATATGATATATTATCCGCGTTGGAATTCCTGCCTTTGTCGCGGAGT
>Ga0137415_10005780_pt1 | contig 12250 bp, 7 predicted proteins | sample CZODoug3_1_1_16f_FD_183082 | JGI IMG/M metagenome (GOLD analysis project Ga0137415, IMG submission 183082) | Vadose zone soil fungal communities from Angelo Coast Range Reserve, California, USA - CZODoug3_1_1_16fungal (Hybrid Assembly) | ecosystem: Environmental > Terrestrial > Soil > Vadose...
CTGGTGGAGCGCATCGATCCGCACCGGCTCACCGTGCCGCGCGGCGACCGCACCAACGCGGTGCTCGAGCCGCTGTTGACCGATCAATGGTTTGTCGACATCAAGCCTCTGGCAGCGCCCGCCATTCACGCCGTCGAAGCAGGACACATCCGCTTCGTGCCCGAAAACTGGTCCGGCGTCTATTTCGAGTGGATGCGCAACATCAAGGATTGGTGCATCAGCCGGCAGCTCTGGTGGGGCCACCGTATTCCGGCGTGGTACGACGCCGAGGGGCGATGCTATGTGGCACGCGAGGAGGCCGAAGCGCGGGCGGCCCACGGACTTGGCGCCGGGGTGGCGTTGCGTCAGGACGCGGATGTTCTCGACACCTGGTTCTCTTCCGCCTTGTGGCCGTTCTCCACCCAGGGCTGGCCGGACGATACGCCCGACCTGCGCACTTTTTACCCGACGTCGGTTCTGGTCACCGGCTTCGATATCATCTTCTTCTGGGTCGCCCGCATGATCATGATGGGCATCAAGTTCACCGGCGCGGTGCCGTTTCACGAGGTGTACGTTCACGGCCTGATCCGCGATCACGACGGCCAGAAAATGTCCAAATCCAAGGGCAATGTGATCGACCCCCTGGACATCGTCGACGGCATCTCCTTGGACGCCCTGCTCGCGAAGCGCACCACGGGCCTGATGCAGCCCCAAATGAAACCCTCGATCGAGAAGGCGACGCGCAAGCAATTTCCGAACGGCATTCCCGCCTTCGGCACGGACGCCTTGCGCCTGAGCTTCGCGTCGCTGGCGACGCAGAGCCGCGATCTGCGCTTCGACATGGCCCGGGTCGAGGGCTCGCGGAACTTCTGCAACAAGCTGTGGAACGCCGCGCGCTACGTGCTGATGAATGTCGAGGGCGAGAATGCCGCCACGAGCGCGGAGCGCCTCCGCGCCGACGGCGCCGAGTTCAGTCTGGCCGACCGCTGGATACGATCGCGGCTGTCGGCGGCGCTCGCACGCGTCGAGACGGGCTTCGCCGAATACCGCCTCGACGTGGTGGCCGGCGCGCTGTACGAATTCACCTGGCACGAATACTGCGACTGGTACCTCGAGTTGTCGAAGGCCGTTCTCTTCTCGGAGGACGCCACCGACGCGCAGAAGCGCGGCACCCGCCGTACCTTGCTGCATACGCTCGAAGTGCTGCTCCGCGCGCTGCATCCGCTGATCCCGTTCATCACCGAGGAAATCTGGCAGCGCGTGAAGCTCGCCGCGGGCGTCCCGGGCGCGACCATCATGCGCAGCGATTTCCCGACGGCCGACCGCCTCGAAACCGATTCGCGCGCCGAGCCGGAAATGCGCTGGGTCATGGCCTTCATCGAGGGCGTGCGGCAGATCCGCGGTGAAATGGACATTGCGCCAAGCCGCAAACTCGACGTGCTTCTGCAAAATGCCGCGTCCATCGACATTGAGTACGCCAACCGCAACGCGCATTACCTCACCCGCCTCGCCGGCGTCGCAGCGCCGCGGGCGCTGCCCATTGACGAAGCCGCGCCCATCTCGGCCGTGGCGCTCTTGGGGACGCTCGAGATCTTGGTACCGATGGCGGGGCTGATCGAGCCCACGGCGGAACTTGAACGGCTCGCCAAGCGGCAGCGCAAAGTCGAGGTCGATCTGAACAAGCTCGAGGGCAAGCTCGCCAATGCGGAATTCGCGCGCAACGCGCCTGCGGAGGTGGTGGCCAAGGACCGCGCGCGGCTGGCCGAGTTGCGCACGGAGATCGGTCATTTGGGCGCACAGATCGCGCGTGTCGACGCCTTGCGCAACGCCCGGCCGCTTTAGTCCTGTGCCGCCTGACATGAGCAAGGCGAAACGCGAAATCGCGGCCATCCTTGCGCAGCTCAACCAGGTCATCCTGGGTAAGGAGGACCAGATCCGCCTGTGCTTGGCCTGTCTGCTGGCGAAGGGTCACCTGCTGATCGAGGACATCCCGGGCGTCGGGAAGACCACGCTGGCCCATGCGCTCGCCAAGACCCTGGGATTGTCTTTTCAACGGGTGCAATTCACCAGCGATCTGCTGCCGGCCGACGTGCTTGGCGTATCGATCTACGATCGCGAAACAGGATCGTTCCGCTTCCAGCATGGGCCGATCTTCGCGCAGTTGGTGCTTGCCGATGAAATCAACCGCGCCTCGCCGAAGGCCCAGAGCGCGCTGCTCGAGGCGATGGAAGAGCATCAGGTGACCCTCGACGGCCAGTCGATGGCATTGCCGGAGCCCTTCTTCGTCATCGCAACGCAAAATCCGCAGGACCAGGCAGGTACTTTTCCGCTGCCCGAATCACAGCTGGACCGATTCTTGATGCGCGTTCATCTGGGCTATCCGGCCGCATCGGCCGAGCGGGAACTGCTCCGCGGCATTGACCGCCGCGAACTCGTGAGCTCCTTGGAGCCCGTGGTCAGCCTCGACACCTTGACGACGCTGCAGCACGCCGTGCAGGGCGTCCACGTTGCGCCGGCCCTGTTGGATTACGTGCAAGCGCTCGTGGCTCACACACGGAATGCGTCCGCCATCAGCGTGGGTCTGTCGCCGCGCGCGGCCATCGGATTGCTGCGGGCGGCTCGCGCCTGCGCTCTGATCGCGGGGCGCGATGCCGTCGTTCCCGAACACGTGCAAGCCGTGTTCGCGTCCGTGGTCGAACACCGCCTGAGGCAGCGCGACAACGGCCCGGCGGCGGTTGACCGCATCCTCGAGGCCGTGCCCATCCCTTGAGCGAACCCGGAGCCTGTCCCAGGTGAATGGTGTCCGGCAAGCAGCGCTCAAGCGCCTGACCACGTGGTCGGCGCGCCGACACGGCCGGGACGCGCTGCCGATGATCGTCAACCGACGCCGCATCTACATCATTCCCACGCGCTTCGGGATTGCCCTGGCGCTGCTGCTGGTGGCCATGTTGATCGCGGGCCTCAACTACAACAGCAATTTGGGCCTGGCCTTCGGATTCTTGATGGTGAGTCTCGCGCTGGTCGCCATGCATCACTGTCATCGCAATCTTCTCAATCTGAGCGTCGACGCGATCGTCGAGGTCGATGCCTTCGCCGGCGACCACGCGAGCTTCGAGATTCTGCTGCGCAACGAGGCCGGCATCGACCGGTGCGACCTCGAGATCCGCATGGACTTAGCCGAAGGCCGTGGCGCCGGCGGCGTCTTCACCGCACTCGTGAGCGTGGCGGCTCGTGGCTACCAGCACGGAACCGTCAGCGTGCCGGTGGCGCGGCGCGGAGTGACCCGACTGGAGCGCTTCGAACTGCGCACGCGCTATCCCTTCGGTTGGTTCCGTGCATGGACCTATGTACAAAGCCCGCTCACGGCATTCGTCGCGCCGCGCCCCGGCGGCGAGCGCGCGTTGCCGTCGGCATCGGCAGCGCTGGGGACCGCGGCGCAGTCGGAGATTCGCGGCGATGAGGACTTTGCGGGCCTGCGCGCCTATGAGGCCGGCGTGCCTCTGAAGCACATGGCGTGGAAGGTCCTGGCGCGCGGCGGCGAACCGGCGGTGCGAAGCTATACGGGCCCTGCCGCCGAGCCCGAATGGCTGGACTGGGCGATGCTGCACCCGCTCAGGGACGAGGCCCGGCTGTCGCAACTGTGCCGATGGGTGCTCTTGAGCGAGTCCGCCCAGCGCACGTACGGCTTGCGGATCCCGGGAACCGAGATCGCTCCGTCCCGTGGCGCAGGGCACCGCTCCGCATGCCTGCGCGCGCTCGCCCGGTATCCGTCATGAGCGCCCTGCCCGCATCAGGCGCATTGACGGCCGCGGCAGAACGAGTCACGTTCGACAGTCTGTTGTGGATCAGCGCGTGTCTCGCCCTCACGCTGCTCGTCGGAATCGCGGCGCTTCCCATCTGGGTTACGCTCACGGTCGCCGCGTCCGCCGGCCTTCGCCTGTTCCAGGCTGCGCGAGGGCACGATGCGCCGCCACGCAGCATCCGCTTAGGTCTTGCCGTACTCGCCATCGGTCTGCTGTTCCTGCAGTTCCGTACCTTCAACGGCCTGTCCGCGGGCACCGCGCTGCTCTCCTTGATCGCGGGATTGAAAATCCTGGAAACCCGCACGCGGCGCGATATCTACGTCATCACCATGATCATCTATTTTTTGAGCCTCGCGGCGCTGCTGGAAGGCGAGTCCTTCTGGCTTTTCATTTATTTGATCGCGGTGTGCTGGCTCACGACATCGACGCTGCTGCGGTTGACGAGTTCCGCCCGCAACAGCGACTGGCGCGGCAGCCTGCGGCACGCCGGGCGAATCCTCGCGCAGGCATTGCCGCTGGCGGTGGCCTTCTGGCTGTTCTTTCCGCGCTTCGGCGGACCACTGTGGCAGATGCCCGACAGCGGCAGCAACGCCACCTCGGGATTGAGCGATAGCATGAGTCCGGGCGACATCACCAATCTGGCGATGTCGGACGAGGTGGCTTTTCGGGTGCGTTTCAAGGCGGGATCGGACACCCCGCCGCCGCAAGAGCGCTACTGGCGCGGCCCGGTACTGCATGATTTCGACGGACACGCGTGGCGGCGCACGGAATCAGCCCCCGTCCTTACCCCGGGGCTTCGGTTCCAGGGTCCGGCCTACCGCTACACCGTGAGTCTCGAGCCCAGCCAGCACAACTGGATTTTCGTGCTCGACTGGCCCTCGCGCTGGGACGCGGAGCGCGCCTACCTCACCAGCGATTACATGCTCATGGAGCCCAATCCCCTGTCACAGCCCATCGACGTGGCAGCAACCTCCTACAGTCACGTGCAGGCGGCACAGCCGCTGGGGCCGGGCATGCGCCGCCGCGACACGCGGCTGCCGGCCGGCCGCAATCCCCGTTCGCTGCAGCTTGCACAAGAGTTGCGCAACGCGCACCCCGACGATCCGGGCTACATCGATGCGGTCCTTGCGATGTTCCACTCAGAGGCATTCTTCTACACGTTGACGCCGCCGCGCCTCGCCGCGGACCCGGTGGACGGATTTCTATTCGACACCAAGCGCGGCTTCTGCGGTCATTATGCGTCGGCGTTTGCGACGTTGATGCGCGCAGCCGGCATCCCGGCCCGTGTGGTCACGGGTTATCAGGGAGGCACCTACAACCGCTTTGCCGACTACTGGATCTTGCGCCAGAGCGACGCGCACGCCTGGGACGAGGTGTGGATGGAGGGGCGCGGCTGGGTGCGTATCGATCCCACGGCCGCCATCGCGCCGGAACGAGTCGAGCACGGGCTGAACGACATCGTCACGGCGGATGCACCGCAGTTCAGCCGGTGGCAGCAGCGCACGCCGTGGTTCGCCGACCTCCGGCTGCGCCTGGATGCCTTGCGCCTGTTGTGGCGCGAACGGATCCTGCGCTTCGATCAAAGCTCCCAGGAAAGGCTCCTGGAGTTGCTGCACATTCCGGAGCCCGACGGCCAGAAGGTCGCACTGGTACTCGCGGCATGCCTCATCTTAGGCATGACGTGGCTGACCTGGCAGGTGCGGCGCGAACTGAAAATCAGCCCCCGCGATCCCCTGCAGCGCGCCTATGAACGGCTGTGCCGGCGCCTTAGGTCGGTGGGCTGCGAACGGATGCCCTCCGAGGGGCCCGAAGCCTATGCCGCCCGGGTGTCGCACCTTCGCCCCGACCTGGGGGCGCCCGTCATGGCACTCTGCCGGGAGTATTCGACGCTGCGCTACGGGGCCGGCGCTACGGTCGACGCTGCGGCTGCGGGCGGCGCTGCGGCTGCGGCCGGTGCTTCGGACGCGAAAAGATTTTCGGCCGCTGTTCGCAGGTTCAGGCCGCGAGGTTCTCGCGGGTCTTCATGAAGTCGATCTCCGGCCAGCGCTCCTCGATCAAGCCGAGGTTGACGCGCGTCGGCGCGAGGTACACGAGTTCCCCGGCATGATCGACCGCTAAATTGTCATAAGCCTTCTGCCGGAATTCGGCCAATCGCTTCTCGTCCGCGAGGCGCACCCAGCGAGCCACGGCGACGTTGATGGCCTCGAACACGCATTGCACGCCATATTCGTCCTGCAGCCGAAACGCCACCACTTCGAACTGCAGCTGCCCGATGGCGCCCAGGATCAGATCGTTGTTGCGCAGCGGCTTGAAGAGCTGGGTCGCGCCTTCTTCACAGAGCTGCGACAGGCCTTTCTGCAGCGCCTTCATGCGCAGCGGATCCTTGAGAACCGCACGCCGAAACAGCTCCGGCGCGAAATTCGGCACGCCGGTGAAGGTGAGGTTCTCGCCCTCGCTGAAGGTATCGCCGATATTGATCGTCCCGTGGTTGTGCAGCCCGATGATGTCTCCCGCGTACGCCTCTTCCGCCTGGCTGCGGTCGGCCGCCAGGAACGTCAGCGCATCGGCGACGCGGATATCCTTGTCAAGCCGCACATGACGCATGCGCATGCCGCGCGCATAGCGGCCGGAACACAGCCTCATGAACGCAATCCGGTCGCGATGGCCGGGATCCATGTTGGCCTGGATCTTGAACACGAAGCCGGTGAGCTTGGCTTCGTCCGCTTCCACGACTCGCTGCAGCGTCGGACGCGGCAGGGGACCCGGGGAGTGCTTCACGAAGGCGCTCAGCAATTCCCGGACACCGAAATTGTTGACGGCCGAGCCGAAGAACACCGGCGTCTGATTCCCCGAACGATAGCGTGAAAGATCGAATTCAGGGCTGGCGCCGCGCACCAAATGAACTTCGTCCATGAACTCACCGTAGCGCGGCCCCAGGAACTCCTTGGCCTCGCCGCTCGCGAGCCCATCGATGTTCTCGTGGCTGCCCACCCGGCCCTTTTCCACGGGAACGTAGACGTAAATCCTGTCTTCCAGCAAATGGTAGACCCCGAGCAGGTCCCGGCCCATGCCGATCGGCCAGGTGACGGGCGAACACTGAATCTTGAGGACGCTCTCGATTTCATCGAGAAGCTCGATGGGCGGGCGCCCGTCGCGGTCGAGCTTGTTGACGAAGGTCATGATGGGGGTATCCCGCAGACGGCATACCTCCATGAGCTTGATGGTGCGCTCCTCCACGCCCTTGGCGCAGTCGATGACCATCAACGCGGAATCCACGGCCGTCAGCGTGCGATACGTATCCTCGGAAAAATCCTCATGGCCCGGCGTGTCGAGGAGATTGACGATGCAGTTGTCGAACGGGAACTGCATCACCGATGAAGTCACGGAGATGCCGCGCTGCTGCTCGAGCGCCATCCAATCGGAGGTTGCATGGCGCGTGGCCTTGCGTCCCTTCACCGTTCCCGCCATCTGAATCGCGCCGCCGAACAGCAGGAGCTTCTCGGTGAGAGTGGTCTTGCCGGCATCCGGGTGCGAGATGATAGCAAACGTTCTTCGACGCTTGATTTCATTGGATATTTCTTCTGACGTCACCGGCCTATTCCCGCAGCATGTACACGAAATTCAAAGATCATGGCACTCTTTACTGGCACCCTAGCTCAGGCTAGACGTTAGTATCCGGCCAGTCGTGTAAGTGCCTGAAGGCATTATACCTGGCACTAGATTGACAGGATAACCTAGAAAGTATAGAACGCAATAACCTAGAAGTCACTGAACCGGATACCCTAGAACCCGTTGAGCCGGTTAACCTAGAAATTGCCATGGCGACACCCTCTGAAAAACTCGCTGAGTCGCTTTCGACCTTGAAGGCTCTGCAGGACAAGGGCGTCGTTGCGATCCGCGCCAGCGAGTTCTCCCGGACGCATCGCGAGCGCCTCCTCAAAGCCGGATTCATCCGTGAGGTGATGAAGGGCTGGTACACGCCAGCCCGCCCTGATGAGCCGGCTGGAGAGAGCACGGGTTGGTACGCGTCGTTTTGGGCGTTCTCCGCCAACTACCTCAACGATCGTTTTGGCGAGGAATGGTGCTTGAGCCCGGAACAGTCGCTCAGCCTTCATATAGGCGATTGGACGGTTCCCAAGCAGCTCCTGGTCAGAACACCCAAAGGGGGGAATAAGCCCACGCAGCTCCTTTTCGGCACCTCCGTATTCGACGTCCGGCTCGAGCTTCCACCGGCCGGGGACGTCGTAGTCAAGAACGGCCTGCGGATCGTCAACCTTCCCGCAGCCTTGATCGGGTGCGCTCCCGGACAGTACGTGGACCACGCCGACGATCTGCGCGCGGCGCTGGCGATGGTTCCAGATCCATCGGACATTCTTCGCCGCCTGCTGGGCAGCGGACGAAGCGTGGTAGCCGGACGCCTAGCCGGCGCGTTCCGCAACATAGGACGCAACGAGACCGCGGATCAGATCCTGCGAGCAATGCGAGCTGCCGGTCACCTGGTACACGAGTCTGACCCCTTCAACGACAAGCCAGCGACGACCTTTGCCGCGCGTGAGACGTCCCCTTACGTAAATCGCCTCAAACTTCTATGGGCGTCGATGCGGGAGGCCACCCTAAAGGTCTTTCCGGCTCCGCCCGGCATGCAAAAGGACGCCACGAGCTATCTTAAGCAGGTCGATGATCTCTACACGGCGGATGCCTATAACTCCTTGTCCATCGAAGGGTACCGAGTCAGCGAGGAATTGATCGAACGCGTGCGGTCCGGCGGCTGGAATCCGGACAACAACGAGAGTGACCGCCAGAATCGGAATGCTCTCGCTGCCCGAGGGTACTGGCAGGCATTCCAGAGCGTGAAAAGAAGCCTTGAGGCAATTCTCAGGGGCGAAAACCCCGGCGCAGTCGTGAGGCGCGACTATGACGCGTGGTACGGCGAGTTATTTGGACCCAGCGTGACCGCCGGCAGAACGAGGTGCTGCAGAAACAGCAGAATGAGCTCAACGTGGTCAACCTGGCGTTGAAGACCAGCGCCGAAAATCTGGCGTTCCTGAATCAGGAACTCCAGCTCCGGCAGGAGGAGCTTAACCAAGCCCATGCGACTCTGAAGGACTACAGTGAAAACCTGGAGGTCAAGGTGCGGGATCGCACCGAGGAGCTCAACCGCGCGAACGCGTCGCTGAAGGACTATACCGAAAACCTAGAGTTCAAGGTCACGGAGCGGACCGAGGAACTGGAGAAGTCCAAGCAGTCCATCGAGGCCCTCAAGGCCAAGGTGGAAGAAGCGCTGTACGCCACCATGGACTCCTCCGTGGTCAAATTGATGATCGAGGGGAGGCTACGGAACGAGAAGCGCAACGTCAGCATCTTGTTCTCCGACCTCGTCGGCTTCACGACCCACTCCGAACAGAATCCCCCCGAGATCGTGATCCGCGATCTCAACCGCTACATCGGCGACATGGAGCCCATCCTGCTGACCTATCGCGGCCACATCGACCGATACATGGGCGACGCCATCATGTGCGAGTTCGGGGCGCCGCTGGATATCGAGACCTACCGGATCCTGTCTGTGCTGGCGGCGATCAAGATGCAGGAGAAGACGGCCAAGATGAACTATCCCTGGGAGATGCGCATCGGGGTGTGCTCAGGGTCCACCATCACGGGCCTGGTCGGAAGCAAGCGCCAGTCGTATACCGCTATCGGCGACGTGGTCAACATCGCCGCGCGACTGCAGAAAGCCTGCGTGCCGGGCAAGGTGCTGATCGACCGGTACACATACGAGTCCGTCAACCTCTTCATTGATGCCCGCAAGAAGCGCGACCTGCCCGCCAAGGAAGTGCTGGAGACGGACAAGGAGCGGCAACTGGAGGCGCTCCACGAAAAGGTTGCGGCGGAACCAAACAACGCCTTGCACCATTTCCAGATCGGGCAAATCCATCTCGAGCTCAACGAGCCAGTGGAGGCCCTGCAGTATTTCGAGCGCGCCCTGCAGATCGATCCGAAAGAGATGAAGTTCAAGGTGGCGTACGCCGAGGCCGGCCTGAAGATCCGCGATAACGAGAAGATCGACATCAAAGGCCGGCGGCAGCGCATCGAAGCCTACGAGGTCATCGGCATCAAGGATCCCTTCGAGGACCGCAAGAAGGTCTCGCAAGGCTTCGCGCAGGAGTACCAGTACGTGCAGAATCTCATCCAGATCCCGTCCGATGTGGTCCTGCCCGTGGAGGCCTTGGACGGCAGCATCGGCCATTCCAAGATGGTCGCCATCTTCGCCTACGCGCTCGCCACCTATTTCAACCTGCCGGACAAGGAGAAACTCGACATCCTCCACGCCGGCTTTCTGGCGGACATCGGCAAGGAGATCGTGCCCCATCATCTGCTCAACCGCATGGGGAGCCTCAGTTCCTGGGAGCTGGACATGGTGAAGATGCACCCAGTGGAAGGGGCCAGAACCCTGCGGAAGATGGGCTACGAAAACGAGGAGCTCTACAAGATCGTGTATCACAGCCACGAGAACTATAACGGCACGGGCTATCCGGACGGGCTCAAGGGCGAAGACATCCCGCTCGGCTCCCGGATCGTGGCGGTGGCCGACGCGTATGACGCGCTGATCTCCTGGCGTCCATACCGGGACCCCTGGGAGCGCCACGTCGCCCTGGACGAAATCGCCCGCGGTGTCAGCAAAGGCCTCTACGATCCCAAGGTCGCGGATGGCCTGATCAAGATCATGGCGCGGTGACGCGCGCTTACGTCCTCTTGGCTACAGTCAGAGGCAAGGTCTCCCAGATTTCCCCGCCGTCGCGACTGCGATAGAGCCCGCTGCCGTTCGTCCCCAGATAGACGGTCTTCGGATCCTCGGGGCTGAGCGCCAGCGAGCGGACGTTAAGGCTCGCCAGCCCCGCGTTCTTGTCCTTCCAGGTCAGTCCTGCGTCGGTGCTCTTGAAGACCCCCTGGCGTCCCGCGACGAACAGCGTGCCCGGCCATGACGGATCGAGCGCCAGCGCGCTGATCATCTGGTCAGGCAGGTCCTGCCCGGTGCGCGTCCAGGACCGCGCACCATCCTCGGTCTTGTAGAGCCCGTTCAGCGTCGCCGCGTACACGGTGTCCGGTCGCTGTGGGTCGATCAAGAGGGTGTTGACCATCAGCGCCCGTGAGGAGGAGAGGAGTTCCGGAGAGATCAGGCCATTGTTCGCTTTCATCCAGGTGCGGGCGCGGTCCACGGACTTGTACACGCCGCCGCTCGTTCCCGCGTACATGATGTCGGGGCGCGCTGGGTCAATGGCCAACGTGATGACCATCAGCACTTCCTTCATCCCCTTCATGCGCTTCGTCCACGTCTCGCCCCCGTCCATGGATTCAAAGATGCCCATGGTGGTCGCCGCCCAGAGGCGAGTGTTATCGTTCGGGTCGAACACGAGCTGGTTCACGACAGAGGTGATCGTCACGTCGTCCAGCCCCGTCTTCAGCGGGACCCACCGTTGGCCGCCGTCATAGCTCTTGTAGACCGCGTCTCCCTTTGTCCCCGCGTAAACGACGGCCGGGTACGCGGGGTCGATGGCCATCGCGATCACGCGCGAGTGGCTCATCCCTCGCGAGATCGCCTCCCAGGACTTCCCCTCGTCGCGGGACTTGTAGATGTAGTCGTTCGTCGCGATGTAGAGGATGTTGGGATTCTTGGGATGCAGCGCGATCACCACGATCGCGTCGCTCTGCAGGCTGCAGGCTGGCAGGCCGGTCAGCGTCATGCCCAGGATGAAGAGCAGCCAGAGCAGACGAGCCGCGCGCATGGCCGGATTCTAGCACGCCGGCAGAGGCCATGGCGGGAGTTGCGTGTGAGGGAAGAAGCTTAGTAGTATGATCCCCAGAGGACTGCCATGAAGACTTATCACATCATCGGCTGGGGACTCCTGACAGCGGCGGCCTGTCTTCTGCCCGCTCCAGTCCTGTCCGATTCGCCGGTCTTGGCGACCGTGGGCAGCACGCCGATCACGGCAGCAGAAATCGAGCAGGCGCTCCGGCTCCCGCTCTACGATCTGGAAGTGGAGAAGTATCACCTGACGCGACGGAAGCTGGATCAGACGATCGTCGAGCGGCTGCTCGCGCGGGCGGCGGCCGCACGCGGGCAGACGGTGTCGGCCTTCGTCACGGCGGAGGTCCAGGCCCAGATCGCGATGATCACGCCAGAGGAGATCACCGCACGAGTGCGGGCAGACCGGGCCAAGCTGCCGCCAGACGAGGCGCAGGCCCACAAAGAGGCGCGGAGCGCCCTGGTCCGCGAGCGCGCGGGGCAAGCGCTCCAAGAACTGGTCGAGCGGTTATCTCGCGAGTCCCAGGTGACGGTGACGTTGCGTCCCCCTGAGCCTCCCGTCATGACCGTCCCCGCGGGAGAAGGCCCGGCGTGGGGTTCGCTGGCGGCGCCGGTCACGATCGTCGAGTTCGCGGATTTCGAATGTCCGGTCTGCAAGGAGAACCTC
>Ga0137415_10005781_pt1 | contig 12249 bp, 9 predicted proteins | sample CZODoug3_1_1_16f_FD_183082 | JGI IMG/M metagenome (GOLD analysis project Ga0137415, IMG submission 183082) | Vadose zone soil fungal communities from Angelo Coast Range Reserve, California, USA - CZODoug3_1_1_16fungal (Hybrid Assembly) | ecosystem: Environmental > Terrestrial > Soil > Vadose...
AAGACGCTGGCCAAGCTGGCCCCGAGCTTCACAGCCGGCGCCGCCTCCGCCGAGCGGATCGCCGCCATCCTCGACCACCCCGCCGAGCGCGTCGGCACCGATGAGGCTCTGCCCGAGCGGGTCCACGGCGCGATCGAGCTACGCGACGTCGGCCTGGACTACGGCCGCGGACCAGTCCTGGACGGGCAGAACCTCACTATCAACGCGGGTGAACGGATCGCGCTGCTCGGCGACAACGGCGCCGGCAAATCCACCACCCTCTCACTCATCGGCGGCCTGTACCGGCCCACCGCCGGGCAGGTGCTGCTCGACGGGTACTCCGTGCCCGACGTGCCCGAGCACTGGCTGCACCAACAGGTCGCGATGGTCCTGCAGGACACGTTCCTCTTCTCCGGCACCCTGGCCGACAACCTGCGCTACGGCCGCCCGGACGCCACCGACGAGGAGGTCGCCAGGGTCGCCGAGGCCGCCCTGGTCACCGAGTTCGCCGACCGGCTGCCCGACGGGCTGAACACGATGGTCGCCGCCGGCGGCGTCGGCCTCTCCGGCGGCCAGCGCCAGCGCGTCGGCATCGCCCGCGCCCTGCTGGTCGACTCCCCGGTGGTGCTGCTGGACGAGCCCACCGTCGGACTGGACGTGCACGCCGAGAAGCTCGTGGTGCAGGCCCTGTCCCGCTTGATGGAAGACCGCACCGTGATCATGACCACCCACCAACCGGCGCTCACCCAGCTGGCCACCCGCACGATCTACCTGCGTCGCGGCGGCCACCTGGAGAGCACCCCGGCACCCGAGGCCGTCGAGGACATCGACGCCGAGGCCACCGCGATCGAGGCCGAGGCGGCCACCACGACGGGGGCAGCGCGATGACCAGCAGCGTGACGCATCGGGGCAACGAGCAGAACGACAACGAGGGCTGGCATCTGATGTTCACAGCGGACCTGGACACCGAGACCGAGCAGGACGACCCGGCAGTGGTCCGGCTGTCGCTGAGCGAGGGCAGCGAGAACCCGCCGGCGGAGCCGAGGTCCCTGATCGAGCTGTACTCCCGGGCCGCCGAGCGGGCCCCGGCCGCCGAGACCCCGCGCTGGCTGTGGGGCGCCGACCCGGTGCGGCTGTTGCCGCTGGGCCCGGACGAGCAGAGCTCGAGCCGGACCGGCGCGCACGTGCACCAGGAGGTCGAGAAGACCAGCGTCTGCCGGGCCGGCCAGGTGGTGATGGCGGCGGTGCGTGCCCAGGTCGACGAGCTGCGGGCGCAGGACCCGCACGTGCGGCGGGAGGTGCCCGGCTCGGTGACCCTGATGCGGGTGGCCACCCGGCAGCTGCGCTCCACGCTGACCGGTTTCACCCGGATCCTGGACGCCGAGCGGACCCGCCCGGTCGCCGAGGAGCTCAAGTGGCTGGGCGCCCAGCTGGCCGACGAGCACGACACCGAGGTGATGATCGAGCGCTTCACTGAGGCCGTGCACGCGCTGCCGGAGAACCTGGTCCTCGGCCCGGTGGAGTCCGACCTGGAGCGGGGCCTTGGCCAGCTGGCCAAGGAGGGCGAGCAGACCATCCACGCCGCCCTGGACAGCGACCGCTACCTGGCCCTGCAGGACATGCTGGACGAGCTGGTCGAGCGCCCGCCGCTGACCTACCGGGCCAGCGAGCCCGCGCTGACCGAGCTGCCGAAGAGCGTGGCCAAGGCGTTCAAGAAGCTGGAGCGCCGACTGGACGAGGCGGCCGCGCTGCAGCCGGGGCCGGAGCTGGACAACGCGCTGCACGAGGCGCGCAAGGCGGACAAGCGGGTCCGGTACATGTCCGAGATCGTCGCTCCGCTGGTCGGCCGCCCGGCCAAGCGGCTGCGTCGCCAAGCCAAGAAGCTGCAGAACCTGCTGGGCGACTACCAGGACGCGGTGATGGCCCGCCCGGTGCTGCGCCAGCTGGGCTGCCAGGCGCACGCCCACGGCCACAACGCGTTCACCTACGACCTGCTGGACGTGTTGGAGAGCGCCCGGATGGAGAAGGTGCTCCGCGAGCTGCCCAGCCGGCTGGAGCACCTGCGCGACGACAAGACCGTCGCCTGGCTGCACCAGGGGCGCGCGGGCAAGAACGGCAAGCACCACGCCCCGCGGCCGGCCTGGGCGGTGGCCTCGTAGGCGAGGGTGCCCCCGCCGGCTGAGGCTGGTGGAACCAGAGCACGGTGGCGACGGACCGCTCCGGCGGCCGTCGCCACGGTCGCGAGCGCCGGACCTACGAGGTGATGTCCTTGCGGGCGAAGCGCCACCCGGCGAGTGCCCCGAACACCGCGCAGTAGGCCAGCGCGGAGAACACCCCCCGGGTCATGTCACCCCAGTCGACCTGGGCGGCGAGCACGTCGGCCCAGGCCGGGCCGTAGTGGGTCGGCAGGTAGTCGCGCAGGCCCTCCAGCGCGGTGATGGTGTCCAGGATCTGCGACAGGATGGACGTCATCACCGCGCCGCCGACCGCGCCGAGCGGGGCGTCCGTGCTCACCGAGAGCAGCAGCGCCAGCCCGGCCACCCAGCTCAGGTGCAGTGCCAGGTAGACCGCCGCCAGCAGGATCCGCCCGGCAGCCTGGCCGAAGGTGAGCGACTCGCCGGTCGGGCTGACCAGGTCGGTCGCGCCGTAGGCCAGCGAGCCGACCAGCAGCGACACCGCCGGCAACAGCACGATCGCGAGCAGCGAGAGACCGGCCGCGACGATCGCCTTCTGCCGCAGCAGCCGCATCCGGGGCACCGGGATGGCCAGCAGATAGCGCAGGCTGGACCAGGACGCCTCGCTGGCCACCGTGTCGCCGAAGAACAGCGCCACGACCACCACCAGCAAGAAGCTGGAGGAGGCGAACAGGGCGAACACGGTGAAGTTCGGCCCGCTGCCCTTGGCCAGGTCGACCAGCGACAGCGAGCCGGTGGCCGGGCCGGGCCGGGACAGCTGGAAGGCCAGCCAGAGCAGCGCGGGCAGCAGCACGACCAGGCCCAACGCGACCTGGGTGCGGCGCCGCTGCAGCTGGCGAGCCAGCTCCACCCGCAGCCGCAGGGTGCGCCCGGCGCGGTAGCCGGGCGCCCCGGTGGCCGCCCTGGCCGGCTCGCGCGGGATCGGCTCGTGCGGGGCCGGCTCGTGGGCGATCGACAGCTCGCCGGCGGGGACCGGTACCGATTCGGTGCTCACGGGTGCCTCTCCTCGCCGACCAGCTGCATGAACGCGTCCTCGAGGCGGCGCCTCGGGCCCGCCGTCTCCACGGCCACCCCGGCCCGGACCAGCTCGCCGACCACCTCGGCGCGGGGGGTGCCGTTCAGGTCGGCGTGCACGGCGTCGCCGTCCACCTGGACCGCGCTGATCCCGGTCAGGCCGGCGAGCAACGCGGCCGCCTTGGCCGGGTCGTCCACCCGGAAGCTGGCCTGACCCCCGCCGGCCACCAGCTCGGCCACCGAGCCGTCGGCAACCACCGCGCCCCGGTGCATCACCACCACGTGGTCGCAGGTCTGCTCCACCTCGGCGAGCAGGTGGCTGGACACCAGCACGGTCCGGCCGCCCTCGGCGTAGCGGCGCAGCACCTCCCGCATGGCCAGGATCTGCGGCGGGTCAAGCCCGTTGGTCGGCTCGTCCAGCACCAGCAGGTCGGGCAGCCCGAGCATGGCCTGCGCGATCGCCAGCCGCTGCCGCATCCCGTGGCTGTAGGTGCGCACCGCGCGGTCCAGCGCGGTGCCGAGCCCGGCGATCTCCAGCGCCTCGGCCAGCCGCGCCTGCGCCTCGGGCCGGCCGGTGCTCGCCCAGTACAGCCGCAGGTTCGCCGCCCCGGACAGGTGCGGCAGCAGTCCCGGCCCCTCCACGAACGAGCCGACCCGGGACAGCACCTCGGCGCCCGGCGCGACCCGGTGGCCGAACACCCGCATGGTGCCCGAGGTGGGGTGGATCAGGCCCATCAGCATGCGCAGCACCGTGGTCTTGCCGGCGCCGTTCGGCCCGAGCAGGCCGAACACCTGGTTGCGCCGCACCGTGAACGACACCCCCGCCACGGCCGTGATCCCGCCAGGGTACGACTTGCGCAGGTCCTCGATCACCAGCGGCGGCACGTCATGGCCGTCCCCCGCGCCGTCCCCCGTGCCGTTCCCCGTGGCTGGCGCGGGGGTGGGTGGCGTGCGCTCCCGGCGCCGGCGCAACAGCCAGCCGACCGCACCGGCGACCAGCGCGGCGGCCACGACCAGCGCGATCCCGACGGCCGGCCCGGTCGGCACGGTGTTCGCGGTGACCGAGCGACCCGGTACCACCGGCACGGCCAGCCCGGGCTCCGCGCCGGACGCGCCTGGAGCGCCGGGAGCGCTGGGAGCGCCGGGCTGGGCGACCAGCTCGACCTGCCACACGGCGGTCGCGGTGTCGCCCTGGTAGGCCTGGTCGGTGGTGCTCACGGCGACCGCGAGCCGGTGGCCGGCGGCGATCGGGGCGACCACGGCGGGCAGCGTCACGGTCACCTCGGCGGGCCCGCCACCGGCCGGCAGCGGGATCCGCATCGGGGCTACCGCGCCGCCGAGCAGGGTGCGCCGGCCGTCCGGCCCGAGGTCGAGCACGCTGCCGAACAGCACGGCCTCGGCGGCGGTCGGTTGGCCCGGCACCGGCGCCACCCGCAGCCGGACCCGGGGTGCGCCGGCCACCAGGACCTGGCTGGGCACCGGGTCGCCGATGAAGCTGGCCGACTGGCCGGGCAGCGCCGACCCGATCGCGGCCAGCCGGCCGGCCAGGCTGCCCAGCGCGCCGCCGATACCCGGCACCGCGGTGAGCGCGGCCGGGGTGCCGCCGGGTGGGTTGAGCACGTCCTGCGCCGCCCCGTGCAGCGGGACCTGGTCGAGCCGCACCGCCGGCGCGCCGGCCAGCCCCGGATACCGCTCGGCGGTGACCGTGCGCACCGTCGGCGTGCCCCGCCCACCGCGCACGCCGCCCTGCACGGCGTAGTTCAACCCGCCCACCGGCGGCACGTCGTCGTCGGCGGCCGGGCTCGCGCCGGGCGGGGTGCCCAGGTACCGGTCGAACCAGGCGGCGACCCGGGCGCGCACGGTTGGTCCCGGCGCGCCGCCGTCGTGGCCGCCGGAGTACCAGATCACCGACACGGTGCCCCCGCCCGCAGCGATCTGGCGGGCGGTGGCGTCGGCCTGGTCCAGCCCGAACAGGGTGTCCGTCTCACCCTGCACGAGCAGGGTGGGCGCGGTGATCCGGCCGGCCACGCTGGCCGGTGAGGAGCGGCGGAGCAGGTCGGTGGTGGCCTGGCTGGCCCGGCCCGTGGTGGCCGACTCCGCGTAGGCCTGGCAGATCGCCGGCACGAAGCGCCCGCAGCTCGTCGGCACCGGCGGCGCGACGGTCGGCCCGAGCGCCGGCTGGCCGGGGTCACCGGCCGGCGCGCCCCCGGTCGATGCGCCACCGCCCGAGCCACCGCCCGAGGAGTCGGCCGAGCCACCGCCCGAGGGGCCGGCCGACGGGGCGGCCGCCGTGGACGGCGCCTCCACATCCGACGACGCCGGGGTGTCGTCCGCCGGCGGAGTGGCCGGCAGGGGAGTGGCCGGCCGCCCGGTCCCGGGGTTCAGGCCGGCCGCGAAGAAGATGCCGGCCCAGCCGCGCTTGAACACCCCGTCCTGGCCGAAGGCACCGTGCGCCGGGGTGTCCGCCGGCGGCGGGCTGGCGCTCGCCGAGTTCGGGAACAGCGCCTGGCCCAGGTCGTTCCAGGTGATCGCCGGGGCGATCGCGTCCACCCGATGGTCGTAGCCGGCGAGCAGCAGGGCCAGCGCGCCGCCGTAGGACCCGCCGGTCACCCCCACCCTCGGGTCGCCGGGCGCGTCCAGGCGCACCTCCGGCCGGGTGGCCAGGTAGTCGATCAGCCGGGAGGCGTCGGCGACCTCGTAGTCGGGGGAGTCCAGCGCGATCTGCCCGGTGCTGCGGCCGAACCCCCTGGCCGACCACGCCAGCGCGACGAAGCCTCGGCCGGCCAGGTCGCGCGCGTCGGCGTCCACCGAGGCCTTGCTGCCGCCGAACCCGTGCGCGACCAGCACGGCGGGCGCGGGCGTTCGCGCCGGCAGGTAGATCGCGGCGTCCAGGGTGACCGGGCCGGGCTGGCCGGGGCCGCCGGGCACGCTGAGCTGGAACTCCTCGATGCGGGGCTGGACCGACCCGCTCCGGGCGGTGCCGAGCACGCCGGCCACGCCGGCCAGCACGAGGATTCCGAACACGACGAGCAGGGCGACGACCCGGCGGCGGGTGACCCGGAGCCGGGCCAGCACGGAGGGCATACCTCGACGGTATCCGAAGCCGGCCGGCAGGCTACGGAGCGCAATCGCCCGGGGTCAGACCTCGATCGTGTGCTGGACCTTCGGATCGCCGGCGAAGAACGGTCCGATCAGCGCTCGCCACTGTGGGTAGCGGTCCGACTCGCGGAACCCCTGGGTGTGCGCCTCGACCGTGTCCCACTCGACGAGCAGGACGAACGTGGAGGGCGACTCGAGACCCCGGACCAGCCTGGCGTTCCGGAAACCCGGGGTGGCGGCGGCCAGCGGCAGCGCCTGGCGGTAGGCGGCGGTGAAGTCCTCCTCGCGGCCGGACTGGATCACGAACTCGGCAATCTCCAAGACCATCTGGCCATCATGCCCCGGGCCCGGGGCCGCCGCTCGGTGCCGCCGGTCAGCCCTCGCGCAGCAGGGCGGTGTCGGAGACCGCGGCGATGTGGGCGGCCATCGCGGCGGCCGCCGCCTGCGCGTCGCCGCCCTGGATGGCGTCGGCCACCTTGCGGTGCGCGCGCAGCGACTGCTCCGGCCGGCCGGGCTGGGCCAGCGACTCGATCCGGCTCTCCCGGATCAGCTCGGCGATCTCGGTCATCAGGCCGGCGAGCAGCCCGGAGTGCGCGGCGGCGGTGACGGCGGCGTGGAAGTGCTCGTCGCCGGTCACGCCCCGGTCACCCTGGGCGACCTCGCCGGTCATCTTGCCCAGCGCGTCGTCGATCGCCTCGAGGTCCTGGGGTGTGCGCCGCTCGGCGGCGAGCGCGGCGAGTTTCACCTCGAGGGCCTCGCGGGCCTCGATGACCTCGCGCAGCCGATTGCGGCGGGCCCGCAGCGCGGCCAGGATCTGCCGTTCCGCCGGCACGTCCAGGATCACCGCGCCGTCCCCGTGCCGCACGTCGATCACGCCCTGCACCTCGAGCGCGACCAGTGCCTGGCTGACCGAAGCCCGGCTGACGCCCAGCTGGGTGGCGAGCTCGCGCTCGGCCGGCAGCCGGTCGCCGACCTTGAGTCGCTCGCTGTGGATGTAGTCCAGCAGCCGCTCGACGAGCTGCTCGTACAGCCGGGGGCGGCTGACCGGCTGCAGCGACGAGGGCGCTCGCCGGGGTGTCGCGCGCGGTGTCACCGGAGGGGTGTCCCTTCCCGTCTGTCAGCTCACAAACAGTTGACCTACAGTCTAAGTGGCTAGTCCACTAGTCCAATAATCACCAACTGCCTCGTCGGGGAGGGACCCATGACCGCACCGCTCGACGGTCTGCTCGTCGTCGACCTCAGCCGCGCGCTGGCCGGCCCGCCGCCGCGGTTCTTCGACGGCGACGAGCGGGAGCGGCCCGGACGCCGGCACACCGCGCCGCCGGTGCTCGACCAGCACGGACCCGCCCTGCGCGCGGAGCTCGGCGTCGACCACCCGGTTGCCGGGGCGGTGGCCGCGTCATGACCAGCGACGTTGTGCCACCCTCCAGCATGCCGACGCGCGCGGTGCCGCCCACCCCTGAGCCGCCCGGCCCGGGACCGACCCCACCGCCTCGGCACGTCACCATCGGAGCGCGGCGACTGATCGACACCGTGCTCGACGCCGGCTCCTTCCGGTCCTGGGACACCCCGCCGCCGCCGGTCAGCGACCCGGCCTACGCCGCCACCCTGGCCGCCGCCCGCGCGCACAGCGGCGTCGACGAGGCGGTGCTGACCGGGCAGGGGCGAATCGGTGGCCGCCCGGTTGCCGTGTTGTGCGGGGAGTTCGGCTTTCTCGGCGGCTCGGTCGGGGCGGCCGCCGCCGATCGGCTGGTCGGCGCGATCGAGCGGGCCACCGCCGAGCGGCTGCCGCTGCTGGCCGCCACGGCCTCGGGCGGCACCCGGATGCAGGAGGGCACGCTGGCGTTCCTGTGGATGGCCTCGATCACGGCCGCGATCACCGCGCACAAGGCCGCCGGGCTGCCGTACCTGGTGTACCTGCGCCACCCCAGCACCGGCGGCGTGTTCGCGTCCTGGGGATCACTTGGGCACCTCACGGTGGCCGAGCCCGGCGCGCTGGTCGCCTTCCTCGGCCCGAAGGTGTCCCAGGTGCTGCGCGGCGAGCCGTTCCCGGCCGGCGTGCAGACGGCGGAGAACCTGCACGCGCACGGGGTGCTGGACGCGGTCCTGCCGACCGCGCGCCTCGCCGAGGTCACCGGCCGCGTGCTCGCCCTGCTCGACCCGCCGCCGCCGACCGCCGCCGCCCAGCCGACCGCCGCCCAGCCGGTCCCGGCGAGCACCCGGCCTGGGCTGGAGCCCACCGCCTGGCAGTCGGTGACCCGCTCCCGGCGGCCCGACCGGCCCGGCGCCCGTGAGGTGCTGCGCGCCGCCAGCGACGTCGTGCCGCTCACCGGGACCGGAGCAGGCGAGCGAGGAGAGGGGCTGCTGCTGGCCATGGCCCGGTTCGGCGGCGCGGCCTGCGTGCTGGTCGGGCAGGACCGGCGGTCCGGCCGACCGCTCGGCCCCGGCGCGCTGCGTACCGCGCGGCGCGGCATGCGGCTGGCCGGGGAGCTGGGGTTGCCGCTGGTCACGCTCGTCGACACGGCCGGCGCGGAACTCAGCGCGGCGGCCGAGCAGGGTGCACTGGCCGGCGAGATCGCCCGCTGCGTTGCCGAGCTGCTGGCGCTGCCGGTGCCGACGCTGTCGGTGCTGCTCGGCCAGGGCGCGGGCGGCGCGGCGCTCGCCCTGCTGCCCGCCGACCGGGTGCTGGCCGCGTGGCACGGCTGGCTCGGCCCGCTGCCGCCCGAGGGCGCGGCGGTGATCCAGTACGGCGATGTCGGCCGCGCGCCCGAGGTCGCCGCCACCCAGGGGGTGCGCAGCCAGGACCTGCTGCGGGCCGGCGCCGTCGACCGGCTGGTCCCGGAGCTGCCGGACGCGGCGGACGAGCCCGGGGCGTTCACCGCCCGGCTCGCCGCAATGATCGACGAGGAGCTCCGCGCCCTGCGCGCCACCCCGCCCCTGCCGAACCGGGCGGCCCGCTTCCGCACCCTCGGCCCGCCGGGTCGCTAGCACCGCCGGGGCACGCCGACCGCTGACCGCGGCTGGGCCACCGCCGGGTGCGTTTTCTCACGTCCGAGGGCCGTCGGCTGGCTTTGCCGCACGGGTTGGGCCAGACTTGAAAGTGCCTAGGGGAGTATCCCTCAATCGGTGACATCGTCAGCACGGCGGCAGAGCGCCCGGTGTTATCAGCCAGCGAAAGCTGGCGGGAGAGACTTCGGTCTATGACCGATGCGCTTGTGCTCTCGCCCGGAGGCTGTGCCCATGAATGTTCCCGTCTGGCTGTGGCTGGCCACGATCGTCGCGCTGCTCGCGGTGATCCTGGTCGACCTGTTCGTCGTCGACAGCCACCCGCACCGCGTGACGTTCGCGGAGGCGACCCGATGGGTGCTGTTCTACGGGGCACTGGCGGTGCTGTTCGGGCTCGGCATCTGGTACTTCGCCGGCGGCACCTCGGCGGGCGAGTTCTTCGCCGGCTACCTCACCGAGTACTCGCTCTCGGTGGACAACCTGTTCGTCTTCGTGATCATCATGACCGCGTTCCGGGTGCCGGAGCAGCACCAGCATCGGGTGCTGCTGGTCGGCGTGGTGATCGCGCTGGTCATGCGCGGTGCGTTCATCGCGGTGGGCGCCGCCGCGATCGAGGCGTTCAGCTGGGTGTTCTACCTGTTCGCGGTGGTGCTGCTCGTCACCGCGTACCGCCTGTTGCGCGGTGAGGGCGAGTCGGAGGAGGAGTACAAGGAGAGCGGCATGCTGCGGCTGCTGCGCCGCGTGCTGCCGGTCACCGACGAGTACCACGGCTCCCACACGGTCGTCCGGGTCAACGGCAAGCGCTGGGTCACCCCGATGCTGGTGGTGATGGTCGCGATCGGCACCACCGACCTGTTGTTCGCGCTGGACTCCATCCCGGCGATCTTCGGGCTGACCAAGGAGCCCTACCTGGTCTTCACCGCCAACGCGTTCGCGCTGATGGGCCTGCGCCAGCTGTACTTCCTGCTCGGCACCCTGCTCAAGCGGCTGGTGTACCTGTCCTACGGGCTGTCCGTGATCCTCGCCTTCATCGGCGTCAAGCTGGTGCTGGAGGCGCTGCACACCAACGACCTGCCGTTCATCAACGACGGCGACCCGGTGCCGGTGCCCGAGGTCGGCATCCTGGTCTCGCTCGGCGTTATCGTGGGCGTGCTGGCGATCACCACGGTGGCCAGCCTGATCAAGACCAGGCGCGACGACAACGCCGTGTCGAACACCACCGCGCCGTCCGGTCGGCGGGCGGAAGGGGCCGACGGGGGCGCACACTCCTGACGTGACCGAGATCCAGCAGCCCGGTGGGCCCGGCACCCCGGGCATCGCGCCGCTGGAGGAGTACCGCCCCGACCCACTGCGCTGGCGCGCCCTGTGGGTCACCCTGGCCGCCGGCTTCATGGGCCTGCTGGATGTAAGCATCGTGGCGGTCGCGTTGCCGTCGATCGAGCGGTCGCTCGGCGTCTCGGCTTCCGGGGTGCAGTGGGTGGTGTCGGGCTACACGCTGGCCTTCGGCCTGGCCCTGGTACCGGCTGGGCGCCTCGGTGACGCGCTGGGCCGGCGCCGGATGTTCATGATCTCGCTCGTCGGCTTCGTGCTGACCAGCGCGCTGTGCGGGGCGGCGCCGTCGCTGTTGCTGCTGATCGTCGCGCGGCTGGTGCAGGGCTTCACCGCCGGCATGCTGGGCCCGCAGAACTCCGGGATCATCCAGGACCTGTTCCGCGGCGCGGAGCGGGGCCGGGCGTTTGGCATGTACGGCGCGTCGGTGGGGCTGTCCACGGCGGTCGGGCCGATCGTCGGCGGCGTCATCCTCGCGGTGTTCGGCGACCCGGACGGCTGGCGCTGGATCTTCTACGTGAACGTGCCGATCGGCCTGGTCGCACTCGCGCTGGCACCCCGGCTGCTGCCCGCGCGCAGCGCCGCCCAGGACGCGGACCGGACCCCGATCCGGCGCCGGCTGGACCTCATCGGCACCGCGCTGCTCGGCACCGCCGTACTCGCGATCATGCTGCCGCTGCTGGAGTACAACCGCTTCCGCGACCTGTGGTGGCTGATCGCGGTAGGTGCGGTGCTGCTGGTCGGCTTCGCCAGGTGGGAAGTCCGAGTGGCCCGGATCGGGCACCGGCCGCCGCTGCTGGACCCCCGGCTGCTCAGCGGCACGCGCGGCTACGCCTCCGGCTCCGCGCTCGGCCTGGCCTACTTCGTCGGGTTCAGCGGGATCTTCCTCGTGCTCGCGCTGTACTTCCAGCTCGCGCTGGGCTACACGCCGCTGAACTCCGGCCTCGCGGTGACGTCGTTTGCGGTCGGCTCGGCGGTGTCGGCGTTCGCCGGTGGCGCGATCGTGGCCCGCTGGGGGCGGCGGCTCACCGTGTGCGGGCTGTGCTGCGTGGTGGTCGGCCTGGTCGGCACGGCGTTCGTGCTGCGCGACCACGCCGGCGCCGCGGCAGGCCTGCTGGCGGCCGCCCCGCTGCTGCTCGCCGGCATCGGCAGCGGCCTGGTGATCTCGCCGAACCTCACGCTGACCCTCGGCGACGTGCCGGTCCGGATGGCCGGCGCGGCCGGCGGCGCGCTGCAGACCGGCCAGCGGGTGGGCTCCTCGGTCGGCACCGCGCTGCTGGCCGGGGTGTACTACACGGTGCTCGGTGTGCCCGGCCGGACGGCTGGCTCGGCGATCTTCGTCGCGTTACTGTGCGCCGTGGGTTTTGTCCTGATCGCACTCGTGCTCGCGGTGGTCGAACTGGTCCGGATCGGGGACCGGCGGATGATCCGCCGCCCGGTGCCCGAGGCAGCCGGTGAGTGAGCCCGGCCCGGCGTCCGCCGCCGGGCAGCCGGGGACCCGTCGATCGCTGGTGGCCACGCTGGTCGGCAACACCCTCGAGTGGTTCGACTGGCAGGCCTACGCGATCTTCTCGGATCGGCACACTGCTGGCCACCGTGCTCGGCTCGGTGCTGGTGAGCACGCTCG
>Ga0137415_10005782_pt1 | contig 12248 bp, 8 predicted proteins | sample CZODoug3_1_1_16f_FD_183082 | JGI IMG/M metagenome (GOLD analysis project Ga0137415, IMG submission 183082) | Vadose zone soil fungal communities from Angelo Coast Range Reserve, California, USA - CZODoug3_1_1_16fungal (Hybrid Assembly) | ecosystem: Environmental > Terrestrial > Soil > Vadose...
TGGGGCGTGGTCCAACTGGTAGGACACCTCACTGTTAATGAGGACGGTGAAGGTTCGAATCCTTCCGCCCCAGCCAATTTTCCCCTCTAGAAATGATGGCATTGGTGATGTCGGCTGTTTTGATACCCGCTCCTATACCCGATCAGCCAAGCCAATTTCGCTGTTTCCAACCCAAAACGAAGTATCAATTAAGGGAGGAAACGGCCTATGGCCCGGAAAGCGGAAGCTACCTTATGGATGCTCACGAAAATCGGCGAGCCATCCGTGATGAAGCGGTTGTAAAAATCCGCAATCTGCCGGAACCGAAGTTTGTCATAGCTCCGGGGCTGATTGATCTGTTCGGTTAGCAGCTGACCGGCGTACGAGGACGCGGACCTCGCGCTGATCAAGCGCACAGGAATCACAGAGCACTATAGCTTCGACTTTCGGGCGGAAGTGTTCAACTTGACCAACACGCCTCTCCTGAACGCGTCCAATGTCGTCGCTGGAAGTTTCGGGTTCAGCAGTATCACTTCCGCTGGCGATCCGCGTGTGATTCAGTTCGGGTTGAAGTTCAATTTTTGAGCCTCATTTGACGCAGAGGATCGAAACGGAAGCCGGCGCGGCGTCTCGCTTCACTCAGAAACACTTGTTTAATAGACGGCAAGCCAGTACACCAGACAAAAATACAACCCGGCTAGTGTGATTTTTGTGCGGGGGCGGCGCCGCCCTTAGCCCGGGCGACCAGTGCTTCAAAGCGCAAGTCGCCATGAAGTGAGTTGAAATCGGAGTCTTTGTCGATTGCGGAAGCGGTCCTAGCAGACAGTCCGTGCTCCACCGCATCGCGCAGCGTCGCAACCGCCTGATCGCGCCGGCCACTTAGTGCAAAGTTGCACGCCAGGTCGTATTTGCTGCTTGCGGTAGCGGGATGATCCGGTCCGAGAACGCGCTTCTGGACGTCGATTGCCTTGCGGTACAGTTCCGCCGCCTCGGGGTAGCGGTGCAGCATGTCCAGCGTCACTGCCAGCACCTCCATCGACCCGAGCGTATCCGGATGTTCTGGCCCAAGCACTCGCTCACGGATGCTGAGCGTCTCACGCTGTAGTTTCTCCGCATCCAGCAAGTGGCCCTCAGCGCGCAGGCTCTCGGCAAGAACCTGCGTGGACCATAGCGTATCTTGGTGCTCCGACCCAAGTACGCGTCGTTGCATGTCAAGTGTTTCGCGCAAAAGCCTCTCGGCGTCGGCGTACTTGGCCTCATTGTTCAGCACGCGAGCCACGTTCGTCATCGATTGGAGTGTCAGCGGGTGATCGGGCCCAAAGGTGCGGTGTTCTAGTTCGAGGGCCTCGCGATACAACTGCTCGGCTTCGGCATATCGGCCCTGGGTGTCCAGATTCACCGCCAGATTGTTCATCGCCATCAGTGCACGCCGGTCGTCCGGGGCAAACGCGCGCCGCTGTATGTCCAGCAGTTCGCGCTGCAGCTTTTCGGCCTCTTGATAGCGCCCTTCTTCGTATATGACCCCCGCTATACCGATCATCGAAGACACCGTCTCTGGGTGCTCGGGCCCCAACACGCGCCGCTGAGCCTCGAGCACCTCACGCAGCAGTTTCTCAGCTTCGGCGTATCGGCCATCATCATTCAGGTTCTTCCCTACCAGGTACATGGATCGCAGCGTGTCCGGGTGCTCCGGCCCAAGCACTCTTTGCCGCGTCTCCACTGCCTTTTCCAGAAGCGGGGCCGCCTCCTTGAAGAGGCCCAGTGACCAGTACACTTCTCCCATGGTTCCCATCAGACGAGCCTGCACTTCCGGCTGACCGGAGAGACCCGCCTCAACCTGCTTGACCCCCTGGTCCAGGATTTGCCGCGCTGTAATGCTGTTCCCGCGCGCCTCGCTTGGATCGGAGACTCTGAAGAGTCCAGTCAAGAATTCCGAGACGCTCTTCGCCGCTGCGGCCTCGCGATTCGCTCGGTCCCTTTCTCTGGCAATGCGCACCGCCTGCAAGGTCATCGACGCGGCAAGTGCGACCAGCAAGACAGCAACTGCACTCGAGGCGATGACCGGTACTCGATGGCGTCGCACGAACTTGCCGGCACGATAGCCGAACGAAGGTGGCGTTGCCAACACCGCCTCACTGTTCAGATAGCGCCGCACATCGGCCACCAGCGCCGAGCAAGAGTCATACCGACGCGCTCGATCCTTCTCCAGCGCTTTCATTGTGATCCAGTCGAGATCGCCGCGCAGCAGCTTCACAAGCGGCTGCGATTCAGTCCCACGATTCAACGCTGCGCTCGTCGCGCCCCGCCGATCGGAGCTGACCTTCGTGCTCGGACGGTCCGTTTCATCCTCGCGCAAGTGGCGCAGAGCCTCGTCGAAGGGCTTCGTCTTCCACAGCTTCGGATCGAATGGCAGAGCGCCCGTCAGTAGTTCGTACAGAATCACGCCCAGCGAGTACACGTCGGTGCGGGTGTCCACATCCAGCACACCGGGATCAGCTTGTTCCGGACTCATGTATCCTGGTGTGCCGACCCATCCTCGCACTTGAGTAAAGGCCCCCTCGCCGCCAGGTCGGGACGTAGCAGCTTTCGCCAGCCCGAAGTCGATGATGCGCGGCCTAGCCTTGCCATCCACCTTGACCACGAGAATGTTCGCCGGCTTGAGGTCCCGGTGCATAATCGCCTTCTGATGCGCGTGCTGCACTCCCTCGCACACTTCGATGAACAACTCCAGCCGTTCGCGAATCTTCAACCGTTTTTCGTCACAGTAATCGCTGATCGGTAAGCCTTGCACATACTCCATCACAAAGTACGGCTGGCCATCCGCAGTGGCTCCCGCGTCAAACACCTTGGCGATCGCAGGATGGTTCATATTGGCCAGCGCCTGCCGCTCGGAGGCGAAGCGTTTCAGCACGTCGTCGTCGTACATACCGACTCTGATCAGTTTCAGCGCGACCTTTCGTTCCAGCGGAGCACTTTGTTGCGCCAGCCATACTTGGCCCATGCCGCCTTCCCCGATCTTCTTGATCAGCCGGTAGGGACCAATGGACCTGGGTTCAACACCTCCGCGCTCGGGCGCACCCATCACCGCAGCGGGAGAATCGAGAGTGACGTCCCCATCGAGAGCACCCGACGCACCGAGACCACGCGACTCGCCGAGAGTAGGCGAGCCATCGCTCCCGTCGCGCGAAGCAAGACTTGCGGAATTCAGATCATCCTTAGGCTGGTCGCTTTTGTCCATGTCGCCCTCCTAAAGAGAGGCTCAGGAATTGGCAACATTGTAGCATTCTGCGCATCATCGCCACGGATGCCCTTTTTGACATTATTGTTGAGTCCGAGAGATTGCCCGAAGCACAGAAGAAGCTGGCGGACAAAATCGCTCGGGTTTTGCTCCCAGATGCTCCCAACTTTGAAAAATAGAAATCAGAACGGGGGAGGATTAATCCAAGGCGGTACTTCAGTTTGCCAAAGCGGCGAGGCACTTGGGGGAGCAACTACCTTTTCAAAAGGTAGTTTTAGCTATACTAGGGCTTACGATCGCTTAAAACCGCTTACGGCAAAGCCAGCGTAAAGAGTTGGAAACATTGAATTGCCTCTGTTTTAGAGGGCTTGGGCCGGGTAGCGGTTAATTTTCGAATCCTTCCGCCCCAGCCAAATTTCCCCCCTAGAATCGCTGCGAAATTGGGGTCGATTTAATACCGATTCTAATACCGATAAATCTGCCGTGCCCGATGCAGCAAGGGCTGTTGAGAAACTCGCTTTGTACGGACAATGCCGTGCATTTCGATAAATGCAAGAAGCACAATTAGATTTGCGAACCAATCGTCAACGTCACGACGATTGACCACGGTTTCGCGTCGGTGTTCATATTACCTGTCTAGGAGTTGTTGATGCCGAAAGCCGACTATGTGGTGTTTGAAGCGCTGAATCCCTTCTTCGAAATTATCCAGAAAGGCTTAAGCGGACTCGTTGATGGCGAACATTATTTCGACACAATTGCCGATGACGCATTCTTTGAATTCCGCTATCACTTCCCCGGTTGGCCTCTGACGATTCGAGGTCGAGCCAATCTGATCGCTAGCTTCTCCGGATACGGCAAGACGATCAAGCTTCACTCCGGCGACGCACTTGTTGTGCACCGCTCTCAGGACAGTCGCGTCGTGATCCTCGAATACGAAGTGCACGGCAAGATTCTTTCGACGGGCGTGTCCTATGACAACAGGCTCATCTCGGTCGTAACGATTGAGAAAAGAAAGATCGTGCATTGGAGAGACTACATGGACTCTCTGGCTGCTTGGACGGCGTTGAATAGCGCCTCCTTGTCTCAGAATCCCCCGGTTTCTTGACAGGCTTCGACAGCAGCGTAAACTCACCACCGATATACTTGAAGCCACCGTTCTGCGATTCTGGGCATCCAGACTTTATTGCGCAAGGGTGTTCCGATCGGTCGGCCGTTTCGTACTACCGTTTTAATACCGATTGCGGTATAAGAACGCTTAAAGGCGCTTCCTGTCGCTTAAAGCGTGGGACGTGCTAAGTCGTTGGGAACACTGAAAAGCAGCGATGGTAAGGGCTATTCGAGCATACGGGGTTCCTTTCGAATCCTTCCGCCCCAGCCAATTTTCGCCTCTGAAACTGATGGTATATGCGGCGTCCGCTGTTTTTATACCGATTGCTCTACGTTTATCTGCAGGCCGATCCAGCCAGCTAGATTCCGGCCGTCCGCGCCACCAGGGTCAACCCAGTGATCGCCATGAGTCACGAATAGAAGAACAGTCATCCTGACGAATAGCCGAGCCTGTGAGTCTAATCTTTTTCATCGTCTCGGTCGTGGCCTCGCGCACGCATCGCGTGCCTGGACACGTAATCCGCCACAGCTCTGCCCAACGTATTTGCGCGCACGCACGTGGTTCGGAAGTGAATGCCTAATCTCGCAAGATCGGCAAACCCGCTTCCAGCCAGCCCTTCCACCCGCCGTCCATCGATTCGACGTTGTTGTAGCCCATCTTCTGCAGGTTTTCCGCTACCAGCGCGGACCGGAATCCGCCGCCGCAATACAGGACGAGCTTTGCATTCGTGTCCGGGACTTGTTGCTCGATATCGCGCTCGATGATGCCCCTGCCCATGTGCACGGCGCCGGGAAGATGTCCCTTTGCCCATTCGTTGTCTTCGCGAACATCCACGAGCAGGAACTTTTCACCTGCGTCGATGCGGCGCTTCACGTCCGCGACATTGGTTTCTTTGATTTTCTTTTTTGCTTCGTTCACCAGTTTCAGGAATTGTGCCGCGTGGGCCATCGAAAAACTCCTTCCGGGAATAAATTGGAGATGAGAATAGCACAGGCTGGACGGACTCCATCGTACTTACCCTGCGATCGCTCGAGCTTTAGGCTTCTCTGGCAAACACCGCTCAGAAGGAAGCCGGGGCTTTCTAATTCTGTGGACTTTCGCTCTTCGCCTTTTCTCCCGCGCTCTTCTTGGCAAATGAGCGCACCAGGTTCACGAAATTCCAGCGTATTTTTTCCCCCGTTCGGTCGCCTTCGCCGGGCATCTTGCCTTTGCCGTTGCTAATAATCCAGAAGAGCTCGCCGTCGGTCATTTTCTCGATGGAAGAAGCGTCGCGCCAGTCGCGGAGTTCGAGCTTCATGTCCGCAGCGAGATCGCCCTTCCCATCACCCACCTTGCCGTGGCACATGGCGCAATTGTAGCCAAAAAGCTTGCGTACTTCCGCTAGGCCTTCTGTCGTTGCCGTCACGGGATTCTTCTTGGCCGCGTCTTCGGGCGTCATCTTGGGTTCTGCGGAACCCGGTTTTTCCTGTGGAGAATTCGGTTTGGCGTATGAAATCCCGAAGCTCGCAAGCACAATCGCACTCAGGACGAGAAGTGTCCTGCGCATAGTTTCCTCCTGACGGGTGGGCCGGCCGAGTGAGCGAGTTCGGCTTGATTTTGAGCGGATTCTACGCCCGCTTGCGCAGGAAGAAAAGAGTTAAGAATGAAGAAGGGGTGGTTCCAAACGCCGCCCTACCCGCGAACTATGGTCGCGGCCGCGAATCCGAGACGGGCCCTGGCAGCGTTTTTCTTGTCGAAGGCATCGAGCATGCGCGCTGCTTCGGGGCATCGCCAAAACCTGCTCGGAAGGGACTGGATTCGCGAACCCGTGTTCGCACTCCATCGATCACCGGCGGAATCGGGTCGTGCGCAACGCCTCGAATCAGGAAAATCATCAGTGCCGCCTCGCCCGGCGCATCCGCACTTGAGGTAATCCCAAAACCCTGCACCTCGGGTTTTTTCATCCACTCGTCCACGTGTGCCACATGAACGGCTCTCGCCTGCGTCACTTGCTCCGCGGTGAGACTGTTCACTGAAAATGCTTCTCCGCTCGGAGCCAGCCGCGCGCTCTGCGCTTCATCAAGCACTCCTTGCGGTGCTTCTGTCCCGCCCGGTACGATCCGCGTGCGAATTCCCTCCAGCATGGCCGGCAACTTTGTCGGCAGTTGGCTCGGATCAACGACCAACAACACCGCGGGTTCCCCTTGATGATCGATGCTCCTGCCCACTCCGACCGCTCGCACATAGGGATTGGCCAGTAGCTGGTTGGCGTGGATGTCCCGCGCTGCCACCGCCGGCGCGAGCGCTTGCGTTTGCAAAGCCAAGCTGGATTGCGCTGTTGTTGTCGCCGCAGAAAATCCTGGCAGCGTGCATGCAATCACCTGATGTGCCGAAGCGCTTCCGACAAAAACCGGTTTGTTCCCCACCGAATCGGCCATCGCGGCCAGAACATCCTGGATAGGGTTGCCCACGCTGTCCGTATCCGATCCGCCGTAAAGCAGGGCCACGGGATCTGCTGAACCTTGCGACACAATCAGCGATCCGGAATCTCCTTGCGCGCTGAAAGTTCCTCCGGAAACGGAAATCTGATTTTGATAGGTGACGGTAAACATGGTTCCCGTCCCGCATCCTGTCTGGTATTGCACTCTTGTCGAAATTGCGATGGCCCCCACCGTTGAACACGTCAGGCCGGTGGTGCGCCCGCTCTTCGCCACGCTCAGGCCCACGTTCGCGGCCACTCCCATTCCCGCATGCGGCGGACCAGGATCAGGCACATTCCCCGTCGCCGTACTCCCCAGCAAGAAGATTGTCCCATTCGTATCCACGGCCCCTGGGTTGATTAGTGCCATGGCTGCGTCGACATTTGTGCCCGGCGTTTCGAGTCTTGCAAACTGGGACAAATGGGCCACGATCGAGGTGCCGCTCGGATTGCAACTGCTGTCGACCAGCCCTGGCTGGATGATGTTGTCTCCCAGTGTTGCCGAATCGCTCCGTGCCAGTACGTGGTTGTTGCTCAGAATATAGAAAAGTCCGTTCCGCTGAACCAGGGATCCCAGAGTCCCGCCGCAGCACGAGATGAGGTTCTGCTGCGTGCTCGAATCGTTGGCATTCCCTCCCGTCGTGCCCAGGATGATCGGAAAGTTTTGCGCCGCTTCGTTTGGAGTGCGCGCCGCTACGGTGACCGCGGCAGGTGCAGACTTCGTCGCGTCCGCCAGCGACACCACCGTAACTGTGACCTTTGCAGGGCTCGGCACCTGTGCTGGCGCCGTGTACAGGCCCGAAGCGTTGATTGTGCCGCTCGTGGCCGTGCCCCCTACGACGCCGTTCACTTGCCATTGGACAGCCGTATTGGTCGTTCCCGTGACGGTGTCCGTGAAGGGTATCGATTGATTTACGGTCACAATTATGGATGTAGGCTTGATAGTCAACGAGATTTGCTGCCCGCCACCGACTCCGCCGCCGCTGCACGAAGCTAGAAGCGCGGCAACAGTTAGGTCAAATGTGAGGAAGATCGCGTAACGCATCGGGTGCCTCATTTTCCGGTCGGGAGTTTTTAAGCTAGCACAAACAATTTGGGCTGGGTGAGTGATTCCGATTCCCACTTCGAAAGTTTGACTGCCTCGACCCCCGCAAAGGATGCCCGGCAGTTTCCTCCTCGAAGCCGCGGAAAGCGGTCTCGCTTCCAATCAATCCAAGTCGCGCCAGTTGGGGCCGGTGCCGATTTCGACGACGATGGGAACGGCCAGTTTGTGGACGCCTTCCATTTCTTCCTTAACTAATTTTCCCAGCTTGACGCGCTCTTTTGTGGGCGCCTCAAAGAGCAGCTCGTCGTGCACCTGCAGGATCATTTTAGATTCGAACTTTTCTTCCCCCATCCGCCGGTCGATGCTGATCATTGCCAGCTTGATCAGATCGGCGGCGGTACCCTGCAGCGGCGAATTGAGCGCAGTGCGCTCGGCAAAATTGCGGAGCTGCATCTGGGGTGAATTGATTTCAGGGATCGGGCGGATTCTTCCGAACAATGTCTTCGCCACGCCGGTCTTGCGGGTCTCGGCAAGAATCTTGTCCAGGTACTCCTTCACGCCCCGGTAGCGTGTGAAATAGGCATTGATGAATTTCGCGGCCTCTTTCTGCTCGATGCCTAATTGCTGCGCGAGCCCGAAAGGAGAAAGGCCGTAAATGATGCCGAAGTTGATGGCCTTGGCGGCGCGGCGGTGCTCTGCGGTCTGCGCCAGCGGCCCTACGCCAAACACTTCCTGCGCTGTCCGCGCGTGGATATCCTCACCGTTGCGGAAAGCCTCGACGAGCACGGGGTCTTTCGAAAAATGCGCCATGACGCGCAGCTCGATCTGCGAGTAGTCCGCGGACAGCAGTATCTTTCCTCTTCCGGCGACGAAAGCGGCGCGTATCTCGCGCCCCAGCTCGCTGCGGATCGGAATGTTCTGCAAATTGGGATCGCTCGAACTGAGCCGGCCCGTGGCCGTGCCGGTCTGCGAAAAGCTGGTGTGCAAACGTCCTGTTTCGGGATGGATCAGTTTCGGAAGCGCGTCCACATACGTTGATTTGAGCTTGGCAATTTCCCGGTATTCGATAATCTTCGCAGGAAGCGGATGCTGTGCGGACAATTCCTCGAGAATGTCGGCGGCGGTGGACCTTGCTTTTGCTTTTCCACGCCGGGCGTTGGGCTGAAGATTCAGCTTGTCAAAAAGAATTTCGGCGAGCTGCGTCGGCGAGTTGACGTTAAATTCCGATCCTGCAAGCTTCCAGATCTCTTTTTCCAGGCGGCGAATTTCCTTCTCCATCGTGTGGGACATCTTTCCGAGCTCTTTGGGATCGACGCCGATGCCAACGCGCTCGATGTCCGCAAGCACCGGCGCGAGGGGCAGGTCCATTTTTTTATAAACGTCTTCGAGCTGTTGCTCCTGGACTTGCGCTTGGAGCGCAGGCGCAAGCCGCTGCAGATAATCGGCGCGCTCGCCGGGGCCGCCACCCATCATCACGTTGAACTGCCGCATCACCACGTCGGCGAAGTTGTGATTCGCCGTCGTGGGCCGCAGAAGATACGAATAAAGCTGCGTCGCGTGGCGAATATTCGGCGCCCGGCCCGTAAGCAGTTGAAAAAGTTTTGGGTCGTGCACGATTTTCGGCCGTTTTGGATCGGCGAGCAGCGGCGCGAGGGCCTTCAACGCCTCACCCTTCTCGTCGAACCACACCGAGCGTCCTTCGCCGGCCTGCGAGGAAACCTCGATCGACGCGATGCGCGTCCCGAATCCTTCCGATTCGCGTTCACCCGCTTCGAGATTCAGCCAGATCGCCACCGGCTGCTTCGCGGGGAGTTTCGCCAGATACTCGCGGAACTCGGCAACGCTGGCGAACTGCGCGTAATCCGCCTTCACAGCCGGCTGTGCATCCGCCGGCGCCGACGACGCCACCGCTTCCGCCCCCAGCTCTTTTAACAGCGAGTTGAAGCCCAGTTCACGATAAAGTTCTACGAGCGCAGCGCCGTTTGCTGGGCGCAATTCCAGTTCCGGCAGCTTGACTTCAATCGGCGCGTCCTTGGCAATCGCCGCCAGCTGTTTGGACATCAGCACTTGTTCACGCTGTTGCTGCAAAGCTTCCCGGTATCGCTTGTTGGACACTTCGTCCGCATGATCGAGTGCGCTCTCCACGCTCCCGTACTTCTTGATCAACTCCGCTGCGCCCTTTTCGCCGATCCCCTTTGCGCCGGGAATGTTGTCAATGGTGTCGCCGAGCAGCGCCATGTAGTCCACGACTTTTTCCGGCGGCACTCCCAGAATCTCTTCGACCTTCTTTTCATCCACGATGATGTCGGCCTTGGCCCCGCCGGAGCCGGTGCGCAACGTTCGCACACTCTTGCCAACAAGCTGCATCATGTCTTTGTCGTTGGACACGATCAGCACTTCCAGATTTTGCTTTGCGGCTTTGACCGCCATCGTTCCGATAACATCGTCCGCTTCGTAGCCTTTGATTTCGAGGATCGGCAGGCGCATCGCTTCGCATAGCCGGCGGACAAAGGGCAGTTGCACGCGCATTTCGTCTGGCATGGGCTGCCGCTGCGCTTTGTATTTTTCGAACAGCTTGTCGCGGAAGGTCGCTCCGGGAGGATCAAAAACAATTCCGATGTAATCCGGCTGGTAGTCCTTGATCAACCTTCGCAAGATATTTCCGAATAGAAAGGGAACGTTCGTAGGGACGCCGCCAGGACTTGTGAGCCGCTGAGGCATGGGCGCAAAGAAAGCGCGGTAAATATGCGCCATGGCATCCACAAGAAATAGTTTTTTCGGCGCAGCAGGCATGCCGGCGAGTATAGCAAAGCACCATGCGGAGCGCGGGAGCGATGCTTCCGCTTTTGGCGCTGCCTTGACAAGGCGAGCACCGAAAAAAAGGGCCGCACAGGAAAGCTTCCCTCTGTGGCCCCGTAACTCAACGCTCAGTCCTTATTGTTTGTTCGGCTTGCTCGATTCCGGCCTCGGCTCGGATTTTGGTTCCGGCTTGCTCGCTGCGGGTTGCTTGGACGCGCCCTGTTCGCCGGCCTGAGCCTGCGAAACCAGCAGCATCCGCGTGCCGCTATCCAGGTGCACGTTCTTCCCGGCGGAAGTGATCACCGAACCCTCTGTGGCATTCGAGCCAGCCGTGCTCAGGTTCAGCCCGTTCAGGCCAAACACGCCTTGGCTGTTTGAAGTGAGCTGGCCCGCGGTGTTCAAGCCACCGACGGCTCCCTTCGAAGCACCGGCGATGTTCCCGCCCGCGTTTGCTGCGGAGTTTACGGTTCCGCCCGCAACTCCTCCCACGTTAGCCGCCGTGTTTGTCACCGTGCCTGCTGCACCACCCGCGGTGGAAGTCACCCCGCCAAGTGCGCCGCGCCCGCCAGCCATCCCTGATCCGGCCGCCGAAGCGCCCACGCCGCCCATCGCGTCCATGTCCGATCCAGCGGCCGACGCGCTACTCTGCGCCGAGGCAATCGCCTGGATCCCCGCGTTCAACGGAATCTCCTGGCCGTTTTTCAGGATCGCCTTGTCGAACACGATGCCCAGCGAGGATTCCGATTCGCCTTTGGCGCGCGCCGAAGCCTGCGTCACGTGCCCGACAAGTTTCGAACCCTTGGGGATCATCGTTTTCCCTTCGGACTTAACCGCTTCCGTGCTGTACGCGTTTACAGGATCACCGGGCTTGCACTTTTTCGAATCGATCGGCGAAGTCAGCGCGGCGTTGAACGCCGTGCCGCTTGCCAACGCAGCGTTGGCCTGCCCGTTCTGCGTTGACGCCGAAGTTGACGCCGATGCATTCCCTGATGTCTGCGCTCCCGCCTGCGCTCCGGTTTGCGATTGAGCTGCAGCGCTTAGGCAGAAAAGAGCCCCCACCGCGATTGCCAAACCTGTGCGATTCATGATCGTAAAACCTCCTTAAGATTGCCTTTCAAAGGTGCGCTGGGATTTGCCTGTATACCTACGGGTATCCTCGCAACAATTTGATAGTGGCAAGGGCTATGCCGCCGTGTAAAGTGATTGTTTTCTATTAGTTAACTGGACGAGCGGGCGTCCACACCCCGGAGAAATGACGGGTACTACGCAAGATTTACAGGGCGGCGGCAGGCCCTCTCGGGCCCCAGGAACCAGGCTAGACGATGCCCAGCGGCTTCGCCACTTCGGCCAAAATGTCTGCCGCGCGCAGAAGTTGCTCCCGCTTATGGGCCGCGCTCACGATGGCGCGCAGCCGCGCTTTGCCTTCCGCCACGATCGGGTAACCGACGGCAGGCGCGAAGACTCCCGCTTCAAAAAGTTTCTTCGAGAATTCGAACGCCTTCGCCGCATCGCCCACGTGAATCGGAATAATCGGCGTCTCGCTGACCTTGAACTGAAAACCGCGCCTCTTCAATTCGCGCTTGAAAAACTTCGTATTGGCCCAGAGTTTCTTCACCAGCTT
>Ga0137415_10005784_pt1 | contig 12240 bp, 9 predicted proteins | sample CZODoug3_1_1_16f_FD_183082 | JGI IMG/M metagenome (GOLD analysis project Ga0137415, IMG submission 183082) | Vadose zone soil fungal communities from Angelo Coast Range Reserve, California, USA - CZODoug3_1_1_16fungal (Hybrid Assembly) | ecosystem: Environmental > Terrestrial > Soil > Vadose...
CACGATGCACGATCCGATCAAAGAGCACCTCCACGGCTCGATGACCGATCTCATAGGTCGGCTGCACGACCGAGGTGATGCGCGGTTGAAAGAAATCTTCCGCAATCAGTTCGTCAAATGTAACGAAGGCGATGCTGTCCGGAGTCGTGAAGCCCAGCGAGTACAAGCTCTTCAGCGCGCACAGACCCGTAACTCCGTTGGTGGCGAACAGGGCTGTCGGCTTGTACTTCTGACGCAGCAGCCCACGCTGGCAGACGGCATGGATGTCCTCCATCTCAAAGCTCGCGGACCAGATGAGCGACGGGTGCACGGGCAGTCCGGCGTCTTTCAGTGCGCGACGGTAGCCGCGCAGGCGCTCCTGCTCATTTCTCAGCGTCAGAGGGCCCGTAATGATTGCGATGCGGCGATGCCCGAGTGAGAGCAGATGCTGGATTCCGAGTTTCGCCGCGCCGCTGTCGTCCACGCACACGGAATCTGTATTCAAGCCTTCCGGGAGACGGTCCACGCAGACAACCGGCGGACCCGAGGCGATCGCCGCCTCATTCTCGGCTGACCATTTGTAGCCCCCGGTTGTGACCAGCAGGATGCCGTCCACACGCTGTCGGAGCAGGGCCATCATGTCTATCTCGGTATCGTGACTTCGCTGCGAGTCCAGCACGATCAGGAAATATCCGCGTTCCCGGGCGGCATATTCGGCTCCGCGCACGATCTTGGGGAAGAAGGGGATGGTGAGGTCGGGAACCACAATGCCGAGAGTGTGGGTACGATTGGTTCGCAGGCTTCGGGCGATGAGGTTGGGCTGATATTTCAGAACGCGGATTGCGTCCAATACTTTGCGGCGCGTATCTTCACTGACCCGCGTCAAACCGCTGATCACATTGGAAACCGTTCCGGCGGAAACCCCGGCGAGCTTCGCGAGTTCTCTTTGCGTCACCACTGGATCAACTCTAGCGTGCGCCTGAATTCGGCGAATGCCGGGCCGGAGAACGAAACAGAAGAATTTGACAGCCTCATCTTAAACTCATAGATTGAATCCGCAATTGAGACGTCTCATTTGAGCGCTGCTGTCGGGAATTTGGGCCTTGAAACGGCTATCCATGCCTTTATCCAGGAGCAAAACCCTTTCAAGGGACGGCCTGAAGTTTATGAAAGAGAGTAAGGATATAACACGTAGGGAAAGGGCGTCAGCATGACTATGCTCCAGCGAAGTTGGCTCTGGACGAGCGGGATCACTTCTGTCCTCGCCGCGGTGGTTATCGGGCTCACGGGAAGAGCGGCGGCAGCCGAAAACAGAGCGACCGAACCCGTTTCCAAGCGAACCGCTGTCTCTGGTGAGCAGTCTGGAGGCTCCGCAAGTTCGCAGCCCGACAAGCGAATCAAGCGGGATTATGGTTTTTATGAGCCTGAGCCGCTCGACTTTGATGACCATCAGGGTTACGTGCAGATCTTCGATGGCGTCAGCCTCAAGAGCTGGGACGGTGATCCGAATACCTGGCACGTGGAAGACGGAGCGATCGTCGGCGAATCTACCAAGGAAAAGCCGGTCGCGAACAGCTATATCTCCTTCCACGGGTTCGAGGCCAAGGATTTCGATTTGAAGTTTGAAATCAGGGTGGAAAACGGTGGCGGGAGTGGCATCCAATATCGAAGCCAGGTTGGTTTACCGTGGCGCAGACAGCCGCCGCCGGGCCAGACGATCCCGGAGTTGAAGTGGATGATGACCGGCCCGCAGGCCGATTTCTGGTTCCCGGTGACACCCAGGCAATCGGAGTGGACCGGGCAGTTTTACTCGGAGAACACGCCTCTTGGCATCCTCGCTTGGCGGGGACAGGTGGTTGAATCAGCGCCGGGAAGCCATCCAAAGTTGTTAGGCAACATCGGGAATCGCGACGCGCTCGGGGGCTACGTTAAGGTCAACGACTGGAACCAGTACCTGATCATGGCGAGGGGCGGCACATTCATCCACGTAATCAACGGGCAGTTGATGGCGGTCTACGTGGATGACAATCCGGATTCGTCCAACAACAAGCCTGGGTTGGTAGGAATCGAAATCGAGGGTACGCCTACCAAGGTTTCGGTGCGTAATATCTGGATCAAGAAGCTGAATTAGCCAACGGACGATTCGGCTGAACTCGCGTTCGATTACAAGTTCGGCGTAACCAGCTTGCCCGCGGTTTGTTTTAGGAGAAGACATTATGGAACCCGATCGCAAGACCTCGAAGCTCACCAAATTGAATCGGCGCGCCTTCGGCAGTGCGGCCGCGGTCTCTGCGCTTGTCGCGTTTGCGGGCGGCGCTTCGCCTGTTCGAGCCGAGAGCCCCGACGACAGCGCTTGCGGATCCCAGTATCGGACGGGGAACGGCGCCTGGACCTATGACGTTGTGCCGCAGTGGGGAAAGCTTCCGGCAGGCAAGCAGTTCGGCGGAACCCACGGCGCGATCTCCAGCGACAAGGCCGGCAATGTGTATGTAAGCACCCAGAGTGAAACTGGCGTTCTCGTGTACGAACCTGGCGGACGTCTCGTAAAGACCATTGCCATGGAATATCCCGAGGTCCACTCACTGCACTGGAGCGCCGAAGGTGGCGAGGAATTCTTTTACGCCACCGTGCAGAAGGGAACTCCGGCGGAAAACTGGCTGGTCCTGAAGATGAAGACGGACGGTACGGTAGTGCAGAAAATCACCGCGCCTGGCGAAGCGGGATTCAAACAGGCAAATGAATGGAGAGTGACAGCCGTTGTGCCCGGACCTGACGGTTCGATCTATATCGCGAACGGCTACGGTGACTCCCGCATCTTCCGGTTCGATAAGCACGGAAACTACCAATCCAGTTTCTCAGGGAAGGGCACCGAGGACGGGAAGTGCGATTGCAGTCACGGATTAGCCGTGGACGAGCGCTACCATCAGCCGCTGCTGCTTGTCTGCGATCGGGAAAACTTTCGCCTCAGCCACTTTGACTTTGACGGCAAGTTCGTTGGCCACGTCACGCAGCATTTGCGGCGTCCGTGCCAGGTTAGTTTTCATGGGGACTACGCCATCGTCTCGGAGTTGCAGGGTAGGGTTACGATCCTCGACAAGAACAATGTGCCGGTCGCGTTTATCGGCGACAACCCGCAGCAGAGCCAGTGGGCGAATTACCAGCTCAGTCCCGACAATATTTCCACAGGCGTTTTCAGTGCAGCGCATGGGTGCTATATAGACCACGAGGCGAATATTTACGTGTCTGATTGGAATCACGTCGGCAGGATTACCAAGTTGATGCGAGTGGCGGTTTAGCCGGAGTGAGTTCGAGGATCGCGTGGTTCGCAGCGAGGCGTGGGATTGTTTGCAATCGTCCCTAGGGGACTTGTGCGGATCTTCCACTTTCCCAGCGCTGAAGCGCCGGGCTATTGGCAGTCGCCCCTCCGGGTCTTCGCTGGGATCTTTTGCTGAGAAGGCAGATTACGTCATACTGATTCAGGAGAACACGTGAAGCCTGGGCCAAATAAAACGGTCATCTTTCGCGGTCTGTACTCCTTGATTCTTCTCTCTGCTTGCGTGGGTGTGCTTGCGATCGCAATGTCCCCGCAGACGCCCGTTTCAACGGCTCAAACTGCGGACTCGAGCGCTGCTTCTGACGCACACCCCGAATTTCCTCCCGGCGAGGGGCGAGAGGCCGTGCTTCGGCTGTGCGTTAAGTGCCATTCTCCGAACATCATTCTGGCCTCCGGACAGGACCGGAGGGGTTGGGAGAACGCCATCACCAAGATGGCGCGGCAGGGGGCCAAGGGCTCGGATGAAGATTTCACCGATATCGCCGACTATCTCACGGCAAATTTCCCTCCGTCTGCCGTGAAGAAAGTTTTCGTAAACATGGCTACAGACAAGCAAATTTCTGACGTTCTGGGAATCAGCCTGGACGATGCGAAGGCGATCGTCGCTTACCGCGATAAGGTCAAGGGATTCAAGTCTCTCGAAGACATGAAGGCGGTTCCCAACGTGGATGCGAAGAAGATTGATGCCAAGAAAGATCAACTTGTCTTCGGAGCCGGAGTCACGAAACCTTAGGCCAGGTGAGCGATTCCGGAATCACATCCGTAACCTGACTGCTGATCCAGTACTCAGCGTCCAGCCGTCCGCGGGACGCGATCCATTTGTAAGCAGCGGCATCCAGTAGCCGGTTGCGATCCACCATCTCTCGCCTGGTTTCAGGAAAGGGCGACACACCGAACTCCATCCGCGGGTTACGGTCTTGCCGTCCCACGGAGAAGCCTGGCGGCTGCAGTTTTCTTCCCAGATACCCAGCCAGGGGAAATCCGTGCGCTTCCAGACGTAGCCGAAGGCCAGCCGGAATTGTGGCGTGAAAGCGACGAAGTACGCATGGTCGCGCTGTGGGTCAGCGAGATGGGCTGTATAGCCGCTGGCGGGAGCGGTCTTGTGCATCTGACGCAGGTCCGACTCCCCACCATCTCGGCGAGGAGCGATTGGCCATGAAAACTCTTTCCCCGGAGTCAGGTAAGCGTTGAAGCCTGGATCCGCTTGCGAGACGACCGAACGGGTCATAGATGCGCGGAACTGCGTTGTCGCGGGATCGAGAAAGGGCGGGCTCAGCGTGACGTGCTGCGTCCAGGCGAGGGGACGGTCCATCGCGCTGAGATTCTCCACGACTTCGCGAATCCTGACGTACTGCCCGTGCAGTTGAACGGACCGCTCGAACTTGAGTTGAGCCATGGGAAGCGTCAGGCGCTGAAGCAGTTGGCCGGAAGATTCCGTGATGTCGTAGCGATCCACCGAGGCTTCGCCGTGAACAGTGAAGCCCGCGACAGCTTCTTCGGGCGAGGGCCCTCCAAACAAGTCGAGGCACAAATTGTGGCCCATGATGCCTGCCAGGAGCTTGGCATCGGCGCCTGTTCCGAAGTTGCTGTGTTGGTCGGGTGAGAAGTCGGAGGGCTCGAGCGACGTCCAGTGCGGGATCCAGAGGGGACTGACGCCGGCGCGCTTATCGAGGATCTCGGCGATGTGGCCGCCCTCCTCGAGGACCGTCACACGTAAGAAGTCGTTTTCGAGATGGGCGGCCCGACGGCCCTTAAAGATGGTGTTGGTCAAGATCGCGATTCCTACAAAATCGGCCTCAGCTACGGAAGCTTCTTCAACCAGATGTTGCGGTGCGAGATTTTGACATTGCCGGGGCCCTCGATTTCAACGGCGATCAACCCTTTGGTCCGGCTGAATTCGGGATCCGTATCAACCAGGACCGACAGAATATGCCCGTTGATGATGTTGATCAGAGTGTTGCCGTCCGCGATGACCTCTACCTGATTCCACTCGCCGGGTTTGATAACCGATTTGAGTTCGTCCGAGGTGCCCAGGTTAGCGAGCAGAGTTGGCTTCTTTCCCGCTTCGGTGGCAACCACCTGGCCGCGCCAGGCGATGATTCCACGAGGCGAACTTTGCTCGTAGAGTTGGCCGGTATATTTGTTGTTGTAGTCGAAGTCCGCCTGGTAGCCGCCAAGATTCCACTTGGCGTGCTTGCGATCAAGCTCCTGCCGTTCCTTCCGCTGTTCTTGTTGCTCGGGAGTAAAGTCCGCGGGCGGCGGACCAAGGTTCGGCTCAACGTGATAGCTGCGATATTGCAGGCCGCCGTTGGCGCCGGTTCCTTCGAGTTTCATCTCCAGTTTTAGTTCGAAGTTTGCGGGCTCGCCTCCGTGCCAGATGATGTTTGTTGTGCCGGAAGGATGCTCGGGGGTCGAAACTCCAACGAGCGCGCCGCCTTCGACGTGCCAGATGTCCGTGTCGCCATCCCAGTCTTTGAGGGTTTTGCCGTCGAAGATCTGCGTCCAGCCGTCATGATCGTCAAAGTTGATCGGCTCGGGCTGCACAAAGCCGTGGAACGCCGGGCGATGGGGCTTCGCGGCCGGTTGCTGCGCGATGGCTAGCGAGGAGAATAGGCGCAGTAAAAGGGCCGCAGCCACAGCAACTGAGAGCAAAGAACCTGTCCGCACGGGCCGGTTCTGACCACGAAGTCCAAACGGCATATCTCCTCCTTGAAGCGCTCCGCGGCTGATTCTCAGGCGGCCGGTACTGCTTCCCATTTCTTGGTCTTTGCTGATTTCAGTACGGCGTCGCTTACGTAGTCGGTGGCCAATCCATCGCGGAACGTCGGGGCCGCGGTGCGATTTCCATCCAAGGCGACCAGGAAATCGGCTACCTGATGAATGAAGGTGTGTTCATATCCGATCTGAAGTCCCGGAACCCACCAGTTCTTCATGTACGGATGGTCGCTGTCCGTGATGTGAACACTCTTCCAGCCGCGGAGTTGCCCCTCATCGCGATGTTCGAAGTAATTGAGCCGGTGCAGGTCGTGTAGGTCCCACGCAGCGGAGGCGCGCTCACCGTTGATCTCCAGGGTGAAGAGCGCTTTATGGCCACGAGCGTAGCGGGTGGCTTCGAACAGCGCCAGCGATCCGTTTTGAAAGCGGCATAGAAAGGCGCTGGCATCGTCAATCTTCACCGGCTCGACCTGGCCGGTGAGGTTATGCTTCCGCTGCTTGACGAACGTCTCGGTCATTGCGGAGACCTCTGTGATCGGGCCGTTCAGCCATAGCGCCATATCAATGTTGTGGGCCAACAGGTCTCCGGTGACACCGCTTCCCGACACCGCGCTGTCCAATCGCCACAGACCCTCGCCGCCCTGAGGCAGATCCTGCGAGATGGTCCAATCCTGCAAGAACTGGGAACGATAGTGAAAGATGCGGCCGAAGCGATCTTCGTCGAGAAGCTTTTTCAGCAGCACCACGGCGGGAACGCGCCGGTAGTTGTACCAGACCATGTTCGGGACTTTCGCTTTCTCTACCGCGTCCACCATGGCTTTGGCTTCTTCCGCGGTTCGGCCGAGGGGCTTTTCGCAGAGGACCATCTTGCCGGCCTTGGCCGCGGCAATCGCGATCTCGGCGTGAGTGTCATTAGGACTGGCGATATCAATGAGGTCAATATCTTTACGCGCAACCAGAGCGCGCCAGTCGGTCTCTACCGATTGATAGCCCCAGTTCTCAGCAAATCCCTTTACCCGGTCAGCGTTGCGCGCACAGACTGCTTTCAACACCGGACGGTAGGCCACATCGAAAAAACGGGGGGCCTGCAGGTACGCATTCGAATGGGTGCGCCCCATGAATCCGTAGCCGACGATCCCGACATTCAAGTCTTTCTTCTTCGACACAGCTGTAGCCTCCCCGTGTCAGTCCCACCCGTGCGCATCGCGCACGCGAATCAGAGTCGCCAGAATCTTCACCCATGTCTCGGGCGAGGTCATCATGGCGTTGGGGAACATACAGCCGTCCCAGCAGATATGTTTGTACGCCCGAGTCGGAGTTCCATCGTCGTTGCGCATCCACAGGCCGGCAATTTTGACGATATCCATCTTGCCGTTGGAATCGTCGGGCGGGCAGTGGCGTCCGGTCTTATCGTGCGAGCCCGAGCCTTTGACCGTGCCGTCGTTTTGCGCGACGTGGAAGTCTATCGTCCAAGGACGCAATGCCTGGGCGACTTGACGAAGCGCTTCGACCAGAACGCCGCGATCCGACCAGTCATAGTCTGCGGGAAGGACTCTGCTCTCGGGAGAGTTGTAGCCCAGCGTATAGAGCATGGTGTGCGCCATGTCGGCCTGAAAGCCAAGCGTCTTGGGGCGTCCGATCCGTTCCAGAAGCTCCACCATGTGCTTCCATCCATGCATTCCGCCCCAGCAGATTTCGCCTTCGGCGGCGAGCCGCTCGCCGTATCCCTCGGCAACGGTGCACGCCTCGCGAAATGTGTCTGCAATGCGCTTGGTGTTTGCGGCTGGATTTTCGGCCCAGGATGCGGGGCCCACGGCGGAGTCAATGCGTACAACTCCGTACTTACGAACGCCGAGGTCTCGAAGCTTCTTGCCGATGGCGCAGGCTTTACGAACCTGGGTGAGAAAGGCGCTGCGTTCTTCCTCGGATCCCATGGCGGACCCTCCGCCGACCGGAGGCCAAACCGGCGCGACCAGCGAGCCGGCTACGAGGTTGTGCGCAGCCAGTTTTTCCGCGAGTAGCTTGAGATCGTCGTCCGTTGAACCGATGGCTGTGTGAGGCAGCGACAGGAACAGGTCCACGCCGTCGAACTTCGTCCCATCTACTTCGGCCGCAGCGGTGAGGCTCAGCATGGTGTCGAGGTCAATGAAAGGCTCGGAGTCAGGGCCTTTCCCGACAATGCCCGGCCACATCGCGTTGTGAAGGGCCGGGGACTTATGTTTAGAGGTGCTCATAGCGGATGCCCTGTTCAGCGGCCTTTGCGCAACGGTTCGGCGTCCGGATTGCCGGGGCCAAAGTGTTTCAGCATCACCAGCGGGTCGGTGCTGCTCGGGTTTTCGATGCGCACACCTTCCTTCGCTGCGGCGGCGGTCACGAACAGTTCATCCTCTGTCAGTTGACCGAAGCGGATCATGGACGGCGTGGAAACCGGAGTTCCGCCGAGCTTGCCGTATCCCTGAGTAAGAATCAGCCCGTAGGCAGCCGCATCTTTGATCGTGACGGTACGGCCGGGCAGGACGGTGAGTTCCTTCGCGGAGTAGTATCCGCCGCCGTAGGTGATCCACAGTTCGCGGTATCCCGCTTCTTCGGTTTCCTTGATCGGACGAACCGGCACCGGGTGCCGCTCGTTGCTCTTGGCGAACTCCGGGTTCACGTTGGCGTCCCAGTCCAACATGCTGATCAGATAATCGAGATCGTGATGGTACTCGGGCAGCACGTCCTTGGTCAGCAGGCTCCAATCCACGATGCGTCCCTCGACCTCCGACTGGAACATCGCGAACACATCGCTGTTGACCTGGGGCTCATACGTAACCAGCGACCCGGGAGCATGCAGAATGCCTGGGTCTATTTGCCATCCGCTGCCCGGCTCGAGGCGGTAGGCGCGGGCGTGGAAGATGATTCCGTTGTCCCCGCGGGTCCAGTTCTCCAGGCAGCGGTGAATGTCTTCTTTTGTGGTTCCGGGCTCCAGGCCCATGTAGGTGTGCGGAAAGTTATTGCTGATCTGGTTGTATTGCGGAGGGAAATAGTAGGCTTCGGGTTTGCCCTTGTGTCCGACCAGCTTGGCGAACTTGTCGCTCTGATGCATGTGGTGCGGAATCGGGCCCATGTTGTCGAAAAACTTGCAGAGCAGATTCCAGCCCTTTTCGCGCTCCATGACGTCAGAACCGAGCAGTAGATCGCCGGCGATTTCAACCGCATCCTTGAGCAGAAATTTGCTTCCCGCAGAAGCGTGAACATAGCTGAGGCCTTCATCGGGCGTGGTGGCGAGGCCGTTCGAGGCTTTTGTGGTCGAAGAAAACCACCGCTCGTTGATCCCGCCTCTGTGCGCGCCGAAGGCGTACAGATCGTCAGGATGAAGTTTTAGCCGGCTTCCGGGAATCATGAAAGAACGCGGCACCCAGCACGGCTCCAACCGGAGCACACCCTTGCCTGCGTTGACAGCTTCCTGAACAGTCGCTCGATTCAGCATTCTCGTAATCTCCTAGCCGCTCATTTTGCGGTGTGGCAAAACGTTAGCCTGCAGCGATTCGGGTCCTCAGTGCTCAAATCCGATCCCAAAGGAATAGAGGACGTTATCGTGATCCGTAAAAAACGCGTGACTGTCGCCTACGGAAACACCGGACAGATCCGCGTAGGTAGGGATCTCATCCTTGCTGGAATAGAGTTCCGCCCCGGTTGCGGCATTCAGTACAAACACCTTTGCATGAGTTGAGGGGTTGCCACCGGACAGAGCGATCACAACGCCATTGGCGATCCGTGGCGGCGCTGGATTCACCATGTCCTCCGACACCCATACGGGGTTGAGAGCGAACTTGCCATCGGTTTCGGCGATTTTGAATGCCACGACCCCACCGTGCGTAGTGGGACCATTCAGCTTGACGGCGCTGTCATTCAGAGTGATGCCAGTAGAGATAGAGGCGAATGCCCAGAATGTGCCTTCCTTATCCTGCCAAGTCGCGAACCCATCCCAGCCGTGCTTTTCGCCAGCCTTGGCGACGGGAGGCGTTTCGAACAGCGGGGTGTGGTGATCCGCGCCGCCCAGCGACCCGGCGTCCAGAAGGGCTAGACTCCCATCTTTTCCGGGGGCCACCACCAACTGCTTTTCCTTGTACGTGAAAGTCGCTGGAGAAACGCTCTCGTAGCTGGCCATTCCGCCGGCGGAAGTGTACCAGTCCGCAACTTTCATGTCTTTCGCGACCGAGACGACGCTGCCGGCATAGACGCCGGAATTTGAATCCGAGGTTCCGGCGCCGGTGACGACAATCGAGTTGCCGTCGGGTGTGATTGCCGGACCGGAGAGCGCGAGAGGACGGACCTGCTGGGATGGATAGCTCGCGACAGTGTAGTCGGGTGAAGCCAAGTTGATCGCCCACAGACCGTTGGGCACGCCGCCACAACCGTGGCCGGTTGCGGTGTAGATCATTTTGTCTTCGAAGTTCAAGCCGAACGCGCTTGCGTCCGCGGCCGGGAGAAATCTCACCGGAGGCGAGAAATCAGCGCCCGTGGTCATCACCTGCTCGTGGAGCATACCGTCCGGGGTCAACACGTAGATGCCCTTCAACCCGAAGTAGCCTCCTCCCGGCGCGACGCCGAGGCGGCGCTCATTGGGCGCCGCCGGGGGTGCCTCAGGTGGCCTCGCAGCACCTGGAACGCGCCGCCGCCGGGCGTTGAAATTGATTACCATCGGCGGCTCCATCAGTACCGGCAGGCTGGAGACTGCGCATCCCGGCGCAGGCCTGGAGGATGATTTGAACTCCTTCGTCCAAACCATCGAACCCAACTCCGAGTCCACGGCGTAGAGGGTGTCCGCGGAACTCCAATACACGATGTCTTTGAAGCCCTGAGCATTGATCAGGCGGCCTGCCAGTAGCGGCTCGCTGAAGGACCGCGCCGCCTTCGACGGTTGCCCGAGCTTGATCTTCCACAGGAATTTGAAGTTGGCGCCGGTGTTCTCCGGGGTGAGATCTATTTCGCCCTTTTGCCAGCCAGTCTGTCCCGCGTCTGCACCGGTCAATCTCCAGTCGCCGCTCTGTTGCTGAGCAACTGCCGCAGCGGCAAAAAGAAAGGCGCCGGCACAACATGCCCCGATCGCCCGCCCTAAGATTTTTTTCTTCACGTCCACAATCCCCAATCCGTTTCCGCTAAACCGAACGCCAGACGAACGCATGCTGAATCTATTTCAGTCCGAAGCAATAGATCGTCCCGTCGAATGTGCCGAACATGACCTTGTCGTCGGCGACGGATGGGCCCGCCTGGTGAAGGAACGACGTGACCTGATCTCCACTCGAGTAGAGTTCCTTGCCGGTCATCGCATCCAGCGCATACAGCTTCGCGGGAACGGAGTGTTTGAGCCGTTCCTCCGCGCTGAAGAGTCCGCCCACCGCATCGTTGGCCTGCATGGTGTATTCGCCGGCCGCCAGGACGAACACTACGCCGTTGACAATAATGGGAGGCTCGGAAGTGAGCATGTCTCGCGATTGCCAGGCTGGAACGAGTTCCGTCCTGCCGTCCTTTTCCTCCAGCTTGAAGGCAACGACTCCGCCGTTCGGCGTTGATCCGTAGGACTTCGGAAATTTCACCGCAGTTTCACCACCGGTCGGACCCAGTACCCAACGTGTGCCCTTTTTGTCTTCCCAACTGGCGAGGCTCCCCCAGGTACCTTCCTTCTGAAAATTCACGTTCTTGTTGGAGATGAGTTCGCCGCGGAGTAAGGGTGTCAGGTGATCGGCGCCGCCCAAGGACTTGCTGTCGAGGACGAAATAGCGGCCTTCCTTGCCGGAAGCGACGATGAGGTCCCGCCCTTTGTAGGGAAAAACCACGGGTGTGACGTTCATGTCCAGGTCCCGCCGCGTGAGCCAGACGTGATTGCTGGGCGAGTAATAGTCCTTGAGGGTCAACTGGTCATTCGAAAATGTGAACGCCTCGACGCTCGTGGAGAGCTTTCCGGCGGCGGCATCGTAGGGACCATCGCCGGACTCAAAGTAGATCGTTCCGTCCGAGCCTACCGCGGGTCCGGCCGTGCCCCACAAGCCCGCCTGTGGCGGGGTGGACACGGTAACCTTCCGGTTCTCGAGGTTGACCGCGTAGAGGGCATTGGGCACGCCGCCGCAACCCTGACCGGTGACCGTGTAGAGCACGTTCTTGACCAGGTTCAGTCCGTAAGGTTTGCCGTAGGGCTTGGGAAGGACCTGAATCGGCGGGTCGGTTTCGCT
>Ga0137415_10005786_pt1 | contig 12235 bp, 10 predicted proteins | sample CZODoug3_1_1_16f_FD_183082 | JGI IMG/M metagenome (GOLD analysis project Ga0137415, IMG submission 183082) | Vadose zone soil fungal communities from Angelo Coast Range Reserve, California, USA - CZODoug3_1_1_16fungal (Hybrid Assembly) | ecosystem: Environmental > Terrestrial > Soil > Vadose...
CCTGCAGATATGCGGCCCGACCGTGAGCCTCAACCAGAGCCCCTGTTCGGTACCACCAGAAACCGCAGTCGCCATCATTTACGAGGCGCCAAATGGGGCTCAAACCGATTGCCCACCCGGTGGATTCGCGCACCAGAGTTGAGCCGTCCCGACGAGATTATGACCATGGCGACTGCGGTTTCTGGTAGCTCCAACCTCGCAGCTCCGGTCTGCTTTCGGGGTCGTGCCAATCCAGAGACCTAGTGGGATCCGACGACGTCTGAGCGCGATAGGGCTGCATCTTGAATCCACAGACTATGTCGGACAAGCTAGTCGCCACTACCGAAGACGGGGCCGCGCGCCGAGAGGCGCGTTGTAAACAGCTGCGTTTGCCCCCTATAGCTATCCCCGGTTGTCTATGTTTCAGATAGTTCACTCCGATCAGCCGCCAAGCGTTAGATCACCGAAAGTTAGTCGTTTGCGATCGGCTGAAATTCGTCATGCCGCATTCGGATATGCCCTGCTGGCACCGGCAATTTGCGTCATTCTCGGATTAAATCTGTATCCTACCCTTAGCGGTATCTTTACCTCTTTCACCGACCAATCGTTGCTTAATCCTAACACGTGGCGCGCCATCGGATGGCAAAACTATCAGCGACTTCTCAACGATCCAGTCTTCCGCGTTTCGTTTATCCATTCGCTGGTTCTGACCTTTTCTGCTGTAACTTTGCAGGTCATTCTCGGGCTAGGGATGGCGCATCTGTTGGTCCGCAAAGTTCCCGGCATTCATTGGTTTCGCAGCATTGCCATGGTGACTTGGGTCCTGCCAATTATTACCGCAGTGGTCATATTCCGCTTTCTTACATTGCCAAATATTGGGCTCATTAACATTATACTTGCTGCGCTTGGGCTCGGATCGCTTGCCCGCAACTGGTTTGGTGACCCCGCTTTCGCATTCCTGCTGATCCTAGTGATGCATCTGTGGCGCAATGTTCCATTTTACGGCATCGCTTTTATGGCTGCGATGCAGGCGATCCCGCAAGACCTCTACGAAGCCGCGACCATCGATGGAGCGTCCTCCTGGAAGAGATTCTGGCATATCACGTTACCGAATCTACGTTACATCATACTGGTTATGGTCGTGCTCCACGTCACTTTCACTTTGAACAATTTCGATTTCGTCTATCTATCGACCGGCGGCGGACCAGTGGACGCGACCGAAGTACTGGCCACCTACATCTACAAGCAGGCTTGGAGTGGTTATATGCTGGGATACGCCAGCGCCGGCGGCGTGATCATGCTCGTGATACTTGTGCTTCTGGTCATTTTGTCGCGAAAATTAATCGGAGGTTTCGCCGAGAAATGAAACGCCGTTCGCTCGAACTGTTGCTCACCTACACGGGATTGCTCATCACCTATGCCATTCTCCTTCTGCCCATCGGTTGGCTAATTGTCTCGAGTTTTCGGAGCAACGATTCCATTCAGACGGGCAAACTCGTTCCAGCTCTATCTGAACTAACCCTCACCAACTATGTTGAGGTCTTCGCGATCAATAATGTCTTCATCTTTTTGGCTAATTCGGTGGTAATTGCGACCTCGGTGATGCTTCTCGTCGTGATGTTTGGGAGTCTCGGCGCCTACGCCCTGAGCCGATTTACACTTCGTGGGAAGAATCTGTTGATGATGTCAACCCTACTCCCGCAATTCTTTCCCTACGTTCTGATTTTGATCCCGTTCTATGTGCTGATGTCCAATCTGGGGCTGGTCGATACTCATATCGGGCTCATCTTAACTCACACTTCCATCACTCTGCCATTTGCCATTTGGATGCTGACTGGGTACTTCAACGCTATTCCCAGAGAATTGGATCAAGCAGCATTGATTGACGGATGTAGCCGGCTGGGCGTTTTGTTCCGTATCATTTATCCGACTGCGTTACCGGGACTAGTGGTGGCTGGTTTTTTTGCCTTCGTCGTCTCGTGGGGGGATTACCTCTTTGTATCCATCTTGTCGCAAAGCGAGGGCACGCAGACTCTTCCGATCGCCCTCCAGTCTTTCATGAACAGTTTACAGGTGAAGTGGGGGATGATCACGGCCGGAACGGTTGTGGCGATTCTACCCACCATTCTGTTTTTTAGCCTCGTTCAGCGACGATTAGTGGCCGGACTTACCGCCGGAGCAGTAAAAAATTAACTCCAAATATGAACCGTTATTTCTCGAAACGACTATTATGCCTAAGATAGCTTTGATTGGTGCAGGGAGCCTCGTCTTTACCCGCAATTTGTGCAGTGACATTTTACTAGCTCCTAGCCTGCAGGACAGTGAGATTTCACTGATGGATATCGATCCACAGCGATTGGAAGAGTCTCGCCAGATCGTGCAAAAAATAGCGGACCAACGCAAGCTAGCCGCCCGGATTACTGCATCAACCGATCGGACCGAATCGGTTGGCAACGCCGATTATGTCATCACTACCTTTCAACAAGGAGGATTGCCCGCGTATGCCCAAGACATCGAAATTCCCAAGAAATACGGGGTTGAACAATGTGTAGGCGACACGCTCGGACCAGGAGGCGTCTTCCGAGCATTACGCACCATTCCCGTGCTAATCGATCTCTGCCACGAGTTAGACCAGTACGCGCCAAACGCGTTCTTGCTGAATTATGTGAACCCGATGGCGGCGAACTGTTGGGCAGTTGATGTAGCAACCGGTCGCCCGCATGTCGGCCTATGCCATAGCGTCCAGGGCACCAGCGAGATGCTCGCCAGGTGGTTAGAGGTGCCCTACGAGCAGGTGAATTTCCGCTGCGGAGGTATTAACCATCAGGCTTTCTTCCTGGAATTTCGTCGCGGGGCCGAAGATCTTTACCCTCGTCTGCGCGAGGTCATCGATCGAGCAGAAGTCTATGGCCAAGAGCCGGTACGAATCGATTTGATGAAACATTTTGGCTATTTCGTAACGGAATCGAGCGGGCACGCCAGCGAGTACGTTCCCTATTTTCGAAAAAACGCTCAGATGGTGGAAAAAGACCTGGTGCCTCGTTTCACCGACAAGGTGAATTATTGGTTTCAATTTGGTCGGACGGGCGGGTACCTGCGGCACAGTTATGAACGACTCGAGAGTTTTCGTCAGGAGTTCAAACAGATCATGGTGGACCCCGTCCGAACGGACCGGACCCATGAATACGGCTCCTCTATCATTGAGGCAATGGAGACGAATCGACCGATTCGGATCAATGGGAACGTCCCAAACCAGGAGCTCATTGACAACTTGCCAAGCGGTTGCTGTGTGGAAGTGCCCTGCCTGGTCGATCGGAACGGTGTGCAGCCAACGCGATTCGGCCCTCTACCTCCGCAGCTCGCCGCGCTCAATCGAACGAACATCAATGTGCAGGAAATGATCGTGGAGGCAGCGGTTAAGCGGAATAAAGACGCGATTTATCATGCCGTTGCGCTCGATCCATTGACCGCAGCGGTTTGTACCCTCCCGCAAATTCATCAAATGGTGGACGAGCTGTTGGTCGCGCAGGAAGAGTGGCTGGGGTATTTGGCCTGACAGAGTATCCGGCTCCGCCCCGTCGTCTGAAACTCCGAAAAAGCGGGCGATTAGCGCCTGAAAGCGCCCGTCAGCAATCAACTCGCGAGATGTTCCGATCCGGTGCACAATCCGGTCCCGGCTGAAACACACTTTCAGCGCATGACCATTTGGGGGAATTCGATTTCCTAGGGCTTCCCCCTAGGCTATCGTGAAAACGCGTGTTTGGCGATACGCCGCTACATTGCTAACCCGTAACCTGTAACCTGTAACACCCCCCAATTTCCTTATGCCGATAAAACTTTCCAATGCCAGTCTTAGCTCTTTACCAGCAAACGTTCGCGTTCCGACCTATGACCGTCGCCGGGTTGGCCAAAGAATAGCGCACATCGGAGTCGGCGGATTTCATCGCGCCCATCAAGGCGTTTATAATGATGATTTATTCCAGCAAAGCGGGCCGTCCGAGTGGGGGCTGTGCGGGATTGGACTGCTTCCTGCCGACTCGCGGATCGGTGAAGTTCTTCGCTCCCAAGATTACCTGTACACCGTCGTCGAACGAAGCGCGTCAGGCGACAAAGCTCGGGTCATTGGGTCAATTCAAAACTTTTTGCATGCGCCGAGCGACCCAAACGCGGTTCTAGAAAAGCTGGCGTCTCCGGATACCGCGATTGTCTCCCTTACGATCACGGAGGGTGGCTATTATGTGCATCAAGGTACAGGCGAATTTGATGCGAAAAACCCTGACATTGAGCATGACCTGGCCCATCCCCACCAACCCAAATGCGCCTTCGGTTACCTTGCGGAAGCGCTGGAGCGACGCCGGGATCGGGGACTCGTGCCGTTTACGATCATGTCGTGTGACAACTTGCAGGGCAACGGGGAGATAGCGAAGAAGATGCTGCTCGCTTTCGTCGAGTTGCGTGATCCGAAGCTGAGAAATTGGCTCGAGCAGAACGGGACATTTCCGAATAGCATGGTAGACCGCATCACCCCGGCTACTACTAACGAGCATCGCGCACTAGTCCGAGAACAGTTTGGAATTGAAGATGGATGGCCAGTAATGACCGAGTCGTTTCGCCAATGGGTGATCGAAGATCATTTCGTGCATGGACGCCCATCTTGGGAGCGGGTCGGCGCACAGTTCACATCCGACGTTCTCCCGTACGAGAAGATGAAACTCCGCCTGTTGAACGCGAGTCATCAAGCGATTTGTTATGTTGGCATGCTGCAGGGTTATGAGTTCGCCCACGAAGCGATGGCTGATCAGCGAATCACCAAGCTTATGCGCAACATGATGGATATCGAAGTGACTCCGATATTACCGGAAGTCCCGGGAATCGATCTCGGTGAGTATAAAAACACGCTGATCGAACGATTCGCCAATCCGGCAATCCGAGACCAGTTGGGCCGTCTCGGCACGGAAGGATCGGCTCGGATCCCGAAATTCGTTTTGCCGTCGATAATTGATCAACTTCAACGGGATGGTCCGATCAAGTTACTCACTCTAACCGTTGCGAGCTGGTTCCGCTATCTCTCCGGAAAAGACGACGCCGGGAAACCGATGCCGATGAATGATCCGATGTTGGATCAACTTCGGGACGCGGCCAACGCGGGCGGAAAAGATCCTCGGCGACTATTGGCGATGCGGCAGCTATTCAGCGAGGAACTCGCCAGCAATCAACGATTCGTGAAGCAACTTGAGGAAGCCCTGGCGAGTTTCTACGACAAGGGAACACCGGCGACGTTGGAGTCGTATCTGGGGTGAGCGGTAGAATGCGGAATACCGAATGCGGAACACGGAATACGGGACACGCAAACCCGCGGCGATAGCCGTAGACAGATTCTACACCGAAAAAATTGATTGCTGGTCCGTTGCGTTTGGCTGAACCCTAAGCTATGCGCTGCTGTGTTCGAGCAGCCAAAGCGAGCGCTTGTTGTTGAGGACGAAGCGAAGACCGCGGCTTTCCTGCGTGACGGATTGCAGGATCACGGCTGGTCGGTTGATGTAGCCAAGGACGGCTCAGATGGTTTGCGGCTGGCGCTCAAAAATGGCTACGATCTCTTGCTGCTCGATGTCATGCTTCCAAGTCTGGATGGTTGGACAGTCCTCCGCGGGCTTCGAGCCGAAGGTCGCCAGCCAGCTGTGATCTTTTTGACCGCCCGGGATGAAGTAAGCGATCGAATCAAAGGACTCGATCTCGGTGCTGATGATTATCTGGTTAAGCCTTTCGCCTTCTCTGAGTTGCTTGCCCGCATCCGCTCCGTTCTGCGACGCGGCCCGGATCGCCTGCCGACCAACATCAGAGTCGCGGAACTTGAAATTAACTTGGTGACACATCTCGTCACTCGTGGGCCCAAGCAGTTGGAACTCACCCAAAAGGAATTCGCGCTCCTGTTACTTTTAGCTCGCAACACAGGTGAAATCCTTGGCCGCAAATTCATTGCTAAGGAGATTTGGAACATGGATGGCGAGGGAGATTCAAATATTGTCGACGTCGCAATTCGCCGCCTGCGTCGGAAGGTCGATTATCCCTTTCCTAAGCCGTTGATTCACTCGGTATACGGTGCGGGTTATGTCCTCGAGCAGCGCTGAATCTTATCGATCTTGGTCAATCGTCGCTCGATTGGCACTGCTGTACACCGTTTTGTCGACGGTTGTACTCTGCGCCGCCGGCTTCTTCTTATATTGGACCCTCATCCAGAGCTTGCGATCGGAAGAGCAAAGCACTTTGGCGGACAAGATCGCGGTGCTTCGCCAGATCCTGCGAGAACGCCCAGAGGATCGCAATGCCCTGGAGGAAGAAATCGAATGGGAAAGCGCGGCGCGCCGGCAATCCGTGTACTATGCCCGTCTGATCCTCCGCGGAAGAACAATTGTCGAATCACCCGGTTTTCGCTCCCTGCTGCCTTCCAATGACGAGCGTATCAAGCCCGTAACAAAGTCTTGGAAAGTTGTTAACTGCAATCCGTTCTCTTTACCGGATTTCCGCCCAAACCAAAAAGTGACAATCCTGCCATAGTCTCGTTCGAATGTTACTGAAAATTCACAATAACCAGCCGGAATTCTTCTACCTCATGGATTTGGTTAGGAAGGCGGCAACTCTGCCTTTTGAGCTACTCAATCGCACTTAGTTTGGCGTTGGAGTTAACCGCTCGAAAGGCACGTGTTTCGCCATTCACGGAAGAATTCATATGTTCATGCCCAAAAAGAAACCCCTGCTCCGCTTGGCCTGGTCCAGCGCGGTTGCTCTCTCTTCGCTGGCGGCCTTCTCGCCGGCGACCGCCAGCCAAGGTATTTTCTTACCTTCGGGATTGATGATTACTCCCACAGCTGCCCCCCAATCCACCTATGAAGCTCTAAATCCCGAGCTTCCAGAATTTCCAAACTTTATCGCGGGAGGCGCTCTCAGCACAGCTAAGAGTCCGGACGGAAAAATCTTGCTCGTGTTGACCGGTGGTCACAACAACCTGACCGACACCAACGGTAAGTCGTTCAACAACGAATATATCTTTGTCTTCGACATCAGCGGAGGCAAACCGGTCAAGAAACAGGTCCTCCAGGTCCCGAACGCTTTTGTCGGAATCACGTTTGATCCGACTGAGCAGACCTTCTACGCCGCAGGCGGTGGCGACGACAACATCCACACATTTAGCATTCAAAACGGTCAATGGGCTGAGTCGGGTACCCCGATCAAACTCGGTCATAGCTCTGCTGTCGCGCTCTTTCCCGGTGATTTGCCGGGCGTTACCGGCGGGATCGACCTTACGCAAGACGGCCAAACGTTAGTCGTTGCCAATTACAACAATGAATCGATTTCGTTTATCGACGTGCAAAGCCGCAGCGTTGTGAAAGAGCTCGATCTTCGTCCGGGTAAGAATAATTCGGCGGACTCAGGCAAACCCGGCGGCGAATATCCGTTCTGGGTTACGGTGAAAGGAAACAATACCGCCTATGTCTCTAGCGCGCGCGATCGCGAGATTGTCGTTGTCGATTTCACTACGATTGCGGCCCCAAAAATCGTCACTCGCATTGAAGTTTCGGGCAACCCGCTTAAGACGATCCTGGACAAGACACAGAGCTATCTCTACGTCACCGAGGACAACAGCGATCTGGTCGACATCATCACTACAAGTAACGATGAATTGTTCCAGAGCGTTATCGCGAGTGCGCCGGATGAGCTCAAATTCGACAAGGTCCTGACCTACCGTGGAAGCGCTCCTAACAGTGCCGCGTTATCACCGGACGGCGGCACCCTCTATGTTACCCTGGGTGGGACCAACGCGGTTTCGGTCATCAAAGGCATCCCTTTTCACCCGGAAGTGATTGGCTTAATTCCGACCGGCTTCCAACCGAACGCCGTTACACTGAGCAACGATGGAAAGTATGCTTATGTTGCCGACGGCAAAGGGGTAACTGGGCCGAATCCGGGTTTGACCTACTTCAACCAGAAGGATCCCAACCAATATGTCGAAGAGCTACAGAAATCGTATCTGCAGAGTTTCCCAGTACCGAGCGAACAGGAGCTTATTGGTCTCACCAAGCAAGTTGCAGAAAACAATGGGTTCACCGCTAAATTGAACGGGACAGAAGCGAATTTAATTAAGGAGCTGCAAAATCACATCAAACACGTGATTTACCTCGTTAAGGAAAACCGGACGTACGATCAGGTGCTCGGTGACTTGGACCGGGGTAATGGCGATCCTGATTTGGTGGATTTCGGGCAAACGATCACCCCAAACTATCACGCGATCGCAGAGCAATTTGTCGATCTGGATAACTTCTATAACACGGGCGATGTCAGCGGCGATGGCCACATCTGGAGCTTTGGTGGACGCGAGAACGATCTCTCAGCGATCAGCATCCCGCAAAACTACTCCGGTCGGGGTCCAGCCTACGACTCGGAAGGTCAAAACCGTGACATTAATGTGGGTCTGCCCGATCAACCATCACGTTTGAAATGGGTTCCGGTCGGCCCGACCGATCCGGACGTTCTGCCGGGGACAGCTGACGTGGGAGCAGTCGACGGGCCCGGCGATGATGATATTCAGAAAGGCTACATTTGGGATTCGGTCACCCGGGCAGGTAAGACCTTCCGAAATTATGGCTATCATTGCGATCAAACGGAGTATTTCTTGCCTAACGGTCAGGCAACGCCGCTTGAGCGGGATCCATTCTCTAAGAAGCTTCGAGTTGGCTTTCCGTCTCAGGTCGCGCTCCTCAACGACACTGATCCCTATTTTCGTAGCTTTGACACCCGCTTCCCCGACTTCTGGCGCGAGAAAGAATGGGAGCGTGAATTTGATAGTTACGTCAAAAAAGGCAATCTCCCGGCACTCTCGATGGTCCGCCTGATGGAAGATCACATGGGCTCATTCAGTTCAGCGATTGACGGCGTGAACACTCCGGAGATCCAGCAAGCTGACAACGATTATGCGGTGGCAAAGTTAATCGAAAAAGTGGCGAATAGTCCGTACAAGTCCGATACATTGATCTTCATTCTGGAAGACGACTCCCAGGACGGTGCAGACCACGTCGATTCGCATCGGTCGACCGGTTATGTCGTTGGACCGTATGTCAAGCACGGTGCCGTGATATCGGAGAAGTACACTACCGTCAACATGCTTAGAACGATTGAAGATATCCTCAACGTCGACCATGTGGACGTGCTTACAGCTTCAGAAAAGCCGATGACCAAAGTCTTCGACCTGAACCAACGGGAATGGACTTTCGACGCCGTGCCGTCGATATTCCTGTACAACACTCAACTGCCATTGCCGCCACGGTTGGCAAAGAATAAGACGATTCCGAAGCCGACCCATGATGCGGCTTACTGGGCGGACAAGACCAAGGAACTCGATTTTACGCGTGAGGATAATGTCAATCCGGACAGGTTTAATCGAATCGTCTGGGAAGGTCTGCACGGCGATAAGCCATATCCGACTGTCCGCAACGGACTCGACCTGCGTCGCAATCGTTCCCTGCTACTCAAGAGAGCCGATGTGGCTTCGAAGTAAAGAGTGACTGAAACCGAAGTTAATGAGGAGCGTCCCCAAAAGGGGACGCTCTTGCATTTTCCGGCTCTTTTTTAGGCTGGAAGAACCCTCGACGAGTTGGTATTGCCTTTCCCCCGAGAGTTTATTAGCCTCACCAGCAACCTACGTCCATGAACGAGATCTTTATTCTAGTGGTTACTGTCTGCGGCTTTAGCGCTGTTACCCAGGCAGCCATCCTAGCCCGTCGCCATTTGCTGCCATGTCGGCCGCTGCAAGGAGTAGAATGGAAAAGCACAAGCCGAAAAAGGGAATGCCCAAAGCGATGGCAAGCCAGCATCCTCCAGTTGGCGGCAGAACCAGCCCGAATCCAAAGTATTGAGGCCATGCCGGGCTAGAATCAGAACGAAGTATAAAAGGCCCTGACCAACCTATAGAGTCTCCCCCCTCTCGCCAATGGCAACCAGGTAGGTGAACTAACAAAGTAACAACGAAAAACGAAAGACGATGATGAATCAGGAAAGTAGAAAAAAAGGATTAAAGACACGTAAGTTAGCGGTAGTCGCGTTACTCTGCTCGGCTTTGATCAGCCTCAGTTTCGCGGGCTGTTGCTCCGAAACGAAACCGGCGCCACCCCCAGTGACAGGCAAAGAGCCGGTAGGGAAGTAATACTGCATCGCTAACCCGGTTCAAATGGGCTAAGAAATAACCTATGGAGCGCTCGGTCTTATCGTTCCGAGCGCGGCAAAAGGCGCGTGAATTGAAGTCGACGCGCCTTTTGCGTCTAAGGGATTGCCTTTTACAGAGCTGATTAGCCTACCCTGCAATCTACCCATGAAAAAGTTGATCCTTCTGTTGGTAATTGCCTTCAGCTGCAGCGCTGTAATCCAAGCAGCCGATCCGAGTCCTTCGCCTAAGTTTTCGGCTAGTTCGAAGAGTAAGTCGAAAAAGCACAAACCGAAGAAGTCCTCGGCCGGTATGCCGAAAGCGATTTCGAGCTCGCACCCAGCCGGCAATGCGAGTCCGAAGCAGTGAGATCTGCCCGGTTAGAGTAGGTGCTAACAAAAAGGCGCGCGCGAATTTAATTCTGCGCGCCTTGTCCTTTATTTCTGTTAAGGGCACTCTGAATATCAGTCAGCGTCCAATCGCTTGTTCTTCATCCCCGCTCGCTTCCGCAGCTTGGCCGATTCGAATATCACAGATAGCCAGGTCCTAGATAAAGGAAACCGAAGAGGGATCCTTATAATCTTGCAGCGCCTCGGATGAATCGTTTAGTTCCGTTAAAACGTCTCCGGCACTGCTTGAGCGCTTCCGGATTACGAGTGGCAACATCACGCAGCCGTTCGTCCAGGAATTGTTTGGTTTCAGGATGAATCTCGAACTGCAAACCAGCCGCGACCGCTGGCTCGCGAATCATCTGCCCGATCTCCAATGGATTGGGCGGAAGCAAATGATGCAGCCCGCCTCCCTTACTTAGCTCCGCGAGCAAAGGAAGCTCCGCGCACTTTTCAAAGAAGTCGCTTCGCAAGATTGCTAACACTGCGACACGACCACTTCTGGCCAAGGCGGCAATTGCCACAATGAAATTCGCGCGCGCTTCCGGAGTGATCGATTCGAGCGTGAATAGTTCTTCCAACTGATCGATCACCAAAACCAGACGACTCGGGAACATGGCCTGGCGAAGCTTGGCGATTTTCTTGGCAAGTATTCGGCAACAAAGCGCTTCAACGCCTTCAATTGGTCTACCATCTTTTGGAATTCAGAATCAGGAAACTGGCGAATCTGAGCCGGTGCATCGTGCAAATAGATCATTGTTTCCGGTCCCCCGGTGGCCTTCCAGGATTCGCGCGCGGAAGCTACCTCGTATTCCGTCCCTGAAGCGTAGCGTTTGCCGTCCGGACGATCAGGGGCTACCAAGCGAGACCAAAGAATGCAGACAACATCGTCAAAATCAGACGTGAGCGGTATCTGATTCTGAAAAATCGCGTGGTGAGGCATTGGTTCATACTCTCAAAAGTACGATTCAATCTGGCCATACTCTTGGAACCGGATTCTCAGCCGCTCAATCACGCGGCCAGCGATTTGACGCTCGGTATCGACATCTCCAGGGGAGGAAACAAAGATGCGCAAATGCGGTAATGGATCGGACGAGGGAGCATTGGATGCATCGAAAGCAGCAAAAGGTTCTGTGCTCACCGGTAGAAAATGACTACCAGAGGCTCGCCAGCATCCGCCCGATTCAAAGCGAAACCGCGCGACTTTGGCCGGAAGATGAACTGCCAATCGGCATCCATTTCCCACCGTTATAACTGCCGGGATTTACCGTCAGCAAGGAAATTGGATCACAGCTTCCTGCCGCGCCGCGATGAAAGATGCGTTTACTTTAAGGTGTCGGCTAAGTTTCGGGAAAGCTGTATTAGAATCTGGGGCTCGCAAGAATCTATTTTTCGTTTTGCAATCGCCGGATTCTGAGTTCTGACTCCGGACTCCAATACCTGGAGGAAGGAGTCGAATTCGCGATTATGCGGGGTCCAATTCTCGCGTACCAACCGCTCCGTTCCTGGTCCAGGTTAAAAATAGTTATAATGTTTATGGCATTTCGGTCGATAGACCGCCTACGAGCTAACTTTTCTGCAATAATCTCTCTAAATACCGTCCTAAAAGCGAAATACCTGAATTTCTCATAACTGCGAGGTGGTGTTTATATAGCCTAAATATAACTAGTGTAGC
>Ga0137415_10005787_pt1 | contig 12234 bp, 9 predicted proteins | sample CZODoug3_1_1_16f_FD_183082 | JGI IMG/M metagenome (GOLD analysis project Ga0137415, IMG submission 183082) | Vadose zone soil fungal communities from Angelo Coast Range Reserve, California, USA - CZODoug3_1_1_16fungal (Hybrid Assembly) | ecosystem: Environmental > Terrestrial > Soil > Vadose...
AATCAAGACGGAAACAAATTGTCAGGAAGCGTCGGACCCAACGAGAGCGAGCAAGACTCGTTTGAAGGCGGGAAGGTGGATGGTGACAAACTAACGTTTGACGTTCCACAGGGCCCAAATGGTGAAGGCTCAATTCACGTTGAAATGCAGGTGAAAGGAGATCAGATGACAGGGCGAGCCACATGGAGCGGACCGCCACCGCATAGCGGGTCGGGGAAAATCTCTCTGAAACGCGTGGTCGAAAAGTAAAAGCGCGGATTTCGACGCGGGAGGCTTTTGCTTCAACTGCAAAGTTCCATAGTGGTTGGTCGCTGTCGTTGGTTTCTTCGTTCGCGTTGTTAATGGCGATATTTTATGTAATGTCGCATGTGTGCGACGGCAAATAGTTAACTGGTTTTACTTCGGCGCTCACCAGGCCCTATGCAAGACGGCCATTGGATGACGCTTACTTCACCAGAGACACGCTGCCACGATCATCGAGCACATTGCGTCGAAAGGAACTCCGGATGAGGATCGGCGCTCACTTCCCGGGAGCCGACCGAACAACTTCTCGTATCACTAATCGACGGTGAGCGTCAGAGAGGTTGATGCCGTAATAGACGGCGTTGCGGTATCGGTTCCAACAATGGTTATTGCATAGGTTCCCTTCGCAGCCGCAGGAGAGCTTGGTGGCGGCGTGGAGGAGCTTGCACCTGCGCAACCGGAAGCCGCCAAACCAATCGCGGCAAGAATGCACAGTGTTGCAAGAGAGGCAAGCCGGCGGCAACGACGACCGACGAAACCAATGAAAAGCAGCCCAACCATAGCGATGCTAGCCTGGTTTGTCTGGAGTGCCACAAACGGAGTCAGGTCCTTCCGGTAAGTATGCGGCTCGCCGTCAAAGATGTTGCGCGGGTCAACTCCTACGCCAACGAGCGCGGGCGTCGGACAGCCCGAGGCGACGGTGTTGACGGCCAAGGTGGCCGCAACAACAGTTGTTCCGGAGACAGTTGTGTTGGCAATAGACAAGCAGCCGTTCGTCAGAGCAGGACTGCTAGAGACGGTCCAAGCGACAGTGCCCGTATAGCCGTTCTGGGGAGTGATGGTAACTGTCGAGACTCCCGGATTCCCTGCCGTGACCGTCACATTGCTGGCGGCCAGCTTGAAGGACTTGGCAAGAACGGTCAATGCAAGCGAACCGCTGGAAGCCGCATAGGTCGTATCGCCGGAATAGGCAGCGGCAATAGAGTGAGCGCCTGCGGCTGTCGAAGAGAAGGTGTAGGTGGCAGATCCATTGGTCAGTGTAAGGGACGGAGTTTGCGTTGTTCCATCAACTGCGATGGTCATTGTCCCGGTCGGTGTGGTCGTGCTCGAGGCCGATGCCGAAGCGACGGTAATGCTGATGGCGTCGCTCGCTCCGGGAGCGGGCGTGCCGGTTGCCGCGGAAAGCGTCGTCTTCGAGGCCACCGGCGGGGCCTGGACCACGTTGATAGAAACCGTGCCCGGAGTTGTGGAGCTAGCTCCGTTACTCTCCGTCACATTGAAAGTGAAGCTGTCCGGTCCCACATAACCCGTCGTTGGGGTATACGTCATGTTGGGAGGGGTGCCGCTCACTGCCCCGTGCGCAGGATTAGTCGCGATGGCGAAGGTCAGGGTATCAGCCGAAGTGCCTGGAGTCCCGGTCAGGGTGATCGCGATGGCGGTGTTCTTGTTGGTACTCAAGCTTTGGTTGTTGGCAACCGGAGGCGGTGGGGCGGCGGCCACGGTGATACTAACCGTGGCCGTGTTGGACACAACGCCGTTCTCCGTGGCGTCAAAGGTGAAACTGTCCGGGCCGAGGTAACCCGTGGCGGGAGTATAGGTCACGTTCGGCGCCGTTCCGGCGAGTGTGCCGTGCGCGGGGTTGGTGACGATGGCGTAGGTCAAAGTGTCGCCGGGAGTTCCGGGCGTGGCCGTCAACGTTATGGCTTTGGGAGTGTTCGCCGTCGTGGTTACGCTCTGGGCCATCGCCAGAGGCGCAGAAGGCACGGTTACTGTCAGCGAGCCAGTAGAAGAAGCATACGTCGAATCACCGGAGTAAGTCGCCGCAATGACATGAGCGCCAGACGTCGTGGAAGAGAAGTTGTAGGTCGCAGAACCGCTCACCAGCGCAAGAGAGGAGGTCTGCAACGTTCCGTCGACATTGACCGTCAGTGTGCCCGTCGGCGTGGCGGTGCTTGAGGCCGATGCGGAAGCCACCGTAACGGTGATGGCGTCGCTCGTACCGACAGCGGGCGTCATGGTTGCCGCCGATAGGCTCGTCTTCGAAGGTACCAAGGACGAAGAAGACCCCGGCCAAGCGGTCATCAAGTTGAACAAGTCCACCGAACCCAAGCCTGAGGCCTCGTCATAGCCGGTCGTCGCGGGATACTGCGACGCACCAGCTGTCGAGCAGATGCTTGTCCCTGCGGTGCATTGATTGCCGCCACTCGTGATGTCGTGGAATGCAGAGGCGTAGGTAGCGGAGTTTGCCGCCAGAGTGTAGAGAGTGGAGTTGATGACACCCTGTCCAGTCGAGTTCAGTTTGTCATTGATAACCGCCAGCATTCCGGCAAAAATCGGCGCGGCAAAACTCGTACCTCCGGCGACGGTCAGATTTACATTGTTGCTGTCTCGAAACCCGTTCGTGCAACTTCCGGTGACCCCGATCGAAGTGTCGCTCGAGCAAAAAAGATACCCTGCGTTGTTGGGCGAGGAGGTCAGCGAAATATCCGGGACGAAACGGAACGTTCCCGACGGAATCCCGGGTACGCCGGTCTGCCAACTGGGTCTGGATGTGAGGGTGCTGACACCTCCGCCGCCTGAAGAGAGCCCTGCCGTGGAATCGTCGTTCCACACCTGCTCGGGAATATAGGAGAGCGCCGAGCTGACGAGGTCGCTACCGCTGGCTGCCTGCCAATACGCGGTATTCGTCGAGGCCACATCGGCGGCTGGAAACTCGGTCCCACCCATGGCCGTTACGTACTGACTACTCGCGGGAAAGTCCACGGCAATGGCCTGTTGCTGGGCGGTGGTAAGGCCCGCTTCTCCATAGCAGTCGGTCGAGCCGCTGTCGCCCGACGCAACGATCACCGACTGGCCTTGACTGGCGGCCTGGGCCAGTACGGCGTTGAGGCTCGAATATCCCGAAGATCCAAGCGCAGTCTCGCACAGGCCGTAGCTTACGCTAATGATCGGCGCGGTCTTGTTGGTCACGGCAAATTGGATGGAGTCGAAGACGTTGTTGTTTGCGTTGCTGCCTACATAAACGAAATAGATTGTCGCGCCATTCGCAATGGTGCTGGTGTATTCCAGGTCCAGATCGGATTCGCTTTCATCGCCGGACCTAACGGTTGCGGTACCTGTGTTCGGAACGAGCACGAGCGTGGGGTCTTTGACGGCAAAACCCGCAGCGGTTTGGAAGTGTTCGATGTCCGACAACACGATCGCCGACTGGCCAACCACCGCAATCGACTGCCCAGCGCCGTTATAACCGGCCTTATGGGCCGGATTGATGTCGTAGATAGTGGCCACGTCGTTCGGCGTCAGAAAATGGTTGCCCGACTGATTGGAGGTGAAATCCGGACCAACGGCGCGCCTTGGACCCCGCGAGCTGATGTGGGATTTGGGACGAAAGGTCGAAAGGTTCGTGACCGTTTCGACCACGGAGGAAAGCGCCGCAGGCACGCTGACATCTCGCGACGGCGCAAAATGCGTCTCGCCGTTCACCTTGTAGTAGTGCATCTCCGTGCCGAAGGCCGCTTCGACCTGTTCGACCGTTCCGGAAAAGGTGATGCGGTTCTTGCTGCGCGAAACGCTCTCTACAGTGAAGCCGTGCTGCTCCACCCAGGACTGCACCTTGACGATGTCGGAATCCGCCAGCCCAAAGCGCGCGCCAAATTCGTCCGGGGTCAGCCACTGGTGGTAGAGGGGCGAGGTTGGATCCTGTTGTGCCGTGAGCAGTGCCTGTAAATCGGCCTCTTGCGCCGGGGTTCGGCTGAAGGCAATTCTGACGCCCTGCAGCTTGCTCGCTAACGGTACGCGGCCCGCGTCGTCTTCGGTCCGGGCCACCACGGGATGCGTGACATGAATGGTTGTACGTTCGGCGTCGTCAACTACAGTCGTTATACGCGCAACGGGCTGCTGCGCCACCGAAGAAATTGCAAAAAGGGAAGAAGCCGCGATCCAACCCGCAAATTCGAGCCGCTTGCGTACAACAACTCTGAGCAGAGTCTGCATATGCGTGTCCTCACCAAGACGACGGATACTCTGCTGGGCAGTACAATTGGTACAGTGTAACCGAAATTCGGCCTCAACCAAGGGTTCATCACCCTGGCAATTGGGAAGCGAAAGAGTGAAGCCAAAACCGAGACTGGTTTTAGTACGATGCCAAGGCAAATTTTCGTCGCTAGGAAACGCAAGCCGGCCGTAATTGTGTGATTCGAGCCATTGTTGGACCGAATGGACCGACAAACGATGCTGATGGCGTGGAGCTAGCGACTGTACATGCTTGAGAATCCCACGGTTATTTCGCGTGGGCGGGTAGCTCAGATAGGAGAGCACCTGCTTGGGCAGCAGAGGGTCAAGGCGCAGAGCAATTCTTCTTACTCTTTTCAATTCAATGAGATGGCGCGCCCGGGGAGACTCGAACTCCCGACCCTCTGCTTAGAAGGCAGACGCTCTATCCAACTGAGCTACGGGCGCGTCGTATTTCTCCTTCTATTTTAACTACTTACAGACTTCTGAACAGCCTCTTTCTCTGACTTGGGCCCACCGTAGTAAAAACGTAGTACTTTTTGGTTTTGATAGGTTTTTTCGTTGGCTTGCTCGATGCCCTCACGAACTTGGTCAACCATTCCCAGTTGATAATGGCGCTTCGTCTCTGGACTGCTGTGCCGCATCGCCCGCTGCACCACGGCATCTGGAGCGACCCAACTGAGACGCGTGCAGAATACGTGGCGCAGATTGTAAATCGGGAAATACGATACACCAGCTTTCCCCAGAGCTTTCCGCCATGCTCCCCTGACACTCCGTATTGGCTTGCCCGGCTTGCGCGGACTTGGAAATACGTAACAGTTTTCCGAGCCTTGTTCCTTCTTCCACTCCTTGAGAACATCACAAGCCAATCGGCTCAACGGTAACGGTTGAGCCGAGTCGGTAGTCTTCACGCAACCGTCAAGATGAAGGACGCCGTGGACGAGATCCACTTGGTCCCACCTAAGCGACAGTCCTTCGCTGTAGGTTCGACCACCGGTTTGAACCAGCAACACGATCGCCACCCGAAGGTACGGTGGTGCCGCTTCAAGGATCCGATGTTCTTCCTCAACAGTGAGCATTTTCTTGGATGGCCTCTCGTGACGCTCATCGAAATGCTTTACGCCGGAGCTAGGATTCTCCCCGATGTACTTTCTCTTGAGCGCGAATTGGAAGATGCAATGCAGGCATGCCAATTCCCGGTTGACCGTGGCCCCTTTCACCGTCCGTTTTGGGTCCCGCTTCAACGGCTGGCGGTGCCGATAGTTGCGATACTCTACGACGCTCCGCTCATCCATCTCCGTTAATTTACGGTCTCCAAAATAGGCTTGGAGATTCTTTACAAACGTTTGGTGGTTTTCCTGGCTCTTCGAAGAAAGCGTTGAACTATGAGAGCGAAAAAACTCTTCGCATAGATCTGCGAAAGTCATTCGCTCGCCAGGCCAACCGACTTGAAACCGCCCCAGCGCGATCTCGGCTTCGCGTTGCTTCCAGATTTTCTTTGCGAGATCTTTGCTGGAGGTTTTCGTCGATTCGCACCGTTGTTCACCTTTCGCCGTATAGCCCATCCACCAGTACCGCGAGTCATTCCTTTTATATAGTCCCACTGGCGCTCCTCTCACTTGCCGGAGCCGAGCGCCGTGGTGATTATACTCTTCCTGGGAAACCACTCGTGGGTGTGGCGGACTTGAAGGTCCTTGAATCGGTCGAGAGTGGAACGACGGTATTCGAGGCGGCCGCCCAGCTTACGGCACTCGATCTTGCGCTGACACGCGTATTGGTAGAGCGTGCTCTTAGAGATCCCAAGATAAGTGGCAGCCTCAGTTTGCCTCAGCCATGAGTCCTCCGAGACCGATCGAAGCGATGTGATCTCCGGATTAATTGGGCCGGGCGGCGTCTCAACAGCAATTGCAGTGATTGCCTCATGGATCTTCTGAATGAGGTGCTCAGGTGCGTGCGTTTTAAACACCACACATGCAACCAGGACCGGATCACCATGGTGGATTTTTTCGGTGAGGTCTCTCGCGTCGCTCATAGGTCATAGCCTCCAGCGGAGGGCAAACCAAATCTCTCGGCTTGCGGCGATGGCTTACTCTCGGAGGAATTTCCAGTCTGACTTCCAGATCTTAACGACGACGAATCTACAGTGAGGCGCAAGCCATGCACTCTTTGCGAGTCTGGGTTCTTGCGCACGCCGAGTTGGGTACTGCGGTGTTTCATTGCTTCTTTATCCTTGGTTCCCCAGGTTGTTATTTTCCACTTGACATCCTGTCCACAACATCGTACATTGTTTGCAAACGTCTTGTCAAGATGCATCCTTCTCTGAAAGGGTTGCATCCTACGGACGGAACCAGGAGGCGTACCCGATGCCCGAAAAACCGCAAAAGCTCGAGAAGCCCACCCAGGGGCAAACTCTCTCCCTTCGAATCAGCGATGCTCTCTTTGCTCGCCTGGAGCGTGCCAAGCAACTCATGTCCTCGAAAAAGGGCGACAGTGTTTCGACTTCGGAGGTTGCCAAGCAGCTCCTTGAGTCTGCCCGCGAGGACCGCTTTGAAGTTGCGGACATGATGGCCAAGCCGACAGAGACACTTCTCGAGATTCGCAGGAAGGGAGAAGCGCAGCATATTCTGTCGCGAGCCGAGTGGATCCTGCTCTCGCACTTCGTGCAGAAGGGACTCGAAGCTTATGCCGAAAGGACACCCAATCCGGTCTCCAACGAGTCGCTCATCGCCGTGCTGGACGCGTTCCTGGCCGTTTATGAACTGCGGACGGAACGTGCTTCCTTGCGGGACCCGTATTACATGAGCAATCTGCCGTCCGAGTGCCGTCCTCCGAAGGCGAAAGGAGCAGACGATTCGGAGCGTGCGACCTCAGAGACGGTTCGCCGGACAGTGGCCGAGACCCGCAAGCGGCTCAGCGATCCGGCAGTAAAGTGGGACACGTTTCTGGCGGGACGCAATCTGCTTATCCTGCTGGAGGACGAGAAGCTCCCCGCTGCTGACGCTGTGAATCGTGCACTGCGCCCCTTCTTCCCGGCTCTGTGGCGGCTGGCCGCGCGCGGCCACTACTGCCTCACGCAAAAGTCGCTCCGAGCCAAGTCCACGAGCCAGGATTCCTTCTATCAGCCGCCGATTCCATCCATCAAAGAAGGCGACTTCACGCTCTCGTTCAATCGGGGAGAGAGCAACGACCTTTACTTGCTCTTAAGTTTCCCTGGTCCACGAGGCCCGATGTACCCGATCAGTGGCTATCCGAAGATTACAGAATTTCGCGCCATGCTGGCCGCACTTGCCCCGGACAGCCCGACCCGCCGGTGGGAGGGCGGGCACTTCCTCGGGTATGTCGCGGCGTCCGAAGAGGGCAAGGGGAAGGACTACTGGTTTCGCGCCCACCAGAATGGCATCACGTTCGGCCTCTCCGAGAAGGAGTGGAAGTCGGTGCAAGCGCTGTTTCGCGAGGCGTGGGAGCTGCCAGAAATCCGCATGGCCTGGGACGCACTGACACTGGAATACGGTGAGCTGTGATGCTCTTCAGCGTCGTCATCGTAGCCGGATGCGGCCCAGCTGAAGGCCGCTTCGCCGGCTTTTGGCCGAGCAAGAGAAGAGCGGTGCCTACGGCACCGGGAGTTGGATGGACACGCCACCCCAGGTTGGGTGCTGCAGAGCGCCGTGCGGCGCTCTTGGTTAACGTGTTCTCGCGTCGCGAGTTAGCGAATTTCGAGTGTCGGCGAGTAACTTCCGGCGCTCTGCGTTAACTTCTTTGTTTTGTTCGCTCAGGTTTGTGCGAATGGTTTTCTTCAAAGTTCGTCCTCGGAGGTCCTCGTCATGTCTGCCGATCAACTGCGGAATCGAACCGTTGGTTCGAAGATGACGGAGAGCGAGTACGAACAGCTTGTCGCTGTAGCCGAGCGTGACGGTTTGACGCTGGGCGAATGGTGCCGTGAGGTGCTCTTGGCGCAAGCAAACACCACTGAAGAGACAAGGCCCATTGCCACCGAACAGACTCTGCTTGCGGAAGTGATGGCGCTGCGAACGATCTTGTTGAATGCACTGTTTAAGCTCGCTCAGGGGGTAGTGCTGACAACCGAGGAACTGGACAGGTTGATCGAGCGGGCCGATGGAGAGCGATTCGAGAGAGCGCAGGAACGAGTTGCAGAAGTACCAACCGGAGGTAGGTCGTGAAGCAACAATGGGGCCGGAACTCATACGCGGGGGAGTGGCAGAATCGCAGGTCGGTGTGGACGTGGACAGCGGCGTTTTTGGCGCTGGCCAGCATGGTGGGAATTTGCGTCTACCGCTATGCCGAAGTGTGGACACCCTTAGAACGCTTCTATGTGAATACCTACATCCGCAGCGGCCTCCGAAGCCTGGTGAAGTTCTCAAGGACCGACAGCTATTGGACGGTGAGCGCCGTGGGCAGGAAAGGAAGCCATTGGGCGCTCGACGAGGAGGTCATCGAAGTAAAGACCGGGACCGGCGAGACCGCGCTTGCACTCACGCCTGAAGCTGTGGCGATCGGCGACGTGCGGCTTGTCATACAAAAGGTGCTGTGGGACAGCGCAAGGTTGCATGACTTCTTGGGCCAGTGGATCTATCGAGACGAAACCTTCCTGGACTTCATAAAGCCAGGGCTGCTGGGCGGCATGGTTGCTTTCCTTGTGGCTCTTGCGTTGGCAATCCCGAAGGATTCCCAGCGAGCCCGGGAGCGCAAAGAAGGACGAAGGCTCAAGGGACCAGAACTTGTGACCGCGCAGGAGTTCAACCGCAGGAATCGTTCCGATGGAATCGGATTTGAGCTTGTAGAGCGAACTTTAATCCAGAAGGCATTCGGCAAGGTGCAACAGCTGGTTCTGCCCCGTGCCATCGAATCGAGCCACATCCTTATTATGGGCGATACAGGAATGGGCAAGAGCACCCTGATACGGCAAATCCTTCTGCAAGTGGAAGCGCGTGGCGACACCGCCATCGTCTACGATCCGGCGCTCGAATACACTTCGAAGTTCTACAAGCCAGAGCGGAGTGACATCATCCTGAATCCTATTGACCAGCGCATGCCCTACTGGAGTCCCTCCGACGAACTGACACACGTTACGGAGTCTTCCACGCTGGCCGCTTCGTTGTTCCCCCATCGGCCCAACGAGAATGCCTTCTTCACCGAAGGCCCGAGGAAAATCTTCGCGCACCTGCTGACTTTTAGGCCGACACCCGAGGAGTTGGCTTGGTGGATGTGCCACGAAGCGGAGATCGACTACCGAGTGAAAGGCACGGAGTACGCGGCCATGATCGATCGGCACGCCCCCGCACAGCGGAGCGGCGTGCTGGCGTCGCTAAACATGGTAGCGGACAGTCTGAAGCTGCTTCCGAAAGAGGCTGATACAACGAAGCGTTGGAGCGCGGCGGCGTGGGCGAACGAGCGCAAGGGGTGGCTCTTCCTTACCAGCACGCCGGCGACACGGGAACGGCTCGTTCCCCTCACGAGCTTGTGGCTGGACACGCTGGTGTTGCGGCTGATGAATTATGGCCAGAGAGGCCCGCATCCCGTGTGGTTTGTCTTGGATGAACTGGCGAGCTTACAAAGACTCCCACAACTGCACACAGCGGTTACGGAAAACCGCAAATCGAATAATCCTGTTGTACTTGGCTTCCAAGGACGGAGCCAGCTAGAGACGCGCTACGGCCACGAAGCCGAGGCCATGCTCTCGCAGCCCGCGACGAAAATCTTTCTTGCTACGAGCGAACCGAACGCGGCGCGATGGATTTCGGACGCTATTGGTGAGATTGAGACGGAGCGGTTGACCGAGAGCCGGTCGAGCGGGCGATGGGGGCAAAGCCGGAACTCGGAGACCCAGAATCTCCAACGACAACGTGAACCGCTGGTGATACCGAGCGAGATCACCGGGCTCCAGCCACTGCATGGGTATCTGAAACACAGGAATCTCGTTGTGGGAATGAGCTTCTCCATCGTCGAACTGCCAGACAGCCATCCTTCATTCATCCAACGGCCGATGGAGATGCCACGAAAGGAAGAGCGCAAGACTGCGGCAGCAGCGGCGGGAGCAAACAGCACTTTAGAACAGAAACTCGCGTCGCAGGATGGGAAGCAGTCCCCTGAGCAAGAATTACGGCGCAACCGAGCAGAACCAGGACACTTCTTCCGATAGGCCAATAGCACGATGCTAACCATCTCCAATCCACTGAGTGCGAGCCAGGCCCAGGCGTATCACGCGGAGGAGTTTGGGAACGCCCGAGAGAACTACTACACGCAAGGCGACCAGATACGCGGTCAATGGCACGGCAGGCTCGCCGGGCAATGGGGATTGCGCGGAGAAGTTCATGAGGAACATTTCCAGAGGCTCTCTGAAGGCCAACACCCGATGAGTGGCGAGCAGCTGGTGCGCCATCAAACAGCGCGGGAATACGTAAACAGGCACGGTGAGAAGGTAAGTCCGATGGAGCACCGCGCGGGATGGGATGCGACGTTTTCGGCACCGAAGAGCGTGTCGCTGACTGCCCTTGTGGGCGGAGATGAACGAGTATCGGAGGCACATCAAGAAAGCGTTGGCATGGCACTCGATGAATTGGAGCGGTATGTCCAGGCGCGCATCGGCGGAAACCTTCCCGCGGAAACAACCGGCAAATGGGTTGCCGCAAAATTCGAGCACGATAGCGCCAGGCCGGTAGACGGTTATGCCGCACCGCAGCTGCATACGCATGTCGTCTTCTTCAATCTCACGGAGACCGAAGACGGCGAAGCCTATGCCCTGCAACCGCGTGAACTCTACAAAACGCAGCAATATGCGACGGCGGTGTACCGCTCTGAACTAGCCGCGCGGCTCAAAACACTCGGCTACGAGATCGAACGTGGGAATAGTGGGCAACCAGAAATCATAGGCTACAGCGAAGAATACCTTGCGGCATCGAGCCCGCGTCGCCGGCAGATCGAGGAGCACCTTGAGAAAGAGAAACAGCGAGGAGCAGACGCTGCGCAAATTGCGGCGCACAAAACACGTGAGGCCAAGCTCAATCTGTCGCACGACGAGGTGCAGCAGCGCCATCGAGAGATAGCGGAGGCTTTCGGCAATCAGCCGGACCGCGTAGTCCGAGCTAGCAAAGAAACGGCGCGCGACATCGAGCAGGAAGCGCCTCACCGAATCGTTCAATCGGCGATGACATTCTCGAAGGAACGGAATCTGGAACGCGAGGCCGTTGTGGATGAACGTGAGCTATTGCGAGATGCGTTGAGACGTTCGATGGGAGACGCGACATTCACAGAGGTTCGCACGGAGTTTGAAAAGCGCGTCGGCGCAGGCGAATTCATCGAAGTCGAGAAACAGTCAGGCGGGCCAAGCCGCGCGTTTACGACCGAAGAGATGATCGGATACGAGCGAGAAACCATCCAGATGATGCGGGAGGGACAGAACGAATACCCGGCGTTAGCGAGCTTCGAAACGCGGCGAGAAATCGACAATTATCATCCTCATTTGAGCCAGAGCCAACGCGTAGCCGTCGAGCAAATCCTCGCAAGCCGGGATCAAGTCATGGCGCTGGAGGGTGTCGCAGGCGCGGGGAAAACGACTTCTCTAGCTGTGGTCCGAGAGGCCGCCGAGCGGGAGGGTTACAGGGTAAAGGGATTCGCTCCAACCTCGCGAGCAGCGCAAAAGCTCGCGGAGGCCGGGATTGAATCGAGCACCCTGCAACGGCATCTTGCGCAACGCAATGACCAGCACGATGGAGAGAAACACCTGTACGTTCTGGACGAGTCGAGCCTGGCAAGCACGAAACAGATGAACGAGTTTCTGCACCGACTCAAAGACAATGACCGCGTTCTGCTAGTGGGTGACATCCGCCAGCATCAGGCCGTCGAAGCAGGAACACCCTATCAACAACTCCAGGAAGCCGGGGTCCAAACCGCTCGACTGGATGAGATCATTCGGCAGCAAGACCCAGCACTCAAGGAAGTTGTCGAGCATCTTTCACGTGGAGA
>Ga0137415_10005788_pt1 | contig 12233 bp, 10 predicted proteins | sample CZODoug3_1_1_16f_FD_183082 | JGI IMG/M metagenome (GOLD analysis project Ga0137415, IMG submission 183082) | Vadose zone soil fungal communities from Angelo Coast Range Reserve, California, USA - CZODoug3_1_1_16fungal (Hybrid Assembly) | ecosystem: Environmental > Terrestrial > Soil > Vadose...
GTCGCGGCCGACCCCGTCGCCGCGCACGGTCGAGCCCAGGTCGTTCACGACGACCGAAGCGCCGTGCCTGGCAAGCTCCAGTGCGTGTCCACGACCGATACCGTGCCCGGCACCCGTCACGACAGCGATCTTGCCCTCGAGCAGTTGGGCCACGGTTTCCTCCTTGACGAACGCCGACGGAGATCGGGTGAGCTCAGGGCAGAGCACTGTCTCGTACGGAATATGAAGTATATATGCTGTAAGTCAGCGGAGAGCAGGTCGCCGCTGGACCGCCGCCACACTGGGAGAGTCCCGACATGTCTCGTTTCAAGACGCTGACCTATGAGGAGCGCGACCGTGTCGCGTGGGTGACCCTCAACCGACCTGAGGTGCACAACGCCTTCGATGTCGAGATGATGCGGGAGATCCACCAGTGCTGGCGGGAGCTGCGTGACAACGACGACGTGCGCGCGGTGGTCCTCACCGGGGCGGGCGACAAAGCCTTCTGCACCGGCCTTGACCGCACCGAGGCGGCGATCGGCGACCCGGACCGGCCGCTCGACGTCGGGCAGCGCGGCGCCACCCCGCTGCACCTGGACGACCCCGGCGACCTGCTGCCGCCCAAGACCGCGGGCGACCTGTGGAAGCCGGTGATCGCGGCCGTCAACGGGATGGCCTGCGGCGGCGCTTTCTACCTGCTGGGCGAGGTGGAGTTCATCATCGCGGCCGAGCACGCCACGTTCTTCGACCCGCACACCACGTTCGGGATGGCCGCGGTGTTCGAGTCGATCCTGATGGCGCAGCGCATGCCGCTCGGGGAAGTCATGCGGATGGCCCTGATGGGTTCCCACGAGCGGATCAGCGCACGCCGGGCCTACGAGATCGGGCTGGTGCAGGAGGTCGTGCCGGCCGCGGAGCTGCACGAGGCCGCCCACCGGGCGGCCGCGCTCCTCGCCTCCCAGCCCCCGCTCGCCGTCCAGGCCACCGTGCGCGCCGTGTGGTGCGCGCGGGAGCTCGGCCACCGGCAGGCACTCGACGTCGCGAAGACGCTCGTCCAGCTCGGCACCGACGATGCGTCCCTCGCCGAGGGCCAGCGCGCGTTCACCTCGGGTCGCCGCGCCGAGTGGCGCCTGCGCTGAGCGGCTCCGCCGGCGGGCTCATCGCCTCCGGCGAGGACAAGGGCTGGCCGCCCGGCCCGAGCCATCCCGCGCGCGCCTCCTCGGCACCGCCGATCAGGGCGCAAGCGGCAGGTCGAACAGCTTGATGGCGTTGCCTCGGGCGATCTTGCGGATGGTCGCGTCGTCGAGGTGGCCGAACTGCTCCTCGGCCGCGTGCACCGATCCCGGCCACGTTCCGTCCTGGTGGGGGTAGTCGGTCTCGAACAGGATGTTGTCCACCCCGACCTTGTGCAGCAGCTCGATCCCGACCGCGTCCTTGAAGAAGCACGCATACATCTGCCGGTAGTAGTAGGTCGAGGGCAGTTCCGGACAGGCGGTCTGCGAGTTGCTCCAGCCCCGGTGGGTGTCCCAGACGTCATCGATCCGCTCGAGCAGGTACGGGATCCAACCGATCTGGCACTCCGCATACATGAGCTTGAGGGTCGGCATCCGGTGCAGGACGCCCGACAGCAGGTAGTCGGCCATACTCGCGACCGAGTTGCCGAAGATGATCGTCGCGGCGACCGCGTCCGGTGCATCGGGGGACGCCTGCGGCGTCTTGGTCCCCGAACCGATGTGCATGCACACGACCGTCCCGGTCTCGGCGCACGCCCGGAAGAACGGATCCCAGTGGCCGCTGTGGATGCTCGGCAGGTTCAGGTAGGTCGGCAGCTCGCTGAAGGCCACCGCGCGCACCCCGCGCGCCGCGTTGCGCCGAACCTCGGCGGCGGCGAGCTCGGGGTCCCACAGCGGGACCAGGCACAGCGGGATCAGGCGACCGCCCGAGCCGCCGCACCACTGGTCCACCATCCAGTCGTTGTAGGCCCGCACCGAGAGCAGCGCGAGCTCGCGGTCCTTCCCCCAGAGGAAGATCTGTCCGCAGAACCGGGGGTAGTTCGGGAAGCACATCTGGGCCTCGACCCCGTTGAGCGCGTTGTCGGCGATCCGGTCCACGGGGTTCCAGCAGCCCGACCGCATCTGCTCGAACGTCACGCCGTCGAAGCTGATCTCGTCGGCGGGGTAGCCCGCCGCCGCGATGAGCCGCTTCACCGAGTACTTGTGATCCTCGTAGAACCACCATGCGACGTCAGGACCATCCGTGCCCGGCTCCTCCACGTAGCTACCGCCGACGAGCTTGGGCTTGCCCGAGGGCAAGTACTTCACCCTCGGACCCACCTCTCGGTACTTTGCCGGCAGCCGCGAGCTCCACAGATCCGCGGGCTCGACGATGTGCGCGTCGACGTCGACGATCGGCGGGATGCGGCTCGACGGTATGTCCGGTCGGACGGCCTCTGCGTCGACGGTCATTCGATCCTCCTTGCCGAGGTGTCATGTCTGATACGTACTTTATACTTTATGCTCGATGAGCTCCTCGGTCCAGTAGTCGCGCCGATCCGCCCGGGCTGGCTGCCGACCCGTGCGCAACGGCGAGAGCTCCGCGTCGACGAGCAGAAACCGGTGCACCGAGCTGGTCCGTTCGTAGAACGACCGTCGCCAACGACCGAGGGCAGAGTCCGCGCGCTCCGCCATCTCCGCGGCGGCCCACTGCTCCCAGGACGGGATCGCCCACAGTAGAAACACCTCGGAGTCACCCACCATCGCCGTCTCCCAAGCCCCGGCAAGCACCCAGCCGAACTCCGACAGCAGCGGCTGCCCGTCCTGGGCCACTCGCTCGAGCAGGTCACCAGCCTTGCCGGGCACCGTCCCGAACTGCTCATGCGCATACACCTCACCGGTCACCCCGTCGGCGCAGAGCTGCTCGATCGTCCTGGTCCATGGCGCGGGCACCAGAAGGCGGTCGGTGCCACCGGCGCGGAACTTCGCCGCCTCCGCCCACCACTTCGCCAGCTTCGGGTCCTGCAGTGTCAGGCCGCCGAACTCATGACGGAAGGACGTGGCCATCCCCTGGAACCCGTCCTCCTCCCAGAGGTTGAGCACCGCGGGGAAGTTGCGGGTCGTTCCGACGATGCCCCACACGCCGTAGCACAGCTGATGGCGCTCCTCCTGGGCGATCGGGCTCCAGTTCGCCGTCATGTGGTGCATGTAGTTGGCGCGGTTGTGCCCGATGATGTCGATGAACTCGTGGATGTAGATCTTGTCGTTCACCATGGCGCTCCTTGTCGTTCTCGGGTGGGACGACGGATCAGCTCCGAGGGTGCTCACCCGCCGACGGCACCCCGCACCATCCGCTGGGCGCGGGTACGCAGCTCGAACTTGACGACCTTGCCGCTGGCGTTGAGCGGCAGGTCCTCGACCAGCTGCACGTAGCGCGGGGCCTTGAAGTTGGCCATCACCGCGCGGCACCAGCCGATCAGCTCCTCGGCGGTCGTCGTGCTGCCGCGGCGCGGGATGACGAACGCGCAGCCCACCTCGCCGAGCCTGTCGTCGGGCACCCCCACGACGGCGACCTGCGCGACGTCGGGGTGGTCGAGGATCCGGTTCTCGATCTCGGCCGGGTAGGCGTTGAAGCCACCGACGATGAACATGTCCTTGATCCGGTCGGTGATCCGGATGTTGCCCGCCTCGTCGAGCACGCCGACATCGCCGGTGCGCAGCCAACCGTCGCCGCTGATCACAGCGGCGGTCGCCGCCGGGTCGTCGAAGTAGCCCCGCATCACAGCGAAGCCTTTGACCAGGACCTCTCCGGGTGTGCCTGCCGGTGCGTCCACATCGTCGGCGCCGACCACCCTGACGGCCATCCCCGGGATCGGCCGGCCGCTCGTGGTCGCCACGATCTCGATCGGATCGTCGTGCCGGCACATGCTCACGGTGCCGGTTGTCTCGGTCAGGCCGTAACCGGTGACCACCGAGGAGAACCCGAGTCGGTCGCGCATTTCCCGCACCAGCTCCACCGGGACGACGGCGGCCCCGGTGACCGAGAGCCGCAGGCTCGAGCGGTCGGTGTCCCCGAGGTCGGCGTTCAGCAGCGACTGGAAGAGCGTGGGCGGGCCCGGCAACATCGAGATCCGCTCGCGTTCCACCAACTTCATCACGGTGGCCACGTCGAAGACCGGGCAGGGCACCACGGTGGCGCCGGTCAAGATGCAGGCCAGGATCCCGGACTTGAGCCCCGCGCAATGGAAGAAGGGGTACACCACCAGGTACCGGTCGCCATGCCGAAGACCGACCGTTTCGGACCACGACGCGTAGGTCCGCGTGCTGGCCCCGTGGGTGAGCATCGCCCCCTTGGGCAGGCCGGTGGTACCCGAGGTGAAGACGATGTCGGAGACGTCGTCGGCCTGGATGTCCGCCTCCCGAGATGGTTCGTCCTCGCCGCGGGCCAGGAACTGCTCCCAGGGCGTGGAGTGACCCGGAGGCCCGGACAGGACCACCGTCTCCATGGTGCGGGAGAGCTCGCGGTCATCAGCGAGCTGCTCGGCATAGTTGGTACCCAGGAAATCGGTGACGGTGAACAGCATCTTTACCCTGGCGATACGCAGCACCTGGGCGCCCTCGCCGAGCTTGAACCGGGTGTTGACCGGCACCAGCACGGCGCCCGCGGCGTACACACCGAGGGCCGCCACAATCCACTCCGCCGAGTTCGGTGCCCACAGCGCCACCCGATCGCCGGACCGGATCCCACTGCCGGCAAGCGCACGGGCGACGTCCGCCATCCGGTCGGCCAGACCGGTCCAGCTCAGCCGGGTGTCGCCGTCGACGACGGCGTCGTCGTCCGGCCACTGCTGCCAGGCACGCCGGACCGCGGCCGGGATCGTCAGAGCCGCCTTGGCCACCTGAGTCGCCCGGGTCACCTCTGCCGCACCGGACATCCTCACACCTCCGTCGTCGGCTCACGCCGGATCCGCCCGAACAACGACTCCTGCGCGAGGCTCGCACCGAGGCGGCCGTCGCGGGTGTGGACGGTGCCCGTGTACCAACCGCGGCCACCGGCCACACTGCGCGGCACCAGGTCGACGAGCACCCAGTCGTCCAACCGGATCGGGCGGTGCAGCCACAGGGAGTGGCTCAACGTCGGGCTCTGGCGCCACGGTCCCTCGTGCAACGCGATCAACCCGGTGGACATGTCCGAGAGGTAGGTCAGTACGGCGGCGTGCAGCAGCGGGTCCGCCGGATCGGTTGGATCCGCGACGGCCGCCAGGTCCGCCGTACACCGGGCCCAGTACCGCGTCGGCATGAACCCTGGCGCGTAGGGCTGGGCAGGGAGCCGGCAATCCATCGAGACGAGCAACGGAAGCCGCACGGGCTCGAGCTCATCGGGGTCGCCCGCGGCCGGTGCGGGGTCCATCTGCCGGTCCATGCCTTCCTCGCGGCGATGGAAGGACACCGCCATCGTGAAGAGCACCTCGCCCTTCTGGGTGGCCTCGACGCGGCGGGCGGAGAACGACCTCCCGTCGCGGTCCCGCGCGACCCGCAGGTACGTCGGACAGGCGTCGTCACCGCTGCGCAGGAAGTTGCCGTGCAGCGAGTGCGGCACGCGGTCGGGGGCAACCGTCTGCCCGGCCGCCAGCAGTGCCTGCGCCGCGACCTGTCCCCCGTAGAGCCAGCCGAACGTCGACGCCGCGCCCGCCGAGCAGAACAGGTCGTAGTCGAGCTGCTTGATCCGCAACAGGTCGAAAAGGGAGGACGTGTGGGTGGTCATCGGCCTCTCCACACCGGTTCCCGCACGTGCGGGCGGTCGATCGTGATCACCAGTACGGCACCCCGCCGCTCGAGGACGACACCCACGCATGCCTCCGGCGCTACTTCGCTACGTACTTGAGGTTTTGTACAGTATATAAATAGCAGGAAGCCACGGTCGACGTCGCCTCGATCCCGGTGGCCTCTGTCAGCGGGTGAACACCTGGGCCAATTCCTCGCGCAGCACCCGGCGCAGGAGCTTGCCGGTCTCGGTGAACGGGAGCTCGGCCCGGATGTCGATGCGCTCAGGGGTCCTGGTCGAGCGCAGCCTGGCCCGCACGTGCTCACGCAGCTCGGCCTCGTCGACGTTCGCCCCCGGTTCCACCGTGACAGCGGCCACCACCTTCTCCCCCCACTCGGCATCGGGCACACCGACGACGGCGGCCGCGACCACGGCCGGATGCGAGAGCAGGGCCGTCTCGATCTCACCCGGTGAGAGGTTCTCGCCGCCACGGACGATCACGTCATCGAGCCTGCCATGCACGTAGAGGTATCCATCCGCATCGATGTGGCCGGCGTCGTTGGTGCGGAACCAGCCATCCATCGGTCGGCCGGTGCGGCCGAGGTACTCGCCGGAGACCTGCTCGCCCCGCACCCAGATCTCGCCCCGGCTGCCCGCCGGCAGCTCTTCGTCGCCGTCGCCGCGGATCGACACATCGACGCCCGGCACCGGGCGTCCGACGGAGCCGAGCCGTGCCCGCATCCCCGGGGCGGTCGATCCGAACGCGTCGCGGTGATCACGTGGGCCGAGCAGCGCGATGGTACTGGAGGTCTCGGTCAGCCCGTAGGCGTTGACGAACCCCACCTCAGGGAGTACCCGCAGCGCGCGCTCGATGACCGCGACCGGCATCGGGCCGCCGCCGTAGGACAGTGCCCGCAGCGACGGAAGCCCGCCGCCGTCCCCCTCGGCGACGTCCAGGATGCGGGTGAGCATCGTCGGCACCACCATCGCGTGCGTCACCTTCTGTGTGCGAACCGCATCCACCCAGGCGCGCGGCTCGAACGCCTCGACCTGCACCACCCGGCGCCCGCCGAACGTGCACGACAGGACGGACGACACCCCAGCGATGTGATAGGGCGGCACGCTGACGATCGCCGCCTCGTCCTCCTCCGCACCGGCGAACTCGACGGTCGAGAGGATGTACGAGGCGAGGTTGCGGTGGCGCAGGACAGCGGCTTTCGGCTCACCCGTCGTTCCGCTCGTGTACAGCAGCACGGCGATGGCGTCCGGATCCCCTCCGCCGAGCTCCGCGTCCGGCCGTGACGGGTCTGCCGCGATCTCCAGCAGCTCCGCTCTGGTGACGAGCTCGATTCCCTTGATCGTCCCGATGCGCTGCGCCACCCCTTCGCCCACGACCACCACCGCCGGGGCCGTGCGCTGGACGAGCGCGCGCAGCTGGTCGTCGGGGAGCCGGTAGTTGATCGGCACGAACGGCATGCCCGCCGCGGCCGCGCCGAACAACGTGATCGGCACGGCCTCGGAGTTGAGGTCGACCAATGCCACCCTCTCCACCGGCAGCCCGGAGAGGAAGGCTCCGACACGGGCAGCACGAATGGCGAGCTCGCGCATCGTCATCCCGCCGTCTCGCGGTCCGACGGCCACTCGCTCGGGCATGCCCTCGCCGGCCATCTGCAACAACATCGTCAGGTGCATCCTGTTGTTCCGTTCCGTCGATCAGCGAAGTACCGCCGCGCGGCCGCGCACTCATGTCCACGCCACCACCGGGCCGGCCACGTCGACCATCTCCACGAGCTGCCGAGGGTCTGTGGCCAGGGGCAGAACCGCGGACCCCGATCCGTACACGGCCGTGGTGAGCCGATCGGCGTGCGTATCGGCATCGATACGCGGTCCATCCGCATCCCAGACCTCGACGGCGATGGGCAGGCCCAGCTCCTCCCCCACCGCCAGAAGGGCAGAGCTGCATGGTCCGAGCGGTCCGTCCGCCACGGCGAGGACCGGTCGAGCCGGGGCGTAGAGCCGCACGACCAGTGCACACGCGACGGCGAAGCCCTCCCCCTCCGGGCGCGCCGGCACGACGACACTGTCGAGCACGGTGGTGCCAAGGGTCCGCGCCACCCAGTATCCCGCCCGCCCCGCGTCGGCGGCGACGAAGCCACCGCGTCCCGCGACTACCGCGCCGTAGTTGCGAGTGGCCTGTGACGGCGTCAACGGCGAGCCCGACACTGCCCATCCGCGCTGTGTCGCCGTCGCCAACAACGTCCGGAGCCGCGGCACCTCGTCGACACTGCCACGTACCCACCAGTGCCGTGCGAGCTCGCCGAGTGCTTCGGGAGGAACCTCGATGCTCTCCGCCAGCTGCCAGCGATGAGCCGGGGACTCGTCGCGGTCGAGGCCCACGGCCACGATGAGGTCGGTGCCGGCCAGCCCACCGAGACGGAAGTCGTCGCGCTGGAGACCGACAGTGGCCCAGTGGTGCGGACTCTGCCAGTGGAAGATCCCCTTCGCGCCCCAGGTGTTGAGCACACCGAGGCCGCCCGCGGTGGCGAACGAATGCAGCGCCGGTACCTCGCGGGCCACCACAACACCCGGCCCGGCCAGCACGACCGGGCACTTGGCGCCGTTCAACCGCTGTCGCCAGCGCTCGACATCGGGGGCAGACGTCCCGGCGAGGGGCGCGACCACGTGATCGAGCGGGCCGGCCGGGCCCTCGAGATCGAGGGCGAGCTCGACGCGGCACGCGTGACCGGCCCGCGCATCCGTCACGGCCGACGATACGGCGGCGGGCAGCTGGTCCGGATCCACGACGACGTGGGTCCGCATCGGCAGGTCGCCGAACTCGATTGCACCGAAAGTCGACCGGGCAGTCAGGCCGTGCCAGGTCCGCTCGTGCGCCCGGGCGAGCAGCCCCGCGATCGCGGAATCGGCTACCGGCACGACGGGTACGCCCGGTAGCGCGGCGCCGATCACCGCATCGACGCCGGCCTCCCGCAGGAGGCGCCAGAGCCGGCGGCCGGCGGACTCCGCCACGGCCTCCGGCGGGATCATGTTCCGGTGAACTTGGGCCGACCTCCCTCGACGACATCGCCGCTGAAGCCATCGCCGCCGACGCGGACACCACGGCCACGCAACGCTGCCCGGGCCGCCTCGACTCTCATCCTCATGGCGTCCTTTATACATTACATAGTCTGCGATCGCGGCGAATACCAAGGAGTCGACAATCCCGGGAAGTCGAAGTAGGGCGGGCCTTCGGGGTCGGGCTTGTCCCGCCGGTTCTGCTTGTGGAAGCAGACGGCGTTGAAGTCGCCCGGCAAGGAGACCAAGGGCAGGATCAGGGTGTCCAACCCAGCGTAGGGAGAACGCCATGACCGCGACCGGCGAGTCGCCCCTCACCGCCCTGCCCGTTGTTCCGCTCGACCTGGAGCTTGCGGCGGCCGCGCCGACGGTGCTCGAGCAGCTCGGGAGCTCCACGGTGCTCGACGTCGGCGAGATGCGCCAGCGGCTGCGCAAGTTGACCGCGCAACGCATCGCGGCGACCAACATGTCGGGGGTGGACATCGAGGAGCTCGTCGTTCCCGGCCCGGCCGGCGATCCCGACGTCGCGCTGACCGTCGTGCGGCCGCGCGGGCATACCGGCACGGCCGCGCCCTGCCTCTACTCCATCCACGGTGGCGGCATGGTGGTCGGCGGGCGCCACGACTCCGTCCCTGAGCTCGTTCACTTCGCCAAGTACGGGGTGGCCGGGGTGTCGGTCGAGTACCGGCTCGCCCCCGAGCACCCGGACCCGGCGCCGGTTGAGGACAGCTACGCCGGGCTGGCGTGGGTCAGCGCGCACGCCGCCGAGCTGGGGATCGACCCGAGCCGGCTGGTGGTGATCGGCGGCAGCGCCGGCGGTGGGTTGGCCGCCGGCGTCACGCTGCTCGCCCGCGACCGTGGCGGCCCCGCACTGGCGGGTTCGGTGCTCGCGTGCCCGATGCTGGACGACCGCGACGAGACACTGTCCACCCGCCAGCACGAGCAGGCCGTGCTCTGGGACCGGACGCAGAACCGCGGGGGCTGGACCGCGCTGCTCGGCGAGCGGCGCGGCGGACCGCACGTGTCCGGGTACGCCGCCCCCGCCCGCGCGAGGGACCTGTCGAACCTGCCGCCGACGTTCCTGGACGTCGGGTCGGCGGAGGTCTTCCGCGACGAGACCGTCGACTACGCCTCGCGGATCTGGGCCGCCGGAGGCCACGCCGAGCTGCACGTCTGGGCCGGCGGCTTCCACGGGTTCGACGCCCTGGCTCCGACCGCCGCCGTCTCAACGGCCGCGCGGAGAGCGCGCAACGCCTGGATCCGCCGGACCCTCGGCGTCTGATCACGGTGGACTGGCGCGCCGGGCCCTACCCGTCGGTTGGTTGAGGCCCGCGTGGTCCAGCCGCGGTGGGTCCGAGCAAGTTTCGTGACGCCAGCAGCGCGACCACGTTCTCGGCCTCGGCGCGCAATGTTGCGGCGAACTCCTTCTCGGCGGTCGCGCCGTCACCTGCCTTCATCGCCCGCATCACCGCGCGCATGCCGCGCTTGTGGATCCGGATGACGCCTGGCACCTCCGCGAAAAAGTTGCCCGGGACGATGCTGGTGGCCATCACCCGCGCGATCGCATTGATCCGCCGCGACTGTGCCATCATCAACATCTGTCGTTGGAATGCGCTGTTGTGATCCCAGAACTCGTCAGGATCGCTCGTGGCCTGCAGCTTCTTGTGGGTGCCGGCGAGCGCCGCCATCCCCTCCGGCGACCCGCGCTCCGCCGCGCGCCGCGCGCCGAAGCCAAAGAGCAGCCCCAGCAGCTCGTAGTGGTCGTAGGTGGAGTTCTCGTCGAGCCCGTTGACGAACGCCCCTCGGTGCGGCTCGGTGATCACCCAACCCTCGCGGTCCAGCGCTATGACCGCCTCGCGCACCGGAACCCGACTCACCCGCAGCTCGGCCGCGATCTCATCCTGCGGCACCCGGGAGCCGGCGGGCAGACGGTTGTCGAAGATCATGCGACGGATGTGGTCCGCGACCTGCTGCGCACTGGTCGGGCGGGACAGCCCGCCCGGAGACGATTCGATGTCGCCGATCCCGACCCGTTCGGCGTCCGCCCGAATGGCGATCACGGCCTCCTCAACCCGTACCCAGAGGATCGTCCCCAGGCAGCACTATATGTAGAAGGTATACATGCTACCGCGGCGGCACTTGGCATCAGGTGCCGGTGAACAACGGTCGCCGTCCCTCGAACATGGCCACCATCCCCTCGCGCCGGTCGTGGGTCGGGGACAGCAGCGCGATCGCCGCCGACTCCTCGGCGAACGACGTGCTCATGTCGCTGACCAGAGACCGCCGGTAGAGGCGCTTGGTCTGCCCCAGGCTCAGGGTCGGGCCCTCGGCGAGCCTCCCGGCGAGCTCGCGGGCTGTCGGCTCGACCGTCTCGTCGAGAACCAGCCTGTTGACCGCGCCCCACCGATGCAGGTCGACCGCCGTGACGGTGTCGCCCAGCATCGCGATCTCGTTGAGCACGTGGAACGGCAGGATGCGCGGCAGGAAGAACGGGTCGCCGGCGTGCGGGGCCATCCCGCGCCGTCCGAACGCGTGCGTCCACCGGGAGTCCGCGCTCGCGACCACCAGGTCCGCGAGCAGTGCCATCAGCCACCCGATACCGGCCACCCGTCCCCGCACCGCGCTGACCACGGGCGTCTCCACCTCCCACAGGATCCGGAAGAGATCCTGATAGGGGCGCATCGGCAGGCGGTAGGCGAGCGGCGTGTCCGGTGCGTTGCCCGCCGAGGCCGCGAGGTCGGCGCCAACGCAGAAATCCGGCCCGGCGCCGCACAGCACTATGCATCGCACGGCGGCGTCCAGGTCGGCCGACAACAGTGTCTCGGCCAGCTCGGCGCGCATCACTCCGTCGATCCCGTTGCGGGCGGCGGGCCGGTTCAGCCGCACCCACAGGACCCCGTCCGCCCGCTCGAGGACCAACGTGCTCGGCTCCGGCAACGCCGTGTCCGCGGGTTGTTCACTCACCGACGTCATGTTCGCTTCTCCTCAACGCTGGTGCCCAGGATCGACACGAAGCTGACCATCTCGCCCGGGTAGCCCCCGAGGTTGTGGGTGAGCGCGAGCGATCGGGAGCCGAGCGTGGAGATCCGTCGATTCTCCGGCGCCTCGCCACGCAGCTGAAGCCACGCCTCGAAGATCATCCGCAGTCCCGAGGCGCCCACCGGGTGCCCGAAGGCCTTCAGCCCCCCGTCGGGATTGACCGGCAGCTCGCCGTCCAGGTCATAGGTGCCCGCGAGCACCTCTTTCCACGCGGTGCCGCGCTCGGCGAACCCGAGCTCCTCCATCAGCACGATCTCGGTGGGCGTGAAGCAGTCGTGCACCTCGGCCATCGCGATCTCCTCGCGCGGCGAGGTCACCCCGGCCTGCGCGTACGCGTCGGCGGCGGACTGGCCCACCTCGGGAAACGTCGTGTAGTCGTAGGCCGG
>Ga0137415_10005790_pt1 | contig 12231 bp, 10 predicted proteins | sample CZODoug3_1_1_16f_FD_183082 | JGI IMG/M metagenome (GOLD analysis project Ga0137415, IMG submission 183082) | Vadose zone soil fungal communities from Angelo Coast Range Reserve, California, USA - CZODoug3_1_1_16fungal (Hybrid Assembly) | ecosystem: Environmental > Terrestrial > Soil > Vadose...
AAATCGCGCGGCGCTTCACCGCGATCTGCCTGGAGGACGCCGCGTGAGGCGACCGGCGCGGCGCGCCGGGGGGAAAGGCGGTGCCGGCAAGGCTCCGCGCGCGCAGGAATCCGGCTCGGGCGACGACGGGCGGTCGATCCCCTGGCCCTGGGCGTACGCCGGGATCGCGCTCCTCGTCCTTCTCTTCTTCTATCCGATCACGTTCGGGAAGGTCTTTCTCTCGCCCGACTCGGTCGCGCCGGCAGGATTCGCGCGGATCGCGCTCGAGGCGCTGAAGACGCGCCACGTCTACGCGCTCTGGAATCCCTACCATTTCCTGGGCATGCCCAGCTTCGGGAGCCTGACGTTCGTTCCCTTCGTCTATCCGCTCGACATCGTGTTCGGATTCCTGAACAAGACGCTCCACTTCCCGGATCTGACCTGGCTCCTCGCGCACTATCTCCTGATGGGGCTCTCGATGCTCCTCTTCCTGCGCTCGCTCGGCGCCGCGCCCGAGGGGGCTGTCCTTGGGGCGTTGACCTTCGCCCTCACGCCCAATCTGATCGCGGTGGGCGCGTTCGGGCACGGAAGCCAGATCATGACCGCGGCCTACATCCCGCTCCTCCTCTACCTCCTGGACCGGTACGCCCGGCGGGGCTCGCTCCTCTGGCTCGCGGGGTTCGCGGCGGCGGCGGCCCTCCAGCTCCTGCGCAGCCACGTGCAGATCGTGTTCTACACCTGGCTCGCCCTGGGCGGGTACGCGCTCTTCCTCACGATCACGGCCGCGAAGGAAGGAAGGAAGGGAGAGGCGGCGCGCGCGCTGGGCGGTCTCGTGGCGGGGCTCGGCCTCGCGTTCGGCATGAGCGCGTTTCTCTATCTGCCCACGCACGAGTACTCGAATCTGTCGATCCGCGGTGCGGGCGAAGGAGGCGGCGCCGGTCTCCTGTACGCCACTTCCTGGTCCTTCCATCCACGTGAGATCCTGACGTTCGTCATCCCGAGCATGTTCGGGTTCGGCGGACGAACCTACTGGGGAAGCATGCCGTTCACCGACTACCCGAACTACATGGGCATCGTTCCGCTCATGCTCGCGGTCTACGGCGCGATGCGCTGGCCCGGCAAGGTGCGCTGGTATCTGGTCGCCATGATCGCGCTCGCGCTCCTCATGAGCTTCGGGAAGCACTTCCAGCCGCTCTACTCGCTCCTCTACTACCATCTCCCGTTCTTCAACAAGTTCCGCGTGCCCGTGATGATCCTGGTCCTGGTGCAGTTCGCGACCGCGGCGCTCGCGGCCTTCGGGGTCACGAAAGCGCTCGAGCGTCCCCCGTCGCGCGAGAAAGGGAAGGATCCCGGCGCCCCCTGGGTGCGCGCGGGAATCCTCGCCGCCGTGGCGGGCGTGGCGGTGACGGCGCTCCTCCACGCGCTCTCGGACACGCTGGTCGCATCCGCGCAGCACGGGCACCCGAACCTGGGCGCGGAAGGCGCCAGGCAGGCGCTGGACATGGCCTCGCTGGACGCGATCAAATCGGCGCTGATTCTCGGGATCGGGTTCCTGGTCGTGGGCTTCGCGCGGCGGGGAAGGATGACCCGCTCGGCAGGGGCCTTGGCGCTCCTCCTCGTCACCGTGGCCGATCTCTGGGTCATCGACCGGAAGATCATGGACCCCCAGGTGGGATCGGCGGAGGACTACGCGGGGTACTTCCAGGAGACGCCCGAGGTCACGTTCCTCAAGTCGGATCCATCCCTCTTCCGAGTCCTGCCGCTGGATCCGCACGACAGCCGGCTCGCGGCGTACGGGGTCGCCTCGGTCCTGGGCTACCACCCCGCGAAGCCCAAGCTCTACCAGGCGCTCGCGGACACGGCGGGAATCATGAACAGCCTGGACATGCTGAAGTTCCTGAACGTGAAGTACGTGCTCCTGGACGGCAAGCTCCCGGACACGACCCCGGGCGTCACGCTCCGGCAGGAGGGGGCCATCAACGTCTACGAGATCCAGGGAGCCTTGCCGCGGGCTTACGTGGTGCACCGGCTGAAGCCGGTCTTGAACGACACGGTGGCGCTGGCCACCATCCGCACGCGCGATTTCGATCCCGCGCAGGAGGCGCTCTGGACCGAGCCCGATCCGCTGCCGCCCATGGGGGCGCCTGCCGTGCCCGATTCGGTGCGCGTGATCCGGTATGACTTCAACGAGGCGGAGTTCATGGCATCCACCACCTCGCCCGGGCTCTTCGTGCTCTCGGACCAGTGGGATCCGGACTGGAGGGCCACCGTGGACGGGAAGCCGTCGGCGATCCACCGCGTGGATTACCTGATGCGCGGGGTGCTGATCGGACCCGGCGTGCACCGGATCCGCTTCACCTATGTGCCGCACGCGCTCGAGGCCGGGATCAGGATCTCGACGCTGTCGCTCGCGCTCACGGTCCTCCTCGCGGGCGCTGGGTTCTTCCTGAGCCGGCGCCGCCCCCGGGGGGAGACTACGTGAAGGCGCTCATCGTCATCCCGACCTACAACGAGAAGGAAAACCTCGTTCCGCTTCTAGGCGAGATCTTCGCGAAGAACCTTCCCCTGGAGGTTCTGATCATCGACGACAACTCGCCGGACGGCACGGGCGCTGTCGCGGACGAGATCCAGGCCTCCAATCCGCGCGTGCACGTGATCCACCGCGCGGGGAAGATGGGGCTGGGATCGGCGTACGTCGTCGGATTCAAGTACGCGCTGGCGCGCGACTACGACGCGGTGTTCGAGATGGACGCCGATTTCTCCCACAGTCCGGATTCGCTGGGCGAGTTCCTGCGCGAGCTGGAGAACGCGGATCTGGTGCTGGGGTCGCGCTACCTGCACGGCGTGACGGTGGTGAACTGGCCGCTGAGCCGGCTCATCCTCTCCTACGGCGCGAACGTCTACAGTCGGTTCGTCACCGGTGTCCCCGTGAAGGACCTCACCGGTGGGTTCAAGTGCTTCCGCCGAACGGTCCTCGAGGCGCTGGACCTCGACCGCGTGCGATCCGACGGCTACGGATTCCAGATCGAGGTGAACTTCAAAGCCTGGCGGAAGGGATTCCGCATTCGCGAGATTCCGATCCTGTTCGTGGCTCGCCGGGTGGGTGAGTCCAAGATGTCGCGGCGGATCGTCTTCGAAGCCGCGTGGATGGTGTGGAGACTCCGCATCCTCGACCTGATCGGCGCCCTCTAGGGGGACGCACCCGTGTCTCTGTCCCTCATCGTGGTCCACTACCGGAGCCGCCCCGCCCTCGAGCGGCTGCTTGCCTCGCTCCGGGAGGCGCAGCCCGCGCCCATCCGAGAGATCCTGGTCGTGAACAACTCCGGGGATCCGGTGGAGGACCTCCTCCACGGACTGCCCTGGCCCGCGCGGGTCATGACCCCGGGACGGAACCTGGGCTACGCGCGCGGGGTGAATGAGGGTATCCGGGCCGCCCGAGAGGAGCAGGTCCTGATCCTGAACCCCGACATCCTGGTATCGGCCGGCTCCATCGAAACGCTCATGCGGTGCGCGGAGGAGCATCCCCGGGCCGGGATCGTGGCCCCCCGGCTCCTGAACGCCGACGGAACGCTTCAGCTTTCCGCGCGGCGATTCTACACGTGGAAGACCCTCCTCTTGCGGCGTGCGCCTCTCGGGCCGTACGCGGCACGGAGCCGCACCCTGCGCGATCACCTGATGGCCGACTGGGACCACGCGGACACGCGTCCCGTGGACTGGGTTCTGGGGGCGGCCATGCTCGCGCGCAAGCGCGCCATTCGCGACGTGGGGCTGATGGATGAGCGCTACTTCCTGTACTTCGAGGACGTGGACTGGTGCCAGCGTATGTGGCGCCACGGGTACGACGTGCTCTACTGCGCCGAAGCTCCCATGGTGCACGAGTACGCGCGCGCGTCGGCGCACAGGTCGTGCCAGCCAAGCTCGGAATCGAGGTCCGCGGCGTGGACGGCCAGCCGAGCCACCCAGCGTGACAGCGCGCGCAGTCGATCGTAGTCCACGGTGTCGGGCGTGTCGGCAGCCGTGTGGTAGGTCTCGGTCCGGCCGGACGTGAGAAAGAGAAACGGCCGTTGCCCGTGCTCGCGCAAGCCGTGATAGTCGCTGCGCGCGAAGCGGGAACCCGGCCGATAGGGCATCACTTCGATCATCGACAGGCTCAGCCTGACCGGCTCCACACGCGCGGCCGGAGCAACGTCGCGCACGAGGGACACCAGGCTCGGATCCGCTTCGGCGCCGAGGACGAACAACGCATCCGCCAGCCCGGCCGATCGAATTTCAGGTGATGCGCGTCCACCCATGAGATCGAAGACGAGCGCGAGGTCGAGCCGGTCCGCCGGCAGCGGCGGGTTGCGCCAGAACCACGACGATCCCATCCGCTCCGTGCGAACATCCGGCGGCTCCTCGGCATCCGGGAAGAGCAGGACGACGTGGCGTCGCAGCGCGGGCCGGGTTCGGCCGAGCGAATGCCCAAGCGCCAGAACGAGCGCGACCGAGCTCGCGTTGTCGTCGGCTCCGGCGTGGACTTTGCCGCCGAGCATGCCCCGGTGGTCGTAGTGCGCGACGAGGACGATCCAGCGCGCGTCGCGTTCGGGCGCTCGATAGATCGCGCCGACGTTGATCGCGTACGGCTCAGCGTCGCGGCCGTTGGGAAACGTGGGTTGCTCGAAGCTTTGGCCGAAGAGCGGCGCGAGGCCCGCCGCTTTCAGGCCCGCGATGATGTGCGCGCGGGCCCGGGCGCTGCCCTCCGTGCCGCGGAGGCGACCCTGAAGCTCCGGCGCGGCGAGGTAATGGACGTCGGGCTCGATGGTCGAGACGTCCACGCCCGCGGCAACGTTGTTCGCGTTCGCGGAAACGGGCGACGGGCCCGCAGCCGTCGAGGAGTTGTCGACGAAGTGGTAGGGCAAGGGCTTGAGCGGACTCATCGCGCACCCCGCGAGAGACACGCCGACGGCCGTCACGACCGCCGCGATCTTCCTGGGCCTTCGCCGCGGCCCAGCTGCCGCGGTCAACTAGACCGTCTGGAGAATCTCGGCCGACGCCATCTCCGGCGTCAGGATCTCGCGCCAGTCGGCGTCGCGCGGCACCACGCCCTCGGAGGCCCGCAGCGGGTAGTACGTCGGGTTGATCCCGCGTGGCGTGCCGCCGTCCCGAACCGTCTTCACGGCCGCGAGCAGCAGGCGACGGGCCTGGATGATCGCCTTGTCGGCCGGCCCGAGGTGCTCCTTGCTGCGATCGACGACGCGCCCCATGCTTTCCTGAATCCCGCGGTCCTGGGTGTTGATGCCGTCGATCCCGGTGAACGTCTCGGTCTTCTGCACCTGCCGGTCCAGCAGATAGTTGTTCTGTCGATTCGCCTTCGAGCGGAATGTGGTCTGATCGACGTGGTCGGGGCCGTTGCCCGAGCGACGCTCGAGCCGATCTTCCTCGTCCAGCACCTCCTCGGTGGTGCTGTGGTGCCAGTTGTAGACCATCGTCGTGCCGTCATCCATCGGGACCCAGATGTGACCGGCGACCGCCGGGAAGCCCTTGTGCGTCAGATAGGGCCGGATCTGGTGGAACGGCATCACGAAGTGATAGGTGCGGATATGAATCTCGTCCTCGCCAAGCGGCCGGATGCCCGAGTACTGGTAGCCCCAGTCGGTCAGGTCGACGACCAGGGACGGGGCCTTGCCGCGCACGAACGCGGTCGTGGGATTCAGGCCCCCGCGCTTGGAGTTGGGGACGAGGAGCCGATGCAGGATGGGGGCGTGCGAGGTGTCGATGCCGCCCTCGAGCGCCTGGAGCCAGTTGCACTCCTCGATCACCTTCGACACGTGCCGGTGAGTAGCCGGTGCCTGCGTCCAGGCGAACTTCGGGAGCGGTGGCTGCAGATCCGGTGGGCCCATGTAGGCCCAGACGACGCCGCCCACCTCGACGGCGGGATACGACGGCTGGCGGATCTTGGTCTTGAAGGAGAGCTCCTCCGGCTCGTTCATCATGTCCACGCAGCGGCCGGTGACATCGAACTTCCAGCCGTGGTAGACGCAGCGCAGACCGCACTCTTCGTTGCGCCCGAAGAACAACGACGCGCGCCGATGCGGGCACAGCTCCTCGAGGAGCCCGATGCGTCCCTCCGTGTCGCGGAAGGCGACGAGATCCTCGCCCAAAAGCCTCACTCGGACGGGCGGGCAATCGGGCCCGGGCAATTCCCAGGCGAGCAGCGCCGGAATCCAGTAGCGCCGCAACGTGTTGCCCATCGGTGTGCCGGTACCAACCCGAGTGATGAGCTCGTTCTCTTCGTGGGTCAGCATGGTCTCCCTCCCCGCCGGAGTCTTGGCCGATTATACTGCGGTCCACGCCGTCTTCGCCGCGCCACCATTTGACCTTGACCGCCCTGGCGAACCCCGCCATTGTCCGGTGATGCCGAGATCGGTCGACGTCGCCATGACGCTCGCCCGCATCGCCACGCGCGACGGCGTCTGGCTCGACGGCATCGTCGCCGAGCCGGGAGGCCGTCGCGGGGCGGCGCTCGTCTGGGTGCACGGTCTCGGATCGGTGTTCTCCTCGGGCCAGCCGCTCACGCGGGCGCTCGCGGAGGGCCTGAACGCGGCCGGCATCGCGTACTTCAAGTTCAACAACCGCGGTCACGACGTCGTCGCCGGCCGCGGCCGGCACCTCGCCGGCGCGGCGTTCGAGCGCTTCCGGCAGAGCGTCGAAGACATCCGGGCGATGGTTGCCTTCGTTCGCAGGCGCGGATACCGCCGCGTTTTCCTGGCCGGGCACTCGACGGGCGCCAACAAGGTGCTGTACTACGGCGCCCGCGTCCGTGACCCACGAGTCGGGGGGATCATCCTGGTCGGCCCGGTCTCGGACGTGGCGGCCGAGGCCAAACGGCTCGGCGCGCGCGAGCTACGCCGCCGGGTCGCCGCGGCCGAGCGAATCGCCCGGCGCGATCCGCAGGCCCTCGTGCCACGGGCCTGGGGGTTCTGGAGCGCGCACCGGTACATCAGCCTCTACCGGCCCGGCGAAGACGAGGACGTGTTTCCCTACTATCGGCCGAATGCTCGGTGGACGACGTTCCGGGCAGTGCGCTTGCCGCTCGCCGCGATCCTGGGAAGCCGCGACGAGTATCTCGACCGCCCGGCGCGCGAGGTGATCGAGGCCTTCCGCCGAAACGCGGAGCGCGCCCGCTCGTTCACGGGAGCCGTCGTTCCACGGGCCCGCCACGGCTTTCAGGGCCACGAGCGCGAGCTGGCGGACCTCGCCGTCCGCTGGATCGGCGCTCATCGGAGAGCGTAACGATTACCGGGTAACTTTGCGAACCAAGCAGCCGGCGCGCGCTCGACCTCGCCGATCCCACCCCTCCTCACCGCATCGAGAGCACACGAAAAGCCAAGGCGATCACCGACGCGCCCCGCGTCTCGGTCCCGACGGCATGGCGCTTGCCTCCAGCGAGGCGGGTCGGCCAACACGAAGTCGCCGACTCAGGAGGGATCATGAAAAACGAACAAGTCACCGAGCTCTTGTATCAGGCGCTGGAGACCGAGAGAGGCGGCATCCAGGTTTATGAGACCGCACTCAAGTGCGTCGTCAATGCCGACCTCAAGAAGGAGTGGGAAGAGTACCTCGACCAGACCCGCAACCACGAGCGCATCGTCCTCGAGGTGATGGACGCGCTCGCGCTCGACCCGGACATGGAAACCCCGGGCCGGCTGGTCGTCCGCCATATCGGGGAGTCGCTGGTCGACGCCATGGAGATGGCGCTGGACGACGGGCCGCCCGAGGCCGCGCAGCTCGTGGCATGTGAGTGCGTGGTCGAGGCCGAGACCAAGGACCACCTGAACTGGGAGCTGATTCACGAGATCGCCGAGAAATCGAAGGGGGATCTCCGGCAGACGCTGATGACCGCCTACGACCAGGTGGAGGACGAGGAGGACGAGCACCTCTACCACTCGACCGGCTGGTGCCGCGAGCTGTGGATCGAGTCGCTCGGGATGCCTGCGGTGCTGCCCCCGCCCGAGGAAGAGAAAGAAGTGAAGACCGCGATCGGGGCCGCGCGCGCCAAGAAGTCGCGCAGGGAGATGCTGTAGCGCCCTCGACGGGGCCTCGGTCGTCCGAGGCCCCGGCCTATCCGAGGCTGGCGAGCCGGACGCGACGCCGAGGGGCGAGCATCGGCGCGAAGAGGTCGCCGCGCTTGGCCACGCGCGCCGGCACGTTGTCGATGCGGAAGTCCTCGATCGCCAGGGCGCGCTCGATCTCCGACCACTCGACCGGCGTCGAGACCGCAGCCGCGGGGTGCGGGCGCACCGAGTAGACCGACGCCAGGGTGCGGCCCCACGCGTTCTGGTTGTAGTCGACCAGCACGCGCTCGGTCGGACGCTTGGCCACCCGGTACTCGGCGGTGAGCAGGCGCGGATGAGCGCCCGCGAGCGACACCGCGATGGTCTTCGCGACCGACCACACGTCCTTCTGCGTCGGACCGCGCACGATCGGCACGTAGACGTGAATTCCCCGCGAGCCCGTCGTCTTTGGATAGCTCGGCATCTTCAGGGAGTCGAGCGTCTCCTTCAGGATCAGCGCCGCCTCCCTCACCTGCGCGAACGTGGCGCCCTTCACCGGGTCGAGGTCGAAGTGCAGATAGTCGGGCCGGTCCGTGTCGTCGCACCGCGCGTACCACTGGTTCAGATCGATGCAGCCGAGATTCACGACCCAGAGCAGCGCCGGAAGGTCCTGAATGATCGGGAAATCGATCACGTTGCCCGATTCGTGCTCGATCGAGCACGTCTCGATCCAGTCCGGTCGAGGCGACGGCGCGCGCTTCATGAAGAAGAAGTCGCCGGCAGCGCCGTTCGGATAGCGCTTCATCACCATGGCGCGGTCGCGCAGGTGGGGCAGGAGCGCCCCCGAGACGTCCACGTAGTACTGGAGGAGATCGCCCTTCGTGACACCGAGCTCGGGCCAGAACGGCTTTCGCAGATTCGTCAGATGCACCGAGCGCGACCCTGCCCGCATCTCGACCGTGTCGACGTCGGTCGGGATCACGCGGCGGGGCGCTCCCGTCGAGCGGGCGCGCTTCGCGCCGGCCGGACTCATCGGGCCGGCGGCGGCAGGCGCGGCGCCCGGGGCCCGCGGCGCACGACGTCGCCAACGCCCACGTAGTCGAGCTCGGTGCCGGCGCGCGCGCACCGGAGCAGCAACCCGCCGCGGCTCATGTCGCCGCGGCCCACGAAGTCGGCGGGAAATCGCAGCCGCTCGCCCAGCACGGCGAGCAGCGGATCGATGTACTTGCCGGTGGCGATGCTCCCGAGCAGGACGACCTCGCCGCCCGCTCCGATGCGCCGGGCCAGCCGGCGCGCGTCGCGGTCGAGCGGCTCACGGTAGCGCGGATCGTCGCCCTCGATGTCGACGGTCGCGAAGCGTCGAAGCCGCGACACGTCCACCGGCTCGTCGGCCGGCCGCAGTCCGTCGGTCGGCGTGATGACGAAGACGCCCGCGCGCCCGTCCGGCGGCTGCGCGAACGCGCGCGCGTAGGTCAGCTTGCCGCGAAAGTAGAGACCGCTCAGAAACGAGAAGACCTCGCCGAGCGGGGCGCCGGCCCCGACGCGAACCCGCTGGGCGAGATCGAACGACGCGCGCTCGCTCATGACCAGCTGGGCGCGCTGTCCCCCGCAGTGGGCGGGCGAGAGCAGGAAGATCCGGCTCACGTCCGGCCCGTCGGCGCCACCGACCGCGCGAACTCCTCGGCGCCCAGCGTGTTCAGCACTTCGCCGCGCCGCACCCAGCCTCGTCGCGCCATCGCCACACCATAGCGGACATTGCCGAGCTCGGCCATCGAGTGAGCGTCGGTCGAGACGACGAAGCGGATGCCGCGTTCGCGAGCGGCCCGGAGCCAGCGCGGCGCCAGGTCGAGGCGTCGGGGATCGCCGTTGATTTCCACCGCCGCGCGGCCGCCGGCCACGGCGTCCAGCACGTCCTCCACGCGGCACTCGACCGGCGGCCGCGAGAGAACGAGGCGTCCGAGCGCGTGGCCCCAGATCTTGAAGCACGGTAAGGTCATCGCGCGGACCAGACGCTCCGTCATCTGATCCGCGTCCATGCGATGGCGCCGATGGATACTCGCGATGACCACGTCGAGCTCCGCGACAATCGCATCAGGATAGTCGAGGCTTCCGTCGGCGAGGATGTCCGACTCCGTTCCGCGCAGGAGCCGCACCGACACCGTCTCTTGCACGCGCGCGATCTCCTCCCACTGGGCTTTCAACCGGTCGACCGTGAGACCGCCCGCGTAGGCCGCGGACGGCGAGTGGTCGGTGATCGTCATGTACTCCATCCCCAGCGCATCCGCCGCTCGCGCCATCTGCTCGACGGTGTGCTGGCCGTCGCTGAACACGGTATGACAATGCACGAGGCCTCTGAGCTCCTCCGCGGTGACGAGGTCTCCCGGCAAATCGCCGGATAGGGCGGCCTCGATCTCGCCGGCGCCCTCCCGGAGCTCGGGCGGGATGAACGGCAGCCCCAGCCGACGGTAGATCTCCTCTTCGCTCTCGCCGGCGAGACGAACACCGCGCTCTCGGGCCAACCGCTCGAGATGCTGCACGTGGGCCGCCGAGCCCGTCTCGCGCAGCAGCGTGGTCGCATACGCGGCGCGTTGAGCGACGTGAGCTCGAACCGGAAGACCGGTCGCCAGGCGCCCCTCGATGGCTGCCTTGTCGCGCGAGGTCACCTCGGCGAGCATCGGCGCCCTGAGCGCGTCCTTCATCGTGTCCGCGGGTCGGTCCGAGGCGATCACCAGCGAGAGCTCGTCGACGGACTCAGCCCAGCGGCGCAGGTCGCCCGCAATCACCGCCGTCGCGGCGCCCGACGCCTTCGCGAGATAGACGCGCATCGCCTCGGCCAGCGCGAGCGCCTCGGGCAAGAGCACACGCTGCGCCTCGGGCCCTCGCAGGCGGCGAATGGCGTCGAGAATCCGGCGCTCGGTCTTTTCGCCCACGCCCTTGATCGTTCTCACGCGGCCCGCCACGCAGGCCGCTTCGAGATCGTCGAGCGTCTCGATGCCGAGCGCCTCGTGGAGCACGGCGATCTTGTCGAGTCCCAGGCGGGGGATGCGGGAGAGCTCGAGCGCGACGGCGGGCACGCGCCGCCGCTGCTCCTCGAGCGCCGGCGAGCGGCCGGTCTGGTAGAGCTCCGTGATCATCGCGGCCAGCGCCGAGCCGATACCGGGCAAGGTGGTGAGCCGGCGCGCCTCGACGAGCTCACCGAGGTCGGCGTCGAGGCGTTCGAGAACCTCGGCGCCGCGCGAGTAGGCGCGCGCCTTGAACGGCTCCTGACCGGACACCGCGAGGAGCCCGGCCATCTCGCGCAGGGCTCGGGCGATCGTCAGCCGATCGACTCGCGGTGTCGCGCCTCGCTCTTCTTCCATCGTTCCGGGTTCCCGTGGGGCCCGATGAGATCAGTATGCCAGGACTCAAAATTGAACCTCGGTTCGACACGCTGCGCTAGACTCGACGCGATGGCGGTGCCCGGGCGAGAGCTCGCCGTGCTTCTCGAGCGACAGGGATTCGACTTCTTCGCCGGCGTGCCGTGCTCGCTGATCGAGGATCTGATCGCCGCGCTCGAGGCTCACCCCACCCTGCCCTATATTCCGGCCCCGCGTGAAGACGTTGCGGTCGGACTGGCTGCCGGCGCCTGGTTCGCCGGCCGACGACCCGCGGTCCTGATGCAGAATTCCGGCCTCGGCACGAGCCTCAATGCGCTCGCCTCGCTCGCGCTCATGTACGGTCTCCCGGCCCTGCTGATGGTGACCTGGCGCGGTCATCGCGGCAAGGACGCGCCGGAGCACATCCTGACCGGCGAGATCTCGCCCGGGCTTCTCGACTTGCTCGGGATTCCCCACAGGGTGCTCGCCGCCGATACGCTCGAAGCCGACCTCGCCTGGACGGTGGAGACGATGGACAAGGCGATGCAACCCGTCGCCCTCCTCGTTCCCCCCGAGGTCGTCGAGATCGGCAAAGCCGGGCACGGAGCAACCGCCCGGACTCGTCTCGTCACGAGCGACACGACCATTGCCGCGGACTCGCGGACGGTCGGCACGCCTGCGGTTCTCACGCCGCGTCTCTCGAGGCTCGACGCGATCGCCGCCGCGCGTAAGGCTCTCGGACGCGAGCCGGTGATCCACGCCAACGGCTACATATGCCGCGAATCCTTCTCCCTAAGCGACCAACCGGAGAATTTTTACATGCTCGGCTCCATAAACCTAACCTCAGCGATCGATCTCGGATT
>Ga0137415_10005791_pt1 | contig 12228 bp, 18 predicted proteins | sample CZODoug3_1_1_16f_FD_183082 | JGI IMG/M metagenome (GOLD analysis project Ga0137415, IMG submission 183082) | Vadose zone soil fungal communities from Angelo Coast Range Reserve, California, USA - CZODoug3_1_1_16fungal (Hybrid Assembly) | ecosystem: Environmental > Terrestrial > Soil > Vadose...
GGGTATATCCTTGCCTTCTTTCGCGTCCGCAACGAGTAGGGGCTACCGAGGTGTATCGCAGGCACGGACTGTCGTCCGCCAGCCTTGCGCCGGCGGGCGGGTCGCCCGCAGCGTAAGCGCGATCCGGTAGACAGCGGCGAGGGGAAACTACCATGACCACTCCAGCGTCGTCTCAGCCGTCTGCGCGCGGTGCTGCTTCCGTTCTGATACCAATTGGCGTTCGTGTTGCGTCAACGCTCTGCTGGATCGTCGGCGTCCTCACCATCCTCGTTAACGTTGCCGTTGGCATTCCGGCTATCTCTGCCGGCGGTAGTCTCTTCTTCGTGGCGGTGAATCTCGTCGCTGGCGGAGCGGTGTGCCTGGCGGGGCTCTTGATTCGCCGTCAGCGGCGACTCGGCGTGTTGGTGATGCTCCTCGCGTGGGCGCTGCCGACACTCGTCCTGGTTCTCAATCACCAGAGCGCCCGAGGATCATTCTTATTGTTCGTGGCGCTCGTATTTGCCGGAGCCAACTGGAAACACTTCCGTTAAGGGAGGCTGTCTAACAAGCGCTTGAAGCTGGGGGGCGGTGATCGCATTAAGGGAAGGGGAGTGTCCGCTCCGAATGTCATGTACAAGCACACGCAAGTTGGCCATCTCACCATCGGCATCCTGCTTGGCACTGGGGCAGTCACAGCCTGGCTCCTAGTCGCCCGAGCCGGCCCCGTCCTCATTCTCGGCATCGTGCTCGTGGTCTTGCTCGCGGCGGCCTTCCTCTTTGGGTCCCTCACCACGGAAGTCGATGAACAGCGCTTTACGTTTTGGTTCGGGCCGGGCGTGATGCGGCGTTCCTTTCCCCTGTCGGAGATTCAGTCGTGCACGCCCGCAACGAGCCCCTGGTGGTATGGTAGAGGGATTCACTGGACCCCCGACGGCTGGCTTTACAATGTGGCCGGTGGAGGGGCGGTGCAGCTGACGCTGGGCGATGGTCGGCGACTGCGAGTTGGGACGGATGAGCCCGAGGAGTTGTGTCGCCTGATTCGGCACGGGAAGGGAGCGGTCTAACAAGCGCCTGAAGCTGGCGGGCGCAAATCGTTCTAAGGGGAAGCGGAGTGTTGTGCCCCTGGCGGGCACGGACTTCGTCCGACGACCTTGCGCCCGCGGGCGAGTCGCTCGCAGCTTAAGCGCGATCCGTTAGGCGGCTCAACTTCAGACCGTGTCGCACGCCGTTGTTCGTGGAGGCTCTATGGCTGGCATGGATACGGTGGTCGAGGCAAATCGCGCTGCCGTGAACGATCTCCTGGCGGCCGCCAAGGCACGCGAAGACGTGTGGACGGAGCCGCGGGCGCCCGGCAAGTGGTCGCCGTCGCAGCTTGTGGAACACGTTGCGCGCTCCCTGGAAGAATCCGCGAATGAGGTGCGTGGCGTGCGATCCAAGTTTCCCAATTTGCCGTTCTTTCTGAGACCTGTCGCCCGAACCCTGCTCTTTAATCGGGTGTTGCGGAAGGGGACATTTCCCCGAGCCCGGACGAGCCGGCCATTCAATCCGATCGAAGGACCTGCAACACTGGCGGATGCCCAGCGCCGACTGGACCAGGCGGTCGGCGCGTTCATCGAGGCGTGCCACGAGTGTGCCTCAGGTGATCACAAAGTCACGAGTACGGTATTCGGCGTGGTCGCGGTTCACGATTATGCCCGATTTCAGGAGTGCCACACGCGGCATCATACGCGGCAACTCGGCAGCTTAAGCGCGGTCCGTTAGGCAGCGCCACTCAATCGCACTTGGCGCCAGCAAACTGTAGCCCCCTTGAAATCCGTTTCCGATCACCTGGCCGAGGTAGAAACATGAAGAACGTTGCGAACTCCCGATTCACCATCAACAGCTGGGACGAGAAGCCTTATAGTGAAGGCCAGGGCCTACCGAAGCTGACTCGGGCCGCCGTCACAAAGTCGTTCAGCGGCGATATCGCGGGCGAAGGGCATGTCGAATACTTGATGATGTACTGCAGCGACGGCTCGGCCACGTTCGTCGGCCTCGAGCGGGTCGTCGGGCGTATTGCAGGGAAAGCGGGCAGCTTTGTGCTCCAACGCACTGGAGTATTCGAGAACGGCGTGGCGAGGGAGTCCTATTCCGTCATCCCTGGGTCCGGAACCGGAGAGCTTCGAGGCCTGCGCGGGGAGGGGACCTCGGGGGTTGGGCACGGGACCGAGCATCCTCTAACATTGAAATATGAGTTGGACTAGCGTGGCGCCATTCAGATCCTCCAAAGCGCTGCCTAACATGTGCTTGAAGCTGCCGGGCGCGGGCAAGTAGGGGAAGAGTACTGGTCCAAGTCCACGCAGCCAGTTTAAACCAGCTGGATTCCAAGATTAGGGACACGGGTCAAGCCGGGGGCGACGAGGGAATTCATCGCCATGAATGAGGCTGATGTGGCGTTGAAGCCCAAGAATCTCACCATGGAAGAGGCAGCGTCCTTCTCTGGCGGGTTACCGATCGCCGCGTAAATTCGTGGACATCTGACGTCTACCAACGCGGGAGGTCCCATGCGCCGTCGCGGCTTTTCCCTCGGGCTCGTTCTGGTCGCTTCATTCCTCGTCGGGTGTTCGGAGCATCAGATGACGGCACCTCCGAGTGTGCCTCAGGCTGCCTCGGCTGAGCAGATCGCAGCGCAAATGGTCTGCGAGCACGTGAGCGGCGCGTTTGTGTTCTCGAAGTTCCAGTTCACGAGCCAGACGACGGCCGTTGGCGAAGGCAGCGTGCAGGGGGACCTCTCCGGGAGATTTAGCGCCGAATACTTCGATATCGCACAGCGGGGCAGCGGCGTCATCCAAATGCGGGCTCATCACACGATTCGGAGGAGCACCGGGACGATCAGAACGTCGGACGAGATCCTTCTTCTCCCGAATCAGGATCCGGCCGTCGCTCGACCCGATTCGCGGCTGGCCGTGATTGGTGGAACCGACGCATATGACGGAGCGACAGGCCTGCTCCATACCCACGGTCAACTGAACCTCATAACTCTGGCTGGATCTCTCCAGTACAAAGGGCAGGTTTGTGTGCCGTGAGCCGCGCGGCTGTGAGACACGAAGTCACGAGGAGCGCGGCCCAAAAAGCGCTTGAAGCTGCCGGCGTTTCTTCAGTGCGCCGCAGCCTAAGCGCGATCCGTTAGGCAGCTCCCCCCTCTCCCTCGGCGACCGTCCAATGCTCTCTCTCCTCGCCGCCGTCTGCGCCGGCCTCTTCAGTGGCGCCGCTATCTACGTCAATCTGGTTGAGCATCCCGCCCGACTCAGCTGCGGAACAGAGCTTGCGGTCAAAGAGTTCGGGCCGAGCTACCGTCGCGGCACCGTGATGCAAGCCTCGCTCGCGCTCGCTGGGTGTGCTTTCGGCGTAGGGGCGTGGGTTCGCAGCGGCGATCTCGCTGTGCTGATCGCCGCGGTGCTGCTCGGCGCCGTTGTTCCGTTCACTCTCATTGTCCTGCTACCGACCAACAAGCGACTTCTCGATCCGAGCCTGGACGCTCGGTCGGCGTCGGCAGGCGAACTCCTGACGCGGTGGGGTCGGCTGCATGGGGTCAGAAGCGTACTGAGCCTCGCCGCATTCGTCCTCCTTCTGACGCGCCTCATGGCGATCCGTTAGGCGGCGCCTATTATGATAGCACGAGTCCGCATTCGAACTGCGGCGAGGTTCCAACCTAAATCAGTATGAGGCTGTTTCTATGAGCCCAAAGAAGGAAACGCAGAAGTCCGCCAAGAGCGCTGCCGCGATCGGCAAGAAGTTCAAGGGATTCACGGACGAGGAACGAGCCGCGATGAAGGAGCGCGTCCAAGAGCTGAAGGCGGAAGCGGACCGCGGCCCGCGCGCGCAGAAGGCGGACGGGCAAAGCGACGTGCTCGCGAAGATTGCCGCGATGCCGGAGCGGGATCGCGCCATGGCCGAGCGGCTCCATGGCATCATCAAAGCCAGCGCGCCAGCCCTCTCGCCGAGAACCTGGTACGGGATGCCCGCCTACGCCAAGGACGGCAATGTCGTCTGCTTCTTCCAAAGCGCGCACAAGTTCAAGGCGAGGTACGCGACGTTCGGCTTCAGCGACAAGGCGAACCTCGATGTAGGCACCGTGTGGCCGGTCGCGTTCGCGCTGAAGGAGTTGACCGCTGCCGACGAGGCAAGGATCGGCGCGCTCGTGAAGAAGGCGGTAAGCTGAGGACTGATCTCGCCACTGGCCCCCGCCCTAGGCGGGCTTCAGCGCGCCGCAATCGTCTCCTTCTACTCGTCGCGTTTGGCCTCGCGGTTGGCTTGCTCGTTGTGCTGCGACCGCGTGCACCCACGCCTACGAAGCCTCAACAGCGTCCGGCACCGCCGCCGGTCGAGGAGCCGCGCAAGCCAGCCCTTCAAGCCGACGCCGAAGGGTACTATGCCCCAGGCTATCGCTTCGCCGTGAATCGTTTCCGATTCGCCGGTTTCAGCCTCCGCCCGGAGGCTCTTGTCACTTTCGCCCAGACAAGCGCCGGTATCGAGCAGCCGGCAGCCTGCTTTGAGGCCCTGATCAGGGCCGATACTGTCCACCTCCGCTGTGACTTCCCGCAGGTGGGCACCGTTACAATTGACGGTAGGTTCCTCACGCGATTGGCGACTACCAGCCTTGATACACCGGTCTTGTCGGCGGTAGTGACGGTTCGATCTGCGAGCGGAGAGATCGTGTACAGCGCGCGGGACTCGTTCGTGTGGCACCCGGGCCAATAGGCGGGGCAGCCGCCTACCAAGCGCTTGAAGCCGGCGGGCGGTGATCGCTCTAAGCGAAACGGAGTGTTTGCCCTGGCGGGCACGGACCAACGTCCACTACTCTTGCGCCAGCGAGGGCGTCGCTCGCACCTTACGCGCGATCCGTTAGGCCGCACCATCACATGACCGGTCGCTCGCCCCTGCTCGTTGCTGCGTGCGCGCTGTTGCCACGTCTTAGCGCCGGACAAGCGGATAGCGTGTCTGTCCGGCAAATCCTCGCCGCCGAGGATCGGCGGTTCGCGGCCATGGTGCGTGCCGATACCGGTGCACTCGCGCACCTCCTCGCCCCCGATCTTACGTACACCCATACCGATGGTACCCAGAACACCAGGGCGGAGTTGCTGCACATTGTCGGTAGCGGCGTCTTGCGGTACGCGTCGATCACTCCTGAGGCACGCGAGGTCCGGGTCGTCGGCTCAAGCGCGGTGGTCACGGGCCGCTCGGCGATGCGAGTTGAAGCTGGAGGCCAAGCACGCGCGTTCGGCATTCGGTATCTGGCTGTGTACCGCCGCGGCGCTCGCGGCTGGGAGTTGATCGCCTGGCAGTCTACGCGTCTGCCGGCACCGTGAGGGAAAGTGCGGCCTAACGAGCGTTTGAAGCTGGCGGGCGGTGATCGCTCCAAGGGAAACGGAGTGTTGTGCCCTGAGCAGTATGACCAGTAGTTGAAGCGGGAGCCGATCCGATGCACGATGCCTTCCCTGTGATCCTGGTTATCGGAGTCGTCGCCGTCAGCGCGATCATCGGTCGCTTTGCGAGCGCATTTGCTAAGCGGCTAGAAGCCCGCCCACCCATCGTCGCCCCTCCCGATCCGGCAATTGGGGAGCTACGTGAGGAGCTCGATGCCATGCAGGAACGGCTCGATTTCCTCGAGCGTGCCCTGGTCGCTCAGAAGAATCAAGACCGCGCGTTACCGGCAAAGGGTGAGTGAACGGACCCGACCGCACCTACTCATTCGTAGATGTGCTGCTGCCAACCAGCGCTTGAAGCTGCGGAGCGGTGATCGCCCTAAGGGAAGCGGAGTGGTGTGCGCCTGGCGGGGGACGGACTTGGTCCGACGACCTTGCGCCGACGAGCGAGTGGCCCGCAGCTTTAGCGCGATCCGTTGGGCAGCCGCAAGGCGAGGAGCAAACCTTTACCTCTTGAGAACGCTGCTGCCAGGTACATCTCGAGGCCCGATGGCGTTCACGTTCGAGCTGGCACACCTACTGGATTACACCGAGTGGGAGCGCGCCCAGTGGCATGCGTGGTTCCACGAACAGGGACCGGCGGCGCTCGCGGTCGATCTCGGACCGAACAGCGACGGGCGTGTCAACACGATTGGTGAACTGGTGCGGCATATCTTCTCGGCCGAGCAGCGGTACGTAGCTCGGATCCAGGGGGCGCCACTCACTGCCCCTGCCGCGGTTCCGGCCGACGACGTTGAAGCTCTCTTTGCATTCGGCGCGCAAGGCCGGGAATCATTACGGGCGCTGCTCGCTACCTTCCCACCAGAGCGGTGGGTCGTTCCGCAACAGATACAAATCGGAAAGCACAGTCGCGCGGTGACGCCGCGGAAGCTGATTGTGCAAGCGGTGACACACGAGATTCGCCATTGGGCCCAAGTCGCCACATTCTTGCGCATGAGTGGTCGGAAGCCTGGCCCGCGCGACTTCCTTGTCAGTCCGGTCCTCGAGCCGTGATCGCTCCAAAGGACGCGGAGTGTTGTGCCCTCGCGGGCACGGACTGCGGCGCGATCCGTTAGGCGGCGCACGAACGTGACCTCGTAACAGCACGGAATTCCCTCACACCTCGCCTAGCGGTCTTACTGTGCTAAAGCGCAAACTGGGGAAAAGCGGCCTGGACGTGTCGGCGCTCGGACTTGGCTGCATGGGCATGAGCCATGGCTACGGTCCGGCCGGAGACAAGCAGGAAATGATCGCACTGCTGCGGTCAGCCGTTGAACGCGACGTCACATTCTTTGATACGGCGGAAGTGTACGGCCCCTTCGCCAACGAGGCACTCGTGGGTGAGGCCCTGGCTCCGTTCCGTGGTCGAGTGGTGATAGCCACCAAGTTCGGTATCACGATCGATCCCAGTGGGCAGCAGGTTGTGGATAGCCGGCCCGAGCACATCAAGCAGGGCGTCGCGGGCTCACTCAAGCGGCTCAGCGTCGAGACTATTGACCTGCTCTATCAACACCGTGTTGACCCTGCGGTACCGATCGAAGACGTGGCGGGAGCGGTGAAGGACTTGATTCGGGAAGGCAAGGTGAAGCACTTCGGTCTTTCTGAAGCAGGAGTCCCAACGATCCGCCGGGCACACGCAGTCCAGCCGATCACGGCGATCCAGAGCGAATACTCGCTATGGTGGAGACGTCCTGAAGAGGAATTGTTGCCGGCCCTCGAGGAACTCGGAATCGGGTTCGTGCCGTTTAGTCCTCTTGGCAAGGGCTTTCTCACGGGACAGATCGATGAGAAAACGACGTTCGACAGTTCGGACTTCCGCAACGTGGTCCCACGGTTTACGCCGGATGCTCGGAAGGCGAATCAGACCTTGATTGATTTGCTTCGCGCGGTTGCAGAACGAAGGAACGCGACACCCGCTCAGATAGCGCTCGCCTGGCTGCTTGCCCAGAAGCCGTGGATTGTTCCAATCCCGGGCACCCGCAAGCTGGAGCGCCTGGAAGAGAACATCGGAGCAGCAGCAGTCGAACTCACGTCAGCCGATCTCCGCGAGATCGAGAGCGCGGCCTCGAGGATCACGATCCAAGGGGCGCGCTACCCCGAACACCTGGAGAAAAGAACCGGCCTCTGAAAATGGACATCACACGCATTGGCTCTCAGCCATCCGGCAAAGGGCCGACCGAGTATTTTACCGGCACGGTACGCATTGATCCCCTGTTCGCGGCACGCGATCCGGCACGCGCGGTCGGCGCCCGTGTCACATTCGAGCCCGGCGCGCGGACAGCATGGCACACCCACCCGCTTGGCCAGCATCTGATCGTGACGGCTGGTTGCGGCCGGGTGCAGCGCTGGGGCGGCCCGACCGAAGAAATCCGGCCGGGCGACGTGATCTGGATTCCGCCGGGTGAGAAGCACTGGCACGGCGCCACCGCAACTACCGCGATGACCCACATCGCAATTCAGGAACAGCTCGACGGAAAGACCGCCGATTGGATGGAAAAGGTCAGCGACGATCAGTACGGCCTTCACTCGGGATAATGCGCCGCAACCCACCACAACCATGCCGATCTTAGCCGTCGACAGGGTAGTCGGCGCGATTCGTGGCTGCTCGATTCGCGCACGACGACTGGTGGTCGCCATTGATGGACGGAGTGGTTCCGGCAAGAGCACCCTGGCCGAGGCGGTCGCTCAGGCCATCGGCGCGGTCATCGTGCCATGCGATGATTTCTTTGCCGCGAGCGTGAGCAACGCGGAATGGGACCGCCGCACGCCAGAGCAACGCGCGGCGGATGCCATGGATTGGCGCCGGCTGAAGCGCGAAGCGATCGAGCCACTGCGGACTGGGCGCGCAGCGCGTTGGTATGCCTTCGACTTTCTGGCTGGTCCTCGCGGTGACGGCACCTATCCCTTGCAAAGGACTCCGACCGAGCGTGCCTCGAAACCTGTCGTCCTGCTCGACGGCGCATATTCCGCGAGACCGGAGCTCGCAGACGTTGTTGACCTCAGCGTGCTGGTCGAGGCGGCCCCGAGCACGCGCGAGGCGCGGCTCGCAGCGCGTGAGGAGGCAGATGTCCTCCGGCAGTGGCACGCCCGCTGGGATCTAGCCGAAGAGCATTACTTTCGACACGTACGCCCGCCCTCGGCCTTCGACATGGTCATACAAACGGATGAGGGTACTGCTAGGCGGCGACCCGCAGGCGAGTAACGACGAACAGGAGCCCCTAGCGTTTAGGGAAAGCGGAGGCTTGGTGATGCTATCGCGACTCGGCCTGGCAGATACTCTCGTTCCAGTGTGGAGCACGACCAATCGAATCACCGTCTTCCTGATCGAGCATCTATCCCCAACGCTCTGGACGGCGGTCGTGCCCGGTGCCCCGCGCCGGACAGTTCGGATGATCGCTGGCCACATCCACAACGCGCGCTGCATGTGGATCAAAACCTTGGGCAAGGAGCACGGGATCGAAGTGCCGGAAGCGGTCGATCGGCGTCGCGTCGGCCCGAAGCAGCTCATACAGGCGCTCAACCGGAGCAGCCGGGGGATGATCAGCCTCTTGACGTTGGGGTGTGATCACGGCGGCACCATCCCTGCCAGCTCCGCCTATACTTGGCGCAATCTTCCGCTCGATGTCGGACACGTCCTTGCGTATTTCGTGGCGCACGAAGGCCATCATCGAGGCCAGATCGTCATGCTGGCGCGCCAGCTGGGGTATCGTTTGCCTGCCCAAGTCACGGGCGGTCTCTGGCAATGGGCGAAGCGTGCGAAAGAAGCGCGAGGCTAGTGACGGATCGTCGTTCCATAGGCTTGCGCCGGCGGGTGGGTCGCCCCCAGCTTAAGCGCGATCCGTCAGGCAGCGACACAAACTCCTACTCACGCATCGCTCGGAGCGGACGATGGTTCTTGGCCTACGCACCGTGATCTATCATGTCCCCGACCTGCCACGCGCCAAGCAGTGGTACAGCACCGCCTTCGGCGTCACGCCGTATTTTGATGAGCCATTTTACGTCGGCTTCAACATTGGCGGCTTTGAGCTCGGATTGGACCCCGATATCAAGGGCGTCAAGCCCGGGCCGGGCGGCACGGTGGCATACTGGGGGGTGGCGAACGCCGACAAAGCTGTTGAGCACTTTGTTCAGGCTGGGGCGAAGCTCACATCGCCCGTGCGAGATGTGGGGGAGGGTATTCGGGTGGCTACGGTTGCAGATCCCTTCGGGAATCTCATGGGACTGATTGAGAATCCGCACGTTGTCGCTGCGTAACAACGAGCCATTTCGTCGCACGTTGGCGAGAACCGTGGCGCTTGCCGCCGTCGTGGGCGCGGTGCTCGCGCTCCAAAGACATGACTTCAAGCTGCTCCTCCCCGTCGCGGCTCTTGCCTTGTGGTTCACGCTTGGCGGGCACTACGTCGAACTCGCATTCTTGAAGGGCCTGCGGGCCCGAATCCCACGGGGACGCCTGCCGCAAGCAGGAGTGCGACTGCTGGTGTGGTTGAGTGGCGGCGTCCTGCTGTATGTGAGCATGGCCACCACGGCGCGCGTCCTCCCGATCGAGGCCCCACCGCTCGGGCTATGGTGGTACGGAGGTTTCCTGCTCATCGGAGTCGAGCTGACGGTGCACGCCCTCTTAGCAATTCGAGGTCGACCGAACTTCTACAACGGGCGTGGATAGAGGATGGACATTACGCTCCTTACCTTACCGCACGCGGTGCCTTCTTTTCTCTGTCTCCCAACCACAATAAGCCATCGATGATCAGTTGATCCTGAATTGTGTTATTCAGGGTATATGACAACGTCTGGTTGGTCGCACCGTACTTGTGCTCATAGTCCATGTCGTTGTGACCCATGTTGAGGTAGAGCATTTTGTAGTTCTTGTTCGTCCAAACGACGGGATAGTACCCACTGTGCCAGATCTCGTGCACCTTTGGCCCGGTGCCCAGGGGAAAACTGCTCGAGTCTATGGACAGCAGAATATGGATGTCAGGATTCTGTCTCAAATCGTTTTCCCAGCGGTACCACTCATTGGGCGAGGACTTGAACGTCTCGGGCAAATTGTGAGTCGCCGGATGGTTGCGGTCTTCGACATGGAGCATGGCCGACGTCGGCCTCCACGTGTTACTCACGTACGATCCTGATCCGAGGAACGTATTGTGATACCAGTCCCAGTTTGCCGGATACGCTGACGGCGTCAACGCGAAACCCGCGAAATGAAAGCCCATCCACGCTCCGCCACGCTCCATGTACGCCCGAAACGCAGCTCGTTGTGCGGGCTCTTCGGGACGGGTATCCAGAAAGACCACTACCTGATACTCAGCGAGAAAGTCCGCATTCAGATTGTGCCAATTCGTCGTGGTGTCAAAGCTGAAATTGTATCGCGCCGCCATTGCCGGAAACCATCGCTCGGCTTCACGGACAAAGCTGATATGTGCCTGATCCTCTTTGGCGGTAAAGAACGCGATCACTCTGAACGCCGGCTTACTGTGGCTGGGGCCTGAACAGCGACAAATGAGCGCGGCGATGAGCCATGCTTTGCGGGCAGCTGTCACTCCCTGTCCCTCTTCCGCAAGATGGCCCGCGCCGGCGCCCCTTCGTGCCCTCGGACCTTGAGCGGCAGCACGATCACATCGTAGTCACCCGATTGCACGGGGCGCAGGTCCAGCCCCTCCACGATGGGAATCCCGCGGCCGAGCAGAATCTGGTGGGTCCTCGGCGCCGGAGCGCCGAATTGCTCCGCCGAGATGTAGTCAACGCCGACCAGCACGACTCCGGCGTCCGCCAGTAATTGCGCCGCGTCCGGTGCGATGTACGCGAAGTCCTTATGGAATTCGGATGAATCCATCCAGCCGCGCAGCGTACTCCTCGTGCGGAACAGCACCCGTTTCACGCCCCTCCAGTCGTGGCGGCTCAGTTCGCCCGAGTCGATCGCCCGTACGCTGTCGGGGATATCGATCACCCGCGCGGCACCGATCAGCGGGTCCAGCGCCACCTGGTCGATCGGTGCGCCATTGGCGACGAAGTGCATCGGGGCGTCGATGTGCGTCCCGCTGTGCGCGCCCAGTGAGTAGACCGACAGCGTCAAGATATCGCCCTTCCGCATATCTTTGAGAAAATCGAACTTCATCGGCGCATCGCCGGCGTACACGGGCGTCCTGGCTGGATCGAGCGTCGCGGTAACATCGATCCACCCCTGAGCGCTCAACTCCCGCGTCCCGGCTTCGCGGGGAGAACAGCCCATCACGAGGCTGAGCAACAGCGTGAAGCACAATCGGACGGTCATGTCGAAGAACTCCTTGATGAGCCAGTGACGTGGTCCCAATCCTATACCACCGCCGGATTCAGGGCTATTCTGCTCCTGGGATGCCCATATGACCCAGATCGCCTTCGCCGGCGTCGGCGTAGACTTCGGCGCGACGAGACTGTTCTCGGACGTCTCGTTCACGGTCGCACCCGGTGAACGCTGGGGCATTGTGGGCCGTAACGGCACCGGGAAGACGACCCTCTTCCGGCTGCTGACGGACGATCTCGAGCCCACGCGCGGGAGCATCACGCGCGCGCCCGGCCTGCGCGTATCGCTGCTCGAGCAGCACCGCGACTACGGCGCCGCCACGACGGTCTGGGAAGCCGCGGCCGGCGAGCTCGCCGAGCTCCTGGCGCTGGAACAGTCCCTGGTGGAACAGGCCGCGAATCTCGCTCACGACTCCTCGCCGCGAGCGCTGGCGCGATATGGCGAAGACCTGGAGCGCTTCGAGCGCGAGGGTGGCTATGCCGTCACGGCGCGCATCGACGCCGTGTTGCACGGCCTCGAGTTCGATCC
>Ga0137415_10005792_pt1 | contig 12225 bp, 5 predicted proteins | sample CZODoug3_1_1_16f_FD_183082 | JGI IMG/M metagenome (GOLD analysis project Ga0137415, IMG submission 183082) | Vadose zone soil fungal communities from Angelo Coast Range Reserve, California, USA - CZODoug3_1_1_16fungal (Hybrid Assembly) | ecosystem: Environmental > Terrestrial > Soil > Vadose...
CATGAGGCCGCGCCGGTGCGCGGCGTCAACGAGCGCGCGCAGATCGTCGGGCCGTCCATAGGCGCTGTCCGGCGCATAGAGCAGCACGCCGTCATAGCCCCAGTTGCGCGATCCCGCGAAATCGGCGACCGGCATGAGCTCGATGGCGGTGAAGCCGGCCTGCGCCACGTGGTCGAGCTTGTCGATCGCGGCGCGGAAGGTTCCTTCCGGCGTGAAGGTCCCGACATGCAGCTCGAGGATGGCGGCGTCGTTCCACGTGCGCCCGCGCCAATCCGGGCTGCGCCATTCATAGGCGCCGTGGTCGATCACCTCGCTCGGGCCGCCGACGTCTGCGGGCTGAAAGCTGGAGGCCGGATCGGGCACGTCGATCTCGCCATCGATGCGGAATTTGTAGCGGGTGCCGGCGCGCGCGGCGGGAAGCGTGAGCGCGTACCAGCCCGGCGCCTCCGATGGCATCGGCAACGGCCGGTCGACCACGAGCTCGACGGTTTTCGCCGCCGGAGCCCATAGCCGAAAGGTCGTGCCGGCGGGTCCGACCAAGGGGCCATGCCGGGTCATGCGGCACCGGCGAAGGCCAGCACCGAGCGCGGCGGCGCTTTCATGTCGGCGCCGGACGCGAAGGCTTCCGGTTCGGTGGTCTCGACCGCGGTATCGAGCAGGCAGGTCCAGCGCGAATATTCCGGCAAGATCGGAAGCTTGAGGGCGATCGGCTCGGGCGTGGCGTTGAGGACGATGAAGACCGGCTCGCCGCCGGGCTCGGTCGGCGCCAGCACATAGGAGAGAAACCGTCCCTCCGGGAAATTCCAGTCCTCCTCGGCCATGTCGGCGCCCTCCGGCGTCAGCCACAGCACCCCATAGGAGCCGTCGGGCCGGCGGCCTTCGAGCCAGCGGCCGGTGCGGATCTGCGGGAAACGGCGCCGGATCTCGCTGAGCCGGGCGATCAGGCCGGTCATGTTCTCGCCCTCGCGCGCGAGACCGGACCAGTCGACCCAGCCGGTCTCGTTGTCCTGGCAATAGGCGTTGTTGTTGCCCGCCTGGCTGTTGCCCACCTCGTCGCCGGCCAGCACATGCGGAACGCCCTGCGCCAGCATCAGGCAGGCGAGCTGATTGCGACGCAGCTGGCGGCGCAGGCTCAGGATCGCGGGATCGTCGGTCGGCCCCTCCTGGCCGCAATTGGTGCTGACGTTATCGTCGGCGCCGTCGCGGTTGTCCTCGCCGTTGGCCTCGTTGTGCTTGGCGGCATAGCTCACCAGGTCGGCGAGCGTGAAGCCGTCATGCACGGCGACGTGATTGATCGATGCGAGCGGGCTGCGGCGGTCGTGGTTGAAAAGATCGGCGGAGGCCGTCATGCGGCCGCTGACGTCGCCGATAAGGTTTCCTTCGCCGGCCCAATAGCGCCGCATTGTCTGGCGGTAGCGGTCGTTCCATTCCGACCAGCCGGGCGGAAAATGGCCGACCTGGTAGCCGCCCAGCCCGACATCCCACGGCTCCGCGATCAGCTTGACGCCGGCCAGCACCGGATCCTGGCGCACCGCCGCCAGAAACGGCGCATTGGGATCGAAGCCGTTCGCGCCGCGGCCGAGCGTGGTGGCGAGATCGAAGCGGAAGCCGTCGATGTGGAAGGCCTCGACCCAATAGCGCAGCGAGTCCATGACCATTTGCGACACGCGCGGATGCGACAGATTGAGCGCATTGCCGGTGCCGGTGACGTCGTCATAGAAGCGCGGCTTGTCGGGCATCAGGCGATAATAGGAAGTGTTGTCGATGCCGCGGAAGCTCAGCGTCGGGCCGAGATGGTTGCCCTCCGCCGTATGGTTGTAGACGACGTCGAGGATGACCTCGATATCGGCGTCGTGCAGCCGCGACACCGTCGCGCGGAATTCGGCAAGCGCGTTCTCGGCGGCGTAGCGGGGTTCGGGCGTGAAAAAGCCGAGCGTGTTGTAGCCCCAATAATTGTTGAGATGCCGTTCGATGAGATGGCGGTCGTCCACGAAGGCATGCACCGGGAGAAGCTCGATCGCGGTGACGCCGAGGCGCCGGAGATGATCGATGACCGGGCCCGAGCTCAATCCGCGATAGGTGCCGCGCCATTGCGGGGGCACATCCTCGCGCAGCTTTGTCAGCCCTTTGACATGGGCCTCGTAGACGATCGTGTCCTGCCACGCCGTCTGCATCTGCGGCCCGCGCGGCGACATCGAGGCTTCGTCGATCACGACCGCCTTCGGCATGCCGCGCGCATTGTCGCGGCGATCCAACGAGAGATCGGCGCGCGCGCTGCCGGTGCGATAGCCGAAATGCGCGTCGCTCCACACCACGCGGCCGGCGAGCGACTTGGCATAGGGATCGAGCAGAAGCTTGTGGGGGTTGAAACGGAATCCGCGCTCGGGCTCGTAGGGGCCGTGGACCCGATAACCATAGAGCGCGCCGGGCTCCACTTCGGGGAAATAGCCGTGCCACACGTCGTCGGTGCGTTCGGGCAGCGCGATGCGCCGAGCCTCGCGCCGGCCCTGCGGGTCGAACAGGCACAATTCGACCTTTTCGGCATTGGCGGAGAACAGGGCGAAGTTCGTGCCCCGCCCATCCCATGTCGCGCCCAGAGGATGCGGCGCGCCCGCCGAAATGCCCTTGCTAGACCTCGGGAACCAGGAAAATCGCCGCGAGAGGAGGGATGACAAGACTGACCTCGGGAATAGGCCCTGTGTTCAACGTGCTCACCGATCCGCCGTTCCCCACGCCGCTGCCGCCGTAGACGGTCGCATCGGTATTGAGAACCTCGCGCCAGGTGCCGACGAACGGTACCTTGATGCGATAATCGGTGTGCACTTGGGGCGTGAAATTGACGACGACAAGACAGCGCGATCGCGGCTCTTTGCCCTGACGCATCCAGGCGAAGACGCTGTGATCCGCGTCATTGCTGACCAACCATTCGAAGCCGGCATCCTCGCAGTCGAGCTCGTGCAGGGCCGGCAGCGAGCGATAGAGACGATTGAGATCGCGCACAAGGGCCTGGATGCCGGCGTTGCGCGCGCGCTCCAGCAGATGCCAGTCGAGCGAGCGTTCGTGGCTCCATTCCTGCTCCTGCGCGATCTCGTTGCCCATGAACAGGAGCTTCTTTCCCGGGTGCCCGTACATGAAGGCGTAATAGGCCCGCAGGTTGGCGAAGCGCTGCCACGGATCTCCCGGCATGCGGCCGAAAATCGAACGCTTTCCATGCACGACCTCGTCGTGCGACAGCGGCAGGATGAAGTTCTCCGAGAAGGCGTAATGCAGGCCGAACAGGATCTGCCCGTGATGATGCTTGCGGTGGATCGGATCCTTGCCGATGTAATCGAGCGTGTCGTGCATCCACCCCATGTTCCATTTGTAGCCGAAGCCGAGCCCGCCCCAGGTGACGGGGCGCGACACCATCGGCCAGGCGGTCGACTCCTCGGCGATCGTGGTGGCGCGCGGAAACTGTCCGAACACCTCGGTGTTGAGCCGGCGCAGGAAGGCGGTGGCTTCGAGATTCTCGCGTCCGCCGTGCTTGTTCGGAATCCAGGCGCCGGCCGGCCGGCTGTAATCGAGATACAGCATGGATGCCACGGCGTCGACGCGCAGGCCGTCGATGCCGTAGCGGTCGAGCCAGAACAGCCCGTTGGCGAGCAGGAAATTCGCCACCTCGGCACGCCCGAAATTGTAGATCAACGTGTCCCAGTCGAGATGCCGGCCCTGGTTGGGATTGGCATGCTCGTAAAGCGCCGTGCCGTTGAACCGGCCGATCCCGTGGGGATCGTCGGGAAAATGCCCGGGCACCCAATCGAGAATGACCGAGATGCCTTCGCGGTGGAACGCGTCCACCAGATGGGCGAAATCGGCGGGCGACCCGAAGCGGCTCGTCGGCGCAAACAGGCCGAGCGGCTGGTAGCCCCATGAGCCGTCGAACGGGTGCTCGCTGATGGGAAGAAACTCGACATGGGTGAAGCCGAGGTCGCGCACATAGGCCGGCAGCATCTCGGCGAGCTCGCGGTAGCTGAGCCAGCGGTTGCCCTCTTCGGGCTTGCGCCGCCACGATCCGAGATGCACCTCGTAGATCGAGATCGGCGCCGCCAATGCATTGGCGTCGGCGGGCGCGGGCGCCGGCCGCGGCAGCGCCGCCATGTCGACGACGATCGAGGCCGTGCTCGGCCGCAGCTCGCCGGCGAATGCGACGGGGTCCGCCTTGAGCGGCAGCAGCTCGCCGTCCTGGCTCACGATCTCGTATTTGTATCTGGCGCCGGGACGGACGCCCGGAATGAACAGCTCCCAGAATCCCTTGCTGCGCACCCGCATGGCGTGGCGCCGGCCGTCCCAGAAATTGAAGTCGCCGACCACGCTGACGCGCCGCGCCGCCGGCGCGAAGACCGCAAAGCCGACCCCGCCTACGCCGTCGAGCTCCATCGGGTGGGCGCCGAGCTTGTCGTAGAGCCGCAGATGGCTGCCCTCGGCGAGCAGATGGAGGTCGAGATCCGAGAGGATGGGCGGAAATCGGTAGGGGTCCTCGAGCTCGACGAGATTGTCGCCGTAGCGCGCCCGCAGCCGATAATTCCGCGCCGAGGCGGGCAGGGGGCCGGCGAACAGCCCGGCCTCGTGCAGCTGCGGCAGCTTGGTCACGCCGCCATGCTCGTCGATCGCGGCGACCTCGGAGGCCTCGGGCAGGAAAGCGCGCACCACCGGTGTGCCGCCCTCCATGTGCCGCCCCAGATAATGGAACGGATCGGAATGGCGGCCCTCGATCACCGCATAGGCCTCGTGCGGAAGCGCGCTCACGTCGCCTCCGGTTTCTTGGCGAGGATCTTGAGGATTCCGGCGAGCGGCACCCGCAGCCACTCCGGACGATGGGCCAGCTCGTAGCCGATCTCGTAGAAGGCCTTCTCGAGCAGGAAGAAGTCGAGCACCCGCTCGGCTCGCTTGGCATCGCTCGGCCAGATCAAATGATCGGCGACGGTCGCGCGGTAGGTGTCGACGAAGGTCGCGGTCGAGCGTTCGCGCCAGATGTCGAGCGCGCGCGCGATCTTGCCGTGCTCGTCGGGTGCGCTCTTCAAGGCGCGCTCGAGCGCCGCGGTCGTGGAATAATCGATCGAGCGCAGCAGGCCGGCGACGTCGCGCGCGGCCGGCGCCTTTTTGCGGCGGTCGGCCACGCTGCGGCGCGGCTCGCCCTCGAAATCGATGATGCTGACGTCGTCCTTGACGATGAGCACCTGGCCCAGGTGGAAGTCGCCGTGATGCCGGATCTTGCGGCCCTTGCCCGGGTCGGGAAGGAGCTCGCGCAGCCGCGCCTCGAGGTCCGGGATGCTCTCGAGCAGAGCCTCGACCATGCCTTGGTCACCCTCCGGCAGGCTGTCGTGCCGGGCCTTGAGCCCCTCCTGGACCCGTTCGGCGCGGCGCACCGCCTGCCGGATCCATGTCGACGTATCCTGGGCCGTGATCGGCTCGGGCGCGAAGTCGGGGACGTCGTCCCGGCTGGCGAGCGCGATCTGCATCTCGCCGAGCCGCAGCGCAATCAGCTCCATGACGCGCTGATAGGCCGTGAGCTCGCTGCTTTCGGCCGGGTCCCCGCTGGCCAGCAGCCGCTGCTCCTCGACAAAACGGTCGAGATAGGCGCTGGTGACGGTCCAGGCCTCCCCTTGGTTCTCGACGAAGCCATGGACCACCGCGAGCGCGCTGCGCCGGTCTTCCTCCACCAGCTCGACCGTGCCGATCAACGGCGGCGAGTGATTGAAACCGACGACGTCGGTGAGAAAACGTCCGATCTCGATTTCCGGGTTGATCCCGGGCTGGGCGCGCCGAAAAAGCTTGACCACATATTTGTTGCCGACCAACGCGGTCGTATTCGACTGCTCCGTGTCGATCGCGCGCACGCGCGTATCGGCATCCCGCTCCTCGGGCGCGAGCCTGCCGCCGGGCCGGAATTCCAGCCGGCGTCCGTCCGCCGCGATGTCTTCCGACTTGCGGACCTTGTCGAGCAGCAGCGAGACGAAATCCTCCTCGGCGGCGACGTCGAGCACGGTGCCTTCGCGCGCGCCTTGCCGGGCGGCCGCGAGCGCCCGCGGATTTTCCCGCTCGCGCTCGAAGCGCGTCCATCTCACCCCGAGCGGGAGGACATATTCGGCGGTTTCGCGCCGGCCCTTGGCCTCGACGATCACGAGCTCCAGGACACCGTCGGGATCGCCGAGCGGGATCGTGGCCTTGAGACGCGCCGTGATGTGGGCGCTGCCCTTGTCGGCGAACCAGCGGCTGCGCGCCATAAAGGATGGCAGGACGTCGCCCTCGAAAACGGCACGCGTGCGCTGCTGGGCGAGGGGGCTTTTGCCGCGCGCCAGGACCAGCGTCTCGAATTCCGGCACCAGCGTCGGGAGGGCGGCGCGCGGCTCGGCCGATTCACACAGCCGCAGCCAAAGGAATCCATAGGGTGCGAGCGTGATCAGATAGGGCTGGTCGCGGACGGGGGGAAATTCCGAATGGCCGATCATCTCCTGGGGCGAGCGTCCGCGCCAGGGCGACAGGTCGATTTCCGCGGCCTGCGCCGAACGAGACATGTTGGCGACGCACAGCAGCACCTCGCCCTCGTATTCGCGCACATAGACGATGACCGCGCGATTGGACGGCCGCAGGAAGGTGAGGGTGCCGTAGCCGAAGACCTTGCTCGACTTGCGGACCACGATCATCCGCTTGGTCCAGCTCAGCAGCGAGGAGAGGCTGCGCGATTGCGCCTCGACGTTGACCGCCTCGTAGCCGTAGAGCGGGTCCATGATGAGGGGGGCGTAGAGGCGCGCCGGGTCGCAGCGCGAGAAGCCGCCGTTGCGGTCGGGCGTCCATTGCATCGGGGTGCGCACGCCGTTGCGGTCGCCCACATAGATGTTGTCCCCCATCCCGATCTCGTCGCCGTAATAGATGATCGGTGTTCCGGGCAAGGAGAACAACAGGGACGTCATCAGCTCGATCTTGCGCCGGTCGTTGTCCATCAGCGGCGCGAGACGCCGGCGGATGCCGAGATTGAGGCGCGCGCGGGGGTCGGTCGCATAGGTGCGCCAGAGATAGTCGCGCTCGACGTCCGTCACCATTTCGAGCGTGAGCTCGTCGTGGTTGCGCAGGAACAGCGCCCATTGGCAGTTCGCCGGGATGTCGGGCGTCTGCCGCAGGATGTCGGTGATCGGAAAGCGGTCCTCGCGCGCGATCGCCATGTAGATGCGCGGCATCAGCGGGAAGTGATACGCCATGTGGCACTCGTCGCCGTCGCCGAAATAGGCGCTCACGTCCTCGGGCCACTGGTTGGCCTCGGCCAGCAGCAGCTTGTTGGGCGCATAGGCGTCGAGCGCCGCGCGGATCTTCTTGATGATCGCGTGGGTCTGCGGAAGGTTCTCGTTGCTGGTGCCCTCGCGCTCGCACAGATACGGGATGGCGTCGAGGCGGAACCCGTCGACCCCGAGGTCGAGCCACTTGCGCATCACGCGCAGCAGCGCTTCGAGGACCCGGGGGTTGTCGTAATTGAGATCGGGCTGGTGCGAAAAGAAACGGTGCCAGTAGTAGGCGTTGGCGACCGGGTCCCAGGCCCAGTTGGATTTCTCGGTATCGTTGAAGATGATGCGCGTGCCGGCGTAGCGCTGGTCCGAGTCGCTCCAGACATACCAGTTGCGCGCATCGGTATGCGGTCCGGCCTGGCGGGCGCGCTGGAACCAGGGATGCTGATCGGAGGTGTGGTTGATCACGAGCTCGGTGATCACCCGCAAGCCGCGCCGCTTCGCCTCCTGCATGAAGCGCCGGAAATCCTTCATCGTCCCGAGCTCGGGATTGATCTGGCCGTAATCCGAGATGTCGTAGCCATCGTCGCGGCCGGGCGAAGGATAGAACGGCATCAGCCACAGCGTGGTGACGCCGAGGTCCTGCAGATAGTCGAGCTTCTGCGTCAGGCCGGCGAAGTCGCCGACGCCGTCATTGTTGCTGTCGGCGAAGGATTTGACGTGCAGCTGATAGATGATGGCGCCCTTGTACCAGAGACTGTCGTCGTCCAGCTTCTGATCGGCGACGATTTGCGGGACGAAATTCATTGCGCCACCAGGCAGCGAAACATCAAGGCCGGATCACGCGTGGGATCGATCCGCAGCCGGACCCCGCCCCATTCGACGCCGTGCCGTTCGCCGGTCGAAAGATTTTCGATCGCGGCGACGCGGGCGCGCGCGCCCTCCGGGCCGACCTCGAGGTCGCCGAAATGGAACCAGATCTGGCGCGGCTCGCGCGACAGCGCGATGGCGACCGCGACCGCGTTCTTGCGGTCGGGCGACTCCTTGACGAAGCCGATGACATCGGGATGGTCGATGGGGACGAAGCGCACATCGCTGGTCTGCAGCAGGGCCGGGTTGGCGTGCCGGATGCGATTGATCTCCCGGATATAATCCTTGATGTGGCCCGGCTTGTTCCAATCGCGAATCTTGATCTCGTATTTTTCCGAGTCGAGATATTCCTCGCGCCCCGGGATCGGCGTGTGCTCGATGAGCTCGAAGCCGTTGTAGATGCCGTAAGAGGCCGACAAGGTCGCGGCGAGCGCGAGCCGTGACTTGAAGGTCCAGGACTCGCGGCTTTGCAGGTGGAATGGCAGGATGTCGGGCGTGTTGACGAAAAAATTCGGCCGGTAATAGTCCCGCTCGGGATAGCGGCTGAGCTCGCCCACATAGGCCTGCAGCTCGTCCTTGCGGGTGCGCCAGGTGAAATAGGTATAGGACTGCGTGAAGCCGAGCTTGGCCAGGGCCTTCATCAGCTTCGGGCGCGTGAAGGCCTCGGACAGGAAAATCACCTCGGGCTCCTGCGCCTTCACGTCGCGGATGAGCCACTCCCAGAATGGCAAGGGCTTGGTGTGCGGATTGTCGACGCGGAAGATCCGAACCCCCTGGGCGATCCAGAACAGCACGATATCGCGCAACGCGAGCCACAAGGCGTCCGCATGGGCGCCGGTCAGATCGGGATTGACGATGTCCTCGTATTTCTTCGGGGGATTTTCGGCATAGCGGATGGAGCCGTCGGGCCGCCGCCGGAACCATTCGGGATGCTGCTGAAGCCAGGGATGGTCGGGCGAGCACTGGACGGCGAAATCGAGCGCCACCTCCATGTCGTGATGCCGGCAGGCCGCGACGAAGCGGCGGAAGTCCGCGAGGGTGCCAAGCTGCGGATGGACGGCGTCGTGGCCGCCCTCGGCGGCGCCGATCGCGTACAGGCTTCCGGGGTCGTCGGCGGCGGCCTGCGGCGTGTTGTTGCGTCCCTTGCGGTTGGTGCGGCCGATGGGGTGGATCGGCGTCAGATAGACGACGTCGAAGCCCATGCCGGCGATGTCGGGCAGCCGGGCGATGCAATCGTCGAAGGTGCCGTGGCGGCCCGCGACCGTGCCCTGGCTGCGCGGCACCATTTCGTACCACGCGCCGGCACGGGCAAGCGGCCGGTCGGCGACCAGCGAGAGCGGGGCAGAACGGGTGAGATCGCGGCCGGGCTCGCAGTCCGCCATCGCCTCCGCGACCTGGTCCGACAGCAGCGGTGCGGGATCGCCGGACCGCATGAAGGCGTCGCGTTCGCGGCCCAGCACATATTCGGCGGCGGAGCTCGCCGGCTTGGCGGAGGAAATGATGGCCGCTCCTTCCAGCGCGTCGACCGAGCCGTCCTGGCCTGCCGCCCGTTTGAGCAGGAAGTCGCGCCGCCAGGTCGCATAGTCGTCGGTCCAGGCTTCGATCGCATATTCATAGAGACCCGGCTGCGGGGGCGTCATGGTCGCGACCCAGCGGTCGTTGCCATGGTGGCGCATCGGGACGCGGTGCCAGACCGGATCGGCCTGGCCGCGCCAGCACAGGGCGGCCGCGGCCACGTCGTGTCCGTCGCGAAATATGTCGGCCCAGACGTCAACGGGCTCGCCGGCAATCCGCTTGACCGGAAAACGGCCCCCCTCGAGGCTCGGATAGATATCCTCGATGACGTAGCGGCGGCCCACGGGGCCGCCGCTGGCCGTCGCACTCAAATGTTTCACGTTCGGACGTTCGAGCACGCTTGCATCATTGAGCGGGGCGGTGGGGGATACGGGACTGATATCAAAGAGAAAGCGGTGGGAACCGAAAAGTTCCATCGGACCTCCGTTACGGCCCGTCGCGGGCGCGGAACCGCCGCACAGGCGGGTCGTTGAGCCAGGGGTGCGGCGACCAGGAACTTGGGGGGACCGTCAGCCATGGACCTAGGCGCGGAGGCCGCCCGGCTCGGCATCGAGATGGATTATGTCGATGCGCTCGGCCGGCGGCGGACCGTTGCGCCGGCGGTGCTGCAACAGATCGTGGAGGCGCTCGGACCCGGTGCGGCGCAAGCGCCCGCCGACGCGGCCGGCCGGGACGTGGCGCCGCGCTCCGTCCGCCCCGCATTCCAGGGCCCTGCCGGCCGGTGGTGGGCGTTGGGGGTGCAGCTCTACGGCATCCGGTCGCGGCGCAATTGGGGGCATGGCGATTTTTCCGATCTTCTGGCCCTGGTCGAGCTGGCGGGGCGGGTGGGCGCCGCCGGCATCGGGGTCAATCCGCTGCATGCCTTGTTCGACGACCGGCCGGGCGAGCCCAGCCCCTATTCCCCCAACAGCCGGCTCTTTCTCAACCCGCTCTATATCGACGTGGAGGCGAATGCGGATTTCAGCGCCGCCGACGCGGCCGCTCTTGCCGCGGACATCGAACGCTGCCGCCGGTCCGAGCTGGTCGACTATCCGGCCGTGGCCGCCGCCAAGCAGCAGTGTCTGCGGGCCGCCTATCGGCGCTTCCGGCAGGCCGCGCCGCCGGCGCGGCGCGCGCAGTTCGAGGCTTTCCGGCAGGCACGCAACCCGTCGCTGGCACGCTTTGCGAGCTTCGAGGTGCTGCGCCGCCGGCTCCAGGGTCCGTGGTGGGAATGGCCCGCCAAATGGCGAAAGCCCGGCGCCGCCGCCTTGCAGCAGCTGCGACGCGAGGCCGACGAGGAGATCGGCTATGTCGAATATGTCCAGTGGATCGCCGATCAGCAGCTGATGCGATGCCGCGATCGCGGACGCGCGCTCGGGTTGCCGATCGGTCTTTATCTCGATGTCGCGGTCGGGGTGCAGGCGGCCGGATTCGATGCCTGGAGCGAGCCGCGCGCCATCATGCGCCGTCTTGCGGTCGGCGCGCCGCCCGATCTTTTGAACACCGCCGGCCAGAATTGGGGAATCGCCGGTTTCAGCGGCGTCGGCCTGCAGAGCCGCGGCTTCCGGCCCTATCGCGACATGCTGGCCGCCTCCATGCGGTATGCCGGCGCCGTCCGCCTCGATCATGTGCTGGGCCTGCAAAGGCTTTATCTCATCCCGAACGGCATGCCGGCCGATGAGGGCGCCTATGTCCGGCTTCCCTTCGAGCGCATGTTGAAGATCACGGCGGGCGAAAGCGTCAAACACCGCTGCATCGTCATCGGCGAGGATCTCGGCACCGTGCCGGAGCATTTTCGCGAGCAGCTCGGCCGCTGGGGCCTCTGGTCCTATCAGGTCATGCTGTTCGAGCGCGGTCCGGACGGCGCTTTTCACCCGCCCGAGCGTTATTCCGAGCGCGCGTTAGTGACATTCTCGACCCATGACCTGGCGACCTTCGCGGGCTGGGTGGGGCGCCAAGATCTGGCGGCCAAGCGAGGCCTCGGCATCGACCCGGGCGAGACCGATACAGAACGGGATGCCGCCATCGCGGCGCTGCGGCGCGCGGTCGCCCGGCAGAGCGTCGAGGGTTCCGGCTTCCCGGCGGTCGTGGCCTATCTGGCCAGGACGCCGGCGAAATTGCTCGTCGTGGGGCTGGAGGACGCGCTCGGCATGCGCGAGCAGTTCAACATACCGGGCACCGTCCACGAGCATCCCAACTGGCGGCGCAAATATCCGGTTGCCCTGGAATCCCTGCCGGACGCGCAGGCGCTTCCCGCGATCGCCCGGAACGCGGCCGAACACGGCCGCGCCGGCGCTCGAATTGAACCGCAAATGCGCTAGTCTGGCGGCCGCAACTGCCGATGACAGGGGATTTCGGAATGGCCGCCAAGATGATCCTGACCGGCGACGTCAATCTCATGAATGTCGCCGATCCCGCCGTGCCGTTCGCCTTGGTGGGCGACGAGCTGCGCCAGGCCGACGTGGTGTTCAGCAATCTCGAATGCTGCCTGGCGGTGCCGGTGCGCGGGCACTCGGTCAACAATGAAGGGTTTTTCGCCGACCCG
>Ga0137415_10005793_pt1 | contig 12224 bp, 9 predicted proteins | sample CZODoug3_1_1_16f_FD_183082 | JGI IMG/M metagenome (GOLD analysis project Ga0137415, IMG submission 183082) | Vadose zone soil fungal communities from Angelo Coast Range Reserve, California, USA - CZODoug3_1_1_16fungal (Hybrid Assembly) | ecosystem: Environmental > Terrestrial > Soil > Vadose...
TTCTCGAATCAGTTCGAGTGAATCCGGGAGCGTCGGGGCCGTGGCGGTCACATAGGCAACAAGGTCCCAGCTTTTCCGCTCTTCATGTCTTCCTTCACTTGCCTACGCCATAGTCCTTGAAACATCTCCACGGTCGCAGGGCCGAAGCCGGCGTAGTGATTGTTCGCATACGCGAATATCTGAATCTTCCGCTTGTGGACCTTGCCTAGAATGTCTGCCCATTCCGTCAGCTCCGCGTGTCGGTCAACGATCACCTTGTCCCAAGTCTTCGTTTGCTCCTCTATTCCTTTGCGGTCACCGAGCCAGCGCACATATGTGAAGTCAGCAGTGATGGGGTCGAATTTCTCGAACCATTCGGCGGGCCGAGGCATCCATGATTGGTCAATCAGGGCTAGAGCAACACCGCGCTCACGCAGCGACTCAACAAATTGCGGAACGAGCCAATTCTTGTTTCGGATTTCAACAGCAAACTTGTGACCTTTCGGTAGTTTCTTCAGGAATGGCCGGAGCCGGGCGAGGAAATCATTCACGCCTAGAAATGCCTTTTTGTTGAAGTATCCGAACTGGAGCAGAAACGGTCCAAGCTTAACTCCTAACAACTCCATCGTTTCGACGAATTGCTTAAACTCTGCATCGCAGTCCACGAGTACTTTTTCGTGCGTTACCGACTGGGGGACTTTGGCGGCGAACACGAATCCCTTTGGTGTCTTCTTTTCCCATCCCTGGACAGTTGACTTCGAGGGCGCGCGGTAAAAAGTCGAGTCAACCTCCACAGAATTGAACTTGGTGGCGTAGTAGTTGAGAAAATCGGCGGGCTTTGTGCCTAGGGGATAGAAGGTGCCTTCCCATCCGGCAGCCGTGAAGGCGGATGTGCCGATGTAAATCGAGGCCATACCAGGCGATTCTATCGCGATCAAGGGTCAAATGTGCCGATGGGGTCTCATGGGGCAGATTTCCACATTCCGATCGCGTTTATCGGTCCCTGGGCTATTCACTCTGGTTCCTACCCTATTGGCAAATTCGTTGTGTCGAGGGCAGGAGAAGCGTACGATGCACAGCCAGAGGTTCAAATCGGACATTCCAGTTATAGGGAGAGGCGGGGTTTACGCCAGCTAACCCAAGGCACCTGCATTTTGTGAGTGGCGCGCCGTGAGTTCCGCCAAAACTGATTCACCATGTTCGGTCACACAGGAGCAAGTCTGAAGATAAGTATCAAGACCTGGCTGCCCGGGACCACTGCCCTAATTTTGCTCTTTTGCAGCGCGAACTCGCTTGCCCAGCAGGATGTCGGCGAGGTTGCGTTTGCTAATTCGGGTGCCCCGGCGGCGCAGGTCGATTTCCTTCGAGGGCTCGCGCAGCTCCACAACTTCGAGTACGACGACGCGGCCGAACATTTCCGCAAGGCAGAGCAACTCGACCCGGATTTTGCCATGGCCTTTTGGGGTGAGGCCATGACAGAGAACCACCCCGTGTGGCACGAGCAGGACCTCGTCACTGCTCGGCAGATTTTCGCACGCCTCGGAGCCACGTCGGAGGCCCGACTGGCGAAGGCTCCCACCCACCGGGAGAAACTCTACTTGCACAGCGTCGAAATACTTTACGGCGACGGTACAAAGGAAGAGCGGGATCAGAAATACGAATTGGCCATGGCTGACCTGCATCAGAGGTTCCCGAATGATGTGGACGGGGCCAGTTTTTATGCCCTGGCCATCCTCGGATCTGCCGAGCAAGGGCGGGATTTCGGTACTTACATGCGGGCTGCCGCGGTCCTCGAAGAGATATTCCCCGAACATCCCAGACATCCGGGCGTGGTTCATTACCTTATTCACTGCTACGATGACCCGATTCACGCCCCGCTCGGTCTGCGCGCTGCGCGCATCTATTCGAAGGTTGCGCCTGATGCCGGCCATGCCCAGCACATGACGTCCCACATCTTCCTGGCCCTTGGCTTGTGGGAAGACGTGGTCGAGGCAAACGAAACCGCCATGGTTGTCGTAAATCAGCTGCGGCAGAAAGCTGGGAAGCCGCCTCTAAAGTGTGGACACTACAACGAGTGGCTCGAGTATGGCTACATGCAGCAGAGCCGTGTCGCGGATGCGCGCCGGGTGCTCGAAGCCTGCCGCCAGGAGGCGAACCAGACAGCAGCGGCCGCATCCAGTGACAAGAGTCTGGGAAAGGACATGATGCCGTCCATCATGGCGGTCGAATCCTACGCTGACATGCGCGTCAACTTCCTCATTGACAGCCAGCTTTGGGACGGCGATGTTGCTCGCTGGACCCTCCCGGCAGGCGACTATCCCGTCGCCGAAGTGACTTTTGATTACGCCAATGCGCTCGCGGCAATTCTCCGCGGAGATCTCGCCAGCGCGCGCGAAGCAGCATCGCGCTCCGAGGGCGACCGCCAGCGCGCGCTAGCCTGGTCGAAAGAGCAAAAACTCGATGATCCTCAGGAGGGCGAACGTTTACTCATCCTCAAGGAACAAGTGCACGCGCTACTCCCTCCCGTCGAGGGAAAGAGGGAAGATACCATCGCCGAACTGCAGCGCATTGCCGCCAAAGAACACGCAATGCCCCTCGAATTCGGCCCGCCGTCCGTTTACAAGCCGACAGATGAACTCCTGGGTGAGGTACTACTGCAGCAGAACCTGCCATCAGAGGCTCGGGACGCATTCCAAGCCGCTCTAGCGCGAGCTCCGGGGCGGAGACTTTCGGTGGCAGGTCTCGCACGCGCCGAAAAAGAGAAAACTGATGCGTCCGCGAAAACTGGCATCCACAATGCAAGCACCGTTGACGAGCACAAACATTGAAGCAATCGCGTCACGAATGGAGGCGGAGCCAATGCGACGCTCATTGATCTTGTTCATATTCGCGATACTTTTCCCCACTCTTTTTTCCACGTTCGCAATCGCGCAAGCGCCACAGGCGCCGCCGGCGAGTCAACAAATCGCGGCTGCCGTGTTGCCCTTGCCTGAGATCTTGCGGGAACACGCCACTGTACTCGGCTACGGTCCAGACCTGTCACTCGTAACTCTTCGCCAAGGTTCGAACGGGATGGTGTGCACCGCGTCCCGTCCGGGCGATGACGAGTTCGATGTACGTTGCTATCATGAATCCTTCATGCCGTTGGTGCGCAGGCTGCGCGGTCTGCACTACCAGGGCGTAAAGCAGGAGGAGATCGATCACATCATCAATGCGGAAGTGAAAGCAAAGAAGCTGGCGATTCCCGACCATCCCACGGCCGGATACCGCATGCTCGGCCCCATTTCCGCCTACCAGCCGGCGACCAACGCGGTTGGCAAGGAGATCCAGTCTTGGCAGTCCGTTCACTTCCCTTACAAAACCGCTGCAGAAATCGGCTTGCCTGAAGAGGGACAGGTTACCGGGACCATGCCCTATGTCATGGCTTCCGGTACATTCTGGTCGCACGTGATGATTGAGCACGAGAATGAGCCCGGTCAGAAGTAGAGGCGGGAGCTCCGTGTTGCGCCGGAAGGGGCAGCATGCCGCTTCGCAGTTCAGAAACGGGCCTCTCGGGAAGTTGACGATAGGATTCCGGCCGGACGGCAAGTCGGAGGGAGGTGTGGACTCCTGCTTACACGACGGGGCCGCGCCCACGTTAGCACGTTTCGCGGGTCCCAATCTGGGTTCTGGGAAGTTAGGCGGTACAGTATGCCGACCCTCCGCGCGTCGATCTCTCAGGCTTAGCAGGTCGGCGAAGCTCGGGTCCGGGCGCAGCGGATTATTGCAACTTTGCGAATTCCGCCTTGGCTTGTTTCAGGATGGGAATGTCAGGATCGGCGTCCTTCCAAAGCGAAAGGAAGTCATTGTACGCGGCGCGGGCTTTCACTATTTCGCCTTGTAGTGCATAGGCGCGTCCAAGCTGCAAATGCGCGAGTGCACCGATGGGGCCATTCTGCACGATGCCACGATGGTCGAGGATTTTCTGGAACTCGGCGACGGCCTCACTCCCCTGATGTCCAGCCAAATACGCCGCCCCGCGCACATAGACTGGGTGGAGCGCGATTGTGAAGCCTTCGCTGCCTTCAAGTCCTAGTTCGTTGGGAGCTGCGGCCTGAAGCACCTCGACGGCTTTCGAAGAATCGTTGTGACTGAGCGCAAGCTGGGCGCGAATGGTCGGCAGATAAATAGACTGCGCTATCGTATCCTCCGGAAAGCGCTTGGCCAAATCATCCGCCATTGCCTGAGCCAGGGATGCGTACCCAGCAATCGCTAAGGTCAGCGCTGCAACGTATTGCGCATCCCGGCCGTTCGAACGCCCCGCCGTTGCCGAAGCACGTTGCCGGGCTTCGGTCGGATTCCCGAAAAGGACTTCCCGCATCATCGCCTCCGCTTCGTAGCTTGCTGCAGTATCCTTCTGCCCTGCCCGCTCGGCTGAGGCCACCGCCCGACGGGAAAACTCCCGGGCCTTTCCAAGCCGCCCGAAGTAAGCAGCCGTATCAGCCTCCATGGCCAGGAACACGTCTTCGATTCCCGACTTGCCCGACGACCAGGCCACCCATTGAGTCATCTCTGCCGCATCGTTCTGCAGGAAGGCAAGAAGGTACAGAATAAAGTGCAAGGTGGGAGAGTCGAGCTTCTTTGCCTGCCCCTCTTTGGCCGCAGCCTGGGCTTCCTTGAAGCGATTCAAAAAGAGATAGTCCCAGGCGAGGCCCGCATAACTCGAACTGCTTCCCGGGTCGAGGCGGAGTCCCTCGCGGATTTCCGCAAGGGCTTTTTCATATTGTCCGAGATTAGGGTAGATGCCAGCACTAAGGTTATGCGGCGGTACCGGGTCTCGCGGATAGCTCTGCGCCCAGAGTTCATAGACCTGGCGCGCCTTTTCCAGGTCGCCTGTGACTAGGTCATAGTAGTGCGACTCAATGTAGAACTTCTCCCGCTCGCTCACCCGATCGTGCAGCGCGTAGGCCTTCCGAGCGTTCTCCGCTGCCAGGCTGGTTTCCGCGAGACGGGAATAACTCGTTCCGAGCGAGGCATAGGCCATGGCGAAGTTCGGGTCGAGGCGAATGGCTCGCTGCAACAACTGGACGGCAGCGGCGACATCGCCTCCCGACAAATTTTTCCGTCCCAGGCTGTAAGCCTGAAGTGCTTCGAGCGAAGGCGTCGTGGCCTGCTCAATGGGGGTATCAAGTTTCTGTACCGTAGTGAGCGATTCGCCGAGCTTTTGGCGCAGCCTCGCAACGGCGTCACCGAGAGATTTCAAGACCTGTTCTTTACCGTCCGCCGTGACTTGCTCTTCCGCAAGGGAATCGCCCGTGCGGCAGTTCACCGCCTTAACTCCGAGCACATACTGACTTCCAAGGCCGGCGATTGATCCGTTTAGCACTCCGGCGCTGTCCGTTCTCTGGCAGATCTCTCGCGCGATCATCGGTGTTAGCCGGGCGTCTGGCGCTTGGCCCATTTGGCGAAGTGTTTGTTGAATCCGATCCTCGGAAATGAGGCTGAGGAAAGGTGATTGTTCGAGCTGTACTGCCAGACCTTGCCGCAGCGTGTCGTCAAAAACGGGATCACCCGTAGAGTTCGCAAAATCGGCTAGGACGATCGTGTCCTTATCCATGAGCGTCGGGATGCGACGGGAATAGAAGTATCCTCCGACGGCCAGCGCCACTAGAACTGCCGCCGCCACTGGGACAAGCACTTTCCAGCGATTTCCGACGCGTCTGCGCACGCCAGAGTCCGTCCTGCCTCCCGCTGGCAAATGGGCTGACTCAGTGTCGCGCTTAAGCCGGCTCAGATCCGACCGGATGTCCGCGGCACTTTGATACCGCAACTTGCGATCCTTCTCCAGAGACTTGCTGATAATCAGGTCCACCTCTGGCGGCACCTCAGGATTCAAATGAGTTGCCGGCGTTGGTGTTTTATTCAGAATCGCGTTGAAGATGGCCGCCGAGGTGTTGCCTGGAAACGGCAGTCTACCGGTCGCCATCTCATACAGCACTACGCCGAAGGAAAACAGATCGGTCCTCAAATCAACCGTTTCTCCTAATGCCTGTTCGGGCGACATGTAAGCCACAGTCCCCAGCATCGTGCCGGGGCTGGTCAGGTCCTGCTCAGAGACTGCCTCTGTCGGTAGTTGCGAAAGCGTGACTCCTTCAGTTATCTTCGGCCGCTGCTCCACCTTGGCCAGCCCGAAGTCCAAGATCTTGGCGTGCCCGCGATCCGTAATCAAAATGTTCGCGGGCTTGATGTCACGGTGCACGATCCCCTTCGTGTGCGCGGCATCCAGCGCATCGACAACTTCTGTTCCCAATTCCAGTACGGTACCGATACCGATAGGTTTTCCGCTTATCCGGTGCTTGAGCGTTTGTCCCCGCAGCAACTCCATCGCGATGAAGTACTGGCCGTTCGCTTCATCAATCTCGTAAATCGTGCAGATGTTCGGGTGATTGAGCGCAGACGCGGCGAAGGCTTCGCGCTGAAAGCGTTCGCGGGCAGCAGGATCGTTCTCCATCTCCGGAGGGAGAAATTTCAGTGCGACATGGCGGTGCAGCTTGAAATCTTCCGCTTCGTACACCACACCCATCCCACCGCCACCGAGCTGCGAGACGATGCGATAGTGCGAAATTGTCAGTCCAATCATCGTTGATTCACTTCGTTCCGCATGGGCCTCCGTCAACCGGGAGTGACGAGAGTATACAACCGCCAAGTCCTAGTGATGTATCGGAAGCGCGCATCAACAGAAGAATGAGGATGAAAGCGTGATGCTCTGGCGCGCTTTCGATACATCGACTTGAAGGGAGCCGCCCGCGGTTGCGGCGGACGCGGGCCCTATGCAAATTCAATGGAGGGAAGGTTGGGCGTCGAGGTGCGCCGAAGCTGTGCGGCGAAGCGCAGAGGACAGCACCGCGTGGGCTGGAGCTGGCAGAAAAGCAAGGTGACCGCAAACGGAGAGTGTGGAGAAGCGGGAAGAAGAGATTTGTTCGGCGGCAAGGCGGAGAACGACGAATGGTGCAGAAGCACGAGAGTTTCCGAGCTGTGGTTGGAGTCGTTTCATGCGGCAGCGGTGATCATGAAGGGCGGAGAACGAAGCTGGATTTCAGCAGCCGTAAGCCTTTCGATGACCAGCATTGGTCCACCACATTTGGGGCAGAGCCAAAGCTGACTTGTGGGTGAGGCCACCTGCTCGGTTTGCGGTGCCGCGCCGAGCAGATGAAAGCAAAGTGGCAAGGTGGTGGCACGCTTGCGGTTGGCCAGGAGGCCGAAGTTTCGGATGCGCACGAAACCTTCCGGGAGCAGGTGCAGCAGGAAGCGGCGTAAGAACTCATCAAGCGATAGGGTTAGCAGCTTCTGTTCGTTGTTGTGGGCGGAATCGCGCCAACGAAAGGTGACCTTCCCGTCAGCAAACGAGACCAGACGATGGTTGGAGATGGCCACGCGATGGGTGTAGCGGCCCAGATAGTGGAGCACAAACTGTGGGCCACCGAAGGGTGGTTTCAAGTAGACAATCCATTTTTTCCGGTACAGGGGTCGGAGCCAGGCGGCAAAGGTTTTCGGCTGAGCGAGGAGTGTGAGGTCTCCGTGGAAACAGAGCTGGCCGTTACGGAAGGCCTGCTTGAGAGAGCTGACAAACTTTCCGCGAAAAACCTTACGTAACACCTCGCCAGGAAGAAAGAACTGCTCGGATGCGGGAACCCAGTGGGTGTGATCGAGCGACAACCCACCGGCGGGCACCACGCAATGTACATGCGGGTGCATGTCGAGTTTTTGACTCCAGGTGTGCAGCACACTGAAGAAGCCGATCTCTGCACCGAGATGTTGCGGATCGTGAGCGACTTCGAGAAGGGTTTCCGCACTGGTGCGAAACAGGAGATCGTAAATGACCTTCTTGTTCTGTAAGACCAACGGGGCCAAATGACGGGGAAGGGTGAAGACCACATGCACGTAAGGGGTCGGAAGAAGTTCCCGGCGACGCTTTTCCAGCCAGCGGTCGCGAGCCCCTGCCTGACACTTGGGACAGTGCCGATTGCGGCACGAGTTGTAGGAGATGGCACGATGTCCGCAGCGAGTGCATTCATCGAGATGGCCGCCGAGCGCGGCGGTGCGACACCGCAAAATGGCCAGCAGCACTTTGACATGCTTCCAGGTGATCCACTTACGGCTTCGTTCGATGAAGGCGTCTCCCGCAGCGCGGACCAGATCGGCCACCTCGAGAGGTGGCCGGTCCATCTACTCTTCCTGTGGTGACCTGTCTTTTAGCTTCAGCAAGTCCAGAGGACTGACGGTCGCGTTCAAGTGACGCTCGGAGAGGTGCAGGTAGATGGTGGTCTCTTCGAGATCACTATGCCCCAACAGCATCTGGATGGTGCGCAAATCTGCGCCCGCTTCGAGGAGATGCGTGGCAAAGCAGTGGCGCAGCGTGTGCGGGTGAACGCCGTTCGGTAGACCGGCCCGCCGGGCAGCTCGTTTACAGGCATGGTAGATCACCTTGGGAGTGATGGGGCGATCGCTGGTATGGCTGCTCTTGCCAGGAAATAACCATACGCTGGGCTTTCGACGCAACCGGCGCCAGTGTCGCCGGAGTTCGTCGAGCAAAGTTGGACTGAGCAGCACATCGCGGTCCTTGCGGCCTTTACCACCTTGGACGTGAATCACCATGCGCTGACTGTCGACGTCGCTAACTTTCAGACGCGCGAGTTCGGCACGCCGGAGTCCGGTGGCGTAGAGCGCCATCAGCAGAGTGCGATGCACGGGAGGGCGAGCCGCATCGATGAGTCGCGCGACTTCTTCGTGGCTGAGGATCGTTGGCAGGTGCATGGCCTTCTTCGGGTAGGGCGTCTCCGTGATGCTCCAGGCCTTCTTGAGCGTCTTGACGTAGAAAAAGCGTAGCGCCGCCAGGTGTTGCGCCACGGTGTTCGGCGAGAACTTCCGCTTCTGAAACAACTCGGCTTGATATTCACGAATGTGTCGAGGGCCTAAGCGATCGGGGGAACAGTTGAAGTGTCGAGAAAAATCTTCGACGGCGCGGATGTAAGATTCTATGGTAGTCTCGGCGTAATTACGACGCTGGAGTTCCTCCAGCATCATTTTTCTCAGATGGGTCACAGGGACACCTCCTTGTGACCCAAATTTATCTCAGACACCAGGCAACCGCTGTTCCATCACCTCACGCGAAGCGTCTGCCGCGCGGGCGGCTTCGTTGTATGCCGGGCATGTTCAGCAGCTAGGAGGTGCAAATCCTCTACCCAACCTGATGGAGGTGAAGGGTTAGCGATGACGCAAGGGCTATCACCGCAAGGGAGGTCTGAAGGAAGCGTCAAGCAAATGTGCGAGTCGATGAACAAGAACCGAATATAAGGCGTGAGCGTCGGACGAGCGGGCAACGTACTGCGAAGTCCATAATCCATCAAGGATGCGAAGCGTAGATTCGGCGACTGTGCACGGAAGGCGGCTGGAATTACCCCGGGAGATCTGTCCTGTGTCGCTTCGGCGACTGAGAGAGCCGAGAGGCAATCTGACCGCAGGGCAGAAGTCAGCAGAGGGTGTAGTAGATCACGTCGTCGGCGAAGCTAGTGAGGCACTCCAACACCGAAAGGTGGAGCCAACAGATAGGCCGAGCCGGGAACGGTGATTGAAGACCCGAACGAGAGGAGCGGCGAGTAGGACATGGATCTCAAGCGCGACAAGCGGCAGAACATCCAAAAGAAATTGGACTTCTCATCCGAATGGAAGGGTGAAGCCCGCCAAGCCGGAAGGGAAGAGACCGAATCGCGTCAGGCGATGCATGAACCCGAAAGCCCAGCTAACACCATCCGACTCATGGAGGAAGTATGTGAGCGAGAAAATCTGTTGGAGGCATTACGGCGGGTGAAGGCTAATAAAGGTAGCGCCGGGATCGACGGGATGACCGTCGGCCAACTCAGTGGCTACCTGAAAGAGCATTGGCTTACCATCCGGGAACAACTGCTGGGCGGGACCTATATACCGCAGCCGGTAAGGCGCGTGGAAATCGAGAAGCCGGACGGAGGGGGGATGCGAAAGCTTGGTATCCCAACTACGCTCGATCGATTTCTCCAACAAGCGGTGATGCAGGTTCTGCAGCGGCGGTGGAACCCAACGTTCTCCGATCACAGCTATGGATTTCGACCGGGACGATCTGCGCATCACGCAGTGACCCAAGCACAGTTGTATCTTGCGGAAGGTTACGGCTGGGTGATCGATCTCGACTTGGAGAAATTCTTCGATCGAGTCAATCACGACAAATTGATGGGGCAGGTCGCGAAACGTGTCGAGGACAAGCGGCTGTTAAAACTCATTCGGGCGTTCCTAAACGCCGGGGTGATGGAGAATGGGATAGTCAGTCCAAGCGTGGAGGGGACTCCCCAAGGGGGTCCACTTTCGCCGCTGTTGAGTAACCTCGTACTCGATGAACTCGACCGGGAGTTGGAGCGCCGTGGACATCGCTACGTTCGGTACGCGGATGATTGCAATATCTACGTGCGAAGCGAGCGAGCCGGTCAACGAGTGATGAAGAGCATCACGAAATTCATCACGCAGAAGCTCAAGCTCAAAGTGAACGAGTCAAAGAGTGCGGTGGCGAGACCGCAGCAGCGGAAGTTCCTTGGATTCACCTTTACAGACGGACCAGAGGTCAAGCGAGCAATCGCGCCAAAGTCCTTGGTCCGTTTTAAGCGGCGAGTCCGAGAGATTACACGACGTGCAAAGGGCGTCAGCATGGATGCGACGATGGAGGAACTAGCCCCCTACATGCGGGGCTGGCGCAGCTATTTCGGCTTCTGCGAAACTCCTCGCGTCCTCGTGTCACTTACTTGCTGGGTCCGTGCGCGCCTTCGTATGGCCCTATGGCGACAATGGAAAACAACCCGTCGTCGTCGGGCAGCTCTCTTGGCACTGGGCGTACGTCCCAAACTGGCGAGCAACACGGGCTGCAGCAGCCGAGGCCCCTGGTACCTCGCCCACGCCAAGGCCTTATCCGTCGCGCTTCCCACGGCCTATTTCAAATCGCTCGGTCTCCCGAATTTGGAGGATGCGAACTAGCGTAACCATCTCGAACCGCCGTGTACGGACCCGTACGCACGGTGGAGTGGCAGGGGTCAGCGGGCAACCGCTGCCCCTATGCCGATCAAGTCGGCTTGTAGGGAGTAATCTCCGCGCTTCGCAGCGATCGTGGACGGATTACGGGCAACTCTGACGTAATCAGATTAGGTAAGGGTCGCCGACAAACCGGGAGTGGCCTACTGTGGTTTACGCTTCAGCGGCTTGCCAATCGCGACCAGGAAAATGGCACTCTTGCCTTTTGCGTGCGGGGAAAAGAAGTCAACTACATCGTCGTCGAAGAAGGTCAGCCCGGTTGCACCCAGGTGCTGAGCATACGCAGCCAGGTAGATCCTGCCGCCGATGGCACCCGCTTCGAGCTGGACGGCCCGGTAGCCGCGGTTCCCGTATCGCTCCAGAATCTGTTCTAAATCGGCGAGAAAGAAGATGTCGACGCAGGCGTCCGCGGGCAGCTCTTGCTCCAGACCAAGATGATGGGCCGCTGCGCGGAATTTCCCCTCCTTCAATAGCTCCAGGGCGTTCTGCTCACGCTCGAAGAAGTATGCGCCCGGCCTGAGCCCCTGCACTGAATGCACGATCAGATAAAGATCGTTAAGCTGCCCGCCGGGAGGCTCAAGGAAGTCAGCCGGAAGACCTCGCGTGGCGTAGTCGAGAATGGTAGAAAGTTGTGCCAGCGTAATCGATGCCGCGTTATCGAACGTTCGGGTAGAGCCGCGGCGCAGGATTACCTGCTCGGTTGTGTCCTTCGGTTGTTCTTCTTCCTGCGGGCGCGGGAGGCGAACTGCCTCGCCCGTCAGAGCGGAAGATGGAAGGACTGGTGGCTTGCCGCGCCACTGATTTACTTCCTCCACAGACTCAAGCGAAGACGCGTCGTGCATCTCAAGCATGGCGGGATATTCGACCTCGTGCTGTGAAAGCGGGATTGTCTCTAGGCCAAGAGCCGGAGCGTCTCTCGGGGCCGGCAGCGAACTCTCCGATGTGTGCCCGATCGGTACGAGGCACAAGGAAACCTCACGCCGCATATCCAGATCGAGCAGGCGGTTTACCTCGGCGTCCACGAACCCGAGCACGATCTCGGCCGGCAGCCCCGAAGCCGTAGACACGGCCAGCATATTTGCCAGCAGGGTGCCGTTGTCCCAACCGAAATGGCGATAGGTGCGCGCCTGGTACTTCCAGGCGTTCCGCCAGTAGAT
>Ga0137415_10005794_pt1 | contig 12223 bp, 12 predicted proteins | sample CZODoug3_1_1_16f_FD_183082 | JGI IMG/M metagenome (GOLD analysis project Ga0137415, IMG submission 183082) | Vadose zone soil fungal communities from Angelo Coast Range Reserve, California, USA - CZODoug3_1_1_16fungal (Hybrid Assembly) | ecosystem: Environmental > Terrestrial > Soil > Vadose...
GGCAAGCACGCCCTCCCGAGCGGTTCGGAAGATCTCGCACTTCTCCAGGCGGACTCGGCGTTCCTGTCGACCGGCTGCCTCGTCCGCACCGGCGAGCTGGATGGTCGGGGTAGCCCCGACCGGGTCGACGAGCCGGATCCCCTGCGACTTGGTGTCGTGCAGCCGGCAACCGCGCAACAGCGGCGCGGCCGGGCTCTGCACCAGCACCGCGGCATCTCCACAGAACCCGATCTCACATCCGTCGAGGACGCCGCGCGCGGTGCCCGACATGACGACACCGCAGCCGGTGACCCGCTCGATGCGGCCACCGCGCAGCTCCAGCCTCGCCGCGTCGTTGAGCATCACACCGTGGCCCTCCACCTCCCGGATGACGGAGTCCTCGATCACCGCCGCAGCGGTCGCGGTGACGTAAACGCCACAGCGGACGTCGCAGCGGCGCAGCTCCACGGTCGCTCCCTGGCCGACCTCCAACCGCCCACCCGAAACGTCGCACTCCTCCAACACCGGATGCCCGCCGCGGACGAGCACCGACGGGCTGTTCCGCCCGGCACCCTCCAGCCGCAAGTCCCGCAGTTCGACCTCGCCGCCGGTCACGCTCACCGCCGGTCCGTGCACGGCGACAATCCGGACGGTTCCCCGGCCCTTCTCCGCGACGACCACCACATCGCGGTCCAGCACGAGCGACTCGCGGTAGGTGCCCGCCTGCACCGACACCACCGAACCCTCGGCGGCGGCCCGGATCGCCGCGCCGACGGTCCGGTGAACCCCCCACCCCCGCTCGGCCACCCGCTCGACGTTGTTCCTGCTCATCACAGGCCTTCGCCGAGGCGCATCAGGAAGCTGAACAGCCCGAAGACTCCCCCGAAGGCGAGGATCACGGAGAGAAAGCACAACGCGGCGCTCAGGCCGCCGAGCCAGCTCGGCGGTTCATGGGTGGCGTCGAAGGGGTTCAGCGCGCCCATCACCCCGACCGCCACCGCCGAGATCGACAGCACCAGCATGATCAGCGGCCCCACCCATCCTGGCGCGTCCAGCACCGATGCCCCGCCCAGCAGCGCGGCCACCAGTCCCGCACAGCCCGCCACGATCAACGGCAACACGGTGACCTGCATCTTCAACTGCCCGGAACGGACCCACAGGGCCAAGCTCACGCAACCGGCCATGGCTACGGCGAACATCTCGTGCGCGCTGCCCAACACGACCAGGCAACAGGTGAGGACGCCTGCGCAGATACCAATAATCGCCACCAGGGTCCGCCTGCCCAGGCTCACCAGGTAGCCGACCTCGGCTTCGACGGTGGGCGCGGCTGGGACCACGATGGTGTCCGGATACTCGGGCGACGTCATCTCGGCGAGTTTCCCCGCGACGTGCGGAGCCGCACTCAGCACCGCGATCGCGACCAAAGCGGTGACAGCCGCGGCCTGGGCACGATTCGCCTCGAGCCAGACCGTCAGCGCGATCACCGGGAACGCGAGCATGGCGAACAGCAGCACCATCAGCGTCACCACGTGGCGGATGAGGACGAACGCGGCGGCGGCCCCCAACATGGCGCCGAGCCCGAGAGCCACCAGCACCTGACCCGTGCCGCCCTGATCCACCGGCAGCGAGGCAGTGGCCAGCGCGAACAGGGGCACCGTGGCGAGCGCGATCACCAGCCGCAGGAAGAGCGGCAATGGCCAGTTGGCCCGGCTCGCCCGGGATGCGAGCATGGCCAACCCGCCACCGACAACGACCGTGCCGAATGCGACGGGCTGGCGTTGGTGAGCGGCCCCGAGCAGCACCGCGAATCCAGCCACCGCCACCACAATGCCGAGCACCACCATGGTGTAGGCCCGGTACCGCTCGCCCCAGGTATCCCCGGTTCGGTTCGCCTGGGCGACCATCTCTTCGAGGTCGGTGACCAGGGGCTCGTCGAACTCGGCCTCCGCTGAATCACGCAGGTACAGGGTGGCCCCGTCCAGGACGCCGAGTTCGGCCAGGGACGCCTCCGGCGCGAACGCCGGCGCTCCCGGTAAGGCCAACGACCAGGCCGGCGGGAATGTGTTGTCGAACTCCAGCTGGCCACACCAATACAGCAGGTTAGGCGTGTATTCAGCGATCGGGGCGTGAGCCGGCACCGCCAAATCAACCCTGCGGCGCGCGCCGATCACCGTGACCCGGCGGCGTTCATCCTGCATCGGGCACCGCCCACAATGTGTTCGGAGGAATCCAACGAGCCGAGGTCATCACACCGAACCTCATCCGAATCGAAGGTGACTAGCCAGCCGACTGCCATGTCTTGATGTTGGCTTCCTCGGCGTCGGTATAGTTTCCCCAGTTCACATTCATCGCATTCGCGATGGTGCCGAGCACGCCACCCTCGCCCTGGTCCCCGAACAAGCCGATCGCGGCGGTGTCCCACTGCAGCATGGCGTCCTGGTAGTAGGTCGAGGCCTGTGCGACCCAGGTGTCGGCGAGCGGCGAAAGCGTACTGCGCAACGTCTCGAGCTCCCCCATTATCGTCGCTGCTTGCGCGTTCAGGTTTGCGCCAGCGGGTTCTAGGCCACTCCCTACGAGAATCTGTGAACTGCCGAAGTCAACCATCAGAACCTCCGTTGAGTAGAAAGGACTCATTGATCGAGCGCATCGCCATCCCTCAGCTGAGGTTGGCCGTGGGGATACTGATGCCCGAGACGTTGTTGTAGGACGCCGATTCCGCGTCGCCGTAGTTGGTCGCGGTGCTGGTCAGACCGGCCGCGATGTCGGTGAGCGCGTTGTGCAGCTGTGCGCTGTAGGTGTCGTATTCCTGCATGAGGGTCTGGAACTGATTCGCGGCGATGCCCTTCCAGGAGTCCTCGAGGGAGACCACGTAGGACCTCAACGTCGCCAGCTGGGTCTGGATCTCGCCGGCGGTCTTGGTACAAGAACTGGCGGCGTCCTGAACGTAGTCAGGAGTGACGTTGTAGGTCAGCCCACCGCCGGTGGATGATGTCACAACACACCTCTCCTTAGGATTTCCTGTGATCGACCTCTTCGGGCCCGTAGTGATTGCATTATGAAGTGCACACCAGCAATCTGACAAGTCCGTGTGGGACGGGAAATATACCAGTCCGTTATACCACATATCGAGCTGGTATTTCCGCAGGTCAGGGCAGCTGCGCCAAGCCATCAACGCTTTTTCTTCGGATAATCAACGATTTGTTCCAACCGCACGGCTAAGCTCGGCCCCGTTCCCGGACCTGAGTCTCGGAGCGAGTTCCCAGAGTAAGCGAACACCCGGACTAGAACGTTAGACTTTCGAACGCGAAAGGTCGACTCCGTATCTGAGATGCTCCGCGCGTTCGGACGTTTCGGCCATTCATGACGACCGAGCCCGTCCGTAACCAATGGCACTGTCAACGGCACGGCAAGCAATCAATACCCAGATGTCCAGGAGAGGGACGCCCCTCGCTCGCAGGGCCACCGAGCCCCTGCCGCCAAGCGTGAAAGGCATCGCGATGAGCCCGACCGACCTGCAGAGCCCGCCCGAGGTGGGCAGCCCTTTCGCGCCTGGAGGCCCCGGCTTCGCCAGCAGCTTCGCATCGACCGCCCGACGCCCCCGACCGTCGCAGCGACCTACCGTGGTCTCGACCATGGTGCTGATCAGCGGCGCCGTCGCGGTGATCGTCGCGGGCACGGTCGGCGTCGGAGTGCTCGCCCAGTACCAGCGAGCCAAGAACGTGTCGGAGAATACGGCCGGCCAGGTCAGCACGGCTCCACCCGCCCCGGCGTTCACCCCTGCCGCGACGGAGTCACCGGTGGCTCCCGCTCCGTCGCCAACCTCGGACGACAACACGATCCGGCAGCTCGAGTCACAGGTGCAGCAAGATCAGCAGGCCCTCAACAGGCTCCAGAACTCCACCGCTACGCCCACCAGCTCGGGCACCAGCTCGGGCACCACCTCGGGCACCACCTCGGGCACCACCTCGGGCACCACCGCCACGACGCCCACCACCACGGCCGCTGCCGCGACGACGCCCACCACCACCACTACCGCCAGTGCGACACCCACGCCCACGCCCAGCGCCACGCCCAGCGCCGCCCCCAGCGTCATGCCTACGCCCAGCGCCATGCCCAGCGCCATGCCCAGCGCCAGACCTATGGCCAGCGGAAGGCCTATGCCCAGCGGCCGGCCCATGCCCAGCGGCACGCCCACCGGGATGGGCGGGTGGCGGGGCCAGGGGCAGCCCACCAACCAGGTCCTGAGTGGAGGACAGGGTCAGGGCACCTCGGTCCCACAACAGACGCAAGGGACCAACTCGTACAGCCAGGGGAGCACCAACTCGTACACGCAGGGCAACACCAACCCGCAGCGCGGCGTCAACTCGTACGCCCAGGGCAACACCAACACATTCACCCAGGGCAACACCAACCCGCAGCCCGTGCAACAACCCAGCCCGCAGCCCGTGCAGCAACCCAGGGCTCAGTCGTCCCCCGGGGTGGTGGTGCAGCAGCCCCAACCGACGCAGGTCGTAGCCCCGCCACAGCACAACCACTAATTGGCCGGCGTCGGGCCCGGCTGGACGACGGATACGACAGAGACGGGCCACCGAGACGCACGGCGGCTCTACCGCAAAGGAGGGATTCCAAGCTTGAGCTACTACGTCGCCCATCGTCTCGGCGGGCCACGGGTCGCGGCCGCCACAACGTGGCCAGGTCGCGGCCTGGTACACGCCGGCTCCGCCGCGGCCCTCCAGCGGGACGGCCACCTCACCTCCTCCAGGTCACGGCAACTCACCAACGCCGCATTCGCCTTCGTGGCGGTGGCCGCGGCGGCCACCACGAGCATGCTGATCGACGGGCATCGCCTGTCTCCGCCGACCCTCCGGTCGCTCGAAGCCGGGATTGACAGCCTGCGCCCAGAGGTCGAGCCGGTGTCGGTACCCCACGACGAGTCCCCCGCGGCGGCCCCTGTTCAGCCGGTGGCAGAGCCGTCGCAACCCGCGGCCGACCAGCCCGCTGTGTCAGCCGGCCCGTCACCGGCCATCACGGTTGCTCTGACCTCCGCGCTGGCGGTGCGCGGCGTGCCCTACGTCTGGGGTGGCGAAAGCCCCAAAGGTTTCGACTGTTCCGGGCTGGTCCAGTGGGCGTACCGCAAAGCCGGAATCCAGCTGCCGCGCACCAGCCAGCAGCAGAGCCGGGTCGGCGAACCGGTCTCGCCCAGCAACCTCCGGGCCGGAGATCTCGTCTTCTTCTACAACCCGGTGCACCACGTGGCGATCTACCTCGGCAACGGGATGGTGCTCCAGGCCCCACAGACCGGTGATGTCGTCAAGATCAGCTCGCTCAGCAGAATGCCGATCCACAACGTCCGACGAGTTGCCTGAGTGAATGGGACCCCATAGCCATGCCCATCGTACGAAGATCGCCGAGAGAACAAGAAACGTTGTGTGCCCGGCCAGGCTGCACGAGTCTGGCTGACACCCATCCCGCGGGCGGCGGCGACCGCCAGGTCTGCACGACACACCTGGACGAGGCGCAAAAGCGTACGTTGCTCGAGGAGCTGCGGGAGTTCGCGCACAACGCCGACGCCGCCGGCATCGCCACCTCGGCCGTGCCCGCCGAGAGCACAGCGCCCGATTCGACGCCGGCCGCCGCCGACAGCCCACCGCCCGAGCCGGCGCCGCCTTCCTCCGACAGCCCGCCGCTCGAGCCGGTACCCGAAACGTCCGCAAAGCCCACCGCGCACAGCGCGAAACGCCGCACGACCCCGAAATCAGCAAGGCGCCGCCGAATGGTGGCCGCCCTGGGCACGTTCGGGCTCTTGGCCGGCGCCGGCGGATGGGTGGCCACCACCGATGTGGGGCGAGTGGCGGTGGGCAAGCTGGTGCCAGGTCGCGAGAAGCCCGCCGTCAACCCGTCGGTGTGGGCCGAGCAAGCCCGCGTCATGCTCGGCCTGACCAACAAGCAACTGGCCATGATCGCCTACGCGGAGACGAAGTGGCGGCAAGCCCCCTTGTCAATCGCCTTCGGCAACTCGCCAGCACCGGTCGCCACGATGCTCGCCCAGAAGACCGCGCTCGACCAGCGGCGCTCCCTGCTGCAGGCCCGCCTCGACCAGTTCGACACCGCGAACCGGCTCAGCAAGGAACTGGGACTGCTGCATCAACACATCGCTGACCTGAACATACAGCTCAACACGATCCCGGCGAACGGGGCGGATCCTGCGCAGCAGGCCGCGCGGGCCGACCTGATCGGACAGCTCAAGGCCGCCGTGATCCAGGAGCAGAGCGACCTCCGAGACCTGGCGCCGTTGCGCGCCAGCCTGACATCCGCGATCAACACCCCGCTACCAACCACCAACGCCGACGCGACGATCTCCGTGGTGCGCGCCGTTCTCGGCCTCACCAACGCGCAGGGCGGCGCCGGCGCGACGACCCCGGTGGACGGTACCGATCCCGCGGCACTCGCCAGCCAAGCTCCCCCGGGTGGCACCACCAGCGCGACAAACGCGGGCGACTCGGTGACGCCACTCGCGGATGGTCCGGCCACCGGGTCACCGCTGACCGTCTCACCGGCCGTGGACTCCGGCACGAATACGGCGGGGAGCTCTTCCGCCAACGCCACGAACGACTCCTCGAACGTCAACGCGTCAGTCCAGCAGGCAAGCTCGACGTCCTCGAACAAGGTCACCCCAACCTCGGCCGCGAAAAGCGCTCCGCTCCCCAGCGTCTCGCACAACAACTCGATCTCCGGGAGCGGCTCAGGCCACAGCGGTGGCAGTTCGCACAAGAGCGGCGGTTCAGGCCACAGCAGCGGCGGTTCCCACAAGAGCGGCGGTTCGCACCACAGCGGTGGCGGGTCCCACAGCGGTGGCGGCTCGCATCACTAAAGCCTCAGAATTCCCCTGTCAACGCGCCAGCCTGATGTGAATAGTAAACATACCGACGAGTCTCGCTAACTGGTAAACGATTGGTAAGTATATGCCGCTCTTACCCCGGGAATCTGGAGCAATGCCATGAGGACAGCCGTCGACGAACGCGTTGACACGGACGCGTATACCGATCAACTCGCCGCTACGACAAGCACGTCCCCCGTGCTCGGCTCGGACGCTGAAAACCCCAATGCCGCGGTCGCCGGGAGTGGTGCACAAGGGCCGCGGACGTGGTATTGGGGCGCGGGCGTACTCGGTGGCGCTACGTTGATGTGGCTGGGTGCCGCAATGTTTGAAGCGCACCCCACGTTCCCGATAAACGCGCTCACCGCGGTGAGTCCGCTTCGGATCAAGCCCGAAGCGAGAACCGTTACAACAGAGCAGGCCCGCCCCGCCCCGCCCGAACTGGACGAACACACACCGCACCCTCCCAGCCCCAACCCTCCCCCGACTCCGTCGACACCGCCGGTAGACGGGGTTCAGCAACCCGCTCAGGACTCGACCGCACGTGTAGACAATGCGGCCGATTCGGATTCGACCTGGGACCGAATCGCGGCATGTGAAAGCAGCGGGAACTGGGCGATCGACACCGGCAACGGTTACCAGGGCGGGTTGCAGTTCCTCGAATCGACCTGGAAAGAATTCGGCGGAACCAAATATTCGGCCAGCGCGGACAAGGCCACCAAGGCGCAGCAGATCGAAATCGCACGACATGTTCAAGCCGCACAGGGTTGGGGTGCCTGGCCCGTGTGCTCGCGTAAGGCCGGGGTATTCTCCGCCGGCCAGAAAAGCCGAGACCACGGTAGTATCTCGCAGCCGAACCGCCCGGCCGACGGGCAGCCCGGCGACACCTACACCGTCCAGCAGGGCGACACCCTGTCCCGCATCGCGGCGACCCATGCGCGCACCTGGCGTGACCTCTGGGAGGCAAACCGTAGCGTCGTCACCGACCCCGGCAAGATCTTCCCGGGCGAGCAGCTGCAACTCTCGAGCAGCGCGCAGCGGCACGACACGGGCCGTCCCACACCTGACACCCACCCCGAAAAGCCAAGCGCTAGCCCCCCCGTCGTGAACAAACTCGATCAGAACTCCGCCGCACAGCCATCCAATACCTCGAACTCCGCCGCACAGCCGTCCAGTACCTCGAACTCCGTCAGTGCCCAGAGCGCATCCACAGAGATGCGCATCTTCCTGACCGGGTATTCATTCCAGGACAATACGCCCGCCGGGTCGGCAATCGTGAGTCATCCAATACTGCACAATACCGCCGGGGGCCAGGGCACCTTCGATGACCCGATCACGGTCGCGTCACCTGGGAGCAACGACAGCATGGTCTGGCAACCCGGGACGAAGTTCTACCTACCCAGCATCAAACGCTACGCCATTGTTGAGGATTCTGGAGCGAGCCCGGCCCCATCCGGCGTACAGACACACCTTGACATTTGGATCGGCGGCGAGAACGGGACCAAGAGTTCCACCGACGCCTGCATGGACGATCTCACCGGTGAGGTGACCGCGGTGCTCAACCCGCAACCCGGACTTCCGGTGCTACCAGGGCCGATTTTCGGGCAGTCTTGCACTCTCCCCCAGCCCTAGTGTCTAGCCCACTCCTACTCGAGTCAGATCAGAATCATTGCCAATGACCAATCCACCAGCACGACAAAGATCGGCGGCGCCTCGGCCCGGCCAAGTCATGGTTGCAATCGTCATTGTTGCGCTCGACCTTCTCAGCGCGGGGCTCTGGATGAGCAACATAAACCTGCAGCAGCAGGTCCAATCAGCTCCCCCGCCCTCCCCGACCCTGGCCGCGCCACCCGCGACCACACCCGATCTCTCCATGGCCGCACCAGAGCAATCCGTACCGGTGCAACCCATACCGGAGCAACCGGCACCGGACCAACCAGCCCAGGCAGACCAACCCGCACCGGCAGATATCGGCAACATAGATCTCGCCGGCTGGAAGTTGACTATTCCCGAAGCGGGGGAACACGGCTCGGCGGCAAACATCACCCCCGCGGCCAGTTACCCGCCGTGGCTGGTCCGTGATGGCAACGGCTACCTGAGGTTCTGGGCGCCGGTCGCCGGAGTCACGACCCCGAACTCCACTCATGCGCGAACCGAACTCGACAGCCTGCACAATTTCCGCGCTGGCAGTGGACAGCACACGCTCAGCGCATCCGTGTCAGTTGATCAGGTGCCGAGCGGGACTCAGGATGTGATCCTGGGCCAGATCCACGGGGCGGACGACATCAGCTCGGTGCCGTTCGTCATGCTGCACTACCAGGCTGGAACGATCAAGGTATCGGTTCGAGAGCGACAGGACGACAAAACGACGACCAAGTACCCGCTACTATCGCAAGTGCCGCTGGGCGCGCGGTTTGACTACACGATTACCGATCTGGGCACCGGAAATCTCATCTTCTCTGCAACCTATGGCTCGACGACTCAACAGACCGCCTTGGCGATTCCTGACGCGTATCGAAACGCGACCGTCCGTTTCCAGGCCGGCAACTACCAGCAGGGTGAGTCAAGCAGCGGCGCCGACGACGGTGCGCGAGTGACGTTCTACGCGCTAGCGGGACTGTGAGTGCCCGTTGACAAACCGCAAATGACGAGTCAACGAGAGCGCAGCTTCTCATGTGATTTCTCTCGATCCGAGCTCATTATTTGTTTGCACTCCACCAACAGCAGGGTGTTTTTCTGGTAACCGCAGGAAGCTCACCCTTGGCTCCGAACAAGGAGAAAGATGGGGACACCCGTGGAGGTCGATACTCAACCAGGCGTGGCGGACAAGCCCGCCACTGAACTGGTAGCAGGTCTCAGTGTAGGTAGAGAGTGGAATCCCGAGCGTGTTACCCGAGAGCCGCTCACTCCAGAACCAACCCGGCCGTCGTCAAGTCCACGCAAAACTCCTGAACGCCAACATGGAGGCATCGTCAGCTATTCAGCGTCCAGAGATGGGATCGCCACCAGCGCGGCGGATCTGACCGACGAGACGATCGTACGAAGCGCGGCCGCACGGCCCACCACCGGGTGGCGGCGCGCATTGTTCAGTGTGTCGGCCGGGCGGATCAACCCCGGTATCAGTGAGGCGGAGGCGGCCCGCAACGTGCTGCTGCGCCGGACCCGTCGACACCTGCCGGGAACGCACCAGATCGCCGTGACCTCGCTGAAGGGCGGGGTGGGGAAAACCACGGTGTCGGCGGTGCTGGCGTTGACGCTGGCTGAGTATCGAGGCGACCGGGTGATCGCGCTGGACGCGAACCCGGATGCGGGCACCCTGGCCGATCGGTTGACCGGTGAGATCGGCGTGACGGTACGGCATATGCTGGCCAACATTTCAAGTATTGATTCGTTGACGGCGGTGTCCCAGTACACAAGTTTGGCGGGCCGGCTGCAGGTATTGGCTTCCGAGCAGGACCCGGCTATGAGCGAGGCGTTCAATCGTTCGGAGTACGAACAGATCTGCGCGGTGCTGGCTCGCTTCTACAACATTGTCATCACCGATTCGGGGACCGGCCTCGTACATTCGGCGATGGAGGGCACGCTGGCTCTGGCTGATTCCCTGGTTGTGGTGGGAGCTCCGACGGTGGACGCGGCATCTCGGGCGTCAAAGACTTTGGACTGGCTGGCCGCGCACGGCTACAAGGAGCAGGTAGCTGACGCGGTGGTGGTGCTGTGTTGTGACAGGGCGAGCCCGGAGATCGATCAGCACCACGTATACAACCATTTCCAGCGTCGGTGCCGCGCGGTCGTGCAGATTCCGTACGACTCCCACCTGGCCACCGGCGGACGGTTGGATCTCAAGGCGATGCAACGCAATACCCAGGCGGCTTTCCTAGAACTCGGGGCGCTGATCGCCGACGAATTTTCCGCCTAACAACATCGGGGCCAACGCAGGGCCCCGGCAAAGTCCTTTCAGCTGTTTAGTAACAGTGTGACGGTTCGGAGTGGGTGCCGGGCGTGATGTCGGAGGGCTTGGGCGATGTTGGCGGCGCGGTTGATGCGGGTGACGGCCAATGACACCACGTTGCCGACAGCCCGCTGACGGTCATGTCCTCCGCCGTGGGTAGGTCTTCGACCGGGACAGCACGGCCGAGGGTGGGCAGCTTGTCCGGTTCAGTGGCGTACCTCGGCGGTTTGGGCTTCCGGCATTGCCGACGAGTGGTGGTTGATGATCAGCCATCGGCCACCAACTTTCTCGTAAACGAACGTGTAGCGGGCGTCCACCGTGTTCTGGTGGCCATTATTGGTGAGGATGAACTCGTAGGTGCCGGTATCGATGGCGGCGGTCGGGTCGAGAATGTTGATGTGTTCCTCCAGGATCTTGCCCTGCGGTTTGCTTTGTAGGAAGTGCGTGAAGTAGTCGACGATCTCGGCGTGGTCGGTGCGCACTTTGTTCGATACGGTGGGCAGCAAGACTGCGTCGGGGGCATAGCGGTCGGCGACCTTGGCCGCGTCGAGGGTGGCCAGTGCCTGGTCCCACTGGTCGAACAACCCGGCAATCTCCTGTTGGGAGGGCAGGGCTGGGGTGGACTGGGCGGACCGCGGCTGGGCGGCGGGCGCGGCTTCAGCGGTGTTAGCGCTCCCGCCACACCCGGCGCTGGCCAGGATAGCCGTGAGAATGGCGGCAATGGTTCCAAGTCGGAGACTCAGGTGTCCCCGTACGTCCAGAAACTCTTTTTGTTGGGCCACTTTGCGGTTTCCCTCTCTGGTCATTCAACTGATTCCCGCTCTCCTGGACAGCGGAGCCGGGTGCTCAGCTTTCTGGGCTAGTCAGGCGGCGCCTTGACGTCCTGGTCGGTCAGCGGTCGGGCAGTGTCGCCGCCGGGCACCGCGCCGGTCGCCTGGGTAATGGTGATCTGGTTGGCCAGTTGGCTGAACTGGGCGTCGAACCCGGCCTTCATGCCGTTGCCCAGCGCCACCAGCACGATGACCGCGGCCACGCCGATGATGATGCCGACCGCGGTGAGCATGGAACGCAGCCGGTTGCTCCGCAAGCTGCGCAGTGCGGATCGCAGCGTCTCGCCCATGTTCATGCCGCACGCTCCTGGTGAAACGTTTCCGTGCCATGCCGTCCCGGTACCGGTGGCGCCAACTAGAAGCTAAGCTAATAGGTAGGTTATGAGCCAGCCTGCCTGTCGAGTTCCTATGGAACGCACAGTTCGCGTGGTTGACGCTCGGCTGCCCGCGGCGTCGTCATCGAGATCGTGGTTCTCCCCGAGCGCACGCGGGATGCGTCCCTGATCGTCGGTGCGGCGGGTGTAGAGATCGAGCGTGGTGGACGAGTCCAGAACGTGTCCTCATCGACGGCCGTCAGTTTGCCGAGGA
>Ga0137415_10005795_pt1 | contig 12222 bp, 9 predicted proteins | sample CZODoug3_1_1_16f_FD_183082 | JGI IMG/M metagenome (GOLD analysis project Ga0137415, IMG submission 183082) | Vadose zone soil fungal communities from Angelo Coast Range Reserve, California, USA - CZODoug3_1_1_16fungal (Hybrid Assembly) | ecosystem: Environmental > Terrestrial > Soil > Vadose...
AGACGCCCGCTTGCGCAGCCACTGTAGCAGCTCCGCTGATTGGTGCTCGAGAGAGCCCTCGCCTCCGATTGCGATCAACGTGTCGATCGGGCCGGCGTACTGGTCGAATTTGCAGGCATTGGCGATTGTAATGCCCATCGTGCTTCGGACTGAGCTGCCCGACGTTGTGGACAAGATTTGCAGAGAGTAATTGTGCTTGCCTTTTGTCGATGGGATGGAGAAAACAGCCGCGGGACCAGTCAAATCGAGCAGCTCGAAAGGCGAAGCCGTCAGAAAGGCAATGACACGCAGCGGGCTCGGCATAATCACGCTCAGTATGGCAGAAAATGTCTCCGATGTGCCAATCCTGCCACCTCGTGGAAGCAGAGCTCATTTGGACAGTCTCGGTTCCGGAGACCGGGCCAGGTCGTTCAGATTCGTCGAACTGTGGAGGTACCAACCGAGAGGGCGGGGCCTATTTTAGATTCCGGACAGCGTGCGGAAGGTAATGGAATATCGCAGCGCGTCGAGTGGCGGAATACTGTGTTCCCAATCCGTCCGAGCTTCCCCGGAAAGAACGTAGATGGAGCGAGGCTGCAAGGTGCGTGAAGTCCTTATCCAGTTTTCTCCGTGGGGTTTCCGAAAGCGCATCGTGGCAGGAGTCAGGAGCGACACGCCAACGACGATTTCGAATTGCGGTTTGTCCTTGTGCCATCCGATTCCCGCGCCGGCACGATACTCATTAACCCCAACTTGTCGAAAGGCGTCCTTCTCACAGCCGGCGAAGTGTGCAGCCCGGCTAAGAAGATCGTCGAGAAACGAGGGCATATCATCTGCTTTTTCGACAGACCGACGGCCGAAGTCATACTTCAGTCCAAAATTGACCACCCTCCGATTCCCAAAGTAGCCATGAAATTCAAAAGGCTTCAGAGCGAGTTTCTCGAGCTCAGCCGCTAAAGCCACTTCTTCGCCTTCACCGATGACTTGCTCTCGGTACCGAAAGCCGCGAGGCTCGCCTTCAGGGAGCCCCTGCTGCATCTCCATAAACAGTGCGCGTTGTCCGCCCATCGGATCCTTTCCTGCGGTTAGAGTCCAGTATTCGCTCCCGAAGTTGCTGCATCCACCGAACGCAGCGCGGCAAGTGTGGAGTTCGGTCGAGCGGAAAACCGGTTTCTGTGATCGGCAAGGTAACGGTGAATATCCGAGACGACGACGGAACCCTCGCCAACCGCAGATGCTACGCGCTTGACGGAGTTTGCACGCACATCTCCGACCGCGAAGATGCCGGGCATGCTGGTCGAGTAAGGGCTTTGATCGAAGCCGTCTGCGCCTCCGGTGAGGATAAAGCCCTTTTTGTCGAGTCGGACCGTGCCGAACAGCCAGCCCGTGTTGGGCTCAGCGCCGATCATCACGAAGACGGCGGAGAGGTCCTTCACCGTACGCTCGCCCGTGCTCAAGTTGACCCAACTCACTCTCTCAAGGGATCGGTCCCCAGCCAGTGCGACAATCTCAGATTCCGTGTAGACGGTTATATGGCTGGAGTTTTCTATACGGGAAATTAAATATTGCGACATCGTTTCCGCGAACGATGATCGACGCACAAGGTGATGGACATGTTTTGCAATACCTGAGAGAAACAACGACGCCTGCCCAGCGGAGTTGCCACCCCCCACAATGACAACCTCCTGGTTCCGACACAACACCGACTCCATAGCGGTAGCTGCGTAGTGAAGTCCACGGTTTTCGTACTTCACGTAGTTTTCGACATCGAGCTTGCGGTACTGAGCGCCCGATGCGACGACAACTGCACGCGCACATACGGGGATACCGCCCTGGAGCGTTAGTTTGTGAATCCCGTCCACTTGCTCGATGGTTATAACTTCTCGCGAAATCGCAAAGTGTACGCCGAATTTCAATGCCTGCAGATGTGCGCGAGTTGCCAGCTGTTGGCCGCTGACGCCGGCGGGGAAACCCAAATAATTTTCTATCTTCGAACTAGCGCCTGCCTGTCCTCCTGGCGCCATCCCTTCGATGACTGTCGTGCAGAGTCCTTCGGAAGCCGCATAAACTGCGGCCGCGAGTCCTGCGGGACCTCCTCCGACGACAGCCACATCGCAGATCATTTCGGGATCCGGTAATTCTGTGATGCCCAACTCATCTGCCAACTCAGGGATGGTAGGGCGCCGGATTATTCGCCTGTCAGAGAGAGTCACTGCTGGTAAGCGAGCGCTGTCGTTATCGGTTTCCTCTGCGGGTACATCTACGATTCTGTGGGGATAGTTGTTGCGCACCAAGAACCGCTGAAGAAGCATCATCTGAGGATCACCGGGCCTGCCTTTCAGAAGCACTCCGCCCGACCCCGCTTTGACTATTCCAATCCGGCGCCAGATGCAGGCTGCGACAATCACATTGGCTATATCTCCCTCCGCGCGCATCAAGCGCCTGAGTTGTGTGCGTGATATGCGCAGTAGGGTGCTCGGAACCAGCGTTCGTGCTTCGACCACTGCACCCTGGGAGTTGAGAAGATTGAATTCTCCGGTGAAGTTATTTTTGCGATGGCGGGCATAGATGTTGGGTTGGCTCTCCGCTGAAGGAAGAATTATGTCGATCTCACCTTCCAGGACAACAAACATGTCTGTCATGCGGTCGCCCAGGGTATAGAGAGTCGCATCGGCGGGAAACGACTCCTCTGTTCCATAGCTCCGAAGCCTCGCGATCATGTCTTCCGTCAATTCCGGGAAGGCCAGCTCCAAACGAAAATCGGGGCCAAGCGACTTCAGAAAAGTCTCTGCGATCGTGGCAATAGCGTCACCGCGTGCGAATTGATCTTCAGTGTTGGTCATATCGGATTTCCATATGCGAACGATGTCCACACAACAATAATTCTGCCAGCACCAGCCGATGACTCCGAAGCGAAAACCACTCGCGTCGGCGAATCTGGCAGAATTTGCGCCAATTTTGGCACCTTCTAGAGTTCGGCGCCCTCCATACTCTGCTCGAAGAGGTTGCTAGGCTGCCCCAAATGCAAGCATGGGGTGCCAGCGTCGGAAGTGAATCCTCTTCAGTTAGGAATCCAAGGACTATGGCAAAAACGATTCTCGTAACGGGTGCATCTAGCGGCTTCGGTCGTCTCACTGCTGAAACGCTTTCAAAGTCGGGGCACAAAGTATTCGCAGGGTTTCGTTCAGCGGAAGGCGCGAGGAAGCAAATCGCGGACGAACTCAAGGCAAAGAATATCGAGATCCTCAAGGTCGATGTCACCGACCAGGCCAGCGTCGATACGGCGATAGTGCAGCTTCTCGAAAAGTCGGGCAACAAGCTCGATGTCGTGGTGAACAACGCAGGCATGGCGTCGGCAGGGCTTTCCGAGGCCTTCACAGCGGAGCAGGCTCGCGATTTGTTCGAGGTGAATGTGTTTGGCGTCCAGAGAGTTCTGCGTGCGACGCTGCCCGTGTTGCGGGCGAAGCGCGCAGGCCTCGTGATCAACGTGGGATCCATTCTGGGCCGGGTAACTCTGCCGTTCTTCGGGTTGTATGGAGCTTCGAAGTACGCCGTCGAGGCGATGACCGACAGCTATCGCTATGAGCTTTCTGAGTTGGGGGTGGATGTCGTGCTCGTCCAGCCAAGCGCCTATCCCACGAACATGTATGCTGCGGCGCAAAAGCCAGCTAACGGGGAACTTGCGAAGTCGTATGGGGAGACCGCCGAGGTACCCGGCAAGATTCTCAAGACTTTCATGACGCTCTTTCAAGGCGAGAACGCTCCGAACCCGCAGGATGTCGCGACAGCCATCGACAAAATCGTGGCCACGCCCGCGGGCAGCCGCCCCGAGCGCGTGGTAGTCGGCTTGCCGTTTGGATCGGATGCCGTCAACACCGCGGTTGCTCCGATCCAGCGCGGTGTGATCGAGAGTCTGGGGCTGGGGGATCTCACCAAACTGAAGATCTCTTAATACAAACAGTTCTCGAGTGAGCTTCGTGGACGAACTTGGAGGTTTCGACCGAAACGTAGTCGGTCGTTTGCGCTTCTGTGCTCAGACAAACATTTAGATATCGCGAAGTAGAAAGGAAATTTTGCAATGAATGAGACGAAAACCAATCAGTTATTCAGTCCTATTGAAATCGGCTCGACTCGCCTGAAACATCGAGTCGTGATGGCTCCTCTTACGCGCTCGCGTTCCAAGCAGCCGGACGGTATTCCGAGCGATCTCATGTTGGAATACTACTGTCAGCGAGCATCGGACGGTGGGCTCATCATTGCTGAGGCTGCGCAACTCAGCATCCGGAGTCGCGGATGGCATGGGGCGCCCGGAATGTACTCTGCAGCGCAGGTCGACGGGTGGAAAAAGATCGTTGACGTCGTGCACGCAAAGGGTGGGCGTATCTTTGCGCAACTGTGGCATCCAGGGCGTTTCTCGCACGTCACGCTCACGGAGGGAGCGACGCCCGTTTCGTCTTCCGTGGATCCCGGATACTGGCAAGACCCGTCGCGTTTCGTGTCTACTCCTATGGGTTGGATACAGCCCTCCCCCCACCGTGCTCTTGAAAAATCTGAGATTCCTCGCATTTTGAATGAGTTTAGCGAAGCCGTCGAGCATGCGAAAGCAGCAGGCTTCGACGGCGTCGAAGTGCATGCAGGGAACGGTTATCTGATTGACCAGTTCCTTCAGGATGGCAGCAACAAACGAACCGACGAGTATGGTGGCTCGATTGAAAACCGCTGCCGTCTTCTTTTTGAAGTGGTTGGGGCAATGGTTTCTGCTTGGGCGAGCGACCGCATCAGCGTTCGGATAACGCCAAGCGGTACGTTCAACGCGATGTCCGACTCCAACCCGGAAGCGCTGCATGCTCATGTCGTTGAAGGTTTAAACCGGTTTGGACTTGCCTATCTCCATATCATCGAGCCGCGGATGAGCGGGTCTCTCATGATCAAGGAAAATTATCCTCCCGTGGCCTCGCAGCGGGCACGAAAGATCTTCAAGGCGAAAATCATCGCTAACGGCGGATTTGAACCGGACACGGCCGCGGCCGCTGTTGCACAGGGTGACGCCGACGCAATCGCATTCGGTCGTTACTTCGTTTCAAACCCTGACCTTCCGAGGCGGATTCGCGAGGGCCTTCCTCTGGCAGCTTATGACCGGGATACGTTCTATACCTTCGACGCAAAGGGCTACACCGACTATCCGTTTTACAACGGCGCAGCCGCAGCCTGAGCCCTGCTGGTTTGCGCGACGACCTAGATCGTCGGCCAATCAGGAATCTTTGAATACAAGTGAGGGACCTTGAACGAAACATCGACAGCGTTAGAGCCTCAGTCCAGCCCGACTTCAAGCAAGCGCAGTGGCACGTTTTGGGTGCGCGGCGCGGTCGTTACGGTGGTTGTAATAGCCGGCGCGATTCTCCTCGGCCCACGCCTTACGACCAAATCTAGTGGTCACGCGGTTGCTCCGCCCCCACTCACTGTCGACGTCAGCGTACCGGTCGAACGGAAGATCGGAACGAGACTGCAGTTCTTGGGCCAATTCTCGGCAGTGGAACGCGTTGAATTGCGGGCGCAGGTCGGCGGCACGCTCACTCAAATTGGCTTTAAGGACGGCGATGTCGTTCGCAAGGGCGACCTGTTGTTCGAGATCGATCCCACGCCATATGAAATCAAATTGAGCGAAGCCAAGGCGCAATTGGAGAGTTCGCATTCTCGTTTGGATCTCGCATCTCGCGAACTATTGCGCGCGGAAACACTCAAGCAAACCGATGCCGGGTCCATCCAAAACGTTGATCAGCGAGCTGCTGAAAAACGAACGGCCCAAGCAGCCGTGAGCGAAGCGGAGGCTCTTGTCCGCGACGCACAGTTCGATCTAGTTCACTGTCGTATCACGGCGCCGTTTACCGGACGCATGGGCTCGCATCTCGTCTCGGTCGGGAATCTCGTGTCCGGAAGTCGAGCGGGCAACAGTCCCACGACCTTGCTGGCAATACTCGTCTCGCTCAACCCAATCTATTTGAACTTTGACATGAGCGAAGCTGACTACATGGCTTTTCTGCGGGAGCGAAAGCAACAGAAAGGCTCTCTCGCTGACCGAGTCGAGGTCTCCTTGAGCGACGAAACCACTTTTGATCGACAGGGAACACTCAACTTCGTCGATAACGCGCTTGATCGGTCCAGCGGGACCATTCATGCACGCGCCACGATGCCGAATGGCGATCTCCTATTGACTCCCGGCGGGTTCGCTCGCGTCCGACTGGCGCTATCGACCCCCGCGTCGGTCCTGCTCGTTCCGGATGATTCCGTAGTGGCGGATCAATCGGACCACATTGTCTTAACAGTTGGGCCGAACAATGTCGTGGCTGCAAAGAAAGTTCAGTTGGGCGATCTTCGCTATGGCTTGCGGGTGATTCGCTCGGGCCTGGAGCCTTCCGACAAAGTGATCATCGGCGGCATCCCGATGGCCGCGCCAGGATCGAAAGTGTCACCGCACGATGGATCGATTCAACTCGGAGCTGATGAGGGAAGGAATCAAGTTAAGCCATGAAGCTAACACATTTCTTCATCGACCATCCGCGTTTCGCGGCGGTGATCAACATCTTCTTTACCTTATTCGGCCTGGCGGCAATGGTGGCTCTGCCGATCGCGCAGTATCCGAACATTGTCCCCCCGACCATCCAAATCACCACTGCGTATCCTGGCGCCTCGGCTGATACGGTCGCTCGTACTGTCGCGACCCCGCTCGAGCAAGCGATCAACGGCGTCGAGAATATGGACTACATCACCAGCCAGTCGACCGGGGATGGCAACATCACCATCACCGTGACCTTCAAGATCGGCTCCGATGTGAACCTCGCGCAGATGCTCACGAACAATCGTGTGCAGGACACTCTGTCACGCTTGCCTGATCCAGTTCAGCGTATTGGCGTCAAGGTCCAGAAGGTGATCCCCGCATATCTGCTGGGGATCTTCCCCTATTCTCCTCATGGTACGCGCAGTGTCGAATACATTTCGAACTACATGACTCTTCGCGTGAAGGACGAGATCGCGCGACTCCCCGGCGTGGGCGGACTGTTTTCCTTGGGGGAGCGGCAGTTCGCGATGCGCATCTGGATCGATCCGAACAAAGCAGCCGCACATTATATTAGTGCCAGCGACATCCTGACCGCATTGCGGGCACAGAACGAGCAAGTATCGGCAGGTGTTCTGAACCAACCTCCGGTTTCCACCAATGCAGCGTATCAGATCAACGTCGAGGCCCTCGGACGGCTCACGACACCCGACCAGTTTGGCGACATCATCGTTAAGTCGGACGACCAGGGTCGCGTCACGCGCATTCGAGATATTGGCCGCGTTGAACTCGGCTCGGCCGACTACAACAGCATTTCGTATACGGATCGCTACCCATCGAACCCCTTCTGGGCTTTTGCTGTGCCTGGATCGAACGTGGTTCAGGTCGAGCACGAGGTCCTCGCGAAGTTCGATGAACTTAAGAAAAAGTTCCCCTCGGATATCGAGAACATCAACATCTACGATCCGACGACCTTCGTCAGCAGATCTGTCAAAGAAGTCCAGATCACGATCCTGATCGCTATAGCACTGGTAATTGGTGTCGTCTACGTCTTCCTGCAAAGCTGGCGCGCGACGATCATTCCGGTGGTCGCGATCCCCGTCTCCTTGATTGGCAGTTTCAGTCTCCTTGCGGCGCTAGGCATCAGTATCAACAACCTTTCGCTCTTCGGGTTGGTACTGGCGGTCGGCATTGTGGTCGATGACGCCATCGTCGTCGTGGAGAATGTCGAACGTAACATGGCGCTGGGGATGTCGCCGAAGGAAGCGGCGCATCACACGATGGACGAAGTGTCCGGCGCCTTGATCGCGATCGCTCTGACGCTTTGCGCAGTGTTCATTCCTTCCGTCTTCATTTCCGGGATCTCAGGGCTGTTCTTCAAGCAATTCGCGACCACGATTGCCGCGTCGACCGTGATCTCGTGTGCGGTCTCGTTGACGTTGAGCCCAGCGCTTTGCGCAGTGCTTCTAAAGCCTCATCAAGGCGAAGGTCATGTTGAGCCGCGCGGGTTCGCGCGCCTCATAGAACCAGTTTTCCGTCGTTTCAACAAGAGCTTCGAATGGCTGTCGAATAACTATGGGCACATAACCAGCCGATTCGTCCGTGTGACCGGGATCATCGTGCTCGTCTATGTCGGGCTGATCTCGCTCACGGCGTTCCAGTTTTCGCAAATGAGCACGGGTTTCATCCCGGAACAGGACATCGGTTATTTAGCCGCCATTGTGCAGCTGCCGCCGGGTTCGAGTCTGGCTCGCACAGACCAGGTCGTCCGTCAGGCGAACGACATCATCCTCTCGACCCCGGGCGTCGATCACACCTCGGTCACATCGGGGTTCGACGTGACGACGGGCACCATCTCGTCCAACACGGGCACGCTCTATCTCGCCCTACCGTCACTCTACGGGAAACATTTCCGGGGCGGGGACGCAGCGTCGATGTTGCAGACGCTCAGGAAGCGACTTTCGGTCATCAAGGATGCGAACGTTGCCGTGATCATGCCGCCGCCGGTTCAGGGGCTCGGGTCCGCCGGAGGATTCAAAATGATGGTCGAGGATCGCGGTGGCCTTGGCCCGGATGCTCTTGCCAAGGCAACCAACGCGCTGGTCGCGGAAGCTAATAAGGATAAGTCGCTGGCAGGAGCCTTCACCCTCTTCAATGCGGGCACGCCATCCATTTACGCCGACATAGATCGGCTCAAAGCGGAGAAGGTCGGCGTAACCCCGGATGCTGTGTTCTCCACGCTTCAGCTCTATCTTGGTTCGCAATATGTGAACGACTTCAACTATCTCGGACGAACCTACCAGGTATACGCTCAGGGCGATCAGGCTTTCCGGCAGACACCGGAAGACATTACCCAGCTCAAGGTCCGCAATGCCACGGGCGAAATGGTGCCGCTTGGTACGGTCGCTATCTTAAGGGAGCGGACCGCCCCCTATCGTATTCCGAGATACAACCTTTATCCTGCGGCCGAGGTGCTTGGTGGAGCGGCGCCGGGCGTCTCATCCGGAGCCGCCATGCAGCACATGGAAGAGATCGCCGCGCGGGTGCTTCCGCCGGGGATTACCTTCGAGTGGACCGACCTTTCTCACCAACAGAAGCAACAGGGCATTCCCACACTGGCGATTTTCGGGGCCTCCGCTGTATTCGTCTTTCTGGTCCTCGCGGCTCAGTACGAGAGTTGGAAGATGCCACTGTCGATCGTGCTGATCGTGCCCATGTGCCTTCTGGCATCCGCTACGGGCTTGCGCCTTCGGGGCATGCCGATCGACATCCTTGCTCAAATCGGATTTGTGGTGCTGGTTGGCTTGGCTGCGAAGAACGCGATCCTGATCGTAGAGTTTGCCAGGCAGCGGGAGGTCGTGGAAAAGGTTGCTCCCGAATGGGCCGCCGCCCATGCCGCGCGAACCCGGCTTCGCCCCATCCTGATGACTTCATTCGCGTTCATCCTGGGCGTGGCCCCGCTTGCGGTGGCAACCGGAGCGGGCGCAGAAATGCGTCAATCCCTTGGAACTGCGGTGTTGTTTGGGATGGCGGGAGTTACGATTTTCGGTCTTATCTTCACGCCCGCATTCTATACGCTCGTTCGCAAGCTTGGCCGGAGGGATGCATGAGCCGTGACTATCCCCTGGCCTCGAAAGCAGGCTTGAGCGGCTTGGTGCTAAGCACTCTGCTGGCAGGGTGCTCGGTTGGACCTAAGTATAAGGCTCCAACGCCCGCTCTAACGCCATTTCACAACTCTGTCGATGCTTCCGCTGCAGCGAATGCATCCCCGCCGCCGCTCGACCGTTGGTGGACTGGGTTCAACGATCCAATGTTGGAGACGGTCGTACAACGCGCTTTGAACAACAATTTGGATCTAGCTGCAGCGCTTGCGCGGGTAGATCAGGCGCGTGCAGCAGCCGCAGGAGCTGGTGCTCGGCTCCTGCCGACTGCCGATTTCGGCGCCACCGCGACTGCCGAACGGCAGAGCCTCGCGGGGAATTTGGGAACCATCGCCGGGGGTTTTCCGACATTTAGACGCGACATACATGAGTACGCGCTTGGCCCTGCCGCAAGTTGGGAGATCGACCTCGCCGGCGGACTTCGTCATGGTGGCGCGGCCGCACGAGACGAGCTACAGGCTGCGCAGGCGATTCAGGCCGGAACGCGCGTGACCGTAGCGGCAGATGCAGCCGACGCGTACTTACAAATTCGCGGATATCAGACCCGGCTCGCAGTTGCCAAGAACCAGATTGCGACAGACGAACACCTCGTCCAACTGGTGCGTAATCGCTATGACGCCGGCGCCGCTTCGAAGCGGGAGATCGCTCAAGCTGAAGCAGTTTTGGAACAAGCCCGCGGAATCGTGCCCGTGCTCCGCCTCTCTCTCGAGAAACAATTGAATCGCTTGGATGTGCTTATGGGAGCCCAACCAGGCACGTATGCACGTGAACTCGAAGCGGCAAGCGAGGTTCCATCGATCCCAGCAATTCCTGGCGACCAGCAGCCGATGGACGTGCTTCGTCGCAGACCGGATATCATCGCAGCAGAGCGACGGCTCGCCGCGTCGAACGAACGTATCGGTGCAGCCATTTCCGACTATTACCCAAAGATTTCCCTGTCTGGAGCGCTGGGGGTCGATAGCTTGAACTCCGGACATCTCTTCTCTTCCTCTGCTTTCCAGGCAGTGGGCGTTGGCGCTCTGCGCTGGCGGTTGCTTGATTTTGGCAAGATCGATGCCGAGGTAGCACAGGCACGTGGTGCCAACGCGGAGGCTCTGGCAGTCTACCGTCAGGCAGTACTGCGAGCTGCCGAAGATGTCGAGAACTCCTTTTCGTTGCTCAGCCAAACGGAAGCGTATCAGTCGGAATTGCAGGCTCAGGTCGAAGCGCTTGTTCAGGCGCGCGATCTGTCTGAGCAGGCGTATCGGGCTGGCTCAATCACCCTTACCGACGTCCTCGACGCAGACCGGCAGCTGCTGGCTGCTCAGGACGAACTTGACGCCAGCAAAGCCGATGCCGCACGAGCGGCAGTAGTCGTCTTCCGGGCACTTGGCGGAGGTTGGGACGCACCTCACTGACCGATTTGCGCTGCGACCGATAGCAGAAACACCACGTCGTCATTTTCAGTCAGCGACGGCCAAGGCACTTCGCTCGAAGGGAGACGACAATGTTGGAGATGAGAGAAAAATGCGAACGCTGCGGACGTGATTTGCCCAGCACCTCACAAGAAGCAATGATCTGCTCGTTCGAATGCACATTCTGCAGCCACTGCGGCACGAACGACCTCAAAGGGGTATGTGTCCGAATTGCGGGGGCGAACTGGTAAGGCGACCGACTCGGGTGCAAAAGCAAGGCTAAGAAATCGCCTCGCCGGCGGTCGGAAATTCTCCAAGTACGCGCTCGTACGGCTTCACAAGCGATAGCGAAGGAGAGTTATCGGCTTGCATCAATTCCGGGTGTGGCAGGAATTGCCTCAACTTTGGCAGTTCCGCAAGACGAAAGAGACCTAGAGTCGTCTTCGAAGGATGCTCGACGTGGTTCACGTGAGTTACATCGTTCACAGTCCGTATGTTCACGTCCATATCGGCGAGCCTCATCCGCATTCGTCACTAGCTAACTCTCAGTCGTGGTGGCGTTGTTTGAGCTGCCGGTCATATTGCGCGCGGAGCGACGGCGCATATGGATCGAGCGTCCATTCACACGAATTTCCCATTCGGGCCTTCTTAGGAAAAGAGAGGTACGTTCGATGGCATCTAACAAGCCAGTATCAAAGCAGAGCGTGAGTACTCCGTCGGGGCGCATCAGCTATACCGATCGAGGTACCGGGCCGGCCGCGCTGTTCGTGCACGGCGTGCTGTTGAACGGCTATCTCTGGCGTCATCAGCAAGAGGCGTTTTCCGATATACGCCGGACCATCGCAGTTGATCTCCTGGCGCATGGCAACACGGAAATCGGCCCCGGTCAGGATGTATCGGTTACCGCGAATGCGAAAATGCTCGCAGAGTTTCTCGACGCCCTGACCATCGATAAGGTGGATATCGTCGGAAATGACAGCGGGGGCGGTATCTGTCAGATATTCTGTGCTCTCTATTCAGAACGCGTTCGAAGCCTCACGCTTACCAATTGCGACACACACGACAACTGGCCACCGGTAGCGTTCCAGCCGTTTGTGGCAATGGTGAAAGCCGGGGGATTGCGCAAAACGCTCGA
>Ga0137415_10005799_pt1 | contig 12219 bp, 13 predicted proteins | sample CZODoug3_1_1_16f_FD_183082 | JGI IMG/M metagenome (GOLD analysis project Ga0137415, IMG submission 183082) | Vadose zone soil fungal communities from Angelo Coast Range Reserve, California, USA - CZODoug3_1_1_16fungal (Hybrid Assembly) | ecosystem: Environmental > Terrestrial > Soil > Vadose...
TCTTTGCATCGCTCAGAAATTATCAATTGCCAATATTTTTGAAATGCAGCGCTTTCCCCGCACAAAATTCCCGACTAATCTATGCGCCGTGCCGCAAACATTGCCGCAGCCGACCTTGCCAACACAGGCGCGCGGGACGGAAAGGTTTCCCAGCCGCGTCACTAAGACATCGAGCGGGCGTGTCTTCGGTCTCGACGTATTGCGGGCGGGCGCGATTTTGAGTGTGCTGGTGGCGCATGATTTCAACGTGCTGTGGCCCTATCTCCCGTGGTGGGTCGGCTTCTGCGGCCACGGCGGATATTACGGCGTGGAATTGTTTTTCGTGCTTAGCGGATTTCTGATCGGCACAATTCTCATCCGCACCGACGCCGAGCTTCGACAGCCGAGCCGGGTCATTACCTTTTACTTAAGAAGATGGTTCCGGACGCTGCCGCTGTTTTTCCTTTTTGTCTTGCTCAACCTCTGGCTGGAACTCTCCGTCCGACATCATCTTCCACCATGGTCGGAAATCTGGCGGCACGCGCTGTTCCTGCGCAATCTCACAGGTCTGCATATGACCTTCTTCGGCGAATCATGGAGCCTGGCGATCGAAGAATGGTTCTATCTCTTATTTCCGATCGTGCTCTTTGTCGGACTGCGTCTGACTCGGAACTTTAATCGCGTCTTGCTGGCGGCTGCGCTCGCGTTCTTCCTCTTCTCGAATATCGGACGCATGGTTATCGCTTCGGCTAGCTATGCCACGTGGACCGAATGGGAGCGCAAGACTGTTCTTCTCCGCTTTGATGGATTAATGCTCGGCGTGTTCGCAGCGTGGATCGCGCTTCGTTACCCGAAAATCTGGTCGAATCGTGTGTGGATTCCAACGGTCCTTGGCTTGGCCCTAGTTGCTGTCATTTACACAAGCTTGTTCACTGTTTCTGATCACGATCTTGCCTGGGGTCCTGATACTTATTTCGCCCGAACCACGCGCTTCACATTGGTCTCGCTCGGTTTCGCACTCTTGTTGCCAGCCGCATCGAGTTGGAAACTTGATCGCGAGAATTTCTTGAGCGGGCTCGTCCGCCGCATCGCTCTCTGGTCCTACGCGCTTTACCTGGTCCACATTCCTATTATCACTGTCGTGCAGCACTATTTTACGACGGCAAAGTCTTTCGGGCACGGGGTGGCTCTGTTTGTTCTGGCATTTGGTGGATCAATTGCCATCAGTGCCCTGCTCTACCGATATTTCGAATCACGTTGCACACATCTGCGCGACGCGGTAGCGCCCGCAGTCGGGCGCGCGATTGCAAATCGCGTCGGCTGAAACTGAAGTTCCATGCCGCTGTTCGTTCGGCCGTGATCGCCAATCCCCGGCCGCCAGCGCGCAACGATTTCAGCTCTGCGCTTGACCATTCACCAATCACCCATCAGTTTTCACTCCCGCAAAACGCCGGGCCTGTAGCTCAGTTGGTTAGAGCATGCGCTTGATAAGCGCAGGGTCACTGGTTCGAGCCCAGTCAGGCCCAGTCTTTCTATTGCCAGTGTCGATTGCCGATTTGCGGATTCTTTTTTCTGGCTTCCTGCTTTCCTGATTCAAAATATTCTCGGGGCGCGCCGCGCGCGGCCAAAAATCCAGCAGATGAACAGCCCGACCAGAGTTCCGCAGATATCAATCATCACATCCTTCGACGAAGCCGTTCTCGACGGAATAAACGATTGATGAAACTCATCCGACGCGGCGAAAAGCGCCGACACCATAAATACCAGCGACGCGATCGCGAGGTTCCTGGTCGATGTTAACGTGCCGCGCAACGCGCGCCAAAGCAGCACGGCGAGAATTCCGTACTCGATGAGATGGCCAAGCTTCCGCAGTGCGAAATGAATCGATAAAATGGTTGCGATGGAGATTTGCGGATCAAGCCAGCGCAAAAATGGGACAAGGAAACGTGAAGTTTGCTCGGCGGAAAGCACACCCGTCGAACCAATGAAAATCACGCCCAGCCAAATCAGCAGAGGCAACCAATATTTGAGAAACGATCTGAGCTTGGTGTTCAATGAAGCGGTGAGTGTATGGGAATCATTCCCATGCACAACTGGTGAAAAACCTCCTCGACGGAAAGGTGGATCGGCCCCGAACGCTTTCGGGGGCGATGTTATCTGTTCGCGGCTTCGCCGCCACTTTTAGCATCGAGGTCGCCGCGGCGACGATTGCTCGATCCACCAGCACAAACCAGTCGCAGCCGGCACCTGCCTTCGCAATGTGCTATGGCGTGGCGGGCGGCTGCCGCTACATTCCCAAAATTGTCGAATGTCTCCAGCTAATCTCACCGGTCCCCTCACCTTCCAGCCTATCTTTATGGAACGAATGTGGGGCGGCCGGCGACTTGAATCGAAGTTCAGGAAGAAATTGCCGCCAAACGCGCGCATCGGCGAATCATGGGAAATCGTCGATCGCGAAGAAGCGCAAAGTGTCGTGCGTAACGGAGCGATGCGGGGAAAAACATTGCACGAACTTTGGACGCAAGATCGACAAGGAATTTTCGGCGAGCTACCGGACAGTCCGCGATTTCCGTTACTCGTAAAACTGCTCGATGCGCAGGAGCAACTTTCTTTGCAAGTGCATCCCACGGGAAAAATCGCTGCGAAATTAGGAAGCGAACCCAAGACCGAATTCTGGTACGTGGCCGCGGCGGACGACAAAGCCGAATTGTTTGTCGGGTTGCGACAACAAACCGCGCGCAGCGAATTCAAAAACGCTCTTGAATCAGGGACAGCCGCGGAGCTTGTCCATACGATTCGCGCGAAAGCTGGGGACGCGATGTTTTTACCAGCCGGCCGCCTGCATGCAGTCGGCGCGGGTAATCTGCTCGTGGAAATCCAGCAAAACAGCGACACGACTTATCGCGTGTTCGATTGGAATCGTCTTGACGAAAACGGTAAAGCTCGGGAGTTGCATGTCGATCAAGCACTTCAATGCATCGACTTCAACGATTGCCATCCGCAACTTGTGAAACTGAAAGGCGAGCTATTGGTGAAGCACAAATTGTTTGAAATCCAAAAATGGAAACTTGATAAGCCACGCGAAGTCGCTCCATCTGGGCAGTTCGCCATCGTTTTCTGCCTGAGCGGTTCGCTCGGATGCGCCGACGCCGATCTTGCGCCGGGAGAATTTTTCCTCGTTCCGGCTTCGTTACAAGATCGGCAATTGAAGCCGCTGAGCGAGGGAACAAACCTGCTGCGCGTGACGATTCCGAGGTAATAACTGGAGGGACTCGCCGCGGCGAGTCCCAAATATTAGGGACGCGACAGAGCGCGTCCCTCCAACGGCTCCGCAATTCTCAAACCCTCAACCAATGAACTGGCTGCGGCTGGCGCAGCAAGACCGGCGTTTGCGTTTGTATTTGTCGCTCGCTCTTCGTTTCGGATTTGCGCGGCGCAAAGAGCAAACTCGCTGCACATAGCGAAAAAGAGAGCATTATCGCCGCAAGTTTTGCGATGAAGCTCATGTCATTTTACCGGCGTAGCCAAGCGCCGTAAATATTGAAAACTGTAAATGCCGGTGCCGTGTCCATCGCGCCAGCGGGGCTGGACGGCGTAACCACCGACCAGATCGAAACCCGCCAGCTCGAAACTTTCCGGCGAGTAAGTCACGTTCGGTCGCATAATGTTGCCAAGCACATCCGGCTCTCCGCCACACGCGGCGCAGGGACAGGCACGGCGAAGAAACTCGAGGCTGAAATAAGATTCTGTCCCATCGTTCCAATGAATGGCGAGCTCATTTCCGATTTGTTGAATGTTTGTCGGTTCCAGACGCATGGGTGGTCGATCTTAGCACGATGTCGATCTTGAGAGCAATCTTTGCACTAGGTGGATCGAGCAGTCGTCGCCGCGGCGACCTCAATGCTAAAAAGTGGCGGCGAAGCCGCCAATAAATTAACATCGTCCGACGGAGCGGCCGATCCACCTATTCGCGCTTTGGGCGCCTGCGTTCACCAAAAATCGCCGTCCCGACGCGGACCAGCGTTGCCCCTTCCTCGACCGCGATCACGAAATCATTCGTCATTCCCATCGAGAGATGCGGAAGTTTGATACGGAATTCTTTTTCGAGCGCGTCCCGCAACCCACGAAGTTTGATAAAATATCTTCGTGACGCTTCCGCTTTAGGCGCCAGCGGCGGAATGGTCATCAATCCTTCGATCGACAATCGATTCAGCGCGAGAAGCGTCTCCATTTCGGCTCGCAACGTTTCCGGCTTGAAACCGAACTTGCTCCCCTCACCTGCCACATTGATCTCCAGCAAAACTCGCGGATGAAGTCCTTCTTCCTCAGCGATTCGATTCGTGTCTTGCGCCAAGGCGAGTGAATCGACGCTGTGAATCAACTCGAAGAGGGGAAGCGCGTGCCGGATCTTGTTTTTCTGGAGATGACCAACGAAATGCCAGCGCAGATTGGACGGCAGCTCGGGAATCTTCGCGCGCGCTTCCTGCACGCGACTTTCGCCGAAAACCTGCTGCCCGGCTTCATGCGCTTCACGCACGCGCTCCGCATCATGCGTTTTTGTAATCGCGACTAACTCAACGTCTCCGGGTTGCCGACCGGACTTTTCTGCCGCTTCAGCGATTTGTGCGCGAACGCGTTCCAGATGTTTCTGAATGTCTCCCATTCGAAAACGAAGAGAAGATTAAAGCACACCGACCGCGCGCGAGATGAGGAGCACGACGATGCTGAGCGAAATGAATATCTGCAACATGGCGAGACCTTTTGCCCAGCGGGCGAGAAGCGGCGCGTCGGTGGGACCGAAAGTTGAACTGTGGGTGAACGCCACGAAAAGATAATCGATGAAACGCGGCCGCCATCCTTCGCACGCAAACCTTCCGCGCTCGCTTTTCTCGATCTGCATTTGTGGAAAAAGAAAGCTACGGCTGCCAAACTCGCGGCGCTCCTGGCGCAGCGTGGGCCCGCCGCCATCGAGCCGCCAATACCAAAGCGCGAAGACGAAAACATTCGTGATCCAAAGCTCGGCGCCCGACAACAGCAACGAAAGAGGTGCTTCCTTGTGCGACGGCAAGGCCGTCACCAAAAGAATAACCGATCCGATTAGCGCCAACGTGATGATCGCGTTGATCAAAACTCCGAGAGCACGATTGAGGGAGCGCCTTCCCGTGCGATGAGCCACGACGGTTGGCACGAGCAAAACCACAATCAAGGTGGGCAGTAGCCAGGTCGGACCGATGATGAGGGAACGCGGCAACGCCAAATAAATGCAACCAACAGCGAGAAACGCCAGCAACGCCTGCCAGCGCGGCTCCGGTTTGTCGAGGTGATGCGGAGCGTTCTCCACAAATTCGCTATAGCACGGAATGAGCGCGGTACCGAATAGGTGATTTTGTTGCGGACACATCCGAAATTATCTTCAATCGGATCCATGGATGCCGCGCTTAAGAGTGCTGTCGGTCTTGCCCCGCCAGCATCTCGATCATCTGCGATGCCAATTTTGGCCCGACGCCGCTTTCTTCGTGTTTGAAATAGACGAAAACATCACGCCATTTCCCCTCTTGTTCGCAAACGAATTTTGTCCAGCGTTCGATGTCGATTTTCGTATAATCTTCGCGGCGCAACCGGAGATAGCCGTAATCGGCGGTCGCGATCTTCGGCGTCTCTAAGGTTTCGGTGTCAGCAATGCAAAGCGCGATGTTTCGTGTTTTGAACAGTTCGAAAATCTCGCCGTCGAACCACGACTCGTGACGAAATTCAAACGCGACAAACATCGATGGCAGCTCGCGAAGAAATGAGTTCAAAACGTCCGCGTCCTTTTTGAAATTTGGCGGAAGCTGAAACAAAATCGGTCCGAGTCTGTCGCCAAGTCCGGAAACGACCTTGCAGAAGAATTCGAGTGTGTCCGCGCAATCGCGAAGCTTCGACCAATGCGTAATTTTTTGCGGCGCTTTCAGCGCGAACCGGAAATTTGCGGGCGTCAACTTTTTCCAATTGTCGATCGTCTTCGCTGACGGAATGCGATGAAACGTGTAATTGATTTCCGTGGTCGAAAAGCGCTCGGCATAAAACGGCAACATCTTGGCCGTCGGTAAATCTTCCGGATAAAAATTCCCCTTCCACTCTGAATACTGAAACCCTGACGTGCCGATCCACAATTTCATTAAGATGCTCTCGACCATGCTATGGCGTCGCCGTGCTGACAAATCGAGTTGCTTTATTTCCGTCGGCGCGCATTTCGTCGTGACAATGCCGACGCGTACATTAAAGATCGACATCGCATTTAACGAAAGGCTCACATGATAAACATCACGAAAAATCTCGGCATGCTTTTGCTTGCGATCTATCTCATTCTCGTTGGCGTCACCCTGCTCTTCCATACAATCGCCATCCCGGTTGTCGTGACGGGCATTCTGGCGCTCGCGGCCGGCATCTTGATCCTCATCGGCAGATAGACCACTCCAGTCGCTCGAACCGGGCCGCTGCTTCCGTCGCACCGATTCGCAGCGGAAATGCTCGAAAAACTGGCGCGATTGGTATGCAACTTTCTCCTCAAGAGGAGATGCGCGTGCTGATTGCTGAGGACGACAAGGCGGTCGCCGGGACTTTGGCCGCGATGGTGAGGAGTTCCAAACACGAAGTGGTGGAGATAGTAGGCTCCGGCTTGGACGCCATCCACGCCTACGAGCGCCACAAGCCCGACGTCGTTGTCATGGATTACCTGATGAGCCGGCTCAACGGCGTGACGGCTTGCCGCAACATTTTAGCGAAGGACCCCACTGCCCGAATCATTCTGGTCTCAGGCGCGATTGGCCCCAAAGAATTGTCCGTGAGTCATTCCGGCGCCATCGCGATCTTACAGAAACCGATAAGCGTGGCACAAATCCAGGAAGTGCTCGATACCGTTGCCTCTCAGGAAACTCTTCCCCTTTTCGAGGAAACCATACGGCCGCGCCGCCCCGTCCCACGAATCTAAGTTAGAGAACGGGCGGATGTTCGCGCCGGTCCAGAACCAATCGGGAGGCCGGAGCGTTGCGTCCAATCGCACACCAAGAAGAAAGGAACAACATGAAAAAAACACTGTTAAGCATTGCCTTGGCGGCAGTAGCGCCCTTCGCTTGGGGGCAGGTTTCATCGACAACGACAACGACCACCACCACCGAAGGCAGCGGCACGATCACCGAGTTCACACCCGGCAGCACTATCGTGCTCAGGGAAAGCAGCGGTCCGAAACATTACCGCTTCGGCAAGACCGTCACGTACGTGACCAGGAGTGGTAGGACCCTTGACGAAGAGACGGTGAAAACGAGGATCAAAGTAGGCGTCCCGGTCCACGTTCACTACCTTGGCGAAGGCGACAACATGCTGGTTGATCGCGTGATCCTCGATGAGGATTAAAAGCTAACGTCGTTTGTTTCCATCGCGCCTTTTCGATTCCCTCAGGGGGAACGGAAAGGCGCGTTTTGTACACCGGTCCCGAAGTGTGACGCTAAAGGGGCGGATCTTGCGGCCATTCAATGAGTTTTCTCGGCGACTATTTCAAGCACCAGCGGCGTGAGCATCAGGGCGTTCGGATTCTTTTCTGCGCCGGCAAATTCAGCGCGCACTTTGTTAGCGAATTCTTCGTCGATTCGGCCCATCTGCTGGAGACGTGGAAGATACACCTCAATGAATGTGGCCGGCCACTGCCACATGTAGTCCGTGGGCCGCAAGCAAAAGATGTGCGGCCTGGCCGAGCGAATCACAAAATCGTTCGCGGACAACAACGCCGGCAACGCGGGAGCGCCGTCCGGCTCACCACCCGATTCGCGCCAGGTTTCGATGACGTGTTGCCGGAAGCGCAGATGGTTTGGCAGCGGAGGAAAAAAGCGCCACGTCTCGTAGTGCCCGTACTCGTGAAAAATCGACACGCTGCCTTTGGGCATGACGCCGGCAAGTTTTTTGATAAATAGCGGAGGATCGTTGACGAACGACACCACCCAGCGGCACCAGGCGAAGTCGAAATCGCCTTTTGGGAGATCGTCGATCATCAAATCAATTTCGTGAATCTTCACGTTCGCGAATGCGCGTGCCCGGATGGCTTCTTTCATCGCGCGCACAAACTTGCTCGAACGCTCGAGCGCGACCACTTCGCCGGTCGGACCGACAATCTCCGCAAGATCGACAGTCGCATAACCTGGGCCGGCGCCGACATCGAGCACGCGGCTGCCAACGGTGACGCCAGCCTTTCGCCAGCACTCCAAAACCACTGGGCGCCAGACGCGATGTTGCAATCCGAGTCTCGCAATCTCCTCGTCGTGTGTGCCGAGAACGTAGTCGCGCTCCGTTGCCATTCTTCTAACTTAGCCTGTCTATCTTACCAGCCCCACCGGATTCTTGCGCGATCGGCGTGACGGATTTTGCGCGACATGTTCAACATGAACATGCCCACGTCACCGAGCAAATGATGGCATCTATTCCGCCGATCCCCCTTTTCTGAGGCGTGATTCAACGAGCGGAGGCTGCCTGATTAGGCTTCTTTTCTTTGTCGCTTCTCCAGCAAGAACGCGACTCCGGCAAAGAACGTGTAAAAAACCAGCGCCGTTATTGCGACTACACGACCCGAAGAAAGCGGCCGACCGCCAAAGGTGCTCGTGGTCTGGATCAAAATCAGCACCACACCAAAAATGATAATGCCAGACTTACGCGCGACCGATAGGGCATTTCTTCCGAGATAAATGATGATGCCGCCGATAAGGATTGCGATCTCCAGACCAAATTCCAAACCTTTGTAATTCCAAAGACCAAAGCCGACTTTCAACGCGTCGTCGTAAATCGCAAGATCAGGGCGATGAACAATCAAATCTAAAATCCAATGCGAGAACACGGCAAAGCTGACAAGAAGCGAGGCTGCGTTTGAAGCCTTTGCTCGCCATCCGGCTTTGTAAATGGCAAAGGCAAGGCCGGACCAGACCAGCGCACCGATGAGGCTGTGCGTGTACGGCATGTAATAAAGATCAAGCGGACTGGTCGCTGTGATCCCCGGAACGATTCGCACCTTCTCGATCCCAAGAAGAACGAACGGCGCCCAAAGAAAATCCAGCAACTGGACGGCCACGAAAAGAACCCACAACGGGATTTTGTTCCTCTCGTTCTTAACCGCAAAGGCTACGCTGTAATGCCCGACGAACATTATCTCATTTCCTCCTCGCGCTATGCGAGATGGATATTAGCACGAAGTGCGAATCCGCCAGTAATCCCTTCGTTGCCGGATTAGATCATTCGGCGTTGGAGTTTCGACGTTAAGCGTTAATGGCAATTCGGCTCGAACCGTTTTCCGATAAAACTAGCGGCAAGCGCGGATGTTGGTGTAAGCAAGACAGTGATCGACTCGGCAACGAGCAACCTCCATGGTTTGGTTGCCAGAGGGAGTGCGCCTTTGCCAGCGCCGCTCCTCGATACCATTTAACCACGTATGATTAAAGGAAGCGAAATTCGTAAAGCAGACTTTCCAGTTGAGCAGTTGCTTCTTGACCGCTGGTCGCCGCGCGCGATGTCCGGTGAAGAGATTTCAAACGAGGAACTGATGCGGCTCTTTGAAGCAGCGCGTTGGGCTCCTTCCTCCTTCAATGCTCAACAGTGGCGCGCACTTTACGCCAGGCGGGGCACCGAGCATTGGCCTCTTTTCTTCGAATTACTCGTCGAGGGAAACAAGTCTTGGGCAAAGAATGCCGCTGTCCTCGTCCTCTTCTTTTCGCGAACTACATTCGAATATGATGGCGAGCCGTCGATTACGCACTCCTTTGATACCGGAGCAGCGTGGGAAAACTTCGCGCTCCAAGGTTTCCGCCAAGGCCTTGTCGTCCACGGTATGGAGGGCTTCGACTATGATCGCGCGCGAGTAGAGCTGCGCATCCCGGAGCAATTCCAAATCGAGGCCATGGCCGCGGTTGGTAAGCCCGGTGCAAAAGAAGTGCTGCCAGACAAACTCCAGAAACGCGAAAGTCCTAATGACCGACGCAAGTTGACAGACAGCATCTGCGAAGGGCCATTTCGGTTTTGAACGGCGCTGCTGCGGAGCGACTCATATTGTCAGCTCGGCTAGCCAGAGGCTGGCGATTTCGACTTCGGCAGTGGTCAAACTGTGGCCGGCATTTACAAAACGAATAGTAACCTCCGCCCGCGCACTGCGAAGGAGTTCGACAAGGCGCTGAGTCTCGGATATTGGAATGATTGGATCCTGATTTCCCGCGCCGATCCACACGCGCGCAGAGGAAAGATCCGGTAGTTTTTCAGGCACGAGCGGGACCATTGCTCGAAACAGAACGGCGGCGCGGAGTGTTTCGGGTCGAAGTAACAACAAGCTAGCGGCGATGTTCGCGCCGTTCGAGTAACCGACGGCAACGACCTTATCGGCTGCGAATTCGTAATGCTGCGCCGCGGCGCCGACGAAGTCCGCCAACTCATGCGTGCGCCTCTTCAAATCTTCTTCATCAAAAACCCCTTCGGCGAGTCTGCGGAAGAATCGCGGCATTCCATTTTCGAGAACTTTGCCGCGCGGACTGAGAATAGCTGCAGTCGGATCAATCTCGCGTCCGAGCGGAATAAGATCATGCTCATTTCCGCCGGTGCCGTGTAAAAGCAGCAGGGTTCGCTTCGAACTACCGGGCACGAATTCGTGAACGAAATCGAGCCCTGCCTTCATCGCTTTGCCGGAACTTTGATGGCCGGCAGAATTTCTTCGATCTCCGAACGCGTGGGTTCCAGCCACGGCGGAAGGCGCAAATTGTTGCCCAATTCTTCCAGGGTGTCGTCCAGTGTAAAACCTGGCGGATCAGTCGCGATCTCAAACAGCACACCTCCTGGCTCGCGGAAGTAGATCGAGTGAAAGTAGATTCGATCCATAATCGGGCTGACGTTGTATCCAAGCTCGACGAGATGATCTCGCCAGTTCCGTTGCTCCTCATCATCGCGGCCGCGAAATGCAATGTGATGGACAGAACCGACCGCGACACGCCCTGGCGAACCATCTGGCGTGCACAGCAGATCGACAATTCTACCGACTCCTGCTTCACTCGGTGCCGCGAACCGAAAACGATTACCTGATTGCTCTACCAACCGATAGCCGAAGGTTTCGGTCAGTAGCTTAGCTGTCTGTTCATAGCCTTCCAGTGCGACTGAAACGCCATGGAACCCACGAAGCGAGTGCTCGACCGGCACCGTGCTATCAGACCACGGTTCGGAGCCGGCGGTGGGACTCGAAGCGATTAATTCAATCAAGAGTCCGTCAGGATCGGCAAATCGAAGAACTTCCTCTCCGAAACGCGCCGATGTTTTTTCCGCCGGAACATGTTGTTCTTTGAAACGGTCAAGCCAGTAGCCGACCGAGTTTGGTGGAATTGCAAAAGCAGTCGCCTCGATTTGACCGGTGCCACGAACCCCACGGCGTGCCCCCGGCCACGAAAAAAACGTCAGGATCGTTCCCGGTGTGCCGCGCGCGTCGCCAAAATAGAAGTGATATGAAGTCGGATCATCGAAGTTGACAGTGCGTTTAACGAAACGCAGCCCGAGAAGCCCGACATAAAAATCCAGATTGCGCTGCGGATCGCTCGCAATCGCAGTAACGTGATGAAGTCCGGTGATGGAGAGATTCATACTGCGTCCCGTTTTGACCAGGTCTCTGATAAAAAATCGGAGGTGTTAGTATTCCGCGAAGGCGTCGTCTGGATAGCAATATAGCCAACGCTCGCCGGGTTCCGCCGACGCAATGACCGGATGTCCGCTCTCGCGCGCATGCTGGCTCGCGTGGCGGTTTGGTGAGTCGTCGCAGCACAGCGTCGCACCGCAGCTCTGGCACGTACGCAGATGCACCCATCGAGTGCCGATCTTCATACACTCAGCGCACTCACGGCGTTGAGCATGCTTGACCGTTGTAATCGCGGAAAGATGGGCGCAGGTTTCTTCAGACGTCATTTCACATCCCTTTCAAAAATTCATGGACGAACTGAACCGACTCTCCACCCTCAACGGTCAACTCTCAACCGTCTCCACGATCAGCGTGAAATTGCCTCACTAAAATTTACAAAGACGAGGCGTGACAAAGACTATGTGGAGGCGCGGAGCTACCCGATGGCCATTTTTGCGGAAGCGACAACGAACCCATTAATCGGGAAGGAAAAACAAGAGGGTAAAAAAAGTTTAAAAAAATAGTTGACTGATCAGTCTATATGGTTACCGTGCTCGTATGCCAAGAGTAAGTGACATGAA
>Ga0137415_10005800_pt1 | contig 12218 bp, 15 predicted proteins | sample CZODoug3_1_1_16f_FD_183082 | JGI IMG/M metagenome (GOLD analysis project Ga0137415, IMG submission 183082) | Vadose zone soil fungal communities from Angelo Coast Range Reserve, California, USA - CZODoug3_1_1_16fungal (Hybrid Assembly) | ecosystem: Environmental > Terrestrial > Soil > Vadose...
TGCCCCACGCTCGATTTCGAGTCGAGTGCCTTAAACCGGACTCAGCCACCCTTCCATTTTTGCAAGATCGACGTCCTGCTGATCGATTCCGAAAAGAGCGCGTTTATTATGAGGCGAGCACGACCATTTGCAAATCCGCGCCAAGCGTCGGAATCATTACGCCCACGGGATGTTCTTGACTAACGAGGCGAACCGAAATAAACGTCGCCTCGAACAAAGTTGGCTGCGGCATCGTCAATGCTGGTGAACGGAAGGTGCGATGATTAGGGCAAATTGTCGGGCACGTTTCACCGCCGCGGATTTCGATTTTATTGTCCGCACCCTGGCTCGCTCGCGCGGCGATAGCGTTTCCCTGGTCGATCTTCTCGGTGACTCGGAAACCCGCGACTCGATTCTCGATCATCCGCGCCTGGTCGAGACCATTCTTTCCAATGCGAGCCATCTCCACATCTCGTCCCAATTCTATTTTTATGTTCTCGCCCGCTACGTCTTGCAGCAGGCCGGCATTGGCGATCGCAAACTTTGCGATTATATCGGATCGCTGCTCGAAACTTTTTCGCGCGCGAATCAATTGCAGAGCCCGAACAAGATCGATCCGCCAAAGGACGGATTCGCCGGGGCGAACAACCGCGCCCACGAATATATTTCCGATATGTTGATCGCGCTCACCCGCGCCACGCCCGAGCAAACTTTCCTCCTGCGCGCGCACGTCGGAAATTACTCCCTCTTCATCAGTGGCATCTTTTACGAGAACACGCAGCGACGCAGTCTGCGCGGTGCGCCCGACATCGAATTTTACGAGCAAGTCGGTCGCAGCAATTATCAGCTTGTCGCTTCACACGAAACCGCGCGACGCTGCGAACTCACCGATGTCTTCGCCGGATTAGCCAGTCGCTTCCACGACGTTCGTCTCGCGCTCAACGAACTTTCCGATCGCTTGCTTCATCTCGATGAAGATGCGCGACCATCGCTCGTTCTGTGAACGAGAGCCTTTTCAGTCAGATCCAAAAGCTTTTCGAGCGCACGTACGCGCAGGTTGGGATCAATCTCGAAGATTGCCTGATTGATCGGCACCGCTGCGGGCAATTGTCGATCTTGGCTGGCAAAACGGCCCGCGAATTGAGTGAGCTTGCCCGCACATTTCTGCGCACGGCCGATGATCGCCTTTACGTCGGTATTTATTATTCACGTTGGCTGATCGAACAACTCGAGCGACACGACCCGCGCGCTGGCCTGAGCGATCACAATATCCGTTCGCTCATCACGTTCGTAGAAGAAATCAATCACGCCCTTCATGCCGCGCTTCAGTTTAAAAATGGCGCGCGTGAGATCGCATCGGAAGATTTTGCTCGCAATCTCGAGCTCCAGGCGCAGGTCGATACCTATCTTGTTCTTCTTTTGTTCGTTGCCTTCTTTCGAAAAACCCAACGTGTTTCACGCACTGACCGCCGCTGGCTCCGCTTTCATCTTTTCGCACGGCAATGCCCGGAAGCGTTTCGCGATCGCAACCTCCGGGCACGTTATCTGGAGACGACCGAGCTGGCCTCGAGTTACACTCACTATCTCGACACCCTGAACGGTGCACGGCGGCTTGATGAAATTCGGCGTTTCCGATCCCTCGATTATTCCGACAAGAAAAAACGAATCCTCGCGCTGCCCGGCGCCGAAATTTTATCGCGGCGCGTGAATTTAATTTGCGAAAACTGACACGCAGTCGCTAAATACCGGTCGTGTTTAGTTTGACGATGCTCGGGAGCGGCAGCGCCGGGAACAGTGCGCTCGTCGCGACCGACCATTGTAAAATTCTGATCGATGGCGGCCTGAGCGCGCGGCAAATCGTCTTGCGCCTCGAACAGTGCGGCGTGGTGGCCGAACAGCTCGATGGCGTTCTGCTCACCCATGAGCATGGCGATCACGTTTGCGGGCTGGAGGTGCTCTGTCGCAAATTCGATCTGCCGATTTATGCGAACGCGCAAACCGCCGAAGCAGTCCGTTCCGACGGCGCGTTGGATCGACGTCGGAACTGGCGAATCTTTCGCACCGGCGCCGAGTTCAAGATTTGCGACGTCCTTGTCCAAACTTTTCCGGTGCCGCACGACGCGGTCGATCCCGTCGGCTTCGCGTTTTATGCCGGAGCGCGCGGCCTCGGGTTTATCACCGACCTCGGTTACGCCACAAAGATGATTGTGGAACGGCTTCGACAAGTGCACACGCTCGTGATCGAAACCAACCATGACGAGAAACTGTTACAGAGCGACACACATCGGCCCTGGCCGGTGAAACAGCGGATCCAGTCGCGGCACGGGCATCTTTCCAATAACGCGGCCGCCACCGTGATCGAAGAATTGCTTCCCGGAAAAATTGATCGGGTCGTGCTTGGACATCTTAGCCGCGATTGCAACACCCCCGGGCTCGCGCTCCAAACCGTACGCGAGGCGCTCAGCAAATGTGGCAAGATCGACATCGAACTTTTTTGTGCCACCCAATCGGATATCAGTCCCAGGTTTCGCATCGGCGAGACTGAGCTCGGCGCATTTCAGCCGACTTTCGAGAACGCATTTTTCCCGGCAGCATGAGCGGGGTTGCGGTTGAACATCGACGGCCAGAGACAGCGGAAGAAATGAAAATCCGCGACGCGGTTGAGTCCGATTTGCCCGCGATCATTAAAATTTACAACGCCGCGGTCGCGACTCGTGTTGCTACCGCGCAGTTGGAGCAGGTCACGCTGGACGAACGACGGAACTGGTTAAAGGAGCATTCCCCGGATCGACATCCATTTTGGGTTTTGGAAATCGACCGCAAAATCGCCGGATGGCTCACGTTAAAACCTTTTTTGCCGCGCTGCGCTTATCGCGGAACGGCCGAAGTGAGCGTCTATGTCGATGAACGACTCCGGCGGCGCGGAGTCGGCCGAACATTACTCGGGGAAGCGATCGCTCGCGCGCCGTCCCTTCAGATTAGGGCGATGGTTGGTCTGATTTTCGCGCACAACGAACCAAGCTTGCGCTTGTTCGAACAACTTGGCTTCGAGCGCTGGGGATTACTTCCGCGCATCGCGCAACTCGATGCTGTGGAACGCGACCTGACCATCATGGGTCGCCCCGTTTAAGATCGACATTCGAGTTTAAGCTTCTTCCGGCCCGACCACGAGATGAACGACGCCGGCGGGATCGGAGATGAAGAAGCCGTTGAAATCTTCGCGCAGATTTTCCACTTCATCGCGACGCGCGACGCCGTGAATCTTTAGAAACGACGAGGCGGCCTCGGTGTCGTTGGTTTCGATCTCGAGCCAAATATCGGGATGACTCAGATTCGGCACTTTGTCGATCCAGAGCCGGTTCGGACCGAACTGAAAAATGCAGCCGTCGGATTCTTCTTCGATCAATGGAAGCGCGAGTGTGTCGCGATAAAAGGCGACTGTTTGATCGTATGTGTGCGCGGGACATTTGATTGCAATATTGGCGCCACCGGAAAACTGCGGTCCGTCGAGTTTGGCCACCATATTGTCGATCTAAGCTCGCCGTTGGCTGCGGTCAAAGATGCTCGAGCAATTTCTGCGCGACGGTCTTTGCCTTTTCCAGCGCCACCGCGTCGTCTCCAAAACCGGCGAGACCGACGGTGAGGAACGTGTTACCTTTGGCGACGTAGAGCATCAGCATTCTCGAAGCGAACCCGCTTTCCCTGCCGTTAAACATTTGGGCGGCGTCGCCAACATCGGAAACTTTTTCCATCGTGCCGTTCGCTGCCGCTAACAGCTGAAGTTCTTTTTGCGGACCGATCGCGTTCGGTCCCGGCACCTGCAGGCGAATGATCAACGATTTGCCACGCCGAACGCTGTAATAATTGCATTTGGAGTAATAACCGTCCGTCCCGTCGCCGCTCCGCCGGCTTGGATCTTTCACCGGTTCGCCCAAAATGGCGGACGCTTCCGTTTTGTTAATGATCTGTGCTACGTCGGGTCGCGAATCCGCGGCCATCACCATATTCGTTAGGCCGATCGCCAGAAACAGTGCGCCGATCAATCGTTGGATCGACATCTCTAGCCGCCCGAACCGGTGCCGCCGGGTTCAGTCATCGAAACGGGATCAAGCGCACGCTCGAGTTCTTTTTCCGGCAAGATTTTTTTCTCCCGGCAAAGTTCGCGGACAGTCTTGCCGGTTCGCACGCTTTCTTTGGCGAGCTCGGCCGCGCGGTCGTAACCGATCTTGGGCGCAAGACTCGTCACCATCGCCATGGAAAGCTCGACCAATTCTTCGCAACGGGCTTTGTTCGCCGTGATCCCAGTCACGCATTTTTCACAGAAGACATCGACCACATTGGCAAGCAGCCGGATTGATTCGAGAAGATCATGCGCCATTACCGGCATCATCACGTTGAGCTCAAAATTTCCATTCGCGCCCGCCCAGGTAATGGCGGCGTCGTTGCCGAAGACTTGAGCGCAAACCATCATCATCGATTCGCACATCACCGGATTCACTTTGCCGGGCATGATCGAGCTGCCCGGTTGGGTGGCTGGCAATTGAATCTCGCCAATGCCGCAACGCGGGCCACTGCCTAACAGGCGAACGTCGTTCGCGATCTTAAACAAACTGACCGCAATGGTCTTGAGCTGGCCGCTTGCTTCCACGACCGCGTCTTTGCCGCCCTGCGCTTCGAAATGATTTTTCGCTTCGTAAAACGCGATCCCGGTCCGCTGCTCAATGTGCCGCAGCATTTTGCCGGTAAGATCGACATGCCGGTTCAAACCGGTTCCAACCGCGGTGCCACCAAGCGCAAGCTCGCGTAGAACGTCGATCGATTTTTCCGCTCGCTGCTTGCCGTAGGCGATTTGCTGCGCGTAACCCGAAAATTCCTGGCCGAGTCGCACTGGGGTCGCATCCATCAAATGGGTGCGACCAATCTTGATAATGTCCCAAAACTCTTTTGTTTTCGCGTCGAGGGCGCCCTGCAGTTTTCCGAGCGCTGGCAGCAAATGATTTTTCAACTGCTCGGCGGCGCTGATGTGAATGGCCGATGGGATAACGTCGTTGCTCGACTGTCCCATGTTGACGTGATCATTCGGATGCACCAGCTCGCGCGAGCCGATCTTTTTGCCAGCCAATTGCGCGCAACGGTTGGCGATCACTTCGTTTGCGTTCGTGTTGGTGCTCGTGCCCGAACCGGTCTGGAATATGTCGAGCGGAAAATGGTCGTCCAATTTGCCCTCGATCACTTCTTCGGCTGCTTGCACGATCAAGGCGGCGCGCTCGGCGTCGAGTAAACCGAGATCGTGATTGGCCTGGGCCGCGGCCCACTTAATCAAGCCGAGCGCACGAATGAACGGGCTGGAGAAACGGTAACCGCTCACCGGAAAATTCAGGACAGCGCGCTGGGTGGAAGCGCCATAGAGAGCGGATTCGGGGAGCGACATTTCTCCCATTGAATCCTTTTCCATCCGCGTCCGGCCGCCGGTCATGCGTTATTTGCGGAAGCTCGACTTTCCTGAAGGGATAGATGTGATTCGCCGTTACGGCCGTTCGATTTCTCAAAAACCGTGATGAACATCGGCGGAATGTTTTGCAGGAAATATTCGGATTCGGCACGGTCGAAAATTTTAGCGTGCTGCTTCAGCTCGTTCGTGACTTGATAAATGATAAACCGACCGCCAGCTGCGAGTGCGTCATGGGTTTGTTGGAGCAAAGCCCGCTTCTTGTCGATCTGCAGAATGCTAAACGGGATGCCGGAAACGATATAGTCGCACGCGTCGATGGCGCGTCTGCGCAATTCCAACGGCAGGTGCGCAGCGTTGTCGTTGATCACATGCACCCGCGGATCCCCTCTAAATTGACGCTGTAAATCGCGCGAGAAAGCAGCGTCGAGCTCAAAGAGAAGCAATTGACAATCCGGTCTCATCCGACGCGCGATCTCGCGCGAATGCACCCCTTCGCCGGGACCGTACTCCGCGATCACGCGCGCCTGGTCAAAATCGATTTTATCGGCCACCCGTTCGACCAACGCCTTGGAACTGGGTATAATCGACGCGATTTGGAACGGGCGCTTCAGGAATCGTTTGAAGAAAAGGGCGCTCATCGAAAAGCGAATAGTCACCCTCTAGCCCAGCATTGTCCAGTCGCGAGTGCCCTCGGGCATCCGGTTAGCGGATCGTTAGGCTCCTCCGGCCCAAAGAAAGGATTGACATCGATTCTAGAATTTATAATGCTTTGACCGAGCGAAATGTCTTGCCCATTTTCCCGCGAATTGGTGATTTTCCCACATGCATAACCTCCTAACGGTTAAGGAAACGGCCAAATATCTCCGTATCCCGTTGCCGACCGTTTATTATCTCGTTCAGCGTGGCCAGCTCCCCGCCATCCAAATCGGCGGCCGCTGGCGGATTAAAAAATCCTCCCTTGATAAAGACATTCTTAAGGAAGACAAATCCGGCCAACCGACCGTCCTCGTGGTCGACGATGACGAAAGCTTGCAAAACCTTTTCAAGCTCTTCCTCCGGAAAATCGGTTTCAGCCGCGTTGTTGTTGGCACGGTGAAAGAAGCCCTGGCTGCGCTCGAAAAACAAAAATTCGATCTCGTGTTTCTCGATTTAAAATTGCCGGACGGTCCGGCCGACGACGTTTACGATGCGATCAAACAAGACCAGCCGTACTGTCCGGTTATCATCATCACCGGTTATCCGGACAGCGCGATGCTCGACCGAATTTTGGCGAAAGGACCCATCACGGTTTTGAAAAAGCCGCTCAAAGTCGAGCAATTGAAAGAAACCGTTCGTATTCTCGGCCACAAAGAAGCGGTCAAGCTCGCCGCGTAAGAGCCACCTGCTCCAGCAAGATGAGACATCTTGCTCTTGACTGGTCACTCGTCACTGATCACTTATCACTCCGCTTGAAATGCGCGGTTAGCTCAGTGGTAGAGCACTACCTTGACACGGTAGGGGTCAGAGGTTCGAAACCTCTACCGCGCACCATTTTTCCTTCGCCATGCGCAGCCCATCTGAAATTCTAAAGAGCGCAATCGGTGCGGCAACGACAACACTGCAATCGATTGTCGATCTTGAATCGCAAGTCGCGAAAGCGGCCGACCTAATCGTCGACGGCCTAACGAATGGCAAAAAGGTGCTGGCTTGCGGCAACGGCGGCAGCGCCGCGGATGCGGCCGATTTTTGCACCGAACTGGCGTGTCGCTTTGTGGAAGATCGCCGGCCTTATCCGGCGATGAATCTTTCACAGGGCGGAAGCTTGCTCACTGCAACCGGCAACGACTACGGTTTCGAAGAAATTTTCGCGCGCCAAGTGCACGCATTTGGAGCCTCTGGCGACGTCCTTATCGCCATCAGCACCAGCGGCAAATCAAAGAACATCCAGCGCGCGATCGAAGAAGCGCGCCACCGAAAATTAAAGACAGCGGTACTTCTTGGCCGCGATGGCGGATCCGTGGCTGGCATTGCCGATGTCGATCTTATCGTGAAAGGCGATTCGACCGCTCGAATTCAGGAAGCGCACAAGTTCATTCTTCACGTGCTTTGCGAGATCTGCGAAGCGCGTTTGCCTCGGAAATAGCTCAGATTAGACGGCCACCGCTTCCGCGGGCGTGCTGGACGGGATGCGTTTACTTGATCGGTAGCGCCAAATCGCGAATGCCACGAACAGGAGGTCGAGAACCACGCCAATCGCGACATAGGTCTCGCCGCCGATCCCGAATCCGTACGAATGCAAACCTTTGCCGAGGACAAAGTTGACGCCATACCACGCCATCAACACCGCCAGGAAACAGACCACACTTGCCACTACCAGACCAAATTCAGTCCACCAGCCAGCCAATCGCCCGTGCAAAGTCGTTAGGTAACAAAGCAACGCGATCAGGGCCCAGGTTTCTTTCGGGTCCCAGCCCCAAAACCGGCCCCAGGAATAATTCGCCCAGACCCCGCCGAGAATCGTCCCGGTCGCGAGCAGCAAAACTCCAAGTTGCAGAACGCGATAAAGCCAAAAATGCATCGGCGCGTCCGCCCGCGCGACGGCTGGATTGCGCGCGTAACGCCAAAGTAGGATGTGACCGAAGCCCATCGCCAACGCGAACGCCGCATAACTGAGCGTGATTGTTAACACATGCACCGTCAGCCAAAAATTATCGCGTAACACGGGCACCAGCGGATCGATGTTCGACGGCATCGCGATCGGCATTTGGTGCACTAACAACAGCGCGATCAATGAGACCGGCAACGCGGCGAGCAAATAAACCGATGTCCGGTAACGCGCGAAAAAGATCATCCCGAAAAATGAAACCGCGAACGACACCCAAATGATCGATTCGTACATATTCGTCACCGGCGGCCGGCCGGCGATGAGGCAGCGCATCACGATTCCGCTGGCGTGAAAAGCGATGGCGAGGGCTGCAATCGATACGCCGACGGTTCGAAGCAAACGGCCGCCGCCACGCGCGTGCGCGACCAGCAGAATCAGAAACGCCAGCCCGTAGAACCAAATCGCGCGATAGAACGCTTCGAAATGATTGTAAAAATATTCCAGCCGCAGTTGTCGCTCTTGCGGATAAACGGAAGGACTGAGCGCGCGCAAACTTTCACGGAGCCGGCTAGCGGCGCGACTGAAATTGAAGCCATCGGCCTGCACATAACTCGTGGCCATTGTTTGCAATCCGATCTGGACCGGCGCGAACTGCGTTTCGCTATAGGACCGCGAAAACTCGGGGGGAACGACCCAAGGGTCGGTTTCGCTCTTCGACGCTGGAACAATCAGAAGCGCGCTTCCATTCATGACGTTCGCCAAAAGGGCGAGCCGATCGCTTACTGCCAGCGCCTCCTGTTGCACACGATCGAGTGTTTTTTCAGCGCGCTTCAAGGCGTGGGCTTCGTTTGTGAGCCGCTGCAATTCCGTTGAGGCAACCAATTGTTCAAACGAAAAACGGCGCTCGGTCTTATCGAGGCCGAGCTTTTCCTTAAGTTGGCCTAACGAGACCAGCACCATCGGCTCCGTCCGCCAATCGTGCGTTTCCAATGCGCCCGACAAAACGAAATCGTTCGCCTGCCATTTGCGTCCGGCTTTGCCGACATATGTCGATCTTCCGGTGATTCGAATCAGTGTCTCACGCGAAAAGGTGTCGATCGGTTTGCGCCGTCCACCGTCTTGGACCGCGAGCAACCCGAACTGATGGAAATCAAGCCCGCTCGTGTCTGCGGCCGGCGGCGGCGAGTTTCGCTCTTGGGCCGTCGCGTCGAAATGCGTGATCGCAACCAGAAATGCCGCCATCAAGGCGAGGTGGAGATGTCTCACGCGCGAGCAAGTTATCTGAGGGCGGAGGCAGCGACAAGCCCGCCATAATCCCTTGGAATCGCTCTCCTTGGGAAGGCATGGCCCGTGCGATGCTGTTACTGATAGTATGCAGCTGGTTCCCTATAACATGCCGAGGCCGCGTCTGATCAGCTCGATCGATCCGGACGAGACCGTGTCAGGCGCTGCTAGCAGCGACTCCGTTTCTCCTTCAAAAGAAACAGCCGCCCCAGCCGGCAATCGTCGCTGGTTTTACGTTGGGATCTTCCTGGGCGCTGCCGCGCTGTCCATCTTTGCCCTTACTTTCGCTCAGCACGCCGGTAACCAAGCCAACCGTTTCGATTTTCCTACCTTCATCAAGGCGAGAACACGCGATTTGGCCGCCGCACCCGCTTCGGCTGCTTCTCCGGCGCCGATCGTGATCGAACTAAGCAATGACATGGTGCGTGTAAGCGCGATCTCACTCGGTCATCCACGGCTCGCGATAATCAACGGCAAGGCAGTCACCGAAGGCGATGCAGTCACATTGCAGGCCCCAAAATCATCTATCGGCGTTACTCTGCACGTTGTCAGAATCGGTGATGGTTCGATCGATCTCTCGGATGGCCGGAAAATGTTCAGCGCCCGCCTGACCATCCCGTCACCGCCGAAGCCGAAGGCGCCCTGATCGCTGAACATGGTCAAGCGGGCGGGTTCGCCGACTTTCTGGGGAAGCTTCTTTTCAATCCGGACCCGATTCTTGTAAAATGCTCACCGTGTTATGAAAAGAATTTTGCTCCCGTTCGTCAGCGCTTTGATCGCCAGCAACATTTTCGCAGCGCCCATTTCGTTCGAGGATGCCAAAAGGGCGCGGGGCGGAGTGCCTATGTACGATGTCGTCACGCTAAGCAAATACCTGGACCAGCACATGGGCGAACACATAGCATTGCTATGCCATTCCCGCGGCAAAGACATTCATCACGTGAAACCAAATTGGTATGAAAGCTCCATCTGGCAGCCGGATCCGGAGAAAAGGGGTAAATTTGCGAGTGTGCGAGTAATGATCGCAAAAAAAGACCTGGACGCGTTCAAAGCGATCCCAACGGCAGGCTCCTCTGATGGCATCATACTTCAGGGCCATGTCGAACACGACGTGCAGGCAAACTTTTCCTTCTTACGTCTCATTTACAGCAACGCCCCCCGTGACACGTCCGCCCACCCGTGACCGGTAAAATCAGCGCCGTTTGAGACTGCGCAGCTCGTTCAGTAAAAAGTTACCAACCCGCCGCCCGCGGTTCCGCAAGGTTCTCCAAATGCCGCGATCCACGAAATAGGTCAGAAGAATGCTGTCGCGCGTTCTCACTTCCGGCCCGACCGGCTTGGCCGAGTGCCAGGTATCGTTCCAAACCGCGAAGGCGTAACCGCTATTCGGCGCGAACGGCATCTGCGTGACCTTCGGTTTGCTCCCGTCCGGCAATTCTTCGTGAAAAATTGTGCCGATGTTTTTGTTTAAATCGTCAGCCGGCAAGTAAAGCTGAACCGTGATTCCTTTCCAAAGACTGTCGGTGTGCTTGAAAACACGGTAGCCCGGAATGTCGCGGGTCAGAATTGGCACCGGGTACATCCCGACGCTGGCGAAATTCTCTCCAAAGCGTCGCTTCAAACCTGGCGCGAGGTGCTGGATTAACGCGGCTTTTACTTCGTCCGAACGTAGAACGCGCCCAACCACGTCCCAAACTACAAATTTTTCCGACGGCAAATGGCGAATGTATTCCGGAAACAAATCAATCTTGGTCCGGGTCGGTTTTCCATCCGGCCGGCTGCTTCCCACCTTGCTTTTGCCCGACATCGGCCGGTAATCGTTCTCGTCCGGCATCGTGCGCAACATCTCCGCGTAAAAGTCGGACGGGAAAACGCGATCGAACTCTAAATGATAAAACGGAACGCCGCCCTCACGCGCGTTTCGCACCGAGTCGGCAACGAACTCAGTTAAGTTTGAAAGCGACCACGAATTTTGCACGGGTTCCCTGTTTGGAGCGGCAATCATTCATCCCAACAGACGAATCCTGTCAAGTCGCTGGAATCGCCGTGCGAATAATGTTAAACGATTGCGCCAGCCGAATGAATCATGAACGAGACCACGAAAAATAAATCATTTTTCTCACGGATGGGACGCTGGCTGGCTGAATTGATACTCGTCTTTGTCGGCGTTTATGCCGCTTTCTGGCTCAACAATTACGAACAGGGGAAGGAGCAAGCGAAACGACGCGATCAGATTCTCGCTTACCTGGAGCAACGGTTAGAGGACGGCATCAGCAGCGCCAAAATCGACGGCGCCAAGGAAGAAAAATTAGTTGCTGCGTTCAAACGTTCTCTCGACGCCGGTGAAATGCCGCCGTTGCACCCGTTTGCATTTTCGACCGATTACAATCCGGCAGACATCGCCACGTTGCTCCAATCAGGAGGGATCGAATTGCTGGATGTAAAGACCCTGACCGTACTCCGCCAACTCGAGTCGACGGTTCGCGGAGACTTGGCCGCGATGACGCATTTCGAAAAACTCAGCGACGAACTAATTGCGCCCAATCTCGACCAGGGCATCTCCTTCTTTTATGACCCAACAACCAAAAAACTTCGGAAGCGCTTCGAGAAATATTCGGAAGCGCTCGAGCTGGTGGTAAAACTTTTCCGTGACATGGAAAAGACACAGACGGATTTGCTCCAGGAGATTCAAGCTGAACGGAAACGCCATTAACACGACCTCAACCATCCGATTTGTTGCGTCTCTTCTGCTGATTTTGGGTTCGAGCAGCGCTTTGGCGGTGGATTACCCGCCACCGGTCGAAAGCGATTACACAGTTCGCGATTTCAAATTCGCTTCCGGTGAAAACTTGCCGGAGCTGCGGATTCATTATCGAACTCTCGGCAAGATCGACAAAGACGACCAAGGCAAGACGCGCA
>Ga0137415_10005805_pt1 | contig 12214 bp, 9 predicted proteins | sample CZODoug3_1_1_16f_FD_183082 | JGI IMG/M metagenome (GOLD analysis project Ga0137415, IMG submission 183082) | Vadose zone soil fungal communities from Angelo Coast Range Reserve, California, USA - CZODoug3_1_1_16fungal (Hybrid Assembly) | ecosystem: Environmental > Terrestrial > Soil > Vadose...
GGCGATTCACCGCTCGCGCAGGTCTCCGAATGGGTGAACGTGAAGTGCCCGAGGTGCGGCGGTCCGGCCAGACGCGAAACCGACACGATGGACACATTCGTCGATTCGTCCTGGTATTTCCTCCGGTTCTGCGACCCGAAGAACACCGAGCAGCCGTTCGATCCCGCGGCGGCCGCGTACTGGATGCCGGTCGATTTCTACGTCGGCGGCGTCGAGCACGCCATTCTGCACCTGCTGTACTCGCGGTTCTTCACGCGGGTGCTGCGCGACATCGGCCTGGTGAACTTCGACGAGCCGTTCACGCGCCTGCTCACGCAGGGCATGGTGCTCAAGAACGGCGCCGTGATGTCGAAGTCCAGGGGCAACGTCGTCGATCCCGACGACATGTTGGAGAAATACGGCGCCGACGCGCTGCGGCTGTACGTGATGTTCGTCGCGCCGCCGGAAAAAGACGTGGAATGGAGCGAGGCGGGGCTCGAGGGCAGTTTCCGGTTCCTGGTCCGCGTCTGGCGCATCGTCGATCACTGGGCCGAGACAATCGGCGGCGAAGGGGTGCCGGCGTGCGGCGCCGACTGCTCCGATGCCGAGCGCGCGCTACGGCGCAAGACCCACGACACGATCCGGCGCGTCACGACCGACATCGAGGACCGCATGCACCTGAACACCGCGGTCTCGTCGCTGATGGAGCTCGTGAACGAGCTGTACTCGTTCAGCGAGGGCACGGCCCATGGCGCGCCGACGCGCAGCGAGCCGCCGGTCGGCCGCGTCGAGCGCGCGCAGACCATCGCCGTGCTGCGCGAAGCCATGGACGCGCTCGTCGCGATGCTGTCGCCCTTCGCGCCGCATACGGCCGAGGAGCTGTGGCGCAGGCTCGGGCACGTCGAGGGGCTGTCGCAGGCCAGGTGGCCGTCGTTCGATCCGGCGGTGGCGAAGGCCGACGAAGTCGTCGTGCCGGTGCAGATCAACGGCAAGGTTCGCGCCCGCGTGACCGCGCCGGCCGACGCGTCCGACGATCAGCTCCGCGAGCTGGCGCTCGCCGACGCGATGGTCCGGAGTCACATGGCGGGGAAAACGATCCGCAAGGTCGTGATCGGGAAAGGACCGCTTGTCAGCGTCGTTGTCTCCTAACCGCCGAGATCGTGTAGATCGCCGAGGCAAGGCTTTTCTCTGCGCGATCGGCGTTCTTTCCGGTTTGCTTTCGTCCGCGTGTGGGTATTCGCTCGCCGGCCGGGGATCGTTCCTGCCGTCGTACATCCGCACGATTGGCGTCCCGACCTTCGTCAACCGCACGCCCGTGTTCAACCTCGAGACCCTGCTGACCCAGAAAGTCCGCGCCGAGTTCATCGGCCGTGGCAAGTATCAAATCCTGCCGCAGAACACCGGCGTCGACGCGCTGCTCACCGGCGAAGTAACATCCGTGAACATCCAGCCTGCGAGCTTCAACCCGCAGCAGCTCGCCTCGCGCTACGCGATCACGATGACGGCCAGAATCGAGCTGCGCGACCTGCGCGAGAACAAGGTCCTCTGGGAGAACCCCAGCGTGATGTTCAGGCAAGAGTACGAGGCCACGAGCGGCCGCAGCGCCGTCGACCCGGCCGCCTTTTTCCAGCAGGACACGACCGCGCTCGAGCGCCTGAGCACCGAGTTCGCGCGCACCATCGTCAGCGCCATCCTGGAGGCTTTCTGATTGCGGGTTGCGGATTGCGATTGCGGATTGCGATTTGAATCCGCAATCTCAATCCGAAATCCGCAACCCGCAATGCGATTATGTCCACCCTGACACCCGCGGCCGTTCGCCGGCAAATCGCGTCCGGCACACCTGACGCGATTTATCTCCTCCAGGGCGAGGACGAGGTCGAGAAGTCGGCGCTGGCCGCGGAGTTTGCCGCGCTGGTGGACGAAGGGCTCCGCGCGTTCAACGTCGAGCGTATACACGTCGGCGATCTGACGACCGGCGACCGGATCGAGGACGGCGTCGCGTCGATCGTCGCCGCCGCCCGCACCCTGCCGATGATGGTGCCGCGGCGTGTGGTTACCGTGCTGCAGGCGGAGACGCTCCTCGTGCCGAAGCGCGAGAGCGAAGCGGCCGCACGCGCGCTGGCGCAGCTCGAGGCGCTCCTGAATGAGCCCGAGCCGCAGACCGCGCTGGTGCTGGTATCTGCCCCGTTGGACAAGCGACTGCGGATCTGGAAACTGCTGCAGCGGCAGGCGACCGTCGTCGAGTGCGGATCGCCGGAAGACGTCGCATCGGCCGAGCGCTGGGTTCGCACCAAGATCGCGGATCAGGGCGTGGACATCGAACCGGCTGGCGCCCGCAAGCTGGCGGTCCTTGCCGGCTTCCCGGAGCGGCCCCGTAACGACAGGAAGACTGGTGATCTCAATCGGCTGCGCGGCGAGGTCGATCGGCTCCTGCTCTACGCGCTTGGTCGGAAGCGCATCACCGTGCAGGATGTGCGCGACGTCGCGGGACCTGCCGCCGTGCAGGACGACTGGGCCATGGCCAACGCGATCGAGGCGGGACAGGCGGGCGAAGCGCTGCGCCAGCTCGCGCTGATCCTGGACGCGGGCGCGCCGCCCGAGAAAATCCTCGGCCAGCTCGGCTGGCTCGTGCGCTCGAAGTTTCCGACGCTGGCGCCGGGCGAGGTGCGGCCGGCTGTCGACGCGCTGTTCCGCACCGACCTGGATTTGAAGCGGTCCGGGGGCGACCCGCGCGTGCTGCTCGAGCGCCTCGTCATCGAATTGTCAGCCGGGAAGCGTTCACGGACGCCGGGATGGCGGTGACAGCGGCTGGGATTCGGGATTCGGGATTCGGGATTGGCGATTCCCGAATCCCGGCGTCCAAGTCCTCGTTTTTACGAACGCGTCAGGATGGAGTCAGAGTATCGGGCCTCGGGGTTGGGGATTCGGGATTCAAATCCCAAATCCCAAATCCCGAATCCCGAGCTCACGAACGCGCGGCGAGGCGCGTGGTCAGGCGCGACTTGTAACGGCCGGCTGCGTTCCTGTGAATAATCCCTTTGCTCGCCATCTTGTCGATGAGCGAGATGGTCTCTTTCAGCGCGGTCTTCGCGGCACCCAGATCCTTGCCATCGATGGCCACGCGGATGCTCTTGAGGGCGTTGCGCAGGCGCGAACGGAACTGGCGATTGCGCTCGCGGTTCTTTAGACTCTGACGGTGCGCTTTGAGCGCGGATGCGTGCGTAGCCACGTATTCAGTAACCTCCGGAAACCCCTAATCTTAGCACAATGGCCATAACCGTCGAGCACTTGAGCCGCACCTACGCCAGCTCCTCCGGCACATTCACCGCGGTGGACGATCTCTCATTCCACGTCGCGCCGGGCGAGATCGTCGGGCTGATCGGCCCGAACGGGGCCGGGAAGACGACGACGCTGCGGTCGCTCGCCGGCATCCTGCGCCCGACCCGCGGCCGCGTGCGCATCGACGCGCACGACATCGTCGAGGCGCCGATCGAAGCGAAACGCTGTCTCGCGTTCATGCCCGACGAGCCGCACCTGTTCGAGTACCTCACGATTGCCGAGCACCTCCGGCTCGTGGCGCGATTGTACGGCGTCGAGGACTTCGATCGGCGGTGCGCGGTGCTCATCGAGGAGCTGCAACTGACCGGCAAGGAGCAATCGCTGCCCGGCGAACTGTCGCGCGGGATGCGGCAGAAGGCGGTGATCGCCTGCGGCCTCGTCCGCACGGCGACGACGCTGCTGTTCGACGAGCCGCTGACCGGCCTCGACCCGATCGGCATCCGCCGGATGCGGAACACCATCGTGTCTCGCGCGCGCGACGGCGCGGCGATTCTCCTGTCGTCGCACCTGCTGCATCTGGTGGAGGAGATCTGCTCGCGCGTGATCATCATGGACCGCGGCCGCAAGATCGCGGACGGAACGTTCGCGGAGCTCGCATCCCGCGCGGATCTGGCGTCGGCCGGGTCGAGCCTCGAGCAGATCTTCCTGCGCGTCACGGGCAACGACGCGCCGGCCGGCCAGCCGTGATGCGCCGGCCATGAGCATGTTCCGCGCGAGCCTCTACATCGTCGTCTGCACGGCGAGGAATCGGCTGCGCGTGCGTCTGCGGCGGCTGCGCGAGCCGCGGTATCTCATTGGCGCGATCGTTGGCGCGGCCTACCTGTATTTCACGTTCTTCGCGCGGATGCGGGCGACGAGAGGTGAGGTCAGGCGCCGCGGAACGGGGGCGCCGCCGATGCTCGCGCTGGCCGCGGTGCGCGGCAGCGCGCCGGGCGCCGTCGGTCTCGCACTGATGACGATGACCGCGCTCGGATGGCTGCTGCCGTTCGACAGCGGCCTGCTGGATTTTTCTGAGGCCGAGATCCAGTTTCTGTTCCCGGCGCCGGTCTCGCGGCGGGCGCTGCTGATTCACCGCATGATCCGGTCGCAGATCGGCCTGCTGTTCGGCGGCGTGATCATCGGCGTCGCGATGCCGACGTTCTCCGGCTACGCGCGGCTGCGCGCGGGAATCGCGATGTGGCTGCTGCTGTGCACGGCGAAGGTGTACTTCACCGGCATTTCCCTGGCGCGCGCGCGGCTCGGATCGGGTGATGCGAGGGCGCGGCGCGTGGCGTGGGTGCCGGTGGTGACGCTGACCGCCGCGCTGGTCATCGTCGGGACCGCGGTGTTCCGCGCGTTCGCACGGCAGACGGTCGCCAATGTGCAGGACGTGCTCATCCGCATCGGCGAGGTTGCGACGACCGGCCTGCCGGCAGTCGTGCTCTGGCCGTTCATCGCCGTCGCCCGGCCGCTGTTCGCGCCGTGGGCGGGACCGTACCTCGTGGCGCTCGGGTGGGCGGCTCTCGTTATGGCCGCGACCGTCGTCTGGGTTCTGCAGAGTGACGCCGCGTTCCAGGATGCCGCGGCGGAGGTAGCAGACCGCCGATCCCGGCAGCCCGAGGCGCCGCGAGCCTCCTACCGCGCGACGTCGAACGGGTGGGCGCTCGCGCCCACCGGCCGCCCTGAAATCGCCTTCGCGTGGAAGGCGGCGATGCAGACCGTGCGCCTCGTGGACAAGCGAAGCCTGCTGCGAATCGCCGTGTTGCTCGTCGGTCTCATGGTGGCGGCGACAACCCTCGGGCGCGGCGGAGGGGTCGCGTCAACGCTCGGTGCGTTCTCGATCGTGGCCACGCTCTTCACGGTCCTCGTGGCGCCGCAAATCGTACGGGTCGACCTGCGCCAGGACCTGCGGCATCTCGAGCTGTTGAAAACCTGGCCCGTGAGGCCGTCCGCCGTCGTGCGCGGCGAGATGCTGTGGCCCGGTGTCCTCATCACCGGCATTGCGTGGACGGCAATCGCGGTCGCGTTCGTGGCGTCAGACGCTGTCTTTCCCCAGGTGAGAGTCGGCTGGCGGCTGGCGAGCGGCGTGGCCATGGCGATTGTGGCCCCCGCGCTCGTCTTCGCGCAGCTCACGATCCACAACGGCATGGCGCTGATATTTCCGGCGTGGGTCCCGCTTGGTGACCAGCGGCCGCGGGGGCTCGATGCGATGGGGCAGCGGCTCATCACGCTCACCGCCACGTGGCTGACGCTCGTCGCGGGAGCCCTGCCCGGCGCGATCGCCGGCGGCGTTATCTGGTTCGCGCTGTGGCGACTGGCGGGTCCGGCGGCGTTGGTGCCCGCGGCGGGCGTGGGCGCGGCGATTCTAATGCTCGAAGTGCTGCTGGCGACCGAGGCACTCGGTCCCGCCTACGAACGACTGGATGTGATGGCGGTCGAGAGATCAGAATAGGTGAATCATCGGCGGCCGACGAGCTCGAAGCTGCCCGTGGGCGGCTTCTGGTCGGTATAGCGGACGATGGAGCGTCCGTCGATCGTTTCGGTCACCTTGTAGATCGACTTCCCGCGCAACTCGATTGGCCGGGCGGCCATCTGGTTGATCTGCGCGACGTAGTTCTTCGTCTCGCGGTAGGGCGGCACGCTCTGCCCATGCCTGTCGACCGCCCCTGGCCCCGCGTTGTAAGCCGCGAGCGCGAGCTCCTCGTTGTTCTGATACCGATCCAGCAGCGCGCGCAGATACGCGACGCCGGCGCGCACGTTGTCGGCCGGATTGAATGGGTTCGACACTGCGAACTGGCGGATTGTCGCCGGCATCAACTGCATCAAGCCGAGCGCGCCTTTGGGCGACCGCGCGTACGGGTTGAAAGCCGACTCTACCTGCATCACCGCGCGCACGAGGTCCGTCCGGACGCCGTTCAGCCGTGAGTGCTCGCTGATCAAGTCGTCATAGTCGCGGCCCCGCTCCAACGTAACGTAACGCGTGGTCCTTACCCGGTCCGCTCTCGGGACCGCATAGGACCGCACGGCGTCGGCGGTCAGCGGGCGGCGGTTCGACAACACGAGCTTGCCGCTCGCGTCGCGCCACGAATAGATCTGGGCCCGCGCCACGGTCGGGCTGGCGAGAACCAGCACTGTACCGAGCAGACCGAACGTCATGTGCCGCAAGACGTTCGTGTGATGGCGCAGTCCCATATGGTTGAGCATGTCCAACAAGGTCAACAGTTTACACCCCGGGCGTTCCCGAGAACAACCGTAGGGGTTATCGGCCGGATGAGCCCTGGGGCACAGTGCTCAGCCGCAGGGCAGAGCCAAAGGGCCGGGGCACAAGGGCACAGGGGGCACAAAGGCATAAGGACACAGGACTTAGGGCGCGCCCGTGCCCTGCCCTGTGCCCCTAGTCCGTCCTCAGGACCGTAATTACTTCACGGACTTCGGCGGGCAGCAGGCGTTGAATGCAGCGCATGCACGCCGGGCGCGAGCCTTTCCGGCCTTCGCTCGGTTTCCAACCGAACGAGCTACAGCCAGGCGGCAGGCGAGCGTCGCTCACGGTGTGCCCAGCTTCGGCTTCAGGCCGTGCGCCATCTGAGCGATGGCCGCGTGGGTGTGGGCGATGGCGTCCGCGCCCCGTGCGGTCAGCCGGTACTGCCGCTTCCGCTTGCCGCCGCGCTCTGCCGTGGGTTCGCCGAGCCGCGAGCGCACCAGACCGCGGCGTTCCAGCCGATCGAGCGCGGTGTAAACGGCCCCGGGCGACACCAGCCGGCCCGTCCGTGTTTCAATCGCCTCCCGAATCGGCACCCCGTGGGTATCGTCCCTAATCCCTAATCCCTAATCCCCAATCCCTAATCCCCAGTCCCCATCTGGCCCCTAGCCCCGACGAGTCTTTTAACGACGTCCTCTGCGGCCTTCAACATCTCGTCGATCTTTTCCGGCAGCTTGCCGCCGGCTTCCGCGAAATCGGGGCGCCCGCCGCCGCCGCCGCCGACGATCGGCGCAATCTCCTTCACGATCTGGCCGGCCTTGACCCGCTGGGTCAAATCGGGCGTCACCGAGACCACGATCTGCACCTTGCCATCGCTTTCCGAGGCGATGACGACGACGCCACTCTTGATCCTCGCTTTCAGCGAGTCGGAAAGGCCGCGCAGCGCGTCTTTGTCGAGATCGCTGACCTTCCGTCGCGCCAGCTTCACTCCGCCGACGTCGGTCGTGTCGTCGGCGCCCGAACCTTCGGCTGCCGCGCCGCCGCCCATCGCGAGCCTGGTCTTCAGCTGCGTCATGTCGCGCGACAGACGCCGGCTCTCGGTTTGCAGCTTCTCGATGGCGTACACCGCCTGCGCCTCGCCAACGTGAAGTGCGTCGAGGATGGACGCGAGCGTCGCGCGCTGATGCTGCGCCCACGCCACGGCGGCGGCGCCGGTCAGCGCCTCGATGCGGCGGACGCCCGCCGCGACGCCGCCTTCGGCGACGATCACGAAAAAGCCGATGTCGCCGGTCGCGCTGACGTGCGTGCCGCCGCACAGCTCCATGCTGAACCCGGGCACGCTGACGACGCGCACCTGGTCACCGTATTTTTCGCCGAACAGCGCCATCGCGCCGGCTGCGATCGCTTCCTGCGTGGACCGCACGTCGGTCGTGACCGGCGTGTTGCGGGTGATCTGCTCGTTGACAATCCGCTCGATGCGATCGAGCTCCTCGCGTGTGACCGGCTGAAAATGCATGAAGTCGAACCGCAGGCGGTCGGGTGCCACCAGCGAGCCGGCTTGTTTCACGTGGGCGCCAAGCACATCTCGGAGCGCCGCATGGAGTAGATGAGTGGCCGTGTGGTTGCGGCGCGTCGCGTCGCGGACCACGGCGTCGACTTCGGCGGTGACAAAGTCGCGGACGCGCAACTGGCCCGCGGTGACGCGCACGCGGTGCGCGCGCGGCAGGCCGGGCCGGATGCGCGCCAGACCTTCGACGGTCGCCGACGCGCCGGTCGCCTCGTTGACGATACGGCCGGAATCGGACACCTGTCCGCCTGCTTCGAGGTAGAAGGGCGTCTTCGCCAGCGCCGCGTAGCCGCGCTGATCAGCGGTGAGTGCCTCGACCGGCTGGCGCTGTTCGTCGAACAGCGCGACGACCGGCACGCCGGTCACGCGCGTCGTCGAATAGCCTTCGAATTGATCGCCGGCGCCTTTCAGCGCGCTGGCCGCTTCGTCGCCCGCGATCGCGAACTCATCGGTCTTCCTGCCGCCGAACGCGCCGACGGCGCGACCCTTGCCGCGCTGCGCTTCCATCGCCAGGTCGTAGCCCGCCTTGTCGACCTTCACGTCCTGCGTGGCCGCAGTGTCCTCGATGAACTCGTATGGCACGCCAAACGTGTCGTAAAGACGGAACGCCGACTCGCCCGAGAGGAGGCGCTCGGGCGTCTCGAGCGCCTTCGCGATCTCCGCCTCGAGGCGCGGCAGACCGTCGGTCAGCACGGCGTCGAACCGATGCTCTTCCGCGAGGATCGTCTTCTCGATCATTTCGCGATTGCGCCGGACCTCGGGGTACGCGTCGCCCATCTCGCGGTCGAGGACGGGCACGAGCTGGGCCATGAACGGTTCGGAGAAGCCGAGATGTTTCCCATGGCGCATCGCGCGCCGCATGATTTTCCGCAGCACGTACCCGCGGAACTCATTCGACGGGATCACGCCATCAGCGATCAGGAAGGTGGTCGAGCGGATGTGGTCCGCGACCACGCGCATCGAGATATCCGTCGCACTCATCGTACCGCCGTGGCGATGGCCCGACATCCGGCCGAGCTCCGTCAGCAGCGGCGTGAAGAGATCCGTGTCGTAGTTGGACTGCTTGCTCTGCAGCACGGCCGTGACGCGCTCGAGCCCCATGCCGGTGTCGATCGATGGGGCAGGCAGCGGCGTCAGCACGCCGTCCGCGCTCCGCTCGAACTCCATGAACACGTTGTTCCAGATTTCGATCTCGGGATCGACAGCGGTGCCGCCGCGGACGAAGTAGATCTCCGAGCATCGGCCGCACGGTCCCGTGTCGCCCATCTGCCAGAAGTTGTCGTCGCCGCCGAGCTCGAGGATCCGCTCCGCGGGCAGGCCCAGCTTGCGCCAGACGTCGTACGCTTCATCGTCCCGCGGGATGCCGTTCTCACCCTTGAAGATCGACACAACCAGCCGATCCTTCGGCATCTTCCAGACGTCGGTGAGCAGCGTCCAGGCGAAGGGCAGCGCGTCTTTCTTGAAATAGTCGCCGAACGAGAAGTTGCCGAGCATCTCGAAGAACGTGTGATGGCGGAACGACGGCCCGACGTTGTCGAGATCGTTGTGCTTGCCGCTGACGCGCATCACCTTCTGCGACGTCGCCGCGCGCGCGTACTCGCGCTTCTCGCGCCCGAGGAAGAGGTCCTTGAACTGGTTCATCCCGGCGTTGGTGAACAGCAGCGTCGGGTCGTCGGCTGGCACGAGCGGAGAGCTGGGAACCACACGGTGGCCCTGCTGCTCGAAATATTTCAAAAACGAGGATCGAATGTCGTTCGCGCGCATCAGTTCATTCTATAAGACCGCCGCAAGCGTCCGCTTTCGGGACGCCGGCGTTCCGCAGGTGACCACCGCAGCAGCCCGGCATCCCCGCAGGGACGTGGTTCGACCTCTCAATCCCGAACGGCACCGTCCTTGCGGGATGGCGCCCGGAGGTCGCCGTGGACGGACTGTGGCAAGACCTGCGTTACGGGGTCCGTTTGCTGAAACGGACGCCCCGGAACTCGGCGATCGCAGTGGCGATCCTGGCGCTCGGCATCGGCGCGAACACCGCGATGTTCAGCGCCGTCAACCACCTCCTGCTCCGGCCGCTCCCGTTCCCGGCCGGCGAACGGCTGGTGCGCGTGCGCGACGCGGTCACCGGCGCCAACGGCCAGCTCCACCCGTTCAACATGTCGGCGCGCAACGTGATGGCGCTGCGCGCGCATACTGAGATCTTCGACGGCCTCGTCGCCTTCAGCGGGAACAACATGACGCTCCTCGGCGCCGATGTGCCCGAGCGCGTCAGCGTCGTGTTCCAGAGCGAAGGAAACGACGAGACGCTCGCCATCACACCAGTCATCGGACGCGGGTTCTCCGCCGAGGAGCAGCGGCGCGGTCTCGATAGCGGGGTCGCGCTGGCGAGTTACGCGCCCTGGCAGAGCCATTTCGGCGGCTCCCGCGACGCCCTCGGGACCACGTTCAGGCTGGACGCGCGTGAGATGACGCTGATTGGCGTGCTGCCGCAGGGATATGCGTTTCCGTACGACGCGCAGCTCTGGGTCCCGACGGTGCTCGATCCGGCCGACCGCGGCGGCAACTTCGCCGTCTTCGGCCGCATGCGGCGCGGCGTCACGCTCGCGGCCTGCCTGGCACCCGCCCTCTCCGCCATGCGGCTGGACCCGGTCGTCGCGCTGAAGAACGACTAGCGGAGGACGAGACGCGCCGCGGGCTTCGTCAAGATGCCGGTGATGCCGCCGCGATCGTCGATGTCGATGGTGACGCTCGTCGGGCGGCCGTCGGCGAACGGATCGGCGCGTTCCACGATCACCGTCACAAAAAGATCGGCGCTGTTCGGACGGGGCGCAATCCGCGCCGTGAAGCTGGCCCAATCCTTCGTCGTCTGCAGCACGCCGACGTCGGAGGTTTCCAGAATCGTCCTCGACGGTCCGTCCATCAGACGGAACGATCCCCTGGCCTGCGCCGCGCCGGCGGCCTGGCTGATGTCGATCGTGACGCGCGCGTCCCGGCCGAAGGCCCCGCGAACAGACAGTCGCCGCGCCGCGGCCGTGTTCATCGGCCGGCTCGGCATGTGCGCCGTTCGCGACACGACCCGGCCGCCGCGATCGCCCGTCACCCGGCCGTCCTTCAACACAAGGACCCCGTTGACCAGCACGAACCGGATGCCTTCGGAAAGCTGCGCCGGATCCTCGTACGTCGCGCGATCGATCACGGTATTCGGATCGAAGACGGTGATGTCCGCAAACATGCCCGGCGCCAGGAAGCCGCGGTCGACCATGCCGATTGTGTTCGCCGGCAGCGCCGTCATCTTCCGGATGGCATCTTCCCAGGTCAACACTTTCTGTTCGCGGACGTAGCGGCCGAGCACCCGCGGAAAGCTGCCCCAGGCGCGCGGATGCTGGCGCGTGTTCGTCGTCGCCCCGCAGTCGCACGCCATCGCCGTCGTCGGATGCTGGAGGATCTTCACGAGGTCGGCTTCGGATCCGAAGCGCAGAATCGCCGTCTCGTTCCCCTGCTCGAGGATCCGCACGATCGCTTCGCCGGGGGAGATATGCTGCTCGCGGATGATGTCCACGAGCTGCCGCTTCGTCACCGGCAGGTAGACGCCTCCGGCACCATTGAATCGCGCGTTCAACGCCTGCTCGGTTTCCGTCACGATACGCGGTCGAAGGGCAGGATCCTTGAACCGCTTCAGCATCTCCTCGCGCCCGCCGTCCTGCGCCCACGCGGGGATCAGCAACGCGCCGAGCCCCGTCTGTCCGGCGAGATACGGGTACGCGTCCGCCGCCGTGTAGCGGCCGCGCTTCGTCGCCTGCTGCATCATCGCGAGCAGCGTGCCGACGCCTCCTTGCTCCACGCCCTGCGACTTCATGTGGGTGACCACGGGAACGAGGCCGGCCTTTTCGCCGATCGCGATCGTCTCGGCGACGCCCGCGCGCGAGCTGAAGTTCGATTCCGGCGTCAGCCGATCGTGATTGGGGAAGTTGGTGCGCCAGCGGCCGGCAGGTTCGACGACGCGGACCACCTCTTCTATCTGAGCGTAGTACCCCGGCTTGTAATCAAGTCCCGCGGACACGCCCCACGCGCCATGTTCGAGGCCGTTCACGACGAGCGCGCGCATGCGCTCGATGTCCTCGGTGGCCGGACGGCGATCCGCCGAACCCATCACGGCG
>Ga0137415_10005806_pt1 | contig 12213 bp, 14 predicted proteins | sample CZODoug3_1_1_16f_FD_183082 | JGI IMG/M metagenome (GOLD analysis project Ga0137415, IMG submission 183082) | Vadose zone soil fungal communities from Angelo Coast Range Reserve, California, USA - CZODoug3_1_1_16fungal (Hybrid Assembly) | ecosystem: Environmental > Terrestrial > Soil > Vadose...
GGTGTCTTAAACGCCAATATATCAGGTTATATACCTTGTCAACGTTCGGAATGCTGTAATCAGACCTTATGCCGAACGTATTCGGCGGGCCTGTCGAACACGTTCGGCAGGGTGTCTTAAATGACAATATATCAGGTTATACACCTTGTAAGTGTTGAGAATGCTGTTGTAAGACCTTATGCCGAACGTATTCGACAGGTCTGTCGAATAAGTTCAGTGGGTGTCTTAAAATTCTACACAGAAGCATATATATCTTGCAAATCCCGTGTATATCCCATCATTCGACATTAACCCCAAAATCTGGTGTTATCATCTACAACCAACTCAAATAGGTGGCGATCCACCTTCCAACCACCACCGACCCGATCCAAAGCCATTCGTAGACATCAAATCACTGCTATAGTTGCCAGTTATGATGAATGTATCTAACATCCTAATACATTCGGCCCGAATATCGAACGCATTCGGCACGTCCTCCAACGCACCCGAAATAGCACTAGACGCGTGGTGTGCCTCGTGCAAACTGTCAATCACATTGCGGAGATCCGTGTAACGCGTGTTGTTTATATACATCTTGTTATCGATCAAACCATACATCATCTACAGCCACCATCCATCGCCTTCCCAATCTCACAATCCATTCCCATGTCTCACTCTACTATATCCAGTCAACAGAGCGCTGTTCATCCAAAGAAACACATGTCTCATGGGTGCAACTACTTCGAATATCGTGGAGCAGGAATTCCGCCACGCGATATAGTGCCTCCCCCGACCCCTGGAGATATTTTCATGGACACCGATAGACCATGCGGTCTTTGGGTATATACAGGAAATGGTTGGACTCAGTGGATGTCGATGACAAACTCCAGACTATTGCCCCACCCAACTTCTCAACCCCAGAAAATCCTCTTTCCAGGAACATCACGATTTGCCTGGGTGCCGGCCACCGGATATAATGGGTATTTGAAACAAGCTCGCCTTTGTCTTCTGGAAGGACAGGAAGATGCGGCCAGTTCTTATGTCGAGAACATACTCTCTGGGGAAGGGTTTTTTGCCATTCCATCTGGGCCTGATAGCCATGTCGTTGATTCTGACGAAGTAGAGGATGATAAAAATGGGGAAAGCTCAGGTGATGACAATGATGATGAAACAACGAGTAGTTCGAAACATAGTGCCGTGGATGCCGACGGAAATCAGGGTTCGCTTCAGTCAACACCAGCGGAGATCGCGTCTCATTGTCTGCGTCTGCGAAAGGAAAATGCCGCTATCTCAGAGGCTATCAAGACAGCCCCCGGTAATATTTAATCAATGTTAATACTGATTGTCGTCTGCACTAATACCGAATACATCGCAGTCAACGAAAGACTCATAGCAGGCCGAAGCGGTTTAGAGTTCCCACCTCACACGAAAACAATTAAATGGCCATTTCATAATGTATCCACGTTTATGCCCTTCACTGGAGGAAATTGCGAGAAGGATATGGTAAGTGCTGGACGAATTATTGATGGTTTAGCGAAGTGGTCTCTTATGTGTGGTTTCAGGATGGCGAATGGGTCCGGCACATGGCAGCGTGTGATACGGCGACAACGCCAAATGATATCGACACGTTTGCGGTATATCTTCGCCTACCGGAGCGTCTGCAAAATCCGACTCAGGATGACCCCGATATGTTGCCTGCGCTAGCAGAAATCAAGGAATCATTTTATAAAGAGATTCGCGACAATGTTGCCCACGGAAGAGCCGTAATTGTGCAGAAGTGGTATCCGCAAGTACAGACCGGGTTTAGCATCGAAGACATTGGCCTGATTCGTCCAACCACATCGCATCAAGTTCATTGGCACGGTGAGTATTTTATATGCATTGCGTAGATTTGAAACATTATATGAGTTGCAGATGGAATGGAGAGAGCCCAGAACATGAACAGACGGGCCGCAGAAATAAAACCTGTCGTGAAACACAAACCACTCGAACAATTCATACTCGAAGCACATGACCAAAATGTCTGCGGAAATGTCCTTGATCTCCCCAACCTAAGACCAGAGGCCCCCCATTGGATAACGTAAGTAAAAGAAACTTGTGCGAACGTCAAACCTATTATCAGACTCACATATATTTGTGATCACTACAGCGCCTTAGCCGACGATGTGAACGCGATGTATCTAACCCGCAGCGATCATTTTGGGGTGCACCTCAACAAGAATGGAAAGCCGAAGAAATTCACGGGAGAACTGAACACGGAGGATGATATTCTTGGCCCACTGACGATCCTATTCGACATGTGGCGAGCTCAAGGGTGGGACATAGTCAGTCATGGTGGTTTTGTGACCTTCACACACCACGATGTGTCTGGCTTCTGCACTTATGTATTTCCGCGATCGGGACAGAAGATGTGGGGTATTCTGCGCGTCAAACCTGAACTGATTAAGGATAATATGGACAGGATTTTACTATGGGATCTGTATGATGCCATGATCGACGAAACATGGGAGCAGTTATTTGAGATGACAAATATGAGGACAATACTCCTCGAACCGGGAGATGTACTGTGAGTCACTTTTACCCGCATTTCGCAGGACCGATTCCTTCTGAAAATTTATATATATGTAAATACATAGTATTCAACCCCCAGGTGCATGGCATTCGGTGTATTCTCCCACCAAAGGAATGACTTCTGGTGGTCATCTGGTCATGTACGATACATTGCATCTCACAGAACACATACGCTCCTACGATGAGTCATCATTACCCGGCACGAAGGAAAAACGAGTACAGTATGCGACGAATGACACGCACACCATCGATCGCCAGCTCATTCGTATGATGCTTGCCATGCCTGATCTCGTTCGCATGAGAGGTATGTCATCATCCCACCGTCCAACACCATTTGTCTCAGATACTATCATATGATGCACAGAATTCCGACGTAAGCCGGTACTAGCACACATCGTAATGGTGTACAAGTCATCAGGCCTCGCAAGCAGTGGAATTCATATCGACTACAAGACGACAGACTATTTGTATCGAGAGACCGAAAACGAACGTATGGCCGCCCAAACGATAGCCAGAAGGATCATGGAAGAGTATGAAATCGACATGGATGCAATATTCCAAGAACTGCATCATGTCAACAAGAGCGATCCATATGGGCCTGGAGAAGTGATTGCCCTCGATTTCCTTCATGAGATGGTGGCTCATGCAGTATAAGGACTGAAATACCGTAATACGCACACAACTATACTACATTTTCATTACAGTACAACTGGATTGCGATGCAGCAAAGATAAATCGTCACATTCAAGGGACTCTGCTACAACCACAAGACACAACAATACAGGTAATCATAAAACGCATGGGGGAAGAGGGCATGTGGCATATGAGGCATGTGCATAAAACATTAGCAAGCATAATGAAACAGAAGACATATCATATCAACGACGACGATATAATATGGAGGCACTTGTGATGTATTTTTAACGGGCATGCGCAGGCGCACCAAGCACCATGACCCATTTGATATTAAAGGATACGTTGACTATTTCATCCCTACTACTCCAGGTGTTCGCAGTATAACCAACAACGGCGCAGGAATCGTGAGGGATCTCGCGATGAATGCGTTGGAGCCGTTCCGGATTAAGAACCAGTTCAGGAAACAACACATCGGTGACCTTTCGTGCGTCGTAGATTGGAACTGCCAATATAATTAATTAACACCAAATATAAGCCGAAACAATGTGCAACCTACCGATGTCATGACAAGAGAGAGTTACGGCAACTCCGCTGCTTGGTCCACGAGCGAATGGGTTAGGAGTGCTGCTGACACGACGCACACCGGGTGATTGAGTCGCAGCTGTCATCGCATGAGTGTAAATTTTAGTTGCCATATACATGTTGGCATGACATACCGTTGTCAGTGGAAGAAAATGCAGTCGCAAACGATATAAATCCGCCATAGAATTGGCTCTTAAACTCCGCCTTGTTAATAATATGTCCTATAGCGCCAACAAGGCGCTCATATTCTCCTTCGATCATCCTCCCCTCCATGAGCTTTTGCGACTTGCCATTGCCAACATTCGCTTTGGGTTCCATGAGGTGACAGGCACCAACCGTAACGGTAGATACGAAAGTATAGGGGGATCCACCAACGTTTGGGTGAAAATGGTTTTGACTACCATGGCCGGTGGATACCTTTGCAGGATCGCAGCGAGAGAGGTTGAGAATGCCACCTACACCCGAAAAGGTGACAGCTTGAAAGAGGAGTCTGTATGCCATAAGGATCAATAACTATGATGGTAAATGCGCTTAATAGATCGAATACGTACTTTTCGTTGATGCGAGGTATGTCATTAAGTATACCAGAATAGGTCGAAAGGTAAGCGGGCCTTTGTGACCACGATAGCATACAGGCCGCTCTGATTGAGCCAAAGGTGCGTTAGTCTGGAGCGATCTTTGACCTTATGTGATATGACATACCTGAGATTCGGAAGGCCTTTGTAGCTTTTTACCAGAAGTGGATCCCTATTGCCTATATTCGTCTCGTCTTTTGCAGGAGATGGTGCGCTGTCCAACAGAAAACCTTAGAGGATGAATAAACAGAGAGTGGTAGAGAATTGCTCGCCTAGAACCGAAATCCTCCAAGAACACATCGTATTCCTCATGATCAACGGACCCTTTAGATGACGCCTTGGTGGATCTAACAACACGAACCATCAGCGATGCTGACACGACGCGTGCCCTAAACTAAACATTACTTGTTTTTCAACCTGTGCTTGTCCTCTTCAAATGCAGAACCCAGCCCACCATCTTCACTGTCCCATCCACCAACCGATTGAATAGAACCTTTTGATAAAGAAGCTTTACGAGATAATGTCGGAGTACTGTGTGAGTTTGTATCAGAGGAGGGTTAAAACACATTTGATGTATAATGATGCGCACCTCTTGACGTCGTCCTCATCGCTCCATCCACCATTGATCGATATCTTGGATTTGCTATAATTTATTTGTCAAAGTATGCCACCAACAAAGGAAATAAAATATCATACATTGGAATCACCACTTCGGGTTTCTTCAAGACTCCTTTGAGTGGAGTAACACCGTCCGTGATTTTCTGGAAACGTACAGATTTCGTAGGACTCGGCAACATCCTGACGGAATATATGGATAACCACATGAGTTGCCATCAGACAAAGATATAGAAAATATCACGTACTCGAATGCGCCCTCATCATCTGTGATCGGAGAGGTCATCTCTGAAGCAGAACGTTTTCTACTCCTTACATAGGAGTGAGCAGACATATATTGATGTATATTAATAGCACTCACATAGAAGGCGTCCTGGAGGATGAAGGGGTCTTTGGGGCTACCGTTTGCCGACTGTCTTACATATTGGTCACATGGAAAAGAAACGATAGCTATATATCGTACCTTTTGCGAGGCGGAGTGGTAACCCATTCTGGGTCGTTGTCATCGTCAACCGACATAGCACTGAGCGTTAAATGATATATGAGTAAGATGGAATCGGTGGTGCATAAGTACACAAGATACCTTTTGGTGCTCTTCGAGCTCCTGATGCTCATTCTATCGTCTTCATCGCTGGATATTATGTTGAGGCTATATACGTTCATCACAACAACGTATATACAAAACAACATCATACGCACGATTCATCAACAATTGCTGGTTTGACAGACTTGGATCTGGCAACTGAGCGGGGACGAGGACGATCAGTGGCACTTTGAAATAAAGATAAACACAGCTGATCAACGCCATATGAAAATTGATACTCACCTCGCCGAACTCTTAACTGACTTCATGTCATCGTCAGACGAGTCATCGACGGCTTTGGAATTGGAGGTGGCGCGACCACGGCGGTCGCTTATACACAATCAGGGTATCAGTCTTCAAATATAAATACTTCCAACTACAGTCGTCACCTAGCCGTGCTCTTAACGCTCTTGACATCCCCGTTGTCCTCATCATCTGAGATATCGATCCTATTATCGTAAACGAATTAGGAGGGCATCGTGTGTATAAAGGAAAATGCAAAAACGCACGCTTCTTCGGCTTCATCATCGATGAATTCAGACGATTTCACAACCTTTCTTTTAGCAGGCGGACGGCCCCTCGGACGCCTACAAAGGGTATGATAAGAATAATGGGCATAATTCAGCGGGTGATACATACGGAGTGGCAGTGGAAGCCTTAGAGGTATTGGGGGTTTTTCTTTGAGATGGCATTGAATGATGCAGAGTATCTGGATGGATAAGATGCTGGTAGAGGATGGGGGCTCAAGTCTGACTGTGAATAGACTTTATATACATATATGAAAGGTCGCACGCTTTACATGACCATGTTCCATAATTAGCTAACTGATCAGAGCGATTTAAGACCTGTCAGAAAATTTTAAGAACAGGGACAGATGGAAGACATCGTGGAAACATGAAAAATAGCGGCAACTTGGACGTGGTCATGTCGCTAAACAAATATGGCAAGAGTGTGGTGGATATAATTGCTCAAATTACTGACGGACACAGGAACCCACCATCCAACGCATAAACTAAAAGCCATATATGAGACTCGCGACAAAATAAATGCGATAGTCGGTAACCTTAAAAATGCAACCAACCCACATCAGATGCCATAATAGGCAGTGTACCATATCTGGAAAGAGTGTCAATGATAAAGTTAAAGATTTACGATGGATGATTGACGGCGTTAAAATGGACACCGGATTTCTCCTGGAAAATTCAGTTACTAAAATGAATAAAACACAAATACCAGAACAATAAGACAGTATGCTACAAGCGCGAGGCGCTAAGTATGAAATCAAGTCAAGACAATTATAGATCAAACGAAATACGCCAGAAGATGTCACAACATCTCATGTATCGGGAACGCAGATAATCTCCGCATGTACCGCATGTGAATTGAGAAGAAAAATCCGAGCAGCGGAGAAGGCGGCGGAAGAACTGATGAAACACAGTAAGGCAACGGAATAAATATAGTTAGATTGCACGAAGCTAAAGGTTTATATGCACATATAGACAGCACGACGAAGCCGGCAATCCATAGACTTACGTGCGCAACCATGGATGTACACTATGATATCGAAGGCGCAAGTGAGTGGTTTATGAAAATATAAGGCTGATGAACATATAACAATTATGTCTACGATGCACCAGAACATCAACTGCAACAATTCATGAAGGATCGCATGAACCACCTTGCGAATCTAGAAAATGTAAGACTTAAATGTGTTGTACAAGACGGACACACTGACATGATAGGTGTTAGCCCGACAACCTAGTACCTGTGACGAACCAAAGGCCAACCTGCTGGAGATTTGTCATGCCACATTCTGAGGTTGGGCACGCGGAAGAGCTCGTATTGACTATGCAGGGCATTATCTCGAATAAGGATCTACCGCCTATTCTGAAAAGGTGTGTCTAGAATGAACCACCACCCTTTTACTTGTAAGCTGAACAAATACCATGCAGGCCCGCAGATCGACAACTCCCATACATACGACAGAGCGTAGAACTGACAGGATTCAACGAAGAGACATTCCAGTCTTGCATCGATACCCTCAAGTGCATGCATCAGACCCTAGCGCGCCAAGTCCCTGAAGACACAATGGACCGATTCGAGGTGAATAATCTGGGTCAATTCGACACAGTGCAGTTCGCGACACGATACTTTACATCTCGTCGGGATGACCCATTGGGAGCTGCAATACCATTCGACCGATCCATGGATCCGAAGGGTGTGGTAGCAACCATGTTGAACGATTCATTCTTCCATGGGGAAGACAATCAGGTGCTTTATTATATGCTCAAATATAGCGATGACGACTCCATACCACAGTGAGTGTAGGTAATGCAATACTCAACATCATGAATAACGACATTTCACCATTGTAGGTTCTGCAGCGTTGGCCCTACAAGATTCAGAGTGGGAGATATAGTCGAAGTGCAGATAACCGTCGCAGCCGTACCCATCAAGAATGGACGATTCAAGATGCTAAAGCAACTTAGGTCCATTGCACTACTGGATGGTAGTTTTACAGACGTGAGTTCCAGGATAAATCAAATGTCATTTTCCCCAACACTAATCGTCAATGTTTATAACTAAGCGAGCAACAGCAAAAAGGTCGAGGGCTAACGCTCAACCACCGATTACCAATATGCCAATGAAGAGAAAGATTGGATATCACACTAACGAGGTTGATGCGGTATCAGAGGCACGCAATAGGATGGTAAATATGAGCATGAATGATCGTTGATTGGATATGTATGCGGTTTGACATTTTTAAATTACAATAAATTTGAGTTTCTTTTGGGGATGCAAGGCACGATAGAATAAGTTCATAGTGGCTGTGAGCCATAAATGCCAAGAGATTGATAAGCTTAAGCGGGATTCTGTGTCACTTAACAACATAATCAAAATCAAAACGCCGAACATATTTGGCGACAGTGCCGAACACGTTCAGTTTGGCAAAATAGATCACCTGTGACAGGAATGATTTAATAAGGACGTTACGAGAAGCCAGGAACCTGTGTCTGTGTCAACGGTTTATATATTCTCCATGATACGTAAAGAGATACCCACAACATAATCAGGATGCGTAGATACCATGTTACACACATACATATTAAAAAACGGTCAAAAGGACAATATTCCAGTTCAGAAATGGAACACGTTTGAATAATAACGTCAAAAGTATTCAGCAAAATGAGCCAAATATGTTCGGCTAGTATGTATGTTAGCGGTTATGTCTCACACGTCAAATCACTTCCATACAGTCCTATCAACCGTTGCAACGTAGTACAACGTAATATAGCCCCTTGTCCAACCACCCGCCGAACATATTCGGCACGCCAGTCAACTACATTCGGCAGAGCATTCTGATATCAACCACTGAAGCGTAAAATGGAATGTAACACTGTATGACCGTATGCCGAATGTATTCAGCATGAATATAAACCCTTGTACGACCATATGCCAAAGGTTTTCGGCACGCTAGTCGAATACGTTCAGCGGAGCATACTGCAAGCCCGAATTACATTCGGCAGAGCATACTGCAGGCCCGACATCAATTATTAAAAGATGTAAAACCATGTGCCGAACGCCTTCGGCACGCCAGTCGAATACGTTCGGCGGAGCATACTGCGGGCCCGACATCAATCATTAAAACTTGTAAAAGCTTTGTCTTATAACAGAGTTATCAACTCTTCAAATGATATAATCTAACACCTTAACGTTTAGGACCGCCGAACGTATTCGGTGGGCCAGCCGAATATATTAGGCATAACGTCTTACAGCAGAGTTACAGTATTAATCATGCCGAATGCATTCAGCATGAATATAAACCCTTGTACGACCATATGCCAAAGGTGTTCGGCACGCTAGTCGAATACGTTAAGCGGAGCATACTGCAAGCCCGACATCAATTACATTCGGCAGAGCATACTGCAGGCCCGACATCAATCATTAAAAGATGTAAAACCATATGCCGAACACCTTCGGCACGCCAGTCGAATACGTTCGGCGGAGCATACTGCAAGGCCGACATCAATCATTAAAACGTGCAAAACATAATATAAAGCCTTGCACGACAATATGCAGAACGTCTTCGGCACTCCAATCGAATACATTCGGCAGAGCATGCTGCGGGCCTGACATCAATCATTAAAACGTGTAAAAGCTTTGTCTTATAATAGAGTTATCAACTTTTCAAATGATATAATCTAACATCTTAATGTTTAGGACCGCCGTACGTATTCGGTGGGCCAGCCGAATGTATTAGGCATAACGTCTTACAGCAGAGTTACAGTATTAATGCTGTGATATAATCTAATATCTTAACGTTTACCCACAGAACATACATATTAGCAGGCCAGCCGAATATAATGTTTTACAGCAGAGTTATTGACATTTGCAAGTGAGATAATCTAATATTTTTATGTATAGGGCACCCCGCCAAACATATTCGGCATAATGTCTTACAGAAAGTTGAATATTTTTATACAAACTATGACATTTAAATGACATTATATTGCATTGTAAGGCATCCCGTTGAACGTGTTCGGCAAGCCTATCGAATATGTTCGGCAGGCTATCATACAATACAAACTATGACATTTAAATGATATTAAATCAAATATATTGCATTGTAAAGCATCCTGCCGAATGTGTTCGGCAAGCCTGTCGAATACATTCGGCAGGCTATCATACAATGCAAACCATGATATGTAAATGATATTAAATCAAATATATTGCATTGTAAGGCATCCTGCTGAATGTATTCGGCCAGCCTGTCGAATATGTTTGGCTGGCTATCATACAACGCACACCATGACATGTAAATGATATTAAATGCATTGTAAGGCATCCTGTTGTGTTCGGCAGGGCAGTACATCATCTCAGCGTTTATTTTTGTGATTTGTAATATAGTATTGGTGGAATATGCAACGAAAAAAGTCGGTCCAGCACAGCCACAATTATATATATAACTACCCAGCGGATTGGTGCATAAACCAAGAAATATGAAGAAGATGCACAATACACCAGGTTCAATTTTAGTTGTGTGATGTTCTTACATACATTGGAAATTCCAAATATTTTTATTTCTTTAATTAAAATTTGAAGACAACTCTGATATTATTTATTACACACTGGGGTCTATGAACTAATTAAAAGGCAAGATAGAAGGCTAACAGAGCTTGTAGGCATAGCATTCCTTAGGCAAAGGAAAATATCAGTATAAATATAAATTCATTAAATTAAATCAGATATACCTCAAAAAACAGCCAAAAAACCGAGCAGGGCTCAGTTTTAGTTGACAACTTGCAGGGGGGTCATTTTGGCGTGGAATCGAAGGTGTTAAGGCAGGGCGAGATGGGTTTGTGGTGATGGGTAGTCGTGATCGAGTGGGGTACAAGGGGGGGTAACCCGACGAAGATCAAGCCGCCGGGGCTTGGTTTTCGCTGGCAAATTGTGGGGGTGTTTGTTTCGAGATGGGAAGGGGGTTGTATGAGAGAGGGGGAGGTGATTTTGAGGTGGTGGAAGGCGGGGATCAAACAAGGTACAGGGGGGGAGGGGGGTTGGGGGTACCCGACAAGAACCGAGCTGCCGGGGCTCGGTTTTCGTTGGCGATTTGTGGGGGTGGTGGTTTTGAGATTGGAATGGGGTTGTATGGGAGGGGGGAGGTGGTTTTGAGACGGTGGAAGGCGGGGATCGAGTGGGGTACAAGCAGGAGGGGGGTTGGGGGTAACCCGACGAAAACCGAGCCGCCGGGGCTCGGTTTTCGTTGGAGATTTGTGGGGATGGTGGTTTCGAGATTGGAATGGGGTTGTATGGGAGGGGGGAGGTGATTTTGAGATGGTGGAGGGTGGGGATCGAGTGGGGCACAACCGGGAGGGGGGTTGGGGGTAACCCAATGAAAACCGAGCCGCCCGGGCTTGGTTTTCGATGGCGATTTGTGAGAATGGTGGTTTCGAGATTGGAATGGGGTTGTATAGGAGGGGGGAGGTGATTTTGAGACGGTGGAAGGCGGGGATCGACTGGGGTACAAGCAGGAGGGGGGTTGGGGGTAACCCGACGAAAACTGAGCTGCTGGGGCTCGGTTTTTGTTGGCGATTTGTGGGGGTGGTGGTTTACAGATGGAAATGGGGTTGTATGAGAGGGGAAAGCTGCTTTTAAGGTGGTGGGTGGGTCTGTGCAGGTGCTGGGTGTGTGGTGGAACTGGTTGTGCTCACCTGGTACCTTGCACCTCCCTTCTCTTTGTCCTCACTCCCTACTCCTCTCCTCCATTTTTCTAGCCACACACTCCCACCCCCTGAGGCCCATGGTTGGGCTGGTCGACTGTCCTGTGTCTGGGCGAGATTGTGGTCGAGTGGAGGGACGAGGAAAACAACGCGAACGCGTTGATCGCCTCACGGAGTTATGCGGATTTAACTCCGCCCACTCTTGTCCACCTCACAGCGCGTTTCAGAGACCACCTAAAATTGTGAATATATTTCTGAACATGATACATACACATAGAAACTGCAATATATTTTTCTTTTTCGCTATTACATACATTGATGGTTGCTATGCACAGATTACATCTCAAAGTAACAAAAACTAATATTGCCAATTCCATATCATATTCCACAGTCCTCCTAAAATCTCGAATAATCGTATGTGCACTCTCTGTATACATAGCAGCTCTACTGC
>Ga0137415_10005807_pt1 | contig 12213 bp, 9 predicted proteins | sample CZODoug3_1_1_16f_FD_183082 | JGI IMG/M metagenome (GOLD analysis project Ga0137415, IMG submission 183082) | Vadose zone soil fungal communities from Angelo Coast Range Reserve, California, USA - CZODoug3_1_1_16fungal (Hybrid Assembly) | ecosystem: Environmental > Terrestrial > Soil > Vadose...
GATTCCGGAACATGCGCAACTCGTCGACAAGGCCGAGCTCGATCGCTGCCGCGGCCAGGCCGGCGCCGCCGATCGCGCTTCACTCCGGATCCGACAGGCTGCCGGCAAATTTTGACGGGCCCACAGTGGCACCAGACGTGGACACGTCGTAGCGGCTGCTGATGCATTCGGCGACGACCGCACACCATCAGAGCGTGCATTGCATCGGGCAAACGACGCGCCGCCGTGAGTATCGCGGCGGCCACCAGCAACTCACGCCGAGTCATCCCCATGCCGATCAGTTCGTTCCCAGACGACAAGCGGATCCAGGTTCGATCACTACGCCGCACGGCGTGCTCAGGTGATCACGGCGAGGGCGTCGCGTAGGTCGCTCGGGAGGCGGTCTTCGGCGGTGAGGATCTGCTGGCCGGATCCGGACGTGGATCGCGGCCCGGGGGCATCCACAACCAAATAGATGCTGATGGGGCGCCGAATCGGTGTTTCCAGCGGGCGCCGCCCGGATGCGAGGCTTGACGAGCGGAACGGACCCGAGGAGCGCAATGACGACCAGCCCTGACGTGATACCGGACCGGGCCGACCGCGCACCGCAGCCAGCGCCGCGCCGGATCGGAGCGCCGCGCACCACGCACGGCGCCGGCTTCAGCGCGCTGGAACGGGCGACCCGCGAGCTCGATCCGCCGTTCGCCGTGGTCGACCTGTCGGGATTGCGCCTCAATGTGGCCGAGATGGTGCGCCGCGCGGGCGGCAAGCCGATCCGGCTGGCGAGCAAGTCGGTGCGGTGTCGCGCGCTGATCGACGGCGTCCTGCGAGAACCCGGGTATCGGGGCGTGCTCGCGTTCACGCTGCCCGAGGCGTTGTGGCTGGCCGAGGAGGTCGACGACGTCGTGGTCGGCTACCCGAGCGCCGATCGGGCCGCGCTGCGCCGGTTGGCCGGCGACGAGCGGCTGGCGTCGCGGGTCACGCTGATGATCGACTCGGCCGACCAGCTGGATCTCGTCGAGACCGTGGCGGGCACCCGCGGCGGGCCGCCGATCCGCGTCTGCCTGGACCTGGACGCGTCCCTGGAGCTGGCCGGTGGGCGGGTGCATCTCGGCCCGCTGCGTTCACCGGTGCGTACCCCGGAGCAGGCCGTCGACCTGGCCCGCGAGATCACCGCGCGTCCCCGCTTCGCGCTCGTCGGGCTGATGTCCTACGAAGGCCAGATCGCCGGGGTCGGCGACAACGCGCCCGGGTCGCCGCTGGCGCGGGCGCAGATCCGGGCGATGCAGCGGGCGTCCGCGTCCGAGCTGCGCACCCGCCGGGCCGCGGTGGTGGCCGCTGTCGCGGCGATCGCGCCGCTGGAGTTCGTCAACGGTGGCGGCACGGGCAGCATCGAGGCCACGTCCGCCGAGGACGCGATCACCGAGGTGGCGGCCGGTTCGGGGTTGTATGGCCCGACGCTGTTCGACACCTACCAGGGGTTTCACCCGCTGCCCGCCGCGTTCTTCGCGCTGTCGGTGGTGCGCCGCCCCGCGGCCAAGGTCGCGACGGTGCTCGGCGGCGGCTGGATCGCCTCCGGCGCGTCCGGCGCGGATCGCCTGCCGACGCCGGTCTGGCCGTCGGGGCTGCGGCTGACCAAGCTGGAGGGCGCCGGCGAGGTGCAAACCCCGTTGCGCGGCGACGCTGCAGCGGACCTGCATGTGGGGGATCGGGTCTGGTTCCGCCACACCAAGGCCGGCGAGCTGTGCGAGCACGTCAACGAACTGCACCTGGTCGACGGCGATGAGATCGTCGCCGCCGTCCCCACCTATCGCGGCGAGGGGAAGGCCTTCCTATGACGACACTCGAATCGCTCAATCCGGCGACCGGCGAGGTCGTCGCCCGCTACCCGGTCGACGGCGAGGCCACGGTGCGCGACGCGGTGAGGCACGCGCGCGACGCGGCGCTGTGGTGGGCCGGCCTCGACTTCGCCGGCCGGGCCGAGCGGCTCAAGGCGTGGAAGCGCACCATCGTGCGGCGGATGGACGAGCTGGCCCGGCTGATGCGCGAGGAGACCGGCAAGCCGTTCGACGACGCGCGCCTGGAGATCGTGGCCGCCGTCGAGCACCTGCACTGGGCGGCCACGCACGCGAGGAAGGTGCTCGGTCCGGCTCGGGTGTCGCCCGGGCCGCTCGGCCTGAACCTGGCCGCCAGTGTCGAGTACCGCCCGCTCGGCGTGGTCGGCGTGATCGGTCCGTGGAACTACCCGGTGCTGACGCCGATGGGCTCGATCGCCTACGCGCTCGCGGCCGGCAACGCCGTCGTGTTCAAGCCCAGCGAGTACAGCACGGCTGTAGGTGTGTGGCTCGGGCGCACGTTCGCCGAGGCGGTGCCGGAGGAACCGGTGCTGCAGATCGTCACCGGGTTCGGCGACACCGGCGCCGCGCTGTGCCGCGGCGGCGTCGACAAGCTGGCGTTCACCGGATCGCCCGGCACCGGCCGCCTGGTCATGGCCGCCTGCGCCGAAACGCTCACGCCGGTCGTCATCGAGGGCGGCGGCAAGGACGCGGCGATCGTCGCGGCCGACGCCGACGTCGACGCGGCGGCCGAGGCGATCGCGTTCGGCGCGATGGGCAACGCCGGGCAGACCTGCGTCGGCATCGAGCGGGCCTACGTCGTCGAGGCCGCGTACGACCGGTTCGTCGAGCGACTGTCGCACATCGCGTCGGGCATCCGGGTCGGATCCGGCGACGGCGACCAGATCGGTCCGATGACGATGCCCGGCCAGCCCGACGTCGTCCGCCGCCACATCGAGGACGCGATCAAGCACGGCGGCCGGGCGGTGGTCGGCGGCCCCGAGTCGGTGCGCGGGCCGTTCGTCGCGCCGGTGGTGTTGGTCGACGTCCCGGAGGACAGCGAGGCGGTCACCGACGAGACGTTCGGGCCCACCATCACGGTGAAGAAGGTGCGCGACGTCGATGAGGCGATCGAGATGGCGAACGCCGGCCGCTACGGGCTCGGCTCCGCGGTCTTCTCGCGCAGCCGCGAGACCGCGATGGACGTCGCCCGCCGGATCCGCTCCGGCATGACCTCGATCAACAGCGTCCAGTCGTTCTCGATGGTGGCGGCGTTACCGTTCGGTGGCAGCGGCGACTCGGGCTTCGGGCGCATCCACGGCCCGGACGGCCTGCGCGAGTTCGCCCAGCCCAAGGCGATCGCCCGACAGCGGTTCAAGCCGCTGGTGAACGTGCTCACGTTCGACCGCTCCGACAAGGACATGGCCACCACGCTGAAGCTGATCCGCTTCCGGCACGGACGATGATCGCCGGTGGCCATGCCGTCATCACCGGAGGATCGAGCGGCATCGGCCTGGCGACCGCCCATCGGCTGGCCGAGCGGGGCACGTCGCTGTCGCTGATCGCCCGCGGTGCCGAACGGCTGGACGAGGCGGCCGCACAGTTGCGGGCCCGCGGCGCGGTGGTGCGCACCGCGTCGGTCGACGTGGCCGACCAGGCGGCCGTCAGCGGTGCGCTGGCCACGCTCGTGGCCGAGGGCGGACCGTGTGACGTGCTGATCACCTCGGCCGGTCAGGCCCGTCCGGGGCGGTTCCTGGAACTCGACGACGAGGTCTTCCGCCGGATGATCGAGGTCGACTACTTCGGCACCCTGCACGCCGTGCGGGCGCTCGCGCCGGCGATGGCGCGGCGCGGCCAGGGCTCGATCGTCGCCGTGTCATCCGGGGCGGGGCTGCTCGGCATCTACGGCTACACCGCGTACGGGCCGGCGAAGTTCGCCGTCCGCGGCCTGATGGAGGCGCTGCGCACCGAACTGCGGCCGTACGGCGTCCACGTGGCCTGCGTGTATCCGCCCGACGTCGATACGCCGCAGCTGGCCGAGGAGAACCAGTGGAAGCCGGCCGAGACGGCGGCGATCAGCGGTTCGATCAAACCGATGTCCGCCGATGTGGTGGCCCGCACGATCGTTCGTGCCATCGAGCGGGGACGGTTCGCCGTGTACCCGGATCGCGGCATCGCCGTGCTCGCCGGGCTCGGCCCGCTGGCCGCCCCGGCCGTGCGCCGGCTCATGGATCGCCGGGTGCGCAGAGCGCAACGTCGTTGATTCGCCACCGGCGGGTGCACGTCGCGGCCCGAATTGGATGTTTCGGCACGGCGTTGAGCGGGCGACGCGTCGAGAACGAGCGTGAGGACGCCGTCAGGACTTACACTCCGCTGGCCGTGGATATCCATACCCGGAAGCTGCGCTACTTCGTCGCGGTGGCCGACGAGTTGCACTTCAGCCGTGCCGCCGCGGGGTTGTACATCGCCCAGCAGGCGCTGAGCAGGCAGATCCGTGAGCTGGAGGAGCTCGTCGGGACGCAGCTGTTCGTCCGGACCTCACGCAAGGTCGAGCTGACCCCGGCCGGTGCCGCGTTCCTCGAGCACGCGAAGGCGACCCTCGCCGCGCTGGACGGCGCCGTCGATGCCGCCTGGCGGGCGAGCGGGGTCCAGGTCACCACACTGACGCTGGGTTTCGGCATCGGTGCCGCGCTCGAGCTGACCGAACCCGTCCTGACCGAGTTCCACGAGCCCTACCCCGAGGTACGGGTCGAGCTGCGCGAGTACCCGTTCGCGGATCCGTCCGCCGGTCTCGTCGACGGGTCGGCCGACCTCGGGATCGTGCGGCTGCCGATCGCGGCCGCTGACCTCGAATTCGAACCGCTGTTTCACGAGCCTCTGGTCGTGGCGCTGTCGTGCAAGCACGTTCTCGCGACGCGGGCGAGGGTGTCCATGGCTGATCTGCTCGACGAGCCCATCGCGATCGGGCGCACCGCCGACACGACCTGGCAGGGTTTCTGGCTGCTCAATGACCACCGCGACGGCAAACCGCCGCGACAGGTGATCCACACGAGCTCGCACACCGAGGAGTTGCAGATCGTCGCGGCCGGCGGCGCGTGCAGCGTTACGAGCGCGGCCGCCGCCCGATTCACCCAGCATCCGGGCCTGTGCTACGTGCCGATCGAGGACGCCGACCCGTCGACGTGCGCGATCGCCTGGCGCCGCGGGGCGCGGACGCCTACGGGTGATCGCTTCGTCGAGGTCGCATGCGCGGTCCGCGATCGCGAAACCGCCGTGGTGCACGCGATCGAGCATCCGTTCCTACCGCCCGTATCCGACGAGGGCGCAACGGCCGTCGGCTGATTCACAACCGACTGATTGTGCTTGCCGGCGCAACTCGGTGTTTCCCTGCAGGCCGGGTCGCCTGTCACCGTTGAGCATCCACCCGCCCGGAGACTCGCCCGGAGGCGCGCTCATGACGGCTACCTTTGCTCCTGCTCCCAGCCAGCCGGCCAGCACGCCGCTGACGAAGTTGTGGCGGCGCGAGCTCGAGCACTACCCGACGTTGCGCCCGCGGATGGTCAACCTGTCGATCGTGGTGCTGACGACCGTGCTGTTCTACTACCAGTACTACGCGATCAGCGGCGTGGGCGATCAGGTCATCGCGGGCACCGGCGTGTCCTTCCTGTTCTTCGTCAACATCAACGTCGTCTCCGCCCTGGCCAGCGCGCTCACCTCGCTCGCGGCGGGCATCTGCGATCGCTACGGACGCGCGAACATCGTCACGATCGGGGTGCTGCTGTGCGCGCTGGTGTGCCTGTTCGGCTTCCCGAACGTGCACTCCGGGTGGAGCGTGGCGATCCTGTACACGCTGCTGGGCGCCATCGAGGGCACCGTGCTCGTTGCGACTCCGGCGCTGGTGCGCGACTTCAGCCCGCAGGTGGGCCGGGCGTCGGCGATGGGGTTCTGGACGCTCGGGCCGGTACTCGGCAGCCTGATCGTCAGCGCCGTGGTCACCAACACCATCGACCATCTCACCGCCTGGCAGGACCAGTACATCATCGCCGGAATCGCCGGGCTGGGCGTGTTCGTCATCTCGTTGTTCTGGCTGCGAGAGCTCACCCCCGCGCTGCGCGACCAGATCATGGTCAGCGAGCACGACCGCGCGCTCGTCGAGGCCCGGGCTATAGGCATCGACGTGGAGGCCGCCTTGAAGCGGCCCTACCGGCAGATGCTGCGCGTGGACATCATCGGTTCGGCGGTCGCGATCAGCGTGTTGCTGTTCATCTACTACGCCGCGGTCGGGTTCTTCCCGATCTTCTTCCAGACGGTGTTCGGCTTCACCACCTCGCAGGCGAACGCGCTGGGCAACTGGATGTGGGGTTTCCAGGCCGGCTCGCTGATCGTCATCGGCTGGCTGTCGGACCGGCTGCTCGTCCGCAAGCCGTTCATGCTCGTGGGCGGGATCGGCGCGGCCGTGATGACGATCGTCTTGATCAGCCGGACCACCCAGCCGCACACCGGCTACTACAGCTTCGCGCTCATCCTGTCCTTGCTGGCCTGCTTCCTCGGCATGGCGTTCGCGCCGTGGATGGCCGGGTTCACCGAGACCGTCGAGCGGCGCAACCCCGCGCTGACCGCCCACGGGCTGTCGCTGTGGGGACTGATCATCCGCATCGTGGTGACCGTCTCGACGTTCATCCTCCCCTACGTCGTGCACAGCGTGACGACCCTGATCCACGACGGCCCGGTCGTGCAAGCCGCGGTCAGCGGGCAGGACCCGTCGCTGAACGCGACGCAGAACGCGACCGTCAAGGCCGTCGCGGCCGATCCCACGATCGTGCCGAAGGTGCAGGGACTCGCGGACAAGTACCAGGCCGAGCTCGCGACCGCGGCCAAGCTCAAGCCCGCCACGCAGGCGGCATTAGGGGTGACGCCGAACGACCCGGGCACCCAGGCCGAGGCGGTCAGTGAGATCTCCGGCATGAGCACCGCCGACGTCAGCCGGTTCCTCACGCTGAGCACGCAGTACGCCGGTCCGCTGGCGGCCGCGCAGGCAATCGACCAGGGCACCCAGGCCACGCTGCTGAGCGACCCGAACGACCAAGCCGCGCAGGCGAAGGCGGTCGGCGAGATCGCAGCCGGGCTGAAGATCACCCCGGCGCAGGCGACCGCCCGGCTGCAGGCGCTGGCCCGCGTCCCGACCCAGGACCTCGTCTTCGTCAGCAGGTACGCACCGACGGTGCAGAAGGCGGCCGGCGAGCTGACGGCTCTCGGCAAGGTGCCGGCCGCCGACCTGGGCTACCTCGACAAGTACGGCACGCCGCTGCAGGACCCGAAGGTCGTGGCCACGCTCACCTACCTGCAGGACAAGGGCCCGAAGGTCGAGAAAGCCGCCAAGGACGCACCGGCGGAGTGGCAGACCTACTTCTGGATCGCGGTCGGCGGCGAGATCCTCTTCATCCCGCTGATCTTCCTGATGGCCGGCTACTGGAACCCGCGCACCGCCCGCAAGCGCGAGCGAGACCACGAAGCCCTGGTCGACGCCGAGCTGGCCAAACTCGCCAGCCCGCAGGAGTCCTGATGGCCTGGACGAACTGGGCCGGCGATGAGAGCTGCACCCCGGCCGTGGTGGAACGGCCCGGGTCGGTGGAGGAGCTGTCGGCGGCGGTGAAGCGGGCCGCCGCGGCGGACCGGACGGTCCGGGTGGTCGGCGCCGGGCACTCGTTCGGCGACCTGGTCAGCACGAGCGGCACGCTGATCTCGCTGGACGGCCTGGCTGGCCTGCTCGACGTGGACGCATCCACCGGGCTGGTGCAGGTCGCGGCCGGCACCCGGTTGCACGACCTGAATCCCCTGCTGGCCCAGCACGGTCTGGCGCTGCCGAACCTCGGCGACATCGACCGGCAGAGCGTCGCCGGTGCGATCTCCACCGCCACGCACGGCACCGGGCGGCTGCTCGGCAATCTCGCCACCCAGGTCGAGTCGCTGGAGCTCGTCCTCGCCGACGGCAGCGTGCTGGCGGTCACCGATCCCGAGACGCTGCGCGCGGCTCGGGTGAGCCTCGGTGCCCTGGGCGTCGTGTCGGCGTGCACGCTTCGGGCGGTGCCGGCGTTTCGGCTGCGCGCCGAGAACCGCAAGCTGCCGCTCGCCGAGACACTGGCCCGCCTGGACGAGCTCGTCGACGGCAACGACCACTTCGAGTTCTTCGCCCTCCCGCACACCGATCTCGCGCTGACCAAGGCGAACAACCGCACCGACGAGCCGGTGCACCGTCCCGGCCGGGTTCGTCAGTACCTGGCCGGCCCGGTCGTGGAGAACCGCGTGGTCGACGCGCTGTCGCGGCTCGGGCGGGCCAAGCCGGCACGCATACCGCGGCTGAACCGCCTGCTCGGCCGGCTCGTCTCCGATTCGACCCGGGTCGAGGACAGCTTCCGCGTCTTCGCCAACCAGCGCGACGTCCGCTTCACCGAGTCGGAGTGGGCCCTGCCACGCGACGCGTGCGCCGCCGTGGTGCGCGACGTGCTCGACGTCATCAAACGACGCGACTTCGACGTCAACTTCCCGCTCGAGGTTCGCTTCGTCGCCGGGGACGAGGAGTCGTTCCTCAGCCCGTCGTTCGGACGCGAGACCGCCTACGTCGCCGTGCACGTCTACCGCGGCATGGACTGGCGGCCGTACTTCCAGGCCGTGCAGGACATCGCGAGTGCTCACGGCGGACGCCCGCACTGGGGCAAGCGCCACCTCCTCGATGCCGACTCGCTGGCCCCGCGCTACCCCGCGTGGGATCGCTTCCAGGCCGTGCGGGCCCGGCTCGATCCGGAGGGCCGGTTCACCAACGACCACGTCCGACGCGTGCTCGGACCGACGAACGGAGATACCCGGTGAAGGCAGTCGTCGTCCACGAGTTGACCGGCCCGGACGGGGTGATCGTCTCCGACGTCCCCGAACCGGACGCCGGTGACGACGTCCTCGTCGAGGTACGCGCGGCCGGCATCTCCTATCCGGACGTGATGATGAGCCGGGGCACCTACCAGTACAAGGCGCCGCTGCCGTTCACGCTCGGCATCGAGGCGGCCGGGGTGGTGCGGTCCGCGCCGGACGGCTGCGGCCTGCGACCCGGCGACCGCGTCGCCTGCTTCGGCCCGGGCGCCTGTGCTGAGCAGATGGTCGCACCGGTCGCGACGACGTTCCCACTGCCCGCGGCGCTGGACTTCCCCCAGGGTGCAGCGCTGATCATGAACTACCACACGGCGCACTTCGCGCTGGCCCGGCGAGCGGGCCTGCGCGCCGGCGAGACGGTCCTCGTGCTCGGCGCCGCGGGTGGCGTCGGCACCGCCGCGCTGCAGGTCGCCCGCGGCCTGGGCGCGCGGACGATCGCTGCGGTGTCGAGCGAAGCGAAGGAGAAGGCGGCGTACTCGGCCGGCGCGGACGAGGTGGTGCGCACCGACGCCGACTGGTCCGTGGCGCTCACCGCGCTCACGAACGGGGCCGGCGTCGACGTGATCGTCGACCCGGTCGGCGGCTCGGACGACCAGCTGCGCGAGCACCTGCGCTGCCTCGCGGTAGAGGGACGGCTGGTCGTCATCGGATTCGCCAGCGGCGCGATCCCGACGATCGGGCTCAATCGCCTGTTGTTCCGCAACGTGAGCGTCGTCGGCGCGGCCTGGGGTGCGTTCGCCCTGGCCCGACCCGAGTACCTGCGCGAGGTCGCGGCCGACCTGGACCGGATGGTCGGCGCGGGCCAGGTGCGGCCGCTGGTCGGCACGTCTTATCCGATGGCCGGGGTGGCCGACGCGTTGCGCGATATCGAGCAGCGCCGGGCGGTCGGCAAGCTCGTGATGGAGGTCCGCTCATGACCATGGCGGAGCACGCGAGGCGGGCGGCGGAACGGTTCGCCGACCGCCCCGCGTTGCGGTTCCGGCGCGACGGCACGTGGCAGGACCTGACGTACGCCGAGGTATGGCGGGCGGTCGGCGAAATCGCCCGCGGGCTGATCCAGCTCGGCATCCAGCCGGGCGACCGGGTCTGCATCTTCGCGCCGACCGGTCCGGAGTGGACGTTCGCCAACTACGCGATCGCCAGTGCGGGCGCGGTCGTGGTGTCGATCTATCCGACGAACTCGGCCGAGGAAGCGCAGTGGGTCGCCGGCAACTCCGAGGCGAAAGCCGTGATCTGCGGCGACGCGTCGCACGTCGCCAAGATCGCGCAGGTCCGTGACGGGTTGCCGATGCTCGACCACGTGATCGTGGTCGAGCCGGATGCCGACGCAACGACGACACTGCAGCAGTTGCGCGAGTCGGGCGCCGGTGCGTCGAGCGACGAGCTCGACCGCAGGATCGCCGCGGTGACGCCGCAGGACCCGAGCACGATCATCTACACCTCCGGCACCACCGGCCCGCCCAAGGGCTGCGTGATCACCCACCGCAGCAATGCGGCCGTCGCCGATGTCATCAACCGCATCGACGTCGTCACCAGCGACGACGTCGTCTACCTCTATCTCCCGCTGGCGCACATCTTCGCCCAGATGCTGGAGAACGCCGCGTTCGAGGCCGGCGCCACGCTCGCGTATTGCGGCGGGGACGTGTCCCGCATCATCGCCGAGCTGGGCGAGGTCAAGCCGACGATCCTGCCGTCCGTCCCGCGGATCTTCGAGAAGCTCTACACGCGCGCAACGGCGATGCTCGACGGCGCCGACGCCGCGCAGCGCGAGCGATTCGCCCAGGCCGTGCAGGTCGGCGTGACCGTGCGGCAGTTGCGCCAACGCGGCGAGCCCGTGCCGGACCAGTTGCGGCCGGCGTTCGACGTCGCGGACGGGCAGATCTTCGCCGACGTGCGCGCCCTGTTCGGCGGGCGGGTCCGCGAGGCCGTCTCCGGCGCGGCGCCCATCGCGCCGGAGGTATTGCGGTTCTTCTACGCGTGCGGCGTCCCGGTCATCGAAGGCTGGGGCATGACCGAGACTGCTGGCCTGGTGTCGGTGAACCGGCTGGACCACATCAAGTTCGGCACGATCGGGCCCGCCGTGCCCATCGCGAACACGCGCATCGCCGGCGACGGCGAGATCGAGGTGTCCGGTGACGTCGTGTTCAAGGAGTACTGGCGCGACCCGCAGGCCACCGCCGAGGCGTTCACCGAGGACGGGTGGCTCCGAACCGGCGACCTGGGCGCGATCGACGACGACGGGTTCCTCACGATCACCGGCCGAAAGAAGGACGTCATCATCACGGCCGGCGGCAAGAACCTGACCCCGGCCAACCTGGAGAACGACCTCAAGCGGGGCCGCTTCGTCTCCCAGGCGGTCATGTACGCCGACCGCCGTCCCTACCCGGTCGCCCTGATCACCCTCGACGCGGACGAGATCCTGCCCTGGGCGAAGGACCGCGGCCTGCCCACCGAGCTCCCGCTGCTCGCCGAGCACGACGAGGTGCGCGCGCTGATCGGTGCCGACCTGGAACAGGCCAACGCCCGGTACGCGCAGGTGGAGCAGATCAAGCGCTTCACCATCCTCGGCCACGACCTGACCCAGGAGTCCGGTGAGCTCACCCCGACGCTGAAGCTCAAGCGCAGCGTGGTCTATGAGCGCTACGGCGACGTGTTCGACGAGATGTACCGCTGATGCAACGCCTGAGCGCGCTGGACGCGTCCTTCCTGCACCTGGAGAACGCCGACGTCCAGGCGAACATCGGGGGAGTATCGGTGTTCGAGGGCCCGGCCCCGAAGCAGGCCGAGGTGCTGCGCCGGATCGAGGCGAAGCTGGCGCAGGTGCCGCGGTATCGGCAGCGGGTTCATACCCTTCCCGCCCGGAGACGAGGCCGAACTACGCACCCTGTTCGGCCGGGTCATCTCCCAGCACCTCGACGACAGCAAGCCGCTGTGGGAGCTGTGGGTGGTCGAGGGCCTACGCGGTGGCCGGTGGGCCGTGCTGTGGAAGGTGCACCACGCGATGGTCGACGGCATCTCCGCGCGCGACCCTCACCAAAGTGCCGACCTCACCCAATTCCTCGACCGATTCCGCGCGGCGGCCTGGGAAGTCGCCGGCCAAACCTTCGCCGACGAGATCCAACGGGCCATCACCGACCTCGGCAGCTGACATCAGCGCGACCTGCGGGCGTCCTTACGGCAGGTCAGAGAACTGGGGTACTCGCTTGTCCATGAAAGAACGCACGCCCTCGGCGAAATCGGGGGAGTTGATCAGCGCGAGCTGACCGGTCAGCTCGGTCGTCAAAGACTCGCGCAGGGTAGGCAGGGTGCTGAGGTTGAAGGCGTGCTTGGTCTTGGCGAAGGCTGCGGTTGGGCCGGCCGCCAGGCGGGCGATCAGGTCGTCGACTGCCGCGTCGTACTCGTCATCAGCGGCGACCGAGGAGATCAGCCCCCAGTCCAGGGCGGTCGGTGCGGAGATGCGCTCTGCCAGGAATGCCAT